>Ga0181523_10000460_pt1 | contig 45782 bp, 32 predicted proteins | sample PEATcosm2014_Bin_43_FD_119752 | JGI IMG/M metagenome (GOLD analysis project Ga0181523, IMG submission 119752) | Peatland microbial communities from MTU Mesocosm Facility, Houghton, MI, USA - PEATcosm2014_Bin05_30_metaG | ecosystem: Environmental > Terrestrial > Soil > Wetlands > Peat | place... | reverse complement strand
TGGCAGAACGTCGTCCTGCATTTCTCGGCCCGCGGCGTCGACCTTTTCTTTGTCCTCTCCGGGTTCCTGATCGGGGGAATACTCATAGACAACGTGCGATCCCCCAAGCTCTTCGGTGTCTTCTACCTGAGGCGCGCGTTCCGGATAATCCCAGCGTATTGGCTGCTCATCGCCACCTTTGTCCTCGCAAGGCTCTTTGACGCCCGCGTGCGCTTCGGGCTGCTGCAATACCTTTACGACCCGAATCCCCTGCCCGTTTGGCGCTTTGTCCTGTTCATCCAGAACTTCGTGATGGCGTGGAAGAGGTCCATCGACCCCGTCTGGCTCGTGGCGACCTGGTCGCTCGCGGTCGAGGAGCAGTTCTACCTCATGGTCCCCCTCTTCATCAGGTACCTCACCCGGTACCTGGTGCCGTTCTGCATAGCGGGCATAGTCACGAGCCTTGCGATCCGCTACTATTACATCTACTGCGCGGCGGACAACATCTGCGCCGCGGAAAACCTTTTTGTGTGCCGGACGGACTCACTCTGCGTGGGAATATTGGTTGCAATCGCCTCCCGCAGCTCCCCGGCCGGCAGGTGGCTGGACGCTCACTCATCGTGGCTGGCCGCGGGGTTCGTCGCATCAATGCTCGTCTACTTCGGCCTTCCGGTCGCGGATCCGGGGATGGTCTCCGATGCCGTCTACCACCCGACCATATACGCACTGGCGGACGGATTCATACTGCTGCACCTCCTGCGAACCCCCGCGGGGATCCTGGCCGGGATCCTGCGGTCCAGATTCCTTGTGTGGCTCGGGGGGATCTCGTATTTTGTGTACCTGTTCCACCTGCCGATCAACTTTGTCGTTGCCACCGCCATGGGGAAGATTTCGACCGGCCTGGACGGCGCGGCCATGGTGGTCTCGACGGCGGCGGTCTTCCTTGCAGGCTGTGCCTCGCGGCGCTGGTTTGAAGAGCCGCTGATTCGATTCTCCCACCGGTACTCCTACAACTAGCCCACCGTGAGCCCCCCTCGACGGACCTTCCCGACGGCAGTTCCCTTGGCACAAGCGGCCGCGCCCCGGGCATGCGCCCGTCCCCTGGCCCGTCGCCGCCGAATCCGGGGGAGAGCCCGCGAAGGCGGCGATTCCATGATCGATGGCGTCCGCACGGGCACATCCATGGCCCGGAAGTGAGGCGTCCGATGCCCCAAGCCCTCGAGGATGTCCGCCCCATTGAGCTCGCCGAGATCCGGCGGGCACGCGAGCGCATCGCGGGGACCATCGTGCGGACGCCGTTGGTTCGCCTGGAGCTGGGCCCGGGTTTCCCGGACATTAGGCTCAAGCTGGAGAACCTCCAGCCGATCAACGCCTACAAGCTGCGGGGGGCCGCCAATGCCGTGGCGATGCTGCCCGAGTCCCTGCGTGGGCGCGGCGTCTGGACCATCAGCGCGGGAAACGCGGGACAGGGCGTGGCATATGCGGCGAGGCAGTTCGGCGTCCCGTGCACGGTCGTCGCGATCGAGACGGCGCCGGCCTCGAAGCTCGAGCGGATGAGGGCGCTCGGCGCGAAGCTCATTCCGGTGCCCTACCAAGTCGCGTGGAGGGCCCTGGACGAGCGGTCGTTCCCCGGAGCGGAGGGGACTTTCGTTCACCCGTTCGACGACCACAATTTCATCGCCGGCCACGGGACGATGGGCCTCGAGATCCTCGAGGACGCGCCCGACACGGCAGCCATCATCGCCGGCATAGGCGGCGGCGGGCTGATCACAGGCGTGGGCAGCGCCGTCCGGGCGCTGAGGCCGACCGTCAAGATCTGGGGCGCCGAGCCGGAGACGGCCGCTCCCGCGGCGCTCTCGTTCGCCATGGGGTCCGCGCAGGCCTTCAAGGACTGGAAGCCCTCCTTCGTTGACGGCGCGGGCGGACAGAGCGTCTTCCCGCGCATGTGGCAGCGGATGAGGCCGCTGGTGGACGGCTGCATCGTGGTCAGCCTGGAGGAGACAAAGAGGGCCATGCGGATGATGGCCGAGAAGACGCGCGTCATCGCGGAGGGCGCGGGCGCCCTCCCCCTCGCGGCCGCGCTTACGGGCAGGGCCGGCCGGGGCCCGATTGTCGCGATCGTCTCGGGCGGCAACATCGACCTTGGGAAGTTCTGCGAGCTCATCGGGTCGGCGGAGGCCTGAGGCGCCCGGCCAGGCGTTCCCGCGGCCTGCCCGGCGCAGGCGCCGCCGCCGCGATTCCCCGTCGCGGGGATGAACCGACGGCACGCCCGGGGAAGACGCGGCGAAGGCCGGTCAGGGCGCCTTGGGTCCCCTCGCCTTCAGCGCGCTGTCGACCGCCTTCAGCAGCTGCGCGGCCATGCACGGCTTGGGAAGAACCTCGATGATCCCCACGGCTTCAAGCCTGCCGCGATTGTCCTCCTGCTCCAGCCCGCTGGTTGCGATGACGATCAGGTCCGGCCTGATGACTCGCAGCGTGCGAATCAGGTCCACACCGCCGATTCCAGGCATCATGAGGTCCGTCAGCACGAGGGCGACCGAATCGCTGTTCTGGATGAAAAGCCTTATGGCGTCCTCGCCGCTCGCCGCGGTGAGCACCCTGTAGCTGTACTTCGTTAGCACGCTGCTCGTCGCCTTAAGTATCGGGGGCTCGTCGTCGACGACGAGGATGAGCTCCTGGTTCCCCACGGGGACCGGCGGGCTCGAGCCTTCCTGCTTCGCAGCCTCGGAGCTTACCGTCGCCGGCAGATAGACCTTGAAGGTCGTCCCCTTCCCCAGGTCGCTGTAGACCGTGATGAAGCCGCCGTGGCTCTTGACGATGCCGAGGACCGTGGAAAGTCCCAGCCCCGTTCCCTTGGCCAGGCTCTTTGTCGTGAAGAAGGGGTCGAAGATCAGGGGAATGTTCTCCTTCGGAATTCCGGTGCCGGTATCGGCGACCGAAACCCTCACGTACGGCCCCGGTTTTGCCTCCGGGCTGAGCTTCGCCAGTTCCTCGTCCAGCTCGACATTGTCGGCGCCAATGCGCAGCTTGCCGCCGTCCGGCATGGCATCCCGGGCATTGACGCACAGGTTCATGAACACCTGGTGCATCTGGGTGGCGTCCGCCAACACGGTCCACAGGTCGCGCGGAAAGGAGCATGCGACCTCGATATCGCGGGGGAACGTCTCACGAACGAGGTGCTCCATCTCCTTGAGCAGATGGCGCAGCTGGACGCTGACACGCGCCCCCTCGATGCCGCGGCTGAAAGTGAGGAGCTGCCGGATTATGGAGGCGCCCCTACGGGCGCCGTTGTCGACCATGGCGAGGATTTCGCGGTCCTGATGCGAAGGCAGCTTGTCCTTGAGCATGCCGGCGGCCATCAGCATCGGGGCAAGGATGTTGTTAAGGTCGTGGGCAACGCCGCTGGCGAGGGTCCCGATCGCCTCCAACCGCTGCGCCCTCCTGAATTTTTCGTCGAGCTGCCTGGCCTCGGTCACGTCCCTCGAGTTGACCACAACCTGCCTGTCCCCGGTCCCGTCGCTCAGGCTCCGGCCCAGGCACTGGACGACGCGCCAGGAGCCGTCCTGATGGCGGATGCGGAATTCCCCTGAAGCGGTCTCCCCCGGATTGGCCAGGGCCCACTGGATGCCCTCCCTGATCTTCGCTTGATCCTCGGGCGAGATAAAGTCCTCGATGCTGCGGCCGACCATCTCCTCCGGGGAATACCCCAGCAGGCGCCTGATCGAAGGGCTCTGGTAATTAATGATCCCCTTGTCATCTATCACGGCGATCATGTCCGAGGCATTCTCGATCAGCTTGCGGAAGCGCCCCTCGCTGGCGCGCAGCGCCTCCTCCGCAAGCTTGCGCGTTGTGATGTTGTCAAAGACGGCGATGAAGTGCTCCTTTGCCGTGCTGTAGACCGAGATTGAGAACCAGGTGCCCATTGAGCTCACGTAGGTCTCGAATTTCTCCGGGCGCCCCGTCAACGAGACCCGGCCGTAGATCTCGAAGACCTCCGGATTGCTCGCCTGGATGCCGGGTATGAGCTCGCTCACCTTCCTCCCGACAACGTCCTTCAACCCGGTGAGCGCCGTGAAGGCCCTGTTGACTTTGAGGTAGACGAAGTCCCGCGGGACGCCGCCCTCAAAAAGCATCCTGCAGAGCGCATAGCCCTCGTTCATGTTCTCGAACAGCGAGCGGAAATGGCGCCCCGCGTCCCATGCGCTTTCCTTAGGGCGCTGGCGCTCGGCGCTCATGCGACGATTCCGGCGTTTTCCACCGCAGCCGCCGGTCCCGAAAACGGGCGCCTCGGGCTCTGCCACCGCGAAGTCCGTCCGTTTCCCGGGCCCTTGAGGGCCCCTCGGTCCGAATGCAAGAAAGCCCCCCACGGCACGGAGGCGTGGGTCCCCGTGAATTCCGGCCTTCGAATTCGAATGCAAGGGCTCATGCGTACCCCACCTCGAGTCAGCTTAACACGGTTTTGAATTAATATGCATTTAATTCCTAATGCTGACATAAGCATCGCTAATTATTCCGCTTGGAATAAATAGACCTCGCGCAGGCTTTTTGGTCCGAGCGCGCAGCAAAATACCCGTCGGCGCGGACCCGAAACCACCCGCCCGGCGCCCCGCGGCACCCCTGCAGCGGGCGCGCCTCAGCCGCGCCGAAGGCACTCGCCGATGATGCGGTTGAGATCGGCGGCGCCAAACGGCTTTTGCAGGAAGAAATTTGCGGACGTCCGGACGAAGTCGTGCCCGAGGAGGTCCGAGCTGTAGCCGCTCGTGAAGAGGGCCTTTAATTCCGGGCGGTCGCGGCGCAGGACCTCGACCAAGTCGCGGCCGGTCATCCCGCCGGGCATGACGACATCTGTGAACACGAGGTCGATCTTGTCCCGGTTGACCGCCCAAAGCTCGAGCGCCGCCCGCGGGGAGGCGGCCTCGAGCACGTTGTAGCCGCGGCGCTGGAGGATGGTGCAGCTCGTCAGCCGCACAAGCGCCTCATCCTCGACCACGAGGATCGTCTCCGCACTCGCCTCGCTCGACTCCTCGGCTGGCGGCTGGGATGTCGGCGCCGACGTGTCGGCCATGCAAGGGAAGTGAATGCGGAACTCGGTCCCCACTCCCACGCTCGAGTCCAGCTCTATCCACCCCTGGTGCTGCTGGATGATCCCGTACACCGTGGCCAGGCCGAGCCCGGTGCCCTTGCCGACCTCCTTGGTAGTGAAGAAGGGGTCGAATATGCGCGGCAGGATCTCCGGGGAGATCCCGGAGCCCGTGTCGGCCACGGAGATGCAGACGAACCGGCCGCCGAGCGCCTGCGGCACCTTCCTGCGGTAGGCCGCGTCGCGCTCGACCAGTGACGTCGTAATCGTCAGGCGTCCGCCGCGGGGCATGGCGTCGCGCGAATTCACGACGAGGTTCAGCAGCACCTGCTCAATCATGCCGTTGTCCGCGAAGACCGGCGGCAGATTGGCCGCGGGCTGCACCTCGAACGCGATGTCCTCGCCAATCACCCTGCGCAGGAGGCGCGACGTGTGCTGGATCACGGCATTCACGTCGAGGCTCGCGCGCTGGATCATCTGCTTGCGGCTGAAGACGAGCAGCTGGCGCGTGAGCCCCGCCGCGAAGGTGCTGCTCTGGGCGATCTGCTGGACGGCCTCATTGTAGGCCTGCGGGAACTTGTCGTCGGACAGCAGAAGCGAGGCGTTGCCCTGGATGACCGTGAGGATGTTGTTGAAGTCGTGGGCGATTCCTCCCGCGAGCTGCCCGATCGACTCCATCCGCTGGGCCTGGCCCAGCTGCTCCTCGAGGCGCTTTCGGTCGGTGATGTCGGTCAGAGAGCCGCGCAGCAGGTTCCTCCCGGCCGCCGGGAGCCGGACGAGGCGCAGCTCGACCGCGATAGTCCGGCCGCGAAGGCTCTGGGCCAGCCACTCGACCGCCGGCGTCTCGCCGGCCAGCGTCCGTCGGATCAGGTCTCGGACGGCCATGTCGGAGGCCCCCCCGTTGGACTGGTGGGGAGGCGAGAGCCGGTCGATGTCCACGGAAAGGAGCTCTTCGCGCGACGCCTCGAACATCCGCAGCGCGTTCTCGTTGGCGTCGGTCACCAGGCGGCTGTCGGGGTCGAACACGATGATCGCCTCGGGGGCCGACTCGACCAGAGTGCGGAAGCGCGCCTCGCTCTCGCGCAGGGCCGCCGCGGCGCGCTCGCTCTCTGTGATGTCCCGGACCACGGTCACCGTGCAGTCGGTGTCGCCGATCTTAATGAGCTCCATCGAGACCGAGCACGTGCGTATCCCTCCGCCCTTCCTGCGGAGCAGAAGGGAGACGTTCTGCACCCGGCCGTCGTTGCGAAGGTGCTCGAGGATCCTGTCGCGGTCCCTCGCGGAGTGCCACAGGTCGAGCCCGACCGCCGTGTGCCCGAGCACCTCGGAGCGGTCGTAGCCGAAGAGCCGGGTGAACCCCTCGTTCATGTCGATGAACACCCCGTCGGAATTCTGGGTGATGGTGATCGCGTCGGGGCTCGCCCGGAACGCCTTCGAGAACTTCTCCTCCGAGTGGCGCAGCTGCCGGTTCGCAGCCGCCAGCTGGCCCGTGCGGGCCTCAACCAGCCGCGCGACCTCCTCCGTGCGCCTCTGGGCGTTCCGCAGGCTGTAGCGCACGCGCGCCCAGCTGAGCAGCGCGACCAGCACCACCGAGCCGAATCCGAGCAGGAGCCACTTCTTGACGTACTGCTGGAGGATCCCCGAAGTCTCGAAGCCGTGGAACCACTTCTCGTAGTTCCGCTGAAGGTCGCCGCGCTGCTCCGCTATGAACAGGCCCTCGTTCAGCTGGGCGAGCAGCTCGCCGTCGGTCGGCCTCACCACCATGCAGAAATCGGTCAGCGAATCGGGCAGCGTCATGGCGATCCTCAGGCGCTTCTTGAGGCCGAGCCGGTCGATCATGCTAATCGCCGAGAACTCATTCAGGATCGCCACATCGGACGTACCATCGGCGACCGCCTCCAGCTCCATCCCGCTGTCCCCCGCGTTCAGGACCAGCGCGTTGCCGAGCCACCCCCTTCTCTTGGCGTAGGTGTACTGGAGGGTGTCCGCCGCCAGCGCGATGGATCTTCGGTTCAGGTCCGTGACCGACGCCGGCGGCGGCGCGTCGGACCTCGTCACCGCGACCAGGGAGCCGCGCACGTGCGGGACCGAGAAAAGCATGGATCCCGAGCGGTCCGGGACCCGCGCCACCATCGGGATCACGTCGATCTCGCCGCTGGCCAGAGCGGCCATGAGCTCATTCCACGAGTCCTTCTCGACGATCCTGGCCTTCAGGCCCGCCGCCTTCGCGACGATCGCTATCAGGTCCTGGGAGTACGCCTCACGGTCCAGCTCCGTAATGGGCTCGCCCTTGGCTATGATCCGGTGGCCCGTGCCGAACACGATCACGCGTGGCTCGTCGGCCTGCGCCCCCCCTAGGCCACCTGCGGCAAGGAGGCCTGCAATGAACAACCGCGGTAGCAACCTGCATTTCATCGGATCGCGCTGGAATACAATCAGATCAGCGCCATCATTGCCCTTCCCTCCCCGTCTTGTCAGTGGAAATCCGCGCTATTCGCCCCCGGGGCCGGGCGACTGGCGGGCCCGGCGGCTCCGGAGGGCGGGCGCGACCTTCCTTTGCGCATGGCCCCGGTTCTCCGCGCGGGGTTACCGCCGCCCACGCCTACAGGCGATGCACCCTAGAAACCAGGAACGCCTTGACGTCCCCCACGGTCCGCAGGGGCCTCAGGTCCTCGTTCTCGATCGAGATATGGAGCACATCCTCGGCGAGGTACACGATCTCCAGCATGGTGAGCGAGTCGACCCCCAGGTCCTCGACGAGCCTCAGGGTGTCGCCTCCGCGGCAGAGCCTCGGCCGCAAGTCGGGCTCCACGTAGTGCTCGATGATCCCCTCGACGATTGCCGATAGGCTGTCGGCGCTGCCGGTCCTCCTGTATTCGCGGGCGGCCTCGCGGGTGGCGGGGCTGCATCGTTTGAGGGCGTCGAGCAGATAAGCCTCGTCCTTGGGGGCGATGGCCCCCGTGGGCGCCGGGACGGAGTCCCCGGCTCCCAAGACGCGATCGGTTGCCTGGCTCATCGGGTGGCGCAAGGTATTGACCCCAAGCGCGGCGCGAGGTTCGGACGCGGGCCGACGGAATTGACCGGGGCCCGAGTCCCTCGGGCGGCTCCGCGCCCGGGGCCGCCATGGCCCTCGGGCGAGCCGGCGGGCGTTCCTATGGGTTGGAGGCCTGGCATGGTGGGTGGGCGAGCTGGGGGATGGGATGGTCTCTTGCCGCCGACCCGCGGTGCGGCCGGCGGCTACCCGATACGACATCCGTGCCGCCGAAATCCGCTATCCGGACCGGGCCGGTTCGGGCTCAAAACGTGACCGTCGCTGAGAGGGAATAGACGCGGCCGCGCCAGTCGCCGTAGGACTGTACGCCCGCGCCGGACGGGTCGTTGGCGTACCTGGGAGGGCTCGTATCGAAGAGATTGTCGACCCGCAGCTGGGCGCGCACGCTGTAGTGGGAGCTCTTCCAAGGGAGCCATCGGCCCAGGTCGCCCTGCAGGTACCCGTCAAACTGCCAGTAGGGGTCGACCTGGTCGCTGCCCTGGCTCGCCCATTCTATCTCCGGCAGGATTCGGGAATGGAAGTAGTGGCCGTCCATGCCGAATCCGAACCTGCGGTTCGACCAGCCGGCGCCGAAGTTCATGCGTTGCCTCAGCAGTCCCGGCGTCGAGCCGTCCGGGTCCCGCAGTTCGTCGACCGGGGGGGAATTTGGAAGCTCCTGCAGCCGGTAGGTCTGGTAGTAAACCCACCGGAAATACGCCTCGAGAGTGCCCTTCATGCAATCCGTCCACGCGTAGTCGAGCGAGGTGTTCCAGTTCTCCGAGCGCCTCCAAGCCGTATTAAAGGACCCGGTGAGCACCGAGATGATGGGCCCGACGGTCTCGCCGGGCGCCGCCGGCGCCCTGATGACCCTCTGGGGAAAGAGGTCCTCGAGGTCCACCACCTGTTGGGCGTCCAGGTAGCTCTCCTCGCCCGACGTCGCCGTGTCCACCAGGTCCACGGACACGCGAAAGCGGTGGACCTTGCCGCGCTGGAAGATCGCACCGAACGTCTCTGTCACGGCAGCCTCCGGGACCAGGTTGCTGTTGATAGCATCGCTGGCCTGGACGTTGTAGGTCTGCTGGAGGATCGGGTCATCGATCTGCGAGGTGACGACGGCCCCCGCCCCGCCCGGGCTTATCGACGTGTTGCGCAGGCTGCTGAAGACGGGCGGAGGGAATCGGTTCGACGTCGCGATGGTGGCGCGCAGCGAGAACCCCCCGTCAAAGTCGATCTTTACCGCGCCGGTGGGGGCGAGATTGGCCTCGTGGGGTATGTCCGACGCAGTGTAGCGCGCCGCCATGTCGGTCTCGACCCCCTTCACCCACTTCGGGAGCCACCTGGAGGGCAGCAATGGCGCCTGGATCTCGCCGAAGGCGCTCAGCCTCTGGAGCGAGCGGCCGACCCACTCGGACGGCGGGGCCACAAGCGATCCGTCCCCGTAGGTCAGCAGGTTTGTATAGGTGCCGAGGCGGGCGTAGCGGTAGTCCCCCCCAAAGGTGACGCTCGCGCTGCCGGTCGGCAGAGCGAGGGACGGGTTCATGATCCGCAGCGCAGAGTCGAAGGTGTCGTAGTCGCCCAGGGTGACGAAGCGCCCCTCGGCGCCGTAGAACACCAGCGCCTGGTCGTAGAACTGCTGCGGGGGGCCGTAGACCTGCGTGTCGCGCAGGGGATTGTAGGCCCCCTCGTTGACCAGCTGCTGCCAGCGCCCGTTGTCGACGCCCTCCAGCCCCCGGTAGCGGGTGACGCTCAGGCCGTACTGGGCGTCCAGCGAGGCCTGCCAGCTGTTGCGCATCTTGACGAGCAGGCCGAGCACCGCCGAGTAGTACTCCACGCGCGCCTCGTCGTAGTCCGCCCCGAGGCCCGGCGCCGTCTCGTTCAACGTCACGTTCACGGCCTGGCCGAAGGGATTGAACGGGGAGCTGGCGGGCAGGACGAGGTTCCCCTCGAAGACGCTGTAGCCGGTGTTGTTGACGGTGCTGCCAAACGTGGCGTCGAGGCCGACCTGGAGCCACGGGAGGACGTCGTAGATCGCGGATCCGAAGAAGGAGATCCCCTGCTCCCTCCTGCCGTAGGGGTAGTCCAGGCTGTCGGGCGTGTCCGCGAGCCCTCCCCCCGGCGGCTGCCACAGGGCCAGACTCTGCACGCCCTGCCTGTCGGCAAGGGAGCCCAGCCCGCCCGAGCCGTCCGCTCCCGGCGCCACCGAAGTGAAGGACGGCGTGCCCGGCCCGAAGAGGGCCGAGCCGTTTGCGCTGCTCACATTGGGCGTCGCGCGGTACAGCTCGTCCTCCGGCTGCGGGTGGGCCAGGAGATTGGCCCGGATGTAGCCCAGGTTCTCCTCGGTGGCCGGCGTCACCTGGGTAAACGTGGCGTTGAGCCGCAGGCGCAGCTTCCCGCCGAGGAGAGACTCCCCGTAGAGGAGGGAGGTCGTCGACTGCGGCCTGTCGAACCTCCCGAGGGAGTTGGTGTACGTGGTGGTCAGTTCCGTCGCCTCGGCGTCGGGGCGCAGCACGATGTTGATCACGCCGCCCACGGGGCTGCCGCTGTAGATGGCGGACGCCGACACAGGCAGCACCTCCACCCGCTCGATGAGGTCGATCGGGATCACGTCCACGTCAGGCTGCGGCGCGACCGGTGACGTGAGGTTGCCGGGAAGGGCCGTCACGATCTCGGGGAGGCGCCTGCCGTCCACGAGCACTATCGTGGCGTCCTCGATGGGGGTGAAGCCCCCCAGGTTCAGGTTGCTGCTGGCCGATACGAAGCTCCTGGCCAGCCCGTTCTGATCGGGAGGGAGCGTCGTCGCGTCGCTCTGCAGGAGCTCGGTGCGCAGGAACTCGTTCAGGTTTATCACCCCGCTGCGGGCGATCTGGTCGCGCGTGAAGATCAGGTAGTCCAGGGCGTCGTTCTCCGTGCGCGGCTGGTCAATGTCGCCGATGGCCACCCGGGGCGCCACCGGCGCCCCGGTCTCGTCAAGGAACCACGAGCGCGCCAGCTTGCCCTCGACGACGTAGGGCTCCAGGCGCGACGGGTCGTCGGCCTTCTGCATGGTGAAGGGGTCAAGGGTGAGCACGCGGTTAGCGGTGACTAGCACGTCGTCGATCTGCAGGGTCTGCAGTCCGTCGGCCGCCGCGAAGATCTGGTATGTGCCGGGCGCCACCGCGTCGAATTCGAACGCGCCGTCCCGGTCGGTCACCACCGCCGTTCGAAGCGACGAGATAACGACGTGGATGCCCCTCGCGCCGGCGCCTGCCGCGGTCAGGAGGCGGCCCCTGATCGATCCCTTCGGCTGGGCGACCGGCGTCACGACATACCTTCCCCTGCCGTTGGGCCGCGCCTCGAAGCCGGTGCCATTTAGGAGCCGTTCAAGCGCCTCCTCCGGCTCCATGCGGCCGGCGACCTCGGCGGAGGTCGCCTTGCGCAGCTCGTCGTACGAGAAGAGCACCTCGATCCTCGCCTGCTTGCAGAATGCCATCAGGGCCCCGTCCGCCTGCTGGGCCGGAAGGTCGAAGTCGACCGGCTTTGGCAGAAGCGCCGCCGGGATCATGCAACCGATTCCCAGCAGCAGGCGGCGGATGAAGGCGCTGACGGTTCGGGTTGGTGGAGGTGGTCGGCTGATCAACGAAAGCCGGAAGGCCGATCTTCGGCACGAAGGCTCACCCGGAACGTGCCGCCCGGGCCGGGCGTGACGCGCACCGGCCACCCCTGCTCCAGCGCCGCGAGAAACCCGTCGAGGTCGTCTAGGCTGTAGCGCCCGCCGACGCCCAGGCCCGCAGCTCCCGGCGTCACCGTGATCTGGCGGCCGTGGTATCGGGAGTAGCACGCGAGGGCCTCGGAAAGCGGGACGCCGTCGAACACCACCTGCCCGTGCCTCCACGCAAGCGCATCATCGAGGGCCCCGGCCGACAGAGCGCGAATCGACACGCCCCGGCTGCCAGCGTGGAGATCGTCGCCCGGGTAGATGTCAACGGGGCCCGCCGGCTTTGCGTCGCCCGCCACCCCGGGGCGCACCTGAACCGAGCCCTCGACAACGGTGACGTCGAGCTCCGTGGTCGCCTCAGTCCGGACGTTGAAGATGGTCCCCGTCACTCGCACGGACCCGGCTGGGGTCTCCACGATGAACGGACGGGCCTTGTCCTTGCTTACGACAAAATACGCCTCGCCGTCGGCCAGGCGCACCCGCCGCTCCTGCCGGCCGTTTTCGATGAACATGCTGGTGTTCGCGTTTAGCTCCACCCGCGTGCCGTCGGCAAGCGTGAACTCCCTGCGCTGCGCGACGGACGTCGCGATGGTGTCCGGCTTCGCCCTGGGATGGACCAGGAAGACCGCGGCCACTGCGGCCGCGGCCGCGAACAACCCGGCCGTGGCGAACAGCCACGGGCTGCGCCGCCTGCGGTGGGACGCCTCGTCCGGGATCGCGACTGCGCCCGAGGCCACAAGCGTCGGCAGAAGCCGATCGAGGTCGGCGGAGAACTGGCAGTACTGCGACAGCAGCGCGGGGCGGGTCGCATCCTCGGCAAGCCAGGCGTCGAGCGCCGCGCGGTCGGCCGAGGTGAGCTTGGAGCCCTCGAGCCTGGCGGCCCAGAGGGCGGCCTGGTCCTCGACGTCTGAGTTGGGGACATTCTGGGACCGGTTCATGTGTCTAGCCTCCTTTCCAAGGCGGCGCGAAGCAGCCGAAGGGCACGCGCATGCTGTTTCTCGACGGTGCTAACCGCAATGCCGAGACGGTCGGCGATCTCGCGGTGCGAAAGCTGCTCGATCTTGCGAAGCAAGAGCACAACACGGCATCCATCAGGAAGTTGCGAGATGGCCTCCTCAAGGAGATCCAGCTCCTGCCGGGCCATCACCTCCTGCGCGACGCCCGGCGCCGACGAGGCCGTCGTCTCGGGCCTGAACGCCTCCCGCGCCATCGGGGATATGCTGCGGCGCTTCAGCCGGTTGATCGCAAGGCGCCGGGCGGCTGTGTAAAGCAGTGCAGCAGGCTTATTTGGGGGCTGCCTCATCATCGCCGGATACACCCGAAGGTACGCGTCGTGAGCCACGTCCTGCGCCTCTGTGGGGTTCCCGAGGAGGCGGGTGAGATAGCGCCTCAGGGGGACCAGTGTCGCGCGGTAAAGGGCGCCAAAGTCCCGATCGCCGGTGGGCTCGTCAGGAATCGGGTTCACGAATCTGGAAAAGGGCAGTAGTGATATGGGTCTCACGCCTGCACCCCATGACAGCCGACCGCCCTGAAACCACTACTCTGGCGCAACGAATTGGCCGTGCCGCCTTAATCGGAATCGGGGAGGGGTGGCCCCACAAGGGTGTTGCTCGCATGCGACCTCTTCGCGAATGTGGTTCAAAAGCGGTCCGGCGTACACCAATTTAACCTATGAAGGAAAATATCGGCTTCGTCGGGGTCGGGCGGATGGGGGCGAACATGGCGCGCCGCCTGAAGGACTGCGGCTACCGGATTGCCGCGGTATACGACGTCAACAGGCCCGCCGCGGCTGCCCTGGCCAGGGAACTCGGCGCCCGCCACGCTCGCTCGCTCGCGCAGGTGACCGGCGCGGCGGACGTGGTCTTCACCGTCGTCACCGACGATGCGGCGCAGCTGGCGGTCTTCGCCGAGGAGGGCGATTCGCTTCTCGTCCGGGCGAGAGGCAGGATATTCGTAAACTGCGCCACGATTTCCCCGAGGACCCATGTCGAGGTCGGGCGCCGGGCGAGGAGGCGCGGCGCCGCGGCACTTGAGGCATGCATGGCCTCCTCGATTCCGCAGGCGCGCCAGGGGACGCTCTACCTCATGTGCGGCGGCGAAAGGCGGTGCTTCTCGCGCGTGAGGCCCGTCCTTGAAAAGCTGAGCGGAGCGCTCCGCTACGTCGGCGGGGCCGGTCGGGCCGCGCAGGTGAAGGCGCTGGTCAACATGGTGATGAACGCCAACACGGCGGCGCTGGCGGAGGGCCTCGGGCTCGGGGCCGCCCTGGGGCTCGACCTCGACATGCTGCGCGAGGTCTTCGCGCAGACCGGCGCCCAGTCGCAGGTGCTAAGGACCGACGGCGAGGACATGCAGCACCGGGCGCACGAATGCTACTTCTCCGCCGCCCACGCGGCCAAGGACAGCAACATCGCGTGGGCGCTCGGGTGCGAAGCCGGGCTCCACATGCCCGTCGCCGCCGCTACCAAGCTGCAGTTCGAGACAATGGTGAGCCTCGGCCTCGGCGGCCTCGACAAGAGCGGCGTCGCCGAACTCACGTTCAAGGGCCGACGAGGGTGACCCCGACGAGGATTCGCCGGGGCAGCCGCAGGGGGCGCCGGATCACTGAGGAGGAAAGGGACGGCGATTCGTATTGTCCGTTTCCTTCGATTCGCCCAGTCGTAGGGGATTCAATGGCCTTTCCTCCCCGGCGCCTCGGCACGTTGGTGGGCGTGTGCATCTTCCTTGGATTGATGGGCGGCGCGGCCGCGTCATCTGACGGCAAGGGCCGCGGGACCCTGGAATTGGCGCCGCCGCTGTCCCAGCGCCAGCCGCTCACCGTCGGAGTGTTCACGGACGCCTATCCCTACTCATACCTCGACTCCGAGGGACATATCGCCGGCTTCTCGGCCGACGTGCTGGACGCCGTGACCCGGGCAGTGAACCTGCAGATCAAGCGGGTCGAGGGGCCGACGGACCAGATTCGCGCGCGTTTTCAGCATGGCGAATTCGACCTGCTCCAGTACCACGGGATCACTCCCGGGAGGCTTTCGTACGCGGAGTTCAGCACGCCTTTCCTGAGCCTCCAGGGCTGCGTCTATGTGCGCGCCGACAGCCAAGTCCACAGCCTTAAGGACCTGGACGGCCAGCCTTTCGGCGTCATCGGGACAACCGGCCTCGGCGCCAGGCTTCTGCGCGACTACAACGTGAAGGCTCGAGTCATCCCATACGAGACCCAGGAGGAGCTCGTGCAGAAGATCGTTGTCGGCGAGGTCGAGGGAGGATTCCTGTCCCAGCTCACCGAGCTTTCCGTCGCGCACAGACTCCACCTGAGCAACATCAGGATGCTCGGCCGGCCGTTCGAGGGCTACGACATCCAGCAGGCCTTCGCCGTGCACCCGGGGGACGCGGAGCTGCTGGCGCGGTTGAACGAGGGCATCTCGATCGTGCAGCACTCCGGGGAATACGACCGGATTTACCGGAAGGACTTCGGCCAGTTCGGGTCGTACATCCTGAGCGTCGACGAGCTCAAGCTGGCCGCAACCATCGCTCTGGAAATCGGCTTCATCTTGGCGCTCTGGGGCTACTTCCGCCAGAGGAAGCTGAGGAAGGCGATCTCGCTGCAGGCGGCGACGCTCGCCGAGCAGCGCGCGCTCCTTCAGGCGCTCTACGACAACATCCCGATGGCCATGACCGTGATCGAGACCGGGCCGGAGGGGCCGCGAATACTCTCGATCAACCGCCAGGCGTGCGCCCTCTACTTCGTCGATGCGGCCGACGCCACCGGCCAGCCGCTCGACTTGCTTCCGGTGTCCGACGGCATCCGCCGGCACCTGAGCGAGGCGATCGAGCACCCCATGGCCGACGGCCACGTCTTCACGAGCGAGACCTCGCTCAAGATCGGCAAGAGGATCCTCGAGGTGACCGCCATACCCCTGACGGCGCCCGAAGACGCGGGTCCCTCGAGGATCTGCGTGCTCGTTGAGGACATCACGAAGAGAAGGCAGCAGGACGCCGAGGTCGCACAGTCGCGCCGACTGCACGCGGTCGGGGAGCTGGTGGGCGGTATCGCCCACGAGTTCAACAACCTCCTGACCCCGGTCATGCTCAAGGCAGGGGAGATCCAGCTGGCGCGCCCTGACGACGACGCTCTCCAGCAGGACATCGAGGTGATCGCACAGGCCGTGCGACGGACTGCCGAGCTCACGCGCCGCCTGCTCACCTTCGGGCGCAAGGTCGACCACAAGTCGGAGGCCGTCCGCCTCGAGACCATCTCTAAGGGGTGCTACGACCTGCTCAGGAATACGATCGACCGGCGAATCTCCTGGGAGACCTCGATCCCTCCCGGCCTGCCTCCGTTGCTCATGAACGCGACGGACTTGAACCAGGTCCTGCTCAATCTGCTCCTGAACGCCCGCGACGCCCTCCTCGAGCGCCTGGCCGGCAAGAACCCCGAGGGGTGGGCCCCAAAGATATCCATCGAGGCGGAGCAGCTGCCGCCGACGGCCTTCGAGATGCCGAAGGGCCTCGGCGCCAAGACGCTGCTCGGGTGGCAACGCCTCACCGTCCGCGACAACGGCCTCGGGATGCCGCCCGACGTAATCGAGCGCATCTTCGAGCCGTTCTTCACGACAAAGGGCGCCGGCAAGGGGACGGGCCTTGGGCTGGCGACGGCGTGGCACCTGGTGACCGACGCCGGCGGGCGGTTGAACGTCGAGTCGACCCTGGGCGCCGGAAGCGCCTTCCATGTCCTGCTGCCCGTCTGGCCCGCCTCCGAGGAGCCCCAGCCGGCGGTCGCGTCCCCCGGGCAGGCCAAGCCCGCCCGGGTTCTGCTGGTGGAGGACGAGGAGCTGGTGGCCGACTCGGTCATCGAGATCCTCAAGCGCGGGGGCCACCAGACCCACCTCATCAGGGACGGCTCGGAGGCGTGGAAGCACCTCGCGGAGAACCTTGGCACCTACGACCTGCTCATCATCGACGTCAACCTGCCGGGAATAAACGGCGTCGAGATCGTGTCGCGGCTCCGCGAGCGCGAATTCCCGGGGCGCATACTGATGCTGAGCGGCCGCTTCACGTCCTCGGACATGAGCGCGCTCACCCGCCTCGGGATCGACCGCTCGCTGACGAAGCCCTTCAACGTGCAGCAGCTGCTCGATGCGGTGAGCGAGAGCCTCGATGTCAGCCGCGCGTAGGGGCCCCCGCGGCCCCCGCCGTCCTTGACCTGCGGTCGGGTCCGGATACCTGTGTCTTTCCTCCATGTCGTCGGACCTCTCCGATCTCTACCAGCAGGTCATCCTCGACCACAACCGCCGACCCCGGAACCGGGGAAAGCTCCCGACCGCCAACCGCTCGGCCCACGGGGACAACCCGTCGTGCGGCGACCAATGCGACGTGTACATCAGGTTGGATGGAAACAAGATAGACGACATATCGTTTGACGGCTCGGGATGCGCGATATCCATGGCAAGCGCGTCGCTCATGACCACCCAGCTCAAGGGCAGGACGGCCGAGGAGGCCGCCAGGCTCTACGAGCAGTTCCACGAGATCGTGACGACGGGCAAGGAGCCGGAGGAGATAAGCGACCTCGGAGCCTTCGCGGGCGTGCACGCCTTCCCAGCGCGGATCAAGTGCGCGACGCTTTCGTGGCATGCGGCCCTGAACGCCCTGAGCGGCGACCCGGCGCCGGCGACCACGGAGAGCCACACGGATTGAGCGCGATGCCCTCCAACTGGGACCGCATCCGCGACGAGTTCCCTGCGCTGCACCAGCAGGTGAACGGGCATCCGCTCGTTTATCTCGACAATGCGGCGACGACCCAGAAGCCGAGGGCCGTCATCAGCGCCCTGGACCGCTTCTACGAGAGGGACAACTCGAACGTCCACCGGGGCCTCCACGCGCTGTCGATGCGCGCCACCGACGCCTATGAGGGCGCGCGTGCGCGCGTGGCCCGGTTTGTCAACGCGGCGGCCCCCGAGGAGATCATCTTCACGCGCGGCACCACGGAGTCGATCAACTTGGTCGCGGCTAGCTGGGGGGGCGCGAACCTGGCCAAGGGCGACGCCATCCTGCTCACCGAGATGGAGCACCACAGCAACCTAGTGCCCTGGCAGCTCGTCGCCCAGCGGACCGGGGCGACCCTGAGGTTTGTGCCGGTGACGGGCGACGACGGGCTCCTCGACCTCTCGCCGCTCGACCGCCTCCTGACGCCGGAGGTCAAGGTGTTCGCCTTCACGCACGTCTCCAACACGCTCGGCACGATCAATCCGGTCGCCGAGCTTTGCGCGCGCGCGCGCAGGGTCGGCGCCGTGACGGTCGTCGACGCCGCGCAGTCGATAGGGCACATGCCGGTGGACGTCCGCGCGATGGGGTGCGACTTCCTGGCGTTCTCCGGCCACAAGATGGCCGGCGTCACCGGCATCGGCGCGCTTTACGGGAGGCGGGCCCTGCTCGAGTCGATGCCCCCGTGGCAGGCGGGAGGGGGAATGATCTCCAACGTCGATTTCCTCGAGAGCCGCTGGAAGCCGCCGCCCGAGCGTTTTGAGGCCGGGACCCCGAATTTCGGCGACGCCGTTGCCCTCGGCGCGGCGTGCGACTTTCTCGACTCGCTGGGGCGCGAGTCGATCCGCCGGCACGACGGGGCGCTGGCGCAGACTGCCTACGAGCGCCTTGCCGCACTTCCCGGCATCCGCCTCATCGGCCCCAGGGGCGAGCGCGGCGGGCTCGTCAGCTTCGCCTTCCGGGACATCCACGCCCACGACGTGGTCACGTTTGCGGACGAGGACGGGATCGCGCTCCGCGGCGGCCACCACTGCAATCAGCCCCTCATGAAGAAGCTGGGGCTCACGAGCACGGCCCGGGCGAGCTTCTACGTCTACAACGAAGAGCGCGAGATCGACGCCCTGGTCGCCTCGATGCGCCGGACGCTCAAGTTCTTCGGACCGGCGGCGTGAGCCCTCGCCCGGTGAAGGGAACCCCAGCCCCTTGATGCCCATGAACCCCGCCCGCCTCGCCCTGGCCGCCCTAGCCCTCGGATCGCTCGCTCCCGCGAGGGCGGACGAGGGCATGTGGCTTTTCACCGCCCCACCCCGCGAGAAGATCCGCGCCGCCTACGGCTTCGAGCTCGACGCCGCCTGGCTCGACCACCTCATGAAGTCCTCCGTCCGCGTTGACGACGAGGGCACGGGCGCATTCGTCAGCGGCGACGGCCTCGTCATCACCAACCAACACGTCGGCCTCGACTCGCTCCAGAAGCTGAGCAACGCCCAAACGGACTACGCGAGCAACGGCTTCTACGCCGCGAACCCAGCCGACGAGATTAAGTGTGTCGATCTCGAGCTCGACGCTCTCCAGTCGATCGAGGACGTGACCGCCCGAGTGAACGCCGCGGTTCCCGCAGGCGCCGGCGGCGAGGATGCCGCAAAGGCGCGCCGCAGGGTCACCGCGGAGATCGAGAAGGAGTCCCACGACAGGACGGGCCTGCACAGCGAGGTCGTCACGCTTTACCAGGGCGGCGCCTACCACCTCTACCGGTACAGGCGCTACACCGACGTCCGCCTCGTATTCTCGCCCGGGCAGCAGGCCGCCTACTTCGGCGGGGATCCTGACAACTTCGAGTACCCGCGCTACGACCTCGATATCTGCCTGTTCCGCGTCTACGAGGACGGCCGGCCGCTTCACACGGAGCATTACCTCAAGTGGTCGAGCCGGGGCGCCCGCGACGGCGAGCTCGTCTTCGTTTCGGGCAACCCCGGCACGACCGACCGCCTGCTCACCGTGGCGCAGCTCGAGTTCCGGCGCGATGTCTCCTGCCCCTATAGCCTCGCCAGGCTAAATCGGCGCGAGGTGCTGCTCATGGCATGGAGCGCGCGCAGCTTCGAGAACGCCCGCAGGGCGCAGGAGGGCCTTCTTTATGTCCAGAACTCGCGCAAGGTGTACGGGGGGATGCTCGCCGGGCTTCAGGATCCCGGGTTCATGAGCGCCAAACGGACGGCCGAGGAGCGCTTCAGGCGCCAGCTGGCGACCCGCCCCGACGGGGCCGGGGCGCTGGCCGCGTTCAAACGCATCGAGGAGGCCGAGCGGGCCATCGCCCGCGATTACCTGCGCTACCGCATCCTTGAGAATGCCGACGGATTTGCCGCGGACTCGTTCGCGATCGCCCGCAAGTTGCTCCGCTCGGGAGACGAGCGCCCCAAGCCGGACGGCGAGCGTCTGTCCGAGTACTCCGACGCCCAGCGCGATTCGCTGGAGCTCGATCTGTTCTCCGACAAGCCGATCTACGCGGACCTTGAGACGCTGAGCCTCGGCGACTCGCTCACCCACTTGACCGGGCGGCTCGGCTACGACGATCCGACAGTCCAGGCCGTGCTGGCCGGCAGGGCGCCGCAGGCGCGCGCCGCCGAGCTGGTTCGGGCCACGAAGGTCCGGGACGTGGCCTTCCGGCGCCAGCTCTACGTCGGCGGCGCGCCCGCGGTCCTGGCCGCGCACGACCCCATGATCGAGCTCGCCCGCCTGGTGGACGCCGAGAGCCGGGCACTGCGCCGGGCCCGCGACGCGGAGGACGAGGTCGAGCAGGAGGCCCAGGCCTCCATCGGCAGGGCCCGCTTCGCAATCGAGGGCGCGAGCACCTATCCCGACGCCACCTTCACGCTCAGGCTAAGCTACGGCGCCGTCAGGGGCTACGAAGAGGACGGGGCCGCCGTGCCGTTCATGACCACCCTCGCGGGCCTGTACCGGCGTTCGGAGGAGCACGCCAACCGCGAGCCGTTTGACCTGCCGCCTGGATGGGCGGGAAAGAAGCAGGCGCTCGACCTGGGAACGCAGCTTAATTTCGTGAGCACGTGCGACACGGTCGGCGGCAACTCCGGGAGCCCGACCGTCAACACCCGGGGGGATTTCGTCGGCATCATCTTCGACGGCAACATCCAGTCGCTCACGGAGGACCAGGCCTACGATGATGTCCAGTCGCGCTCCCTGAGCGTGAGCAGCGCCGGCATCATCGAGGCGCTGCGCAAGGTCTACGGGGCCAGCTCGCTCGCCGACGAGCTCGTCAGCGGCCACCGACGAGTCGGGCCATAGCCTTCGAGGCGAGGCGGTCGAACGCCCGGACGCAGAGCTCCAGATGCTCCTCCCGGGTGTCCTCAATCTTGTTGTGGCTAATCCCCCCCAGGCTCTGGACGAACATCATGGCCGTCGGGACGCCCGCGCGGCTCACCTCCGCCGCGTCGTGGAGCGGCCCTGACGGCAGCCGGTGGGCCCGGCCGCAGGTCTCTCGGATCGCCTCCTCGCACAAGCCTACCAGCGTGTCGTCGAACGGGATGGGCTCGATCTGCCAGATCCGGTCCCAGGACACCGAGACATTCCCCTCGGCGGCGAACCGCCCGGCCGCCTCGCGCGCCTCGAGGAGCATCCGCGCGAGCGCGCCCGGGTCGAGGTGGCGCTGGTCGAGCGTGATCCGGCATTCCTCGACCACGCTGGTCACGATCCCGGGCTTCGTCGTGCAGGATCCGATCGTGCAGACGCCGCCATGGCGTTGCGCGATCCCGTAGATCTCTGGGCTCATCCGCGAGGCGGCGAGGAAGGCGTCCCGGCGCCGGTTCATCGGCGTGCTGCCCGAGTGGGCCGCCTGGCCCCGGAACATGATCGCGTGCCGCTCGACCCCGAAGGTGCCGAGGACCGCCCCGAGCGGCAGGCCGAGGTCGAGGAGCACCGGCCCCTGCTCGATGTGCAGCTCCAGGTAGGCGCCCGCGTTCGCCAGCTCCCTCCCGCATCGCTTGACGCCCTCGAAGTCGATGCCCACCTCCCGGAGGGCCTCGACGAGGCCGATGCCGTCCTTGTCCCTGAGCGCCCGCGCCTCGGCCATGTCGAGCGTCCCCGCACATGCCGAGGAGCCAAACAGGCTCTTGCCGAAGCGCGCGCCCTCCTCATCGGCCCAATCCACGAGGCGCACCGTGACGGGCGGCCGGCCGCCGAACTCCGCGCTCATGCGGCGCAGGATCTCGACGCCAGCGAGGACATTGAGGCAGCCGTCTAGCCAGCCTCCATTGGGCACGGAATCCATGTGGCCCCCGATCAGGACGGCCCTGTCCCCCGCCCCCCTGAGCGTCGCCCAAAGGTTGCCGGCCTCGTCCACGTGGACTTCGACTGGAAGGGCCTCGAGCTTCCCGCGGAGCCAAGCCCGGGTTGCGACCCAGGTCTTCGTGAACGCCACCCGCTGGGCGCCGTTCTCGTCCGACGTCAGCCGCGCCAGCTCCCTGAGTTCTGCCACCGTGCGCCTTGGATCAACAGCAGCATTCATCTTGGTTCGAAAGGGGCCAGAGCGTGGCGCAGTTACTGCTTGGAAACGAGCGGATTCTGGGCGAGATTTGGCGCGTTCCGCCAGCCCATGCCGACCCTAGCCACCACTGTCGACGGCCTCAGGCTACCCAATCCGTTTGTGATCGGTTCGGGCCCCCCGGGAACCAACCTGAGCGTCATCAACCGGGCCTTCCGGGAGGGCTGGGGCGCCGTGATCGCGAAGACGATAAGCCTCGACTCTTCGAAGGTTGTCAACGTCTCGCCCCGCTACGCAAAGCTCCATTCGCGCGACGGCAAGGAGGTCATCGGCTGGGAGAACATCGAGCTCATTAGCGACCGGCCGTTCAAGGTCTGGATGGACGAGTTCAAGCAGTGCAAGGACACCAATCCGAAGGGCGTGCTGATCGCGTCGATAATGGAGGAGTACAGGAAGGACGCCTGGGTCGAGATCGTCGACCGCTGCCAGGAGGCGGGCGTCGACGGGTTCGAGCTGAATTTCTCGTGCCCGCACGGCCTGCCCGAGCGAAAGATGGGGGCGGCCATGGGTCAGGATCCCGGCATTCTCGAGGAGGTGTGCGGGTGGGTCATGACGGCGGCGAAGCGCCCGGTGTGGGCGAAGATGACCCCGAATGTCACACACATCGAGGAACCGAGCCGTGCGGCGCTCAAGGCGGGATGCCAGGGCCTGAGCGCGATCAACACGATACGCAGCGTCATGGGCGTCAACCTGGACACGCTGCGCCCGGAGCCGTCGGTCGAGGGGTGGACTACGCCGGGCGGCTACTCGTCCAGGGCGGTCAAGCCGATCGCCCTGCGCATGGTCATGGAGATCGCGACGATGATCCGGACGGAGTTTCCCGGCCGCTCCCTCTCGGGCCTGGGAGGGATCGAGAGCGGCGGCGACGCCGCCGAGTTCATCCTGCTCGGCTGCGACACGGTCCAGGTCTGCACCGGAGTCATGAAGGCCGGCTACGAATGCGTGAAGCCGATGTGCGACGAGCTCCTCGCGTTCATGGACAAGCACAAGTTCGCCACGGTCGCCCAGTTCAAGGGCAGGAGCCTCGAGTACTTCACCTCCCACGCGGAACTCGTGAGGCGCCAGTCCGTGCGCAAGGCCGCCCAGAAGGCGGCACCGAGGCGGGCCGTGTCGTCTGACGGCGAGTGGAGCGGGGACGAGTTCGTCAAGCAGTCCGATTCCCTGTCCCGGGAATAGTGCGGATCCCCAGATGATCCGACTGGCAGCCTCAGCCGACGCCCCGCAGATTGCAGCTATCTACCGGCCGTTCTGCGAGGAATCCCACGTCTCATTCGAGGTCGATGCGCCCGACGAGGTCGAGATGGCCGCCCGAATCGAGAGGATCAACCGCCGCTTCCCCTGGCTTGTCGACGAGGTCGACGGGACCGTGGCCGGGTACGCGTACGCGTCGCCGCACCGGGAGCGCGCCGCCTACCGCTGGGCCGTCGACATGGCGGTGTACGTCCACGAACGGTTTCGGGGAAGGGGCATCGGCAGGGCCCTGTACTCGGAGCTGTTCAGCCGCCTGCGCGCCCAGGGACTCTTCAAGGCCTACGCCGGGATCGCCCTCCCGAATCCCGCGAGCCAGGCGTTCCACGAATCCATGGGCTTCACCCTCGTCGGGATCTACCGCAAGATCGGCTACAAGCTGGGGGCCTGGTGGGACGTGGGATGGTGGCAGCTCGCCCTCCAGCCCGAGGCTAATCCCCCGGCCGAGCCAAAGCCGCCCTCCGCACCCCCCAAACAATGATGAAACCTGACCGCCTCGTCCCCTGCCCTCTCTTCATCGGCGGCGAATGGATCCGGCCCAAGATCGCGGGCACTCCCGTCTACAATCCCTCCACCGGGGAGGTGATCTCGGAATGCCCGATCGGCGGCGCGGCCGAGGTTGACGCTGCCGTCGAGGCCGCCGCCGCCGCGTTTCCCTCATGGAGCGAGACGCCGGCGATCGAGCGCGCACGGCTCCTCTTCCGCTTCAGGCACCTCGTCGAGGAAAACTTCGACCGGTTCTGCAACAGCATCACGCGCGAGAACGGCAAGACCCTGGTGGAGGCCCGCGGCAGCATCTACCGGGGGATCGAGAACATCGAGTACGCATGCGGCGTCCCCGCGCTCCTCTTCGGGGACTCGCTCGGGAACGTCGCGCGGGGTGTCGACTGCGAGACGTACCTCCAGCCGGTCGGCGTCTGCGCCGGGATCACGCCGTTCAACTTCCCCGCCATGGTCCCGCTGTGGATGTTCCCGCTGGCAATCGCCTGCGGAAACACGTTCGTCCTCAAGCCGAGCGAGAAGGTCCCGCTGACCGCCCTCCTGCTGGCGGAGCTCCTCGAGAAGGCCGGGCTCCCAAAGGGCGTCCTCAACGTCGTCCACGGCGGCCGCGACTGCGTCGACGCGCTGCTCGCCCACCCCAGTGTCAAGGCGGTCTCGTTCGTCGGCTCCTCGCCGGTGGCCAGACACATCTACGAGACCGGCACCAGGAACGGGAAGCGGGTGCAGGCCAACGGCGGCGCGAAGAACTTCGTGGTCGTCATGCCCGACGCCGACGCGCCCCGGACGATCGAGGCACTCTCGATGGCTGCGTTCGGATGCGCAGGGGAGCGGTGCATGGCCGGCTCGACCGCCATCGCCGTCGGCAAGGCGGGCGAGGTGTTCGTACCGCAGCTGGTCGACGCAGCGCGGTCGGTCAAGGTCGGGCGGACCGACTCGGCCATGTCGCAGCCCGACATGGGCCCCCTCATCACGGGATCGCACCGCGACCGCGTCGCGCAACTCGTTGAGCTAGGGGCAAAAGAGGGGGCGACGATAGCCTGCGACGGCCGCGGCGTCTCGGTCGCCGGGGCGCCCAACGGGTTCTACCTCGGCGCCACGGTCGTCGACAACGTCCGCGATACGATGACGATAGCCCGCGAGGAGATCTTCGGGCCGGTGCTCAACGTGATGCGGGTGGAGGACCTCGCCCAGGCCATCGGCGTCGCGAACAAGTCGGCGTACGGCAACGGCGCCTCCATCTTCACGACTTCCGGCGCGTCCGCCCGCGAGTTCAAGCACAGGGTCAAGGCGGGGATGGTCGGAATCAACATCGGCGTTCCCGCCACGATGGCGATGTTCCCGTTCACCGGCTGGGACGCCTCGTTCTACGGCGACCTCCATATCCAGGGGCGCGAGGCGGTGCAGTTCTACACGCAGCAGAAGGTCGTCACGTCGCGCTGGCATGGCGCCGAGGTCGGGGACGTCTGGCGCAAGTGAAGCCGCCATGCCCCTGCTGATCAAGAATGGCGAGGTCATCACCGCGGACTCGCGGTCGAGGGCCGACATCTACTGCGAGGGCGAGACCATCACGCGGATCGGCACCGGCCTCGAGGCCCCGCCCGGGGCGCAGGTGGTCGACGCCGCGGGGAAGTACGTTTTCCCGGGCTTCGTCGACCCGCATGTCCACATCACGCTTCCGTTCATGGGCACCTTCGCGAAGGACACCTACGAGACGGCGAGCAGAGCCGCCCTCTTCGGGGGGACCACCACCCTAATCGAGATGTGCTGCCCGGCCCGCAGCGAGGACGCCCTCGCGGGCTTCGAGCACTGGATGGCGCAGGCCGAGGGCCGGTCCGCATGCGACTTCACGTTCCACATGGGAGCCGCCAAGTTCGACGAGCCGACGGAGTCGGCCCTTCGAGAGATCGTCCGGCGCGGCGTCAGCTCGTTCAAGATCTTCCTCGCCTACAAGGGCGCGTTCGGCATCGACGACCTGGAGCTTTACCGCACGCTCAGGCTCGCCCGGGAGCTCGGCGTCGTCGTGACCGCGCATTGCGAGAACGAGACCCTGATCGCGGAGCGGCAGAAGGAGCTAGTGGCCGCCGGCAAGACGGACCCGGGCCAGCACCACGGGAGCCGCCCCCCTGCGGTAGAGGCCGAGGGGGTGCACCACCTGCTCACGTTCGCCGAGATGACCGGCGCGCACGCGTACATCGTCCATCTAAGCTGCGAGCGGGCCCTGGGCGAGGCGATCGCCGCCCGCCGCCGCGGGGTACGCGTGAGCATCGAGACGCTCATCCAGTACCTCGTCCTCGACAAGAGCTATGCGGAGCGGGACGGATTCGAAGGTGCGAAGTACGTCATGTCGCCCCCGCTGCGCGACGCCCAGAACCAGCCGGTCCTCTGGAACGGGCTCCGGGACGGCCTCATCCAGACGGTCGCGACGGACCACGCCCCGTTCGACTTCGAGGGCCAGAAGCGGATGGGGGAGTCCGATTTCACGAAGATCCCGAATGGCATCCCCTCGCTCGAGGAGCGGATCAAGCTCCTGTACACCTGCGGCGTGAGGGAGGGCAGGATCGACCTGCACACGCTCGTGAACGTCGCGAGCACGCAGGCCGCGAAGACGTTCGGCCTGTTCCCGCGCAAGGGGGCGATCCAACCGGGAGCGGACGCCGACCTCGTCGTCTTCGACCCGGACTACCGGGGCGTGATCTCGGCGAAGACCCAGCACATGAACGTCGACTACAGCGCCTTCGAGGGCTGGAAGGTGGAGGGGCGCCCCAGCGTCGTCACGGTGCGCGGGCAGATCGCCGTGCGGGACGGCAGCTTCACGGGCGAGCCCGCCAGGGGCCGCTTCCTACGGCGGACCCCTGCCGGCGGCTGACGGCGGGCAAGGCGCCTCAGGCGGCGTCCTTGCGCGAGGCGACCACGATGTCGCCTCCGCTCGAGCGCAGCTTGAGGACGGGGCCCCCGCCGTTGACCGCGCCCGAAAGGCTGCTCTTGCCCTGTCCGCCGCGGTCGATCGTGATCGTCAGCCCTGCGGCGTTCACGTCGCCGCCGCTCGTCGCGGCGTCGAGCTGGAATCCCACCCCCTGGCCCACGGTCGCCTTCACCTCCCCGCCCGACGTGGAGAGCGAGCAGTCGCCCTTGAGCGGGCCGGCGAACACCGCCTTGACGTCTCCGCCGCTGGTGTGCGCTCTTAGGGTGCCCTCGACTGAGTCGATCCTGATGTCGCCGCCCGAGGTGCGCAGGTCGGCCGAACCGGCCACGCGGCCCGCCGAGATGTTGCCCCCCGACGTCGAGAGCTTCACGGTCCCGCGGCCCTCGTCGAGCCTGACGCTCCCGCCGGACGTCGAGGCGTCGATGTCGGCGCCGATCTTGCCGAGCTCGATCTCCCCGCCCGACGTGCGGGCCCGCACCGCGCCGTCCAGGTCGCCGACGGCGACGTCGCCGCCGGAGGTCTTGAGGTCGACCGACGTGCGGCTGGGGACTGTCACGATAAAGTCGACCTGTACAGGCGGCCAGCTGCCGAAGTGGAACCCGGACCCCTCCTTGTAGGAGGCTGTCGCCGTGACGTCGTTGCCGTGCTGCTCGATAACGAGGTCGAGCTTCTGGAGCAGCTCGTCCGCCTCGGCCTCGCTGCTGGCGCGGATATGCTCCTTGGCGACGACTTTGATCACGGAGTCCGAGGACGGCATGACCCGGATGTCGCCCCCGGCGGTCGAGGCCGTGAGGTGGGCGCCGGCCTGCACTTGGAACGACTTCTCCACGGTGCGCTCGATCTTTGCGGACGCGGTGGCGGTGACGGCGGCAAGAATGCAGCCAGTTGCAACGAATCGGTTGAGTAGGCTCATGGTAGGGGAGTTGACACGATAACACGCCCTGGCGGTGAAAAGTTACAGAAACAAACGCCCGGGCAGCGGATTGGGCGGGCCCCGGGGCATGAGGCCGCGATTTGCGGCTGGTGCCCGCCGCGGCCCGCGGCTAGGGTTCCCCAGGTTCCACAACCCCAATGCCCAAGGCGTTTTCCGAGCTTTCAGAGCAGGAGGTGTTGGCGCTCGCCATATCCCTGGAGGAGGAGGACGGGCGCATCTACGGAGACTTTGCGCACCGGCTGCGGGAGAGTTACCCCGCTACTACCGAGATGCTCCTCGCTATGCAGCGCGAGGAGTCCGTTCACCGCCAGAGGCTGATAGACCGGTACCGCGAGCGCTTTGGCGATCACATACCCCTCATCCACCGCGAAGACGTCCGGGGATTCGTGGCCCGGAGGCCGGTGTGGCTTAGGAAGGCCCTATCGGTCAGCCAGGTGCGCCGCCAAGTCGAGGTCATGGAAATGGAGTCGCGGCGCTTCTACGAGGTGTCCGCGTCCAGGACGAACGACGCCGCGACCCGCCGCCTGCTTGGCGACCTCGCGCTGGCCGAGGCCGACCACGAGGCCCTCGCCGAGCGCATCCAGTCGGAGCAGGTCGCCTCCGGCGCGCGCGGTGGCGAAGACGAGAGCCAGCGCCGCATGTTCGTCCTGCAGGTCGTCCAGCCCGGGCTGGCCGGGCTCATGGACGGATCCGTCTCGACGCTCGCTCCGCTTTTCGCGGCCGCCTTCGCCACCCACAGCACCCGCGACTCGCTGCTCGTGGGGCTCGCATCGTCCGTCGGCGCCGGGATAAGCATGGGCTTCGCCGAGGCCCTGTCGGACGACGGGGCGCTCAGCGGCCGCGGCCACCCGATCATCCGGGGCAGCGTCTGCGGCCTCATGACCGCCGCGGGGGGGCTGGGCCACACGCTCCCCTTCCTGATCCCGTCGTTCCAACTGGCGTTCACGGTCGCCGTCTGCGTCGTCGCCGCCGAGCTTGTCATCATCTCCTGGATACGCCACCACTACATGGACACGCGTTTCCTCGCGGCCGCCTTCCAGGTGATCGTGGGAGGGCTGCTCGTCTTCTTCGCGGGCATGCTGATAGGCTCATCGTAGCGTGAGCCCGGGCGCCCTCGAGAACCCGGACCTGGCCCCCGTGCGCCCGGAAAGGCGCACGTGGCGCACCGGCAGCTACGCCGCCCTCTGGATCTCGATGTCGGCATGCGTGCCGACCTACATGCTCGCCTCCTCGCTCGTCGGCGGGGGCATGAACTGGTGGGAGGCTATCCTGACGATCTTCCTCGGCAACACCATCGTCCTGGTCCCGATACTCCTCAACGCGCACGCGGGCACCCGCTACGGCATCCCCTTCCCCGTGCTCTGCCGCGCGTCATTCGGCACCCGGGGCGCGAATATCCCCGCGATGCTGCGGGCGCTCGTCGCCTGCGGCTGGTTCGGAATCCAGTCCTGGATCGGGGGGGATGCGATCTGCAGGATCCTCGCGGTCTTCTTCCCGGCCTTCGGGGCCGGCCCCCAGAACGCGCTCGGCATCACCCTTCCCCAGTTCGCCTGCTTCATGGCGTTCTGGGGCATCAACATGTGGGTCGTCTTCAAGGGGATCGACTCGATACGCATCCTGTTGAACATCAAGGCCCCTCTCCTGATGGCGCTCGGGCTCGTGTTCCTCGTGTGGGCCTACAGGGGCGCCGGCGGGTTCGGCCCGATGCTCTCGCAGCCGTCGGCGTTTGATCCCGGCCAGCCGAAGGCGGGCCGGTTCATGGAGTTCTTCGTTCCGGGCCTCACGGGAATGATCGGCTTCTGGGCCACGCTCTCGCTCAACATCCCGGACTTCTCGCGCTACGCCGCGTCCCAGCGCGACCAGGTCGTCGGGCAGGCCCTGGGCCTTCCGCTGGCGATGGCGTTCTACTCGTTCATCGGCGTCGCGGTGACGTCGGCGACGGCGGTCATCTTCGGGCAGACGATCTGGAACCCGCTTGACGTCCTCATCCGGTTCCGCAGCCCCGCCGTCCTGATCGTCGCGATGCTCGCCCTGTGCATCGCCACCCTGGCCACCAACATCGCCGCCAACGTGGTCTCGCCCGCGAACGACTTCTCCCACCTCGCGCCCAGGAGGATCTCGTTCCGCCTCGGCGGGCTGATCACCGGGATCATCGGGATCGCCATGATGCCCTGGAAGCTGGTCGCAGACCCGTCCGGCTACATCTTCACGTGGCTGGTCGGCTACAGCGCCCTCCTGGGGCCCGTGGGCGGAATCATGATCGCGGACTATTTCATCCTCCGGCGCCGGGAGCTCGACGTGCCGGCGCTCTACGACCCGAACGGGCGCTACCGCTACTCGCGCGGGTGGAGCGTCGTCGCGATCGCGGCGTTCGGGGTCGCCGTGCTGCCCAACCTGCCCGGCTTCCTCGCCCAGGTGGGCTGGATCGACCCCGCCCGCGTGCCGCACCCGCTGCTGGCGGTCTACGGATACGCCTGGTTCGCCGGGTTCGCGATAGCGTTTGTCGCCTACCTCCTCCTGCGTAAGCTGGCGCCCAATAGCTGACCGATGAAGACAATCCCGCTCCCCCCCACCGACCATGTTCCGAAGCCGTACTCTGGGCCCTCAGCCGAGGAGGTGCTGGCCCTGAGGAGGCAGTTCCTGAACCCGGCGATCTTCCACTACTACAAGAAGCCCGTGATGATCGTCGAGGGCAGGGCCCAGTGGCTGTTCGACGAGAAGGGCCGGCGCTACCTGGACGGGATCGGCGGGATCGTGACGGTGAGCTGCGGGCACTGCCACCCGCACGTCGTCGCCGCCGCGCACCTCCAGAACGAGACGCTCCAGCACACGACGACGATCTACCTGCACCCTAACATCGCGCTCTACGCCAAGGAGCTCGCGGCGAAGATGCCGGGCGAGCTCAAGGTGGTCTACTTCGTCAACTCGGGCTCGGAGGCAAACGACCTGGCGCTTCTCATGGCGCGGGCCTTCACCGGCTCCTACGACGTGATCGCGCTGCGCAACGGATACCACGGGGGCAGCCAGTCCACCATGGGCCTTACCTCGCACCACACGTGGAAATTCAACGTGCCCCACGGCTTCGGGATCCAGCACGCGATCCTGCCCGACCTCTACAGGGGGCCGCACGGCAAGGACGACCCGGAGGCCGGCAGGAAGTACGCCGAGGACGTCAGGAGCCTGATCCAGTTCGGCACGTCCGGGACGATTGCCGGCTTCATCGCAGAATCCATCCAGGGGGTGGGCGGAACCGTGGTCTTCCCCGACGGGTACCTGAAGCACGCCTACGGCCACGTCAGGGCCGCCGGCGGACTGTGCATCGCCGACGAGGTCCAGCCGGGATTCGGGAGGACGGGCACCCACTACTGGGGCTTCGAGACGCAGGGCGTCGTGCCTGACATAGTGACGATGGCGAAGGGCATCGGCAACGGCTGCGCGCTCGCGGCCGTCGTGACGACGCCGAAGGTGGCCCATGCGCTCACCTCGCGCATCCATTTCAACACCTTCGGGGGCAATCCCGTCGTCTGCGCCCAGGGGCGCGCCGTCCTCGAGGTGATCGACAGGGAGGGCCTGCAGGCCAACTCGCTCAGGATCGGCAACTACCTCAAGGCGGGCTTCGCGCGGCTGGCCGAGAAGCACACCCTGATCGGAGACATCCGCGGCCTAGGGCTCATGCTCGGCGTCGAGCTCGTGAAGGACCGCGGGACGAAGGAGCCCGCCAAGGAGGAGTGCGCCGCCGTGTTCGAGGCGTGCAAGGAAATGGGCCTGCTGATCGGCAAGGGCGGGCTCTGGGGCAACACGCTGCGGATCAAGCCCCCGATGATCTTCTCGTCCACCGACGCCGACTTCATGCTGGCGGTCCTCGACGAGGCGCTTGGGGCCGCCTAGGGAATCTTCAGCTCGGCGCCGATCTTTAGGGTGGCGTTCTCGCTCGGGAGCACGTCCCGGTTGGCCGCGTATATGTCGCGCCACTTCGACCGGTTCCCGTAGTACTTCTGGGCGAGATTGAAGAGGGTGTCGCCCTTGGCCACCGTGTGGTGGCGGATGCTCGGGGTGGGCGACGGCTTCGGGGGCTCGGCCTGGGGCGGCGGGCTCTCCGGCGGCGCGTCCGCGATGGCGGACGAGGCCGCGCCGTCCCCTGTTCCCGCCGGCGCCAGTGAGATCGGCGGGCCCGCCGCGCCGGTCGCCGGCGTGGTCGTCCCCTCCGCAGGGGCCTGCTGGGTCGGGATCGACCCGAGGTCTATCGTGGTTGAATGCGTCGCCGGCACCAGGGCGCCCGCGCGCAGCGCCGCGTTCTCCGCCTTGAGCTCGTCGTTCTCGCGCTGCAGGCGCTCGACCTGCTCCTGGACCCCAAGGTGCTCGGTCTGGCTCTCGAGCGGCTGGCCGGGCAGCGAGCGTGCGAACTCGCGCTTCGCGGAGTCGATCATGCCCCTCACGAAGACCGCCTGCTTCGAGTTGGGCTCCAGCTCCAGGTACCTCCGGAAATGGTAGATGGCGGAGATCGGGTCCCTGATGTGGTTCAGGTAGATGAGGCCGGCGTCCAGGTTCGACTCCGGCGCCGCGTCGCCGCGGCGGTCGATGACCTTCAGGTAGGCGGCCAGGGCCTCGTCCCAGCGGCCCTGGCGCTCCAGCTGCTGGCCGTCGCGGTAGTTCGAGTCATCCATCTCGGACGAAAGCGAGGGCGCATCGCCCCCGCAGCCGGCTCCGGCGGCGAGCGCGAGCAGCGCCGCCGCCCCAAGAATGATTGAACGTGTTGTCATCGAAGCGAAAGGGGTTGAACGGCCGGACCCGTGCGTTAAATTCCTCCCTCTCCCCCGCCGACTCAAACCTAAATGGGACCATTCGACCACCGACGCTGATGGCCATCTCGCCGAAGACCGCGCTCGCCCGCGCCCGGCGGTGCATCCGAATCGAGTGCAACGCCCTCGAGGAGACCTCGCGGGGACTGGGCAAGGAGTTCACAGAGACGGCCCGCGCGGTGGAGGCCGTCGTGGCGGCCGGGGGCAAGCTGATCTTCAGCGGCGTCGGCAAGTCGGCCCACATCGCCGGCAAGATCGCGGCAACCTTCAACAGCACCGGCGTCTCCTCCTGCTTCCTCGACCCCACCCAGGCCCTCCACGGTGACCTCGGGCTCTGCGACGAGGGCGATCTCGCGATAATTCTGAGCAACAGCGGCCAGTCGGACGAGATCCTGAGGCTCGTCCCCATCCTCAAGCGCTTCGGGCTGAAGATCGTCGCCCTGACGGGCAACCCGAAGTCGGACCTCGCGCGCCGGGCCGACTTCCGGCTCCTCTACCAGGCCACGCGCGAGGCCTGCCCGCTCAAGCTCGCCCCCACGGCGAGCACCACGGCCGCCCTCGCCCTCGGCGACGCGCTGGCGATGGTGCTGCTGGAGGCGCGCGGGCTCACGCGCGACGACTTTGCGATGTACCACCCTGCCGGGAACCTGGGCCGCGTGCTCCTGCTGCGCACCCGGGACATCATGCGCACGGGCGACCGCCTTCCGGTGGCGAAGGACGCCGTCACCGTCCAGGACGCGATCCTGGCGATGACCAAGGCGAAGAGCGGCAGCATCGCGCTCGTCCGGGCGGGCAACGGAAAGCTCAGCGGCATACTCACCGACGGTGACTTCCGCCGCTCCGCCCTCTCGGGGCCGGGCTTCCTCGGACGCCCCGTCTCGGACTTCATGACCCGCTCGCCCAAGGTGATCCGCGACGACGCCCTCGCGGTGGACGCACTGCGCCTCTTCGAGCTCCACAAGATCGACGACCTGATCGTCGTCGACCCGGCCGGAAGGCCCGTGGGGCTCATCGACGGCCAGGACCTTCCGAAGCTCAAGATCGTGTGACACGGCCCCTGCGCATCGGCATCGTCGGCATGGGGGGCTTCGCCGGCTCCCATCACAACACCGTCGCGAGGCTCGAGGAGCGCGGCATCGTCCGGCTGGTCTGCGCCTGCGACCCCAAGCTCGCTTCCTTCGCGGCCGAGCAGCAGGCCTGGCGCTTCGGCCCGCGCGGGGTCCGGGCGTTCGACGACTACCGGGCGATGCTGGAGGCCTGCAGCGGCGACCTGGACTACGTAGTCACGCCGACCCCGATCCAGCTGCACGCCGCGATGCACGACGCGATCACGTCCGCCGGCCTCCCGGCCTACGTCGAGAAGCCCCCCACCCTGGACTACCAGGAGCTCGACAGGATGGTCGCCGCCGACCGGCGCGTGCGGAAGTCCTCGCTCGTCGGCTTCAACTACATCGTCGAGAAGAGCCGACTGGCGCTGAAGGAGAGGCTGCTCTCTGGCGAGTTCGGGGCGACGCGCGGCGGCACCCTGAGCGCCCTCTGGCCGCGACCCTCCAGCTATTTCACCCGCAACGGCTGGTCCGGCCGGCTCATCATCGACGGCCAGGTCGTCCTCGACTCGTGCTTCGGCAACGCGATCTCCCACTTCGTGCACAACATGCTGTTCTGGACCGGCGCGCCCGGCCTCTACAGCTGGGCCGAGGTCGCCGCGGTCCGGGCGGAGCTCTACCGCGCGCACGCCATCGAGGGCGCCGACACGTTCTTCGTGGAGGCGGACCTAACCGCGGGCTGCACGCTCAGGTTCGCGCTCTCCCACGCCTGCGCCGGCGCGAGCACGAGCTCCGAGACCGTGATCTGCGAGAAGGCGATCTTAAGGTACGGCGTCGGCGGCCAGGTCGAGATCGCGTGGAGGGACGGCAGGACCGAGCGGGCGTCGAGCGGTCCCTTCGACGGCCTCGAGGAGAACCACATCGAGTACTGCCGTTACCTGCGCGGGGAGGTGGCGAGGCCCGCGACGACCATCGAGGACTCGCGCCCATTCGTCGTGCTCAACGACCTCGCGCACGTCTCGAGCGGCACCATAAGCCCGATACCCGCGGACCTCGTCTCGCGCGAGCGCGACGAGAAGGAGCAGAAGGACTACGTGAGCGTGACGGGGCTCTCCAAGGCCGTGGACAGCTTCCTCTCCCGCGGCGTCTGGCCAAGCGACACGGGCTGGCGCCGGGACAAGGGCGAGGTCGTGACCCCGTCCGACCTCGGCCGGTTCCACGCGACGGTGCGCGCGATGGCCGGCGCCGGCGGCCCGCGGTGACTGGGCTCCCCCGCCCCGCGGGAGGGGAGCAGCCGAGACGCCACCTTTACTTGGGCGCGGAGTTGGGCAAGGTTTAGCCCATGGCCACGCCGCCCTTTGCGCACCAGGACCCCCTGCCCCTGTCTGGCGATGACACCGAATACCGCCTTCTCTCGAAGGAGGGCGTCTCGACCGTCCGCTTCGAGGGCCGCGAGGTCCTCAAGGTCGAGCCCGAGGTCCTGTCGTTCCTCGCCCAGCAGGCGTTCCGGGACAGCGCCTTCATGCTGCGCACGAGCCACCTGCGCCAGCTCGCGGCGATCCTGGACGATCCGGAGGCCTCCGCGAACGACCGCTACGTGGCGCTGACGCTCCTCAAGAACGCGGAGATCGCGGCCCAGGGGATCCTTCCGATGTGCCAGGACACGGGCACGGCCGCGGTCTTCGCCAAGAAAGGCGAGCGGGTCTGGACCGGGGCCGATGACGCCCTCTTGCTCAGCCGCGGCGTCTACGAGTGCTTCACGAAGGAGAACCTGCGCTACTCGATGGTGGCCCCCCTCGACATGTGGAATGAGGTCAACACCGGCACCAACCTCCCGGCCCAGATCGACATACTCGCCACGCCCGGCGACACCTACGAGCTGCTCTTCGTCGCGAAGGGCGGCGGCTCCGCCAACAAGATGCTCTTCTTCCAGGAGACGAAGGCGCTCCTGAATCCGAGCAGCTTCGCCAAATTCGTGGCGGATAAGCTTCCCCTGCTGGGGACGGCCGCTTGCCCGCCCTACCACCTGGTGTTCGTAGTCGGCGGAACGAGCGCGGAGGCGTGCATGAAGACCCTGAAGCTTGCCTCCGCGCGCTACCTGGACTCGCTCCCCACCTCGGGCAATGAGCTCGGTCGGGGATTCCGCGACACGCAGTGGGAGGCGAAGGTCCTCGAGATCGCCCGCAAGACGGGGATCGGGGCGCAATTCGGCGGCAAGTACTTCGCCCTCGACGCGCGCGTGATCCGCCTCGCCCGGCACGGGGCGAGCTGTCCTGTCGGCATGGGCGTATCGTGCTCGGCCGACCGCAATATCAGGGCCAGGATCACCCGGGACGGGGTCTTCCTCGAGGCGCTCGACTCGGACCCGGGGCGCTTCATACCCCCCGCGCAGCGCACGCTGAAGGACACGGGGGTCGTCCCCATCGATCTCGACCGGCCGATGGAGGAGATCCGGGCCGAGCTGTCGAAGTACCCGGTCACGACGCGCGTGTCGCTCAGCGGCACCATGGTGGTCGCCCGCGACGGCGCGCACGCGAAGCTCAAGGAGCGCGTGGACGCCGGCAGGGGCCTTCCCGACTACTTCAAGAGGTATCCGGTCTATTACGCGGGTCCCGCCAAGACCCCCACGGGATACGCCTCCGGATCGTTCGGCCCAACCACCGCGGGCAGGATGGACGGCTACGTCGAGCTGTTCCAGTCCCTCGGGGGCTCGATGGTGATGCTGGCCAAGGGCAACCGCGGGCCCGAGGTAACCGCCTCGTGCAAGAAGCACGGGGGATTCTACCTGGGGAGCGTGGGCGGGCCGGCCGCTATCCTCGCGAAAGAGAACATCTCGAAGGTCGAGATGCTCGAGTACCCCGAGCTCGGGATGGAGGCCGTGTGGAAGATCGAGGTCAGGGATTTCCCGGCCTTCATCCTCGTCGACGACAAGGGCAACGATTTCTTCGCAAACGGATGCGCGGCCTGTCTGCCCCCGTCAGCCGCCAAGCGGCTCAAAACCTGAACTCGAGCGACATCCCCCCGGCCCCATACCGGTCGAGCGACTCGTACATCCTGTCGTACGAGGCCTTCTGCTTTATCCTGTAGGCCCCTAGCAGGGTGGCGCCGGAGGAGGAATCGGAAGGGAGCGCCGGAACCAGCAGCCTCTCAAGGCGCTCGCCGGACGGGTCCATGCGGGCAAGGGGCTCGGCCGGCGGCTGGTGAACCGAGGCGAATGACGCCTCAAACTCCCGGTCGGACCCGAAGACATCGCGCCTCGCGAGGTCGGGATCCGTCCCACGAAAATCGACAAAGTCGGCGGCGACCCCATCCGCAAACTGGGTCCCCTTCGCGGCCTCGGCCTTGGAGGCCGGTGGCGCCTCTGCCAGATGGGACGCGATCTGCGCCACCACTTGCCCGGGCGAGCGGGCGGCCTCGCGGGCTGCGGTCCCGGTAGCCGCGTTCTCGACCTCTTCCCGGCTCTGGGCCGCTGGGGCTGGGACCTGGGATGCGGGAGCGCCCGCGCGGGCGACGGGGCCCGGGGACGAGGCGACTGGATGGGCCGAGCGAGCGGGCCCTGCGGGTCCCCCCGCGTAGTGCACGCCGGCCCACGTGAGGGCGATGGCCGCCGCAGCCCCAAAGGGAAGGCGGTTCCGCAAAGCAACCGCGAAGATCCTCGAGGCCCCGTCCCACCACGGCCGCCTTATCACGATAGCAGCCAACTGCTTCGCGCGGATCTCGGACTCAAACCGCTCCCAGAATTCCTGCGGAGGGCGCTCCGCCCTCTTGAGGCGCAGGAGGTCCTCAACCGTTACCTTCCTTTCGGGATCCTTCATCATCGCAAATAGGGTTGTAGCTCGGCCTGAAGCAATTGCTTTGCATAATGGAGCCTAGACCGGACGGTTCCGATCGAACAGCCCATAACCTCTGCAATCTCCTGGTGGCTGAGTCCGTCGATTTCGAATAAAGTCACCACAGTCCGATGATTGATAGACAGTTTCTGCATCGCATCGTTCAATTTTTCCTGGAGTTCACGGACGAAGGCCTCCCGGCCGGCACCCGTCTTGTCGGTCAGGGCGTCCACCAGCTCCCGGGACACCGGATCGTCCTCACGGATCGACTCCAGGCTGAAGAACGACCTCAGCCTGTTCCTTCTCAGGTGGCTCAGCGTCGAGTTCACGACGATCCGGTACAGCCAGGTGAAGAAGGAGGACTGCCCCTGGAAGCGATGGATCGACTGGAAGGCCTTGATAAAGGCGTCCTGGGCAAGGTCGGCGGCATCCTCCCGGTTTGAGGTCATGTTGTAGACGATTCCGAGGACGCGCTCCCGGTATTTGACGATCAGGCGGTCAAACGCGGCCACGTCGCCGGCCTGGACCTGCCGCACCACCGCCATGTCGGCATCCGCCTCGAGCTTGCGCTCCGGCGACGCAACAAGCGTCTTGCCAATGGCCTTGCTGGCGTTCATGGGGCGACGACAGGGAAGTCCCGGTGGCGTGGCTTGGCAAATCGAAACGCTTGGCCGGCCGGGGGCCGGGGCGCCGACTCCGGCCGTTCACCCGACGGGCCGGAGCGCGGCGACCTGCGCGAGAAGGACATCGCCAAGCGCTAGAAGGTGGGGCGTCGGCGAGTGGCCGGGCCATTCGGCCAGGGCGGCGCGCGCCGCCGAGATCTCGACCTGGACCGCCCCCTCGACCGCGTCAAAGACGCCGAGGTCGAGCATCTGCTTGAGGCGGAGCGCGGGCTGGGACGGCCGCAGCCCGCCTATCTCCCCCGACAGCGCCGCCCGCTCGAAGGGCGGCAAGCGGTCCATCAACGCGAACAGCGGCAGCGTGAACTTCCCGCTCGCGAGGTCGGTTCCTAGCGTCTTCCCGATCTTCTCCTCCCTCCCGAAGAAATCGGCGAGGTCGTCGTAGATCTGGTAGGCGATGCCGAGGTGGCGGCCGAATCGGTCGAGGGCGTCCACGTAGCCGTCCTCGAAGCCCGCCAGCCGGCCGCCGAGGTAGCAGGAAACCCGGAAGAGCTCGGCCGTCTTCAGGTCAATTATTCGCTGGTACTCGGCCGGCGTGAGGTCGGTCGACCTCCGGCTGAGGCTCTGGATGATCTCGCCCGCGCAGACGCGGCGCGTGGACTCGGACACCGCGGCGCAGACCTCGGTCGTCGGAAAATGCGTCGCAAGATGCAACGCGTGCGCAAACAGCGCGTCACCCAGCAGGACCGCCGCGGTCGGGCCGAACTCGCGCATCGCCGTCTTGCGGCTGCGGCGCACCTCGGCGGAGTCCATGATGTCGTCGTGCACGAGGGTCGCCAGGTGGACGAGCTCGACCACGGCCGCCGCCCGGACCAGGTCCGGGGACACCTTGCCCGCCCCATTCCAGCCGCTGAGGAACACCAGGGCCGGCCTTATCCGCTTGCCCGAGGTGTCGATGCAGTAGTTCACGTTGGCCCTTATCTCGGGCTCGAACGCGGCCAGCTGCCCCTGCAGGAACTTGTCGAGCGCCGCCATGTGCGGGGCCAGCATCGCGAAGACCCCCGCAAACGGGTGGGACGTGCCGGAAGGCGAAATGACGGGGCTTTGGGTCCTGGTCATCGACGACCAGAACCCTAGCCCGAAATCACGAAATCACCATCCAATTGTCGCGCAGGGCGGGGTCCCCGTGCCGGGATCAGGGAACCTCGTAGACCTCGACAAGGGCAATTCCGGTGGCCCCTCCGACGCCTGACAGCTCGGCGGTGTAGGTGCCGGGCGGGAGGACGATGAGGATCGCCGAATCGGCGCTGCCGGTCGCAAATGCGAACGCGCCTGTCGCCGCCTCGGCCGCCGACAGGAGGGCTGCGTCATTGCCGGTCTGCCACGAGTAGTTCTCCCGGATGAGCCCCCCTGCGTTGTTGAAGAGCTGCAGGTGCGGCGCCGAGAGCGTCCCCGAGACGCCCAGCGCCGAGAGGCCCGGTCCCGCTCCGCGGATCAGCAGCCGCTTGGGGGCGGATCCGCTGATGCTGAATCCCCCGATCATGATGCTGGCGCCGGTGCCCACGTTCCCGCGGGTCGAGACGTTCGTGAGCTTCTGCGAGGAGAACAGCTGGAGCGTGTCGAGGTCGTAGACCTCGACGAGCCCGATGCCCGTGTTCGAGTCCGTGCCCGAGACGATGGCGGTGTAGCTGCCCGGGGCGAAGGTGCCGACAAGGGCGGAGTCGGCGCTGCCGATGGGCAGCGCAAACGCGCCCGACTGGACCTCGGCGGCGGCCACGGCGGTCTCGTTGGCCTGGGTGGAGCTCCAGCCCGTGTTCGAGTCGACGAGCGTCGAGCCCGAGTAGATGGACAGCTCGGTGCCGGCGATCGCCCCTGAGAGCCCGAGGCTAGCCAGCGTCGGGCCCACGGCCCGGACCAGCAGCTGCTTGGGCACGGTGCCGCCCACGACGAACCCGGCGATCATGTCGTTCGCGCCGGAGCCGACGAGCCCCCGCGTGGAGAGGTTCCTGAGGACACCGTCGCTGAAGGTGCCGCCGGAGACCTTGCCCGCGTAGATGACGCCGCCGGGCCCGCCCGTAAGCGTCGCGGTCATGAACCCGGTCGTCGGGTTGACGTTGCCCTGCAAGGTGTTGTTCGACTGGGTCGCGATCGTGAAGTTGCCGCTGGAGTCGACCGTGGAGTCCCCGGCGTCGGAGAACGACCCCGACTTCACGTACACCATGATCTCGCCGTCGAATCCGACGATCGCGGAGACCTGGCTGCCCGCCACGCCCGAGATGCTGCCCGTGTAGTAGCCGGCCGCGACTGCGTTGTTGCCCGTCTGGGTTACGGTGCCGATGAACATGTCCTGGCTCGGCGACAGCGTGCCCGTCACCCCGGTCACCGAGGCGCTTCCGTTGATCCCCGGCGCCGAGAAGCCGCCCGCGGTACTGACCTTGAGGTCCGGATAGAACGCCGTGGAGGGCGACGCGCCCCCGCTGGAGTGCGCGATGTACGTCCCGAACGTCCCGTCGACGATGGCGAAGGCGAAGCGCCCGCTGTCCGTCAGGCCCTGGTACTGGCCGAAATAGACCGTGTTCCCGAGGCCGCCGGTGCTGGTCACGGCCTCGACGATGATCGCGCTCGAGGTCGTGGTCTCGCCAGAGTTGTCCGTCGTGATCGCCGTCAGCGTGTAGACGCCCGCCGACTGCGGCGTCCACGACACCGTGTACGGCGGCGTGGAGGTCGAGCCCACCAGCAGGCCGTTCGCGTAGAACTGGACCGACGCGATCGTGCCCGTCGGGGACGAGGCGTTGGCGGTTATCGTGGTGCCCACGCCCGCCGTCACGATGCCGCCGGAAGACGGCGCCGTGATGCTGATCACCGGCGGCGGCTCGGGGACGACCGAGACGGTGATCGGGGGGGCGCTGGTAACCTTGTCACCCAGGTTGTCGGTCACCTGAGCGGTGATCGTGTACGTCCCGAGGTTCGCCGGCGTCCATATCACCGAATACGGGTATTTCGTCGCGGTGGACAGCATTGTATCGTCCACGAAGAACTCGATCTGGACAATGTTGCCGTTGGGGGCGTTCCCCGTCGCAGAGATCGTGACCGGCGTGTTGACGACGACGCTCTCCTGGGGCGTGGGGCTCGTGATGTTGACCGTCGGGGGGATGCCGACGATGGTGCCGCCGCCCGTGCCGCCCGCGGTGACGTTCACCTGCACGGCCGGGGAGACCGCCGAGAACCCAAGGGCGTCGGTTGCGAGCGCCGTCAACAGGCTCGGCAGGGGAAGCAGGGTAACCGGGTCCAAGTTCTGCTTGGCCGTAAACGTGGCCGAGTAGATGTTCCCGCCGGTCGTGGACATGTGATTGTCGTCGCCCACTGAATTGCCGTCCTGGAAGAACTGGACGTCGGTGACGGCGATCGGATTGCCACTGGCGTCCAGGTTGGAATCCGAGGCGCTGGCTCTGATGGTCGCGGGCGCACCCCCGTTAAGCGTCGACCCGTTGTTCGGCTGCGTGATCGCAACCGAGGGAAGCGCCCCGATGATCACGGTTGTCGGGGCCGGGGTCAGCGTGGGCGCCGAGCTGGTGGTCGACGCGATGACGTTGTTCTTACCGTCATAGGCCAGCGCCGTCAGGTTGTAGATGCCCGTCACCGATGGCTGCCATTGGAAGATATAGGGGAACGCCGAGATCGTGCCAAAGAGCACCCCGTCGATGTAGAGCTGGACCTGCGTGATGTTGAGCGCCCCGCTCGCGTTTATAACGACCGGGATGAAAGCGCCCGCGTCCGCGCTGTAATCGGGAATGGCAATGGTCGTGGGCGACGCCGGCGTGCCCGCCGGCGAAATGATTGTGCACAGAGGGATCGGGGTCACCGGGGCGACGACGACGATGCTGGTGAGGGCGGAGGTGAAAGCCACGTGCCCGCTCGCGTCGTACGAGGTGGCACTCAGGAAGTGCACCTGCCCCACTGGCCCGGGCGGCGTGTAGATGATCGAGTACGGGTAGTTGACGGCCGCGCCGATGGCTACGCCATCGGCATAGAACTCGACGCTGGAGATGGCGCCGCTCGGGATCGCCGACGCGGCCTCCACGACGACGGAGGAGCCGAGGGGCACGATCGAATTCGTCACGGGACTGACGATCGTGATGCCCGTGGCATAGTACTCGACGGCAAGGGAGGTGGCCGTGTGCCCTTCCCCGTCGGTGGCCACGCAGGAGAAGTAATAGACGCCCGGTTGCGGGGGAACCCAACTGACGGCCTGGGGATACGCATCGCCGGGCCCGCCCGCCGGGACGTTTATCGCGCTTCCAAGCGTCTGGCCGTTTACGAAGAAGGTGTACGTGAAGCCGCCCGAGGGGAGGGTTCCGGTGGCAAGGCCCCAGATGTTGACGTAGTCATTGTAGGGGCCGTTGCCGCCGTTCAGCGGCAGTATGCCGCCCGTACCGTAGATCGGGTTGGCCCCGTAGATCGTCTGGATCGTCGGCGGGCTGATGCTGCTGAGCACGTCGATCTCGGTCAGGCTGACCGAAAGGAGCGGCTGCTGCTGCTGCGCCAGGGCGGCCGGGGCCGCGGCGGCTAGCAGGAGGGCCGTAAGAAGCGGGATTCGAGTTTTCATAATTTCACTCCATGCGGACTTTTTTCTAATGCCGCGTTAATCAGTTGGAGGTGCTGGCGTTCCGTACGCCGTACTTTGAACCCTTCGCACCCTTGCTAGATTCGTCCACGAACGGATCGGAGCCGTCCCGGTAGCCGGGCAGGTCCGAGCGCTTGAGCTGGAACTGGCGCAGGTCCTTCGAGTTGTAGATCTGCTCGACCGGCGCACCCTCGGCGCTGATCGTCTTTGCCGTTATGAAGATGACCAGGTTGTCCACGACGTCGTTCGTGTTCTCCTGCTTGAAGAGGTAGCCGATGACGGGGATCGATCCCAGGAACGGGATCTTGTTGGTGACCTTGTTGAAGTTGGTGCTGATGAGGCCGCCGATGCCCATCGTGTACCCGTCCTTGATCGACACCTGCGTCGTCGCCTTGCGCGTGCCGATGATCGGGATCGAGGCGCCGCTCGCGCCGCCGAAGCTCGTCGTGCCCTGGTTCTGGCTGACCTCGGGCGACAGCGTGAGCTTGATGAAGCCGCGCGAGTTCACCTGGGGCGTGACCTTGAGGATGATGCCGATGTCCTTGTACGTGAATCCGGCCACCTCGAACGTGCCCGTCTGCTGGTTGAAGGTGTAGTTCGGGATCGGGTACTGCTGGCCGACGTTGATCTGAGCCTCGGTGTTGTTGAGCGTCACGACCGTGGGGTTCGAGACGATCTTGGAGTCGTTGAGCTGCTGGAGCGCGGACAGGACGAGCTTGAACTGGTCGGCCGAGAACACGGCCGAGAGCACGTTGTTGGTCGTGTACCCCGACTGGAGCGACTGCGTGAGCGTGTTCGCCGTGTTCACGCCGTTGGTAACGGAGTTGCCGAGGGTGTTGGCGAGCGAGCTGGTCGTGCCGGTGGTCGAGGAGTTGGTGACGACGCCGTTTGCCGACGAGACGGAGGAGCTGCTGTTCGAGCCGTTGTTCAGCGAGTTCGAGCTCGAGGTGGTGTTCGAGCCCGACGTGCCGTTGTTGACGCCGTTGGTGCTGGTCCCGCCAGAGCCGTAGGTCTTCGAGTAGCCGTAGAGGCCGGTCGAGCCGGGCGTCGCGGTCACCGTGTACCCGCTGAGCGAGCTCCAGTTCACGCCGATGTTCTTGATGTCATTGTTCGCTATCTCGACGAACTTCGACTCGATCATCACCTGGTCGGTCGGGCGGTCGAGCTGCTCGATGACGGGCTTGATGCGCTTCATGCGCGAGGGACGCTCGGTGATGACCAGGCTGTTCGTGCGCGGGTCGATGACGATCTTGCCGCCGGCCGTCGTGTCCACGAGCGAGGCGAGCGTCGGCTGGATCTCGGAGGCCTTGGCGTAGTTGATGACGAATATCTCGGTCGACACCGGCTCCTGCGTCAGGCTCTCGTTGCTCACGATCTTGATGATGTTCCCGTCCTCGACAAAGGTGTATCCGACGGGCGTCAGCACCACCTGGAAGATCTGCCGCCAGGTCACGTCGTGGAGCTTGATCGACGTCTTCCCCTGCAGGGTGTCGGGGATCACGATGTTCAGGTCGAAGAGCTCGGCCACGTTGCGCAGGATGTTGCGGATCTCCTCGTCGGGGAAGTCGACCGAGAGCGTGTCGTGGCCCGTATCGTCCTTGCTCTTGGTGGCAGCCGGTGTGGCAGCCTCTTTGACCGACACCTCCGGCCCGGACTGGGTTACCGCGGGGGCCGAGGTGTCCGACGGTGGCGGGTTGGCCGGCTTGGTTTGCGCTAGCGCCGGAGCTGCCCCGGCCAGCATAGTCGAGATGGCGGTCAGGAGAAATATGGGGATTCTCATGGTGATGATTTACCTGTTTGTATTGGCCGGGTGATTACTTCGGATTTGTAGCGGAGCGTAAAGTTAGAGCCGTCTATCTCGGTCAACTCAAGATCGTAGTCGGATCCCTTATACGTGACGGTGAAGTGGGCGCCTGTTTTCACGAATCTTTTGCCAATCATGAGGATCGGCTGGCCCCCGAGGACGAGGGTCCCGGAGGGTCTGATCTTCCCGACGATCGCCTCTAGGAGCTCGTGGTCCGACGGGGGAGCCGGTCCGGCCGCGTTGCTCCCGTTGGATGCGGCCGCGAGCCTGGCGGCCGCCGCGGCCGCGGCGGCCTCCTCGGCGTCCGTGAGCTCGAAGCCCGGCGGCGCGAAGGGAAGCGCTATCTCGGCGGGCAGGGCCGCGGCCTTCGTCTGCTTGGCGAGCTTTACCGCCTGATCGACCGAGACGCGCCGCTTTTCCGGCGAGGCGATCTCCGAATCCACCCTCGCGAACGCCGATGGGCCGAACACGGCTAGGGCGACGAGGGCCGCGAGGGCCGCTGGCGGGATGTGGATCGCCGGTTTCATTGGATTCCCAGCAGATCGAGGGACAGGCTGATGATGAGAGGCGAGCCCCGCTGCACCTCGGTGGACGGGTGGATGTTGCAGGTGTTGACGCGGCAGTAGTGCTCGCCGTTCTCCAGCCTGCGCAGCAGGTCGACGATCTGCGCGTAATTCCCCTGGGCCGTGATGGCGAAGCTGACGGGCGTGTAGGACGTCTTTGGGGCGTTCTTCGGCGGCGGCACCCATGCCAGCTGGCGCGGATCGGTGAGCTTCGTGCCCGTGTCGTTCTCGAGCTTGTAGAAGTACTGCATGTTCTCCGCCAGCTGGCCCACGCGGATCATCCTGGCCGCGATCGCCTGGTTGGCCGCGACCACCGCCGCGTGCTGCTCGGTGAGCTGGCGCGCGTCCTCGAGGTTGGCCTGGATGAGCTGGCCCTGCTGCGACTTCTCGGCCAGGACCTTTTCCGCCTCGGGCAGGAGGTCGCTGCGCAGGTAAAGGACGACGGCGATCACGACGCTTACCAGGAGGCAGCTGACGCAGACCACGTTCTTTCGGATGAAGGCGATGAATTCCGCGTTGGTCATGTCTTCTTCGAGCCCTTCTTGAACGAGCAGAATATCTCGATCACCAGGCGGCCGGAGGTCGGGTTGCGCCTCATCGTCAGCAGGTTCACGTCGGCGAACATCGGCCCCAGCACGCTGTCGGTGCGCAGCTGCTTCTCGTAGGCCGACGCATCGCCGCTTGCCCGGTCCGGCGCGCCCTTGACGGTGGCCTTGATGGAAAGGCCGTTGTCCTGGAAATTGAGGCCGTCGAGGGCGATCTTCTTGGGCGTGATCGAGCCGAGCCTCAGGACGACCTCC
>Ga0181523_10000457_pt1 | contig 45870 bp, 50 predicted proteins | sample PEATcosm2014_Bin_43_FD_119752 | JGI IMG/M metagenome (GOLD analysis project Ga0181523, IMG submission 119752) | Peatland microbial communities from MTU Mesocosm Facility, Houghton, MI, USA - PEATcosm2014_Bin05_30_metaG | ecosystem: Environmental > Terrestrial > Soil > Wetlands > Peat | place... | reverse complement strand
TCCAAGCACGCAACCTAGTGTCAGAACGCGAAGCACAGATTCAAGAAGCAGCAACCGCTCCACAGCAGGTCGTAGATGCCCAAGCCAAGTCCCAGTCGAGTCTCGCGGAGGTCGAGCGAGCACGCGCCGACCTTCGGACTGCAGAACTCAATCTGGGCTACACGAAGATCTATGCGCCCATCAGCGGCGTGATTGGACGCAAGACCGTCGAACTCGGACAGAGGATTCAGCCGGGCCAAAGCCTGCTCGCCATTGTTCAGCTTGACGACATCTGGGTGACCGCAAACTTCAAAGAAACCCAGCTCAAGTACATGTACCCGGGACAGTCTGTGAGCATCCACGTGGATGCCTTCGGGAAAGACTACAACGGGACGGTAGAGAATCTTCCCGGAGCAGCTGGCACGTTGTTCAGCCTTCTGCCGCCCGAAAATGCAAGCGGCAACTTTGTCAAAGTTGTACAGAGGCTGCCAGTAAGGATTCGCTTTAACCCTGAACAGGCCCCGCAGCATTTACTGCGTCCGGGCATGTCAGTCGAACCTGAGGTCGAAGTGCGCTGAGTTTTCCCGAACGGCGGCGATCCTGGCCAGCCTGACCAGCAGGCGCGAAAAATTGGTAGAGGGTACAGGAGTCGAACCTGTCTAGCCGCGCTAATCTGGCGCCGAAGTGGGTATAAGCCACTGCTCCTCCCGGAGGCCCCTCCACTGGTGGCTCGCGATGGATTCGAACCATCCGCGACGGCTTTATGAGAGCCGCGTTCTTCCTACTGAACTAGCGAGCCATTTTTTGCACTTCAAATCTGGCTGGCCGGGCAGGATTCGAACCTGCGCATGGCGTGAGTAACAGTCACGTGCCTTTCCAGCTTGGCTACCGGCCAAAAACACGAAGGCCCCGATTTTGTCGGGGCCTTCTAGAATCGAATCTGAACTTGGAAATCTAACGAATGGTCAGACCAATCCCGAGGGCCCAGCGCGATTGACGCGCCGTCTCATAATGGATTTGGTCTGTATCGTCATTTTCGAAATCGAGTATAGCATTGCTGTCAGCTGGAATCCACCATTAACCGGCTGTCCCATCACTCAAGTTACTCGTGGTTGCCCCGACTTCATCCATCACTGACTTAGTATCCCCGCCGCGAAGTGGACAAAAGGTATACCCGCGTGACCAGCACTTTCGCGAATTTCTCAGGCATTAGATTCACTCACTTACGGCTGTCGCGGAGGAACCCTTTTTGACCACCAGGTTTTCGAGCCGATTTCCACTCGGGTTCGCCTCGGCGGGAGATCGGGAGGCGGCCAGGGATAACTTCAGGGTTGCCGTGGTCCGGCTGAACCAGCAACCCTCGCATCGCTCCATCGGTAAACACTGGCCGACTTGCGGGTACTAATCCGTCCGTCGCTCAGTACATTGGTGATTGCGCACTTCGAGCGTTATTCTTCTTCAGGGTCTTCGGTCCCATCAAATACGTCAGCCAAATCCAACGTATGGAAGACGGGCTGAGCTGCGTCAGCGATTCTCTTGAAGAGCTCGAAGTCCAAAGTTCCCGGCTCGCACTTAGCCAGCAGTTCGGCTACTGCTTTCTGCCAGGGCTCCGAAAGTCCGGAACGCACCGTGATGGACGCTCCCGGTTGCACTGCCTGTGCCCCACCTGAAGCAAAACAGTTGCCGGTTAGACGTGCCATCGCCGCCGCCTTGAATTCCTCGCCGTACTCAGCGCACGTCCAAAGAACATGAAGTGCAAACATCGAGTGGAAGATGGTCAATCCCAGCGGGGCATCATCGAGCGATCTCAGCACAATGAGAACGTCATCGGAGTTAGAAGTGTGTAGCAGACAATCCAAAGCGGCAAAGGTCTCCGTGCCTGTGTCGTCCGGCGGCCATATGTCTCCCATACGCCAAAAGATCCGTGAAATCTGATGCTCATAGCGCGGGTAGCGCTTCATTAGATCTACGAAACCGCGTAGCGCGTCTTTATATTCCGGGCTGGTTCGAGCAGCTTTTAGGACCGACCACGAAGAGGAAGACGGAATCGGTTCATAATCGCTGTCAACTCCTTGGTCCTGAAGCGCAATAGCGTGGGTGATACGAGACTCCAAGAAAAAGACGATGGCCTTAGGTGCGACTCCGCAGACAGTCGCCATAAAGCAGTCGAGAGAATGGTGATTCAGTTGTTCCACCTCGACAAGATTGGCGAACATCTTCTCGACCAAGGCGCGATTCAGTATTGCGGCCGAAAGGCCGTACGGACCAAAGATGTCGCAGTACTCTCCTGCGAGGCTCCGATGCCCACCGATCTTCATACCTGCGATCAAATCGAGTGCCGCTGTTCGGAAAGCGTCGACTCTCGTCAGTCTCTTGAGACCCCATATGACCGCGTGGAGCACACCGGGTTCGTTACGGTTTGCGAGGATCGTTAGAATTTCGAGATCCTCGCGAGTGAGTAGCTCATGCACTGGCCCCTGAGAGACGCTCGAAGCCACGGATTCGGCTGTGCGCACATTCTGAGACCGGGCGAACAGCGCTCCATATCGGGAGAACTGGGGGCGATCAATGTATCGCCAGCGCTCTACTGCTATTCCTACGCACGTTGCAAGGATGGATCGCGGTTTCTTCAATGCGTACTCTGAGAATCCCTCCAGGAACACTCTCGATCGACACATCTGGGAGAGGACAGACACACCCGAGTCGGGCTTGATTCCTGCCGCAATCGCCTGCTGAAGGAGTTGTTCGATCGCGTCGACCTGATCTTCGCCATTCGGAAGCCTTTCCTGCAAAGCAGCGATGGCTGAATCCTGTTGGTTGCGCCGCCGCAGCGACGGCAGACCGAAGCCATCAGACTCCGTATTGTCCTCATATTCATTAGTGCAGAGGACATCAAACAGCTCAAAGAGATCGGGGCGAGGGAGCTGCTTGTGAAGAGCAGCCGCAGCGGTCCGCACAGTCGCCGATTGACCTGGGCCCCGCTCGATCGAACGCAGAATCCGGTGGATCTTCCAGATCAGGGGCAAAGAGACGTTTGCACCGTTCAGTCTTTGCCGCAGCATCCCCAGAACGTCCAAGCGCTCCTTGTCCTGCCAGTCCTGCTCCTCCGGAGTGATGCCTGGGCGGAAAGTAGGATGGAACTCGCTGAGCGCGGGAATGAACGATCTCGCCGCGAGCACAGCGATTCGCGGATTGGAGGAATAAGTCGCGCAATCGATGATTCGGAGAGCCCGGTCTCGAAGGCGCCTGGTCAATTCGTAATCCACCGGACGCATGGTAAACGTAAATGCGACTCCCCTCCACTCCTCGATTTTAACCTCGCGTGCCAGCAGCTCACGCACCAGGTCGAGCGGCGTGAAATCACTGTTGTAGGAGTTCGTCGCTTCAGCGAGTCTGTCGACGAATTCAAGGACACGTTCGTTGTAGATCGGGTGTTTATATCTCTCATACCCGATTGCGGATTTGAGCGTCCGCTGTGCTTGCCCACTCACTTCCGACGAATCGTGATGCGACAACTCCCACAGTCTGGCGAAAGCATCTGCCGAGGTTTTCTCGTTGTAGATGGTCACGCCAAGCATGGCGGGCAACTGGGCCAGAATATGTACCTGGGTCGAACGGATGATTCCCCACTTCTTTATGGAGGACGCTGGCTCGTCCATCGCTATCTTTATCAGCTTGTGAACGTGTTCTGGCTGGAATACCGCAATCTGCTGCGCAGTGCGGAGGAAGTGCCGACGATCGGCGGCATCCTGCCCGCGAAATCGCTTTAGGATCAAGGCCCAGATCTCGTTCAGGAGTCTGGAGTCTTTGCCATCGCGTGTGATTCGCCAATCCAGCTCACCGAAATTCCTCAGCAGGTTGGAGAGATACGTCTGCTCAAAACTCGTGAAGACGGCATCCGCGTAGCCTTTCGGTTTGCCGTCGGGATAGATGGACGCCAGCTCCAGCAGATAGTCTGCGAAAAGATCGGGGACGATACGTAATTTTCCCGCACCGCGAACGAGAACCTCCCGCGCTTCCAGGTAATCGATGCCATCGTGTATCTGATCCGGACGCAGGGAAAGAAAGACTGCGGCATTTGCAACAAAATCATCCTTCTCGACGTCCACAGGTTGCACGGCAGCGATCAGCGCCAGCAATACGCTGTTCGGACGCCCACTTGAAGGGAGCTCACCTGTACGCTCTTCATGAAATTTGCTGAATACCTCTGTCCGGAAGTCCTGATGGTTGACGAGCAGATCGGGAGTAATCTCGCTCCGGGCGATCAGTTTTCCTCCGACCACCGTGATCAGCGGCGTATCTTTTGATACCTCTGCGAGACGATCGGCAAGGTGTTCGTAGTCCGGGCCAAGAACCTCTTTTGCAATCTCCACAGTCGCGCGCAATCTGATGACAGAAAGCTTCTTGTATCGCACGATGGAGCCGCCGTTTGCCAAGCGCGCGAGCATTTCGTCTATACGAGCCACGCCACTTGGGCGTGTGCCGATGAGAAGTTTGAGTTGAAGCTCTCCGCTGCGGCTGCTTACTACGCTGACAATTTTGTCGAGATCGTCGTACAGATGGGCATCATCAGCAATGATGAGCGTGTTCGTTGGTGGAATCTCGCTGATGCTGCCCTCGTGCCATACTCCGTGTTGGCTTACCCACAGAATCTTCCATCCACCCTTGCCTCGCGACCAATCTCGCATGAGCTTGGTCTTGCCGATACCACCCCTGCCAGGGAGCACCGCAATCTTCTTGGCAGGATTGCTAAGAAAGGAGTCAAGTTCGGCGAGCCTGGTCTGTCGGCCACGAAGCGTCTGGTTAAAGTCAAAGAGTGGGCCGTTCCTGCTCGTATATTCGGCTGAGGTCTCCGGCTCATAAAACGTCTTCGCGCGCCCGACGGGAATACGCCCTTTGAGTTCCTTAATGTCTTTTTCGTGGCGCCCGAGAGCTTCATCGACTTTATCGATCCAGCCACGCAGGCGAGCTGCGGCAAGCAAGTCCTCCCGTGTCACCCGAATCTCTCCAGCCAAAAGCTCCCTTGTAAGCCTCTTGGGGCCTGGCTGGGTCAGTAGATGGAACACAAAGGCGAACAAGTCTCGGTAGACTCTTCGCGCGACCTCAAGCGTTCGGGGCGGGTCTGAATTCTCAAGCCCTACGAGAACTTCCTTTTCGATGATCTCGTGGTCGCCTGACTCCATCGCCCATTCAAAGGAATCAATAATCTCACCGAACTCATCGTCGTTGCCCGACAGGGCTTCTGTGAAAGATTCGCGCACGCCCTTCGGCACAGCGGGGATGCAATTCTTCAGAAAGTCCTTGATCGCTCCGATCCCAGACGCTCGCGCATCGCCCTGTATCTGCCTTTTACGAATCTTCTCCCACGTCACGATTCCGCTATCGTTCCCGGCCCATTTCCTCTCTTTCCGAGCCGATGTAGTGGTCAGAAAGCGGAACGTCAGCTTCTCGACGGAGCTCGATTTCCTGTGTTGGCAAAAGTTCGCGATAGCTTCGAGCGCATCAGCGCTCCTAAGTGTCAGCCGCTTCCTACGAAGTTGCTTTACCTGCTCCAAGCGGCGAGCGTCACCGAGCCCATGGGCGGCGGCAGTCTGGATAAGATCGATGTCTTCGCCTGCTTCCAGTTCGAGATGCTGGCCTGGCAAGAGATTCAGCCAGCGAAGTATTGTTACGTTCACCTGAAAGACAAATCCGGCGAACGTCGCATGGGCATCGCGGTTTCGATTCCTGCCTGAGACCATCAGATGTATCGATTCTATGCTGCACAGCCCGATCGACAAAAGAATGCGTCATTTCACTTTGGCACTTTTTGCCTGGTCGTGCGAAGCTGGTGTCGGCAGTGTCGCACCAGATTTATCTGGCACATGCGCCAACTGGAGGCGGCGTGAAAGGGCGATCCACGAAGGACAGGACATTGCAGGAAGCCACTATGCGGGCTGGGCTTCGTATTGTGCACATGGACATTGAGGCCGGTGTCGAGTTCTATGACCAAACACGTAGCCACTACCGCAAGAAGGTGCAAAAGCAGAAGGAAAGACATGACGCGCATCCCGCGTCGTACTGGGAAGAGGATGTCGGGTACGGCACTACAAGGGGGGAGCTTGCGTCCGAGGAATATCAGGAGTTGCAGGAGATGCTGCAACTCAACAGCTATTTCGGAGTGCTCACTGTCTTCGCTGCTTTCGAGCGGTGCTTCTTACGCATTTTTCAGGATATGAAAGACCTGGATCTGGTCAAAGACAAGTGGCAGAAGAAACAAGGGTTTTTGAAACTCGATGAGTACAAGGAAGCCCTGAAGTCAATCGGTGTTTACATTGCCCAAGCGCCCTTTAGATGGAGTGACATTATCAAGCTGCAAGACCTTCGGAACGCAATCGCTCATCAAAACGGCTTCGTTACAGAAGAGAACATTAAGAGACTCAAGGGCTACGGCTACAAGGAAGGCCAAAGAGTTGAAATCCGGGACACAGACTTTCGCGCCGCTGTCGATTTAGTCAGGGACTCGTCCACGCTGCTGGTCAAGGAATACGGTACAGTGCTGCGGAAGGTTAGACGCAAGACTTCGATATGCTCAACTCGCACAATCGCTTCAATCTTCTTCGTTCCATTTCTGCTCATCGGGATTATGCAAATATTTAATGCGCGGACGGACTAAGGCTGCAGGTCAGAGGGTGCTTGCATAATTCCTGAATTGTGCAAGGCTTCGATATGCTTGTTTCAATGATACCGCCTCTTAGGGCGAGTAAGCGAAGGTGGGGGTCTAATTGGTGAACACCATCGAAGTCAAACATGCCGCTACAGCCGCCGAGTTCTGGAGCTTGCTGTCGCCTGAAAAACCGCTCTTCCCGCAGCCGTGCAAACTCTTATACCGTGGCCAGGGCGACGACGGTTGGAATCTGACACCCCGCATTTTGCGCGGGGGTATGTCGTCAATGGCGGACTTCCAGGTTTTCAAGGAGTGGGCGTACATCGAGACATTTGTCCGTCACTGTGATTCAGTTGGCCTCCCGGTTCCAAATGACTCACCGACTTTCCGTGAGCAATTTCTGAACCAAAACAGTCCGAAGGGGCCTGGAGGCGGCGTCTCCGAATGGCCCCCGACAGAATTGCACCCACTGATGGCCTTGGCACAACATTACCGATTGCCTACACGCCTGCTCGATTGGTCAACCCGAGCTTATGTAGCAGCGTACTTCGCAATATCAGACGTACTTGCAAAGAGGATTGACGCCGATACTGAGCGACTTGCCGTTTGGATCTTGGATATTGAAAAAAGAGCGCTCTTTCACCAATTGAAGGTGGTCACGGTTCCGGGCGGCAATAATGCTAATCTCGCGGCGCAATCAGGGCGGTTCACACTGCTGACCCAAAAAGGCGGTAGGGGCACGCCATTCAGGGGAAAAATAGAACTAGATCTGTACTTCGCGGAGCAATCGCTGCCGCCTCCATTGAAAAAAGTAACCTTGCCAATTGCCGAGGCTCCTGAGGCGCTGGGCCTTTGCTCGCTGTACGGCGTGACAGGAGCAACATTGTTTCCTGATTACTACGGAGCAGCGCGGGCCACTGAAGATGCGTTGAGTACGACGCCAGCTAACGGAACGCTTAGCCTCTGGAGTTGGGACTTAAAATGAAGTCTCCGGACCCGCTGCACGCGCTGGCGAGACCTCACGCCTGTCGTTGGAGCGCGTCATCAAATACTACAGGCTTAAGTTGCCAAGATCTTATTGCATTCGGGCTCATTTCCCTTCTCGGCCCGCTGCGGCAGAGTGTGAAGGCGCAGATTAGTATCGGTAAACGCGCTAGTGTCGACCGAACTGATCAGCTCCCTGATCGTCGGCAAACGCGAAGTTCGAGGCTGGGGTTCCTGAATGCTGCTTGGTGTCCGACAACTGGCGACTCGTCGGCGGTTCGCATCGCCGTTCAATGCTCAGTTGTTAGTTTGAATGATTGAATTTATTCGTGCGGTGGGTGAAACACGCAAACAAGATCACGACGAAGGCAATGTAACAGCCGACGGTGATTTCAACTTCATGAGCGAACTCGTCCGATGACGATTCCTGATGACGCAGCTTCTTGGTAAGGTCGGCCTTCTCCACAGCCGCATAGCCAGCGAACTCCGCATCCTTGTCGTAGATGCCGTTGGCATGAGCGGCGGCAATCCAGAACTCAGGTGTAGCCGTAGCGTACAGAGCCTTCACAGCCTCTTCCTGATTGTCCGTCATCTGCGGAGCAAACGCATCGTACAGAATCGACGTGTTACGCGGCACGAAGTCGGCGGAAGTGCAATCGGCATTCGCCAAGCACATGCCCGTGTACCACTTGCCCTTAAAGTCGGCAGGAATCGTCTGCTCGTAGTCCGTGCTGTGCAGGAACGAGACAAGCGCGACGGGAGCGTTCGGCATAGTGGGAACGTGGTTGAAGTCGCCCTTTGCTTCTTCCAGTCGTTCAGTCAGGCCGACCATGTTGCACGAGGCGGCGGTGTAGGCTGACTGGAACGCATCGCTCTTCGTCTCCATCCAGTTGTCAGCGAACGTCGTGTACTTCTTGAGGTCTTTGCTGGTGGTTGGACAGCCCCATACTAACTCTGCCATGTCGGTATTGAGGAACCGAGTACCACGCTTCACAACAACGGGGTAGGTGGTCTTGCTCGCGAAGGAAACGCGATAGACCGACTCCTGTGCGACGAAGTTCTTCGACCACTCCGCACGGTTATCGTGAGCGTTCATCAGCCAAACGGTGAGGGAAATGAAAGCCGCCAAGATGAAGAGGCCGACGTAAACGAACGTCTTGATGATGCCCACGGCCAGATGCAGCGGATACGTGATCCACGCCATATCGTCGATCATCCGTTCCATCTGACCAGTCGCCATAGTTGAGAGCCCACTATTGTTGGTGTTCATACCCTTTGCTCCTCTCGATCAGGTAATCCAGTCCGGCTGGGTCAAAGCCAGAACGCTTTCTCCATAGAGAACGAGTCTGGTCGTTGTCGAGGACGAAGATGTCGCTACCGTAGAGGGTCAAAGCTTGGAGCCGAGGCCAAATTTCCGCCAGCGTGAACGGCAGGGCGTCCAACGACAGGAACAGATTCTTGGGGTACGCAAGCTGGGCACGCCATCCCCGCTCGTGCTCTACGACGGTGCCCCACAAGCATACTTCTCCGTAGACACCGCATCTGTCGTATCCGTTCTTTCGTAGATGCTCAAGGCTCTTGGCGGCGTAGACGCCGCAGGTGCACTTCGCTTGCGGGGCATCGTGGGAATCATGGCCTTCGACGCGACTAGCGATGGTTCCGACGACAGCAGAAGCCCTGCATCTCGCCGCCAACGACTGGTTAGGGTGCCATCGCTCCCCGCAGAGTGACTTCAACCCCTTGGTGTCCCACGTCCAAGCTCGGTAGCCGACAATGGACGAGATGTAATCGGGGATGCTCATTGCTTGGCTGGCACCTGCTTGGGCTCCGACTCTGGCGAGTGCATCGGCTCGGGCTCAGGTTCGCGGGTCGGCTGTTCCACTGGAAGTTCCAGCGGCTCCACGACGATGGTTCGCAACGGCTTACCGATTTGCATGTGTTTGCTCCCTTCGACGCTCCCAGCCGCCTACTTGCCGAAGGGCGAATCACCGAAGAACGTCTCAGTCGAGAACTTTCCCGTGGTTCGATCTTGGGTAGTGACGGTCGTGACATCATTGAGGCGGTTGATGGTGACGGTTTTGTCTTTCCCAATCGCAACCGTCAAAGACCCGATTTTCTCGCCGTTATTGTTGATGTAGTCCATGCGTGATTCCTACTGTCTGATCTGTGTTGCGGCTAACCTTACGTGGTCCACGCGCTTTCCCCGATCTCCTCCTGAATGAAACCAGTCACCGCATCGGTTGCACGTCATAAACGGAAGCATCGCAAAGCGCCACCTTCATCACGCGGCAGACACTAGCTCTAGAAATGCCGTGCTTCTTGGCAACCTGTGTCAGCGACATTCCTGAGCGGCGGTCGTGAACGATCTGTTCCCGATTCATATCTAGCCTTGATCTCCCGATCTGCCGGCCGTCGAGCTTCGCCCTCCGCATGCCTGCCTTGACCCGCTCCACGATTAGGTTCCGTTCAAGTTCGGCGATGGCGCCGACAATGACCACCATCGCCCGCCCGAGCGGGCCGGACGTGTCTATGCTTTCCCTGAAGCTCACGAACTCGATCCCCAGATGGTTGAGTTCGTCGAGCACTTCCAGAAAGTGCCGCACCGAGCGGGCCATTCGATCGAATGCCCAAACCATGACCACATCGAAACGGTGTCGTTGGGCGTCTGAAAGCAGCGCGTCCAGTCCAGGGCGCCTGGACTTGGTTCCGCTCAGCTTGTCGCTGTACTCGCGCACAATCTCGTATCCGCGTGCAGCCGCCATCTGTCTTAGATCCAGCAGCTGCGGCTCGATACTCTGGTCGGGAGTCGATACTCGGACGTAGAGGACGGCTCTCTTCATGTGTTTATGCGCTCCTTCTTCCATCCACTAACTCTTTGCTCTCGGCAGCCTGTACTTGCCCTGAATCAGTTGGACGGCTTGCCCGTTGCAGCCGTCGAACAGAACCGTCTCAGAATCGAACTTTGCTTGGAATCCTGCCCGCTGCAAGCAGGCTCTGGCTTTCGGCACACTCATCACCATAAAAAGGTTGCTGCCGAACTTGTTTTGCTGAAATGGGAGCTGCAAAAATGGAATGCCCGCCCTGAATAGGGCAATCTCCGCATTCATTATGTGTTCGCCCTCCGCAACGAGGCGGTTGAAGGACTCGCGCTCAGCCGCCTCGAATGCCTGCCGCTCTTCGGCAGTGTCAGTGAGTTCGCCCTCATTTGCGAGAATCTTCTTCAATTCGTCCAGCGTCACCTGTTGCCAGTCGGAATCTTTGTCTCGCAGTTCCAGATCGGGGACGGCAGGGGTCAGGGCAAAGCGTCCGATTTGGGGGTCGTCGATCACAATATCGAAATCGTTCGCGCCAGAACTCCGTCGCAACCAGACCGATCCGAACGTGATCCCGTTTACCTTCACATTTACTTGCCGCACATCTGCTCGGTCAGGTCTATTCATTCGCCCTCCAAAAATCGGCACCTGTGTCCCTGATCTCGATGTCGCTCAGTTGTCTTCCTGGAAGAAAGCGTTCAACTCCCTCGCCAGTGGGTCAGCAAAGATCAGCAGTGGGCAGTTCTTGGCGATGCACTGGACATTGGACAGCACGATCTCTTGCGCCTGAGCAGGAGTGATTCCCATTCTGTGATCTTTGCTCTCAGCCATCTTCAAAATTTTCTTGGCAAGTTTCTCCTTACCCGCAGGGCTGAGATCGGGGCGCAGCAGCGAGGCGCAGGCCCAAGATGTGAGCACCCTGTCGCGGCACCTCACGAGGCTCTCGTTGAACCCTTCGTCCTTGTGTTTGTCGCTCATCGGTGCCTCATGAACCCACTGATGATGATTCTTGTAAATGCTTCAGACGATTCAGCGGGAACTTTCACTTCAATCGAAGCAGCCTGCTGACCTCACCGAGACTGTTACCAGCAGAATGCAGTTTTGGGGTGACCTTCAAGGGGTTCATTATATACGTATATGCGTAGATGCGTAATAGCACTATCGTGCCAAAAACGGTCGATTTTGGGACGCCGAAGCCCATCCCGCTAACTTGTTGATTTTGCGTTGCCGACGGCTCGAAATCTGGAGACCGTTTTCGGAACGGGGCAGGAGGCCTCTGGCAGGCTCCGGGACAGGCGGATCACTTACGTACCTACGCACGTGCGGGTATACTGCGGATTCAAAGAGGAAGAGAGCGAATGGCAACCAAAAAGAAAGGTCGTAGTTCCAGTAAGCATCCGGCTGGTGCTCATCGCGCAGGCGGTGGTATGGGAGAGAAGCCCGTCGCACTGACCCTTAAGGTTGACAGCGTCACATACGTTCGCCTGAGCACGCTCCGGGCGACCCAGAGGCGCACGAACCAAGACATCCTACAAGAAGCTTTGAAGCAATACCTTGACCGAGCGGGAGCTTAGAAACACGACAATGGACCCGCAACCGTGACCACACTGCTCGTCGGGTTCGATTCCGCGTGGACCTCCACTAATTCCGGGGCGCTCGTCGGCGTGCTCCATTCTGAAGACGGGACAGTCCATGGTCTTGGTGTGCCCCAGATCGCGGACTACCACGAAGCGGAAGGTGTCATTCTCAAGTGGCAAGCCGAGCAGGTGCCAGTGGCGACAATCGTACTGCTCGACCAGCCGACCATCGTGAAGAACGCTGCTGGCCAGCGGCCTGTAGAGAACATTGTCGGGTCGCCGGTCAGCCTCCGGTACGGCGGGATGCAGCCGGCCAACACTGCCAGGGAGGAGATGTTCGGCAAGGAGGCACCCGTGTGGCCGTTCCTGAGACGGTTCGGCGGCCCGGCAGATCCACTGGAACCAATTGCGGACACGCGGGTGTTCGAGACCTACCCAGTGCTAGCGATGATTGCGCTCGGCTGGATCTTGCCAGATTCACGCGCTGCGGGTCGTCTGCCCAAGTACAATCCGGAACGGAAAAAGACCTTTTCGATCTCAGACTGGCAGTACGTTTGCGGGCGACTGTTGGGCGCGTTCTCTGGCCGCGGACTCACGGATATCGTTCAGTGGATCAACCGCGCTGCCCAGAACACCTCGCCGCGCAAGTGCGATCAGGACGGTCTGGATGCTTGCCTGTGTCTGCTGGTAGCGCTTTACTTGGCCGAACGAAAAGGCTGCCTGATGGTTGGTGAACAGCAGACTGGCTATATCGTTGTCCCGTACGGCGCCGAGCTTCACGAGGAACTTGACGCCCGCTGCAACCGGATCGGGTGGGTGCCGTCGGAGTGGGTGCGAAAGTTCTAAATGGATCCTTCCCGAATCACACCCCTTGTTATTCCCCAGGCTTGTCCGGCATACCAAGATCCTCGGTTCCACCTGCTCCCGCCCGCGCTGAAAACAGGCTGCTTCACGCCGCGCAAACTGCGGTCTGACTCTGTGCCGAAATCTATACTTTTTGCCGCAGGTGTGGTCGCATCGCGTAGGGCGCAACTTGAAACGCAATGGAACCGTTCCTGAACCTTAGATGGCTTTCAGGCAGAGGTGAACGGCATCCACCGCATAAAACTGAGCCACAACTGTCGGAGCGGCACACCCAGCTCCAAACGCTGCTATGACTTAAGATCTAGGACACTTCGTGCGCGGGCGATCGCCTGGTCGAATGCTTGATCGAGCCTGGGGTTGACGTCTCGGCACCCGGCCACAACTTTCTCGCTCCATGTCAGATACTCGCGACGACGTTCTAGTGGCCAGTCTGCCGGGGGGCTGACCGTGATGTCGCGAATATTGCAAATCTTGTCTGCAATCTTCAGCTGTTTCGCGCGACTGGAGGACTGCGCTGCGTGTTTTACCTGAAGTCTCTTCCGCTCCAATTTGTCGAGGGACTTGTCATCCGTCAACTCGCGGACGAGACCGGCAACTTCGGAACCGAAGTGTTCCTCAAGTTCCCTGAACGTGGTTTGGGTGTCCTCGACTGTATCGTGCAGAGCTGCAGCCAGAAGGGTCACCTCGTCGGACACTTCACCCTCGGCGGCGAGGACAGTTGCGACTGCGATGGGATGATTGATGTATGGTGATGCTTCAGCGTCCTTACGACGTTGCCGACGATGCTTGTCGGCTGCAAATGCGATGGCCTTCAAAAGTATAGTGGGATTCAACTTTATCGCACCTCTCTCTTGCAAACATATTTGGTTAAGTAGTCCCACGTCTAGTGACTTCTACTCGGGTTTCCTGGTTAGGCAGAAGTAGAATCTTTCCACCCGTCATGTTGGATGCGTACTGTTCCAAGCTCCGAGCGGCCTCTTTGAGGGGAAGCCGGGCCTGAATCTCGGTCCTCAGGTCACCGGCAAGCATTTGCTGGACGCTGCGCGTTATGCGGAGTTGGCTAAGTATGTTTCTTTGGCGCAGCCATGCGGTGAGCCAGAAGCCTTCCACACGTTTTCCCTCGAAGATTAGCGATGCCGGGTCGATCCGGTTCGCCTCCAGCGACAGTGCACCATATACGAGCAGGCGACTCCCGCGGGGCTGTGCACGTAGCACGCGTGCCGACATCTCCCCAGCCACTGCGTCGAAGCCGATGCTGGCCCCGAGCCTTTGGCATAGGTCTCCAAGGCTGGCATCGAATCCGGGATCACTACTATTCAGTACGTGCTCGGCGCCCATCGTGCGTAGGAGTTCCACTTGCTCAGCGCGGCGCACAACGTTGATGGTAGGAATAGAGAACTTTTGCCCGAGCCGCACCACCATGCGTCCGAGTGCGCTCGCGGCGGCCGTCTGAACGACTGCCCGATGCCGGCCGAGCTTGGCTTCTTCCATCAGGGCCCAGGCCGTAAGCGGGTTGACGAGCATCGTCGCGCCCTGTTCCATGTCCACCCGCTTGCTCAGCGGCACGCACAATTGCGCGGAGGTGACGATGTATTCAGCCCACATGCCGCCGGCGAGGTTCGGGTCTGCGGCGGCACAGGCCACGCGCCGTCCCTTCAGGAACCACGGCATCGTCCCGCTTCCGGCTTCGACCACCGTCCCGCTGCCTTCAAACCCGGGAGTCGCGGGCAGAGGTTTCTTGAAGCCATAAAGACCTCGAATGAACATCAGGTCCGATGGATTGATTGGCGAAGCGGCGACTCGGATTAGGACCTGGCCCGGTCCGGGACGAGGTATAGGTAACTCGACAACGGCGATACTCTCGGGGGTGCCGTCATAGGCTCGAAGCTGCACGGCGCGCATGGTGGCCGGTATCGACGTCACAGGCTGAGATCTTATCATTCTCTGAGAATCTGCCTGCCGATGCCGACATTCACACGAAGCCTGGCTGTACTAAGATCATCGGCTCCACCCGCTCCACGCACGTACTGAAAGCCACTGGCATCACTACGTACCTGAAGAGCAGCGGCAAGCCGGAAATCGCGCAGCACTCGCCAATCACGAGTCACCGCTTGCCCCTACTTCAGAGATAGCGCTTTCAATGCGGCCGTCTGGGGGTCCGAGTAGAAGATAGGATCCACGTTCTCCGCAATCTCGCCGGAGACTTCGAGGAAATTTCGCTTGTTCTCCAGTGGTATTAAGGCGCGTCGAGCGCCGCTTTCCATGGCCATCTGAAGTGGTTCCACGAGAGACTGGACAGCTTTGATATTTCCCTGAATACTCAGGTCCCCTAGGACCACGAGGCCGGGTAGTGCGGGGGATTTCTTTATGGCTGAATATATGGCCACGATGAGGGCGATAGGACACTCAAATTCGATGTGGACATCCAAACCACCGTTTTCGAGGTAGTCGGAAGCAGGAAGAATGGTTATCGATGACGGATGAATTTGACTATCCACGGACACCTCCCGTAGTCGGGCACAGAACTTCCCGACGATCCTTGTCAAAGTGCAGGCAGCTTGGACAGCACTCTATTGTCTGTCCGTCACTGAACGTAAAACTCCGAAGGCCCGTGTGTTTGCAGGGGCGGTTTGTTACAAGACTGGCGGTTTCCACTACTTTATTTACCTGCATGTGATTCTCCTACCTTTGGTTTGTAAACAACTCAAGACCGAGTCTCCTGTCTCCTTGTCAGAGCAGAAGTGAAAGCCCTTCATTCTGCTAATACTGCAAATTCTTGACCTCTCCCTTGTCATGCCGAAAAAAATCGTGAACCAGCTTCACTGACCCCGCCGCCGTCGTTGGCACGGAGACGCAAAGTGCCTCGTCGGTATTTCCGGCGGACAAGCAACTCGCCCCGTCTCCCCAGCCTGTTGGGCGATGCGGGTCAGCAGCCCGTTGTAGGTATCACTGGGGTAGTAGCCGTGAAGATCAAACTCTACGATTGCCATTTATCTTTCCTCCGTATTCCGTAGGTTGTATATGGCGTCGAAGCGTTCCTGCGAGTTCATGGCCTTGATCTTCTCCACCAGAGCAATGAACTGGCGCTGGTGTTCGGTCATAGGCTCGGTTGGAACCACCACTGGATGTTTTTTCTGAGTCCGACGCTGACGGGCACGCTTGCCATGTTCTTTTTTGCCCGTTGACGGTTTCTTGATCCCACTTTCATGGCGGCACATCTCTGCTAGTTCTTGTACGTCGGACTCGTACTTGCGGATGAGTCCGACGGAATGCGACCAAGTCAGAGGGCCTGAATTTGGGTTTGGGTACTCGTCCTCTGGGAGTTCATCCCGCAACAGAAGAATCGCCTGCGTATCCATCGGATCGTTCACGGTGCTCAGGAAATCCAACACCTTCTTTGACGGAAAATTGACCTCCCAGTCGGTATCCTTGCTGCCGTCTGGGCCATCGACAACGTGTCCCATCAGGGCATCAACAAACTTTTTACGTGCTTTCTCGAATGTCATAACTCCTCCTTAGATTTATCGCCGAACTCGCTCGGCCTTGCGTTCCGCCCGTAATGGGCCGTTCGGTGAGACTGGGTGTCCCCTTACGTGCGGGACGTTGAGTCTTTGCCGCTCTTCGTGGGTGCCTCTGCGTATTGGCGTTGGTGGGGCATCAGAGTGCCTCTCGCATCTTGTAGACAGCTTTTTCAAATTTGTCGGCAACCACTTTACCGTGCGTCTGTTGAACGTATGCCCGCAGGCATTCGAGCGAAATGCTCTCAACTTGGTTAACAGGCAGCTTCTCGTTGAAACAATTGTTCATTACAGCGTTGCAGAGGTTTTTCGTCTTACTGCCGCCGAATGACATTTCGATTCCCGCAGGAACGAGGCAACTGAGCTTCTTGATGAGGCTCTTTGCCGTGCGTCTGCCGCACATGGTTTCGTAGCATTTCCAGATGATGAAGAGCAGCGAAGAACAGACCACATCACCAAATTCTTTCTCAGATACACCGAGGATAATCGCCTGCTTGTTGATTTCGAGTGCTACTTGTTTTGGGTCCATCGGTGATGGACTGGGTGTTGCTGCTTGCGTAGACATGCGTTGCTCCAAGGATCACAAGCCCGTGGCCTCTGATGGAGGCTCATCAGCATCGGGGGATCAGGTTCCCGATGGACGCATGGCGTTTCGGCTATTTATGGGTTCGCTTCGGAGTTATCAGGTCAGGGCGACCTGTTCTTAAGCCTAACTCGGCTCAACCGCTAAGCCCATGATGGGCCGCTAAGCAGCACGTCTATTCGGACGTGGATGCTGGGTACTAACAACCCTATTCTACCAAAGATATCGAGCTTTTGGGTAGGAATTTCAAAACTATTTTCCTGCACCGATGGACTATTACTAAAGTTACTTCTGGACTAGGCTGCTTGATGCCTCGGAGCCTGGTCAGCCCGACGAGCAGCCTCTTAGTTATGATGCAGGTCAGTCTTACGTACTGGAACTTACTGACCATGAGAGCAAACGACTTCGCTTTCACTCGGCAGGGCGTCGAACTTCATGGATCCGGTCTATCGCATCATGGATTCGATATCCCATGTTCTGCCAGACGACCGTTTCCAGGTCAAGACGATTGCGGAGCGGTGTGGTGATTGCAGGCGAGATTACACTTTGAACACAGAAAAATCGGAGCGTTCGCCGCCAAAATCCAGTATTGATACTCAGCAGCGAGCGTCGATGTTAATCGCCACGGTCACGTGTTGATTTCCTGAGACCCCCGATGCGAACCAGCATGGGTACGCCCAGCGTCATGACCTCCGAAGACAATGGGCGGCCCAGCTGAAACAGTGTGAGGCGTGATGTTTGAACTCCTTCAAGTCGCAGTCAAATCGCAATAAACCAACCCATGAGCACGGAACCTGCTCCCAATGTGCACCCGAATCCTTTGTAGATGCTGCCCGTGCAGCCGCTTTCTCTTCCTGTTCTGGCAAACAAAGCCTCTACCTTAACCACAATGGGCAAATTCCCGCCGTCCAAATTTCCGCGCCGATACCCACACCCCGCGTGGGCATCCTTCTTTCCCTTGCCATGCCGCTCGGGGTCTACGGGGAGGTCTGCCGCCCTGGACTTCCAGTGCTGTTTCCAGTCCCCACCCTGCAGTCGAGTTTGTCGTATCTGCCAGACTTCGGCATCGCAGACCCTTGTGCACCACTGCCCGCAGAATTGGTCGAGTCAGCGACCATAGTTTCGGCCGACCCGCTGTGGAACGGGCCGAAGAGCCGAACAGAGCCACCTCGTCAAAATATCGAGACCAGTTCCACACAACGGCATGGTATTGTGTCGACCGAGGCGAACTCCGGTTATCCGCCGAAAGGAGATTTCGAGCGGATGGCACGCCGGAGGTTTCAAGATCCCAAGCCGAAGCGGCGTGGGAAGTGGTGGACTCTCCGCGTTTGGAAGCCCACCGTCATCAATGGTCACCTAGAGCGGACCCGCGAGCGTATACGGCTGGCTCCAGCCACCATGAACGTCCGCGAAGTCCAAAAAGTAGCAGCCGAGTATTTACGCCCGTTGAACCAAGGGTTTGAATCCATTGGCTCAGCGACAAACTTCAATCACTACGTCGAGACAACCTATATCCCAGTCGTTATGCCGAGCATGGCAAAGAGCACGCAGGATCGCTACAAAGGTGTCATCAGGAATTATCTGGTCCCAGCCTTTGGTGACCTGTGCCTTCGTGATTTGTCACGCTTGGCCGTCCAACGGTACTTCTCGGAGATGGCGAATTCTGCACTGGCACACGAGTCGAAGGACAAGATCAAAGACGTTCTTTCGAGCATTCTCGGATCCGCAGTACAGTTCGAGCTTTTGGCAAAGAACCCTGTCGAGAGCATCCGTCTGCCCGCACAAAGGACGGGTCGAAAGCGAAGCAAACCGTACATCACTCCCCAACAGTTCGAAGAACTCGTCGCACGCATTCCAGAGCCATACGCGTCAATGATCTTTGTCGCGGTCTACACGGGGCTCAGGGTGAGCGAACTTGCTGGACTGAAGTGGAACGATGTGCACGTCTTCGAGCAAGTGAATGCAAACGGCGAAGCAGAAGTTCGCTACTCCATTTCGATCGACGAACGCTTCTGCCGCGGCGACTGGGGAGCACCGAAGAGCGATGCGAGCAACGCAACCATCGGCATCAATGAATGCGTGTACTTACGCATTCAACGACTCAAACTGCTGACAGTCGCGGTTCGTGCTGGCACGGGAACTCGGCAGTACAAGGTGGTCAAGTCGGACAACCCCGAAGATCTGGTGTTCCAGTCCATAAGCAAGGGAGCACCGATGCGGGACAACAATATCCTGAGTCGGCATATCAAGCCTGCTGGCAGGAAAATGGGACTGGGCTTTGTAAACTGGCGGTGCCTCCGCACTTCGCATGCGACTTGGCTGAAGATGGCTGGAGCGGATGTGAAGGATGCTCAGGCACAGATGCGGCACTCGCGTTCGAGCACCACGCTGGATATTTATCAGCAATTCGTTCCCGAATCGCAGCAGAGAGCGGTTGAAAAACTCAGCAGCCTATCGAAACGTGTGCAGTAATCGGACGGAATTGGGCCCAAATGGACCCAAAATGCGGGATGGCGACGGAGCTAAGTGCTTGAAAACATGGTGGCCAGGGACGGAGTTGAACCGCCGACGCCAGCCTTTTCAGGGGCAACAGGAGCAGTACTTACAGTAACTTACAAGGACGTGGAAGGCTGCGAAACTCCTGTAAGGGCGTGCAAGGCAACCGAAAAGCGGGCTAGAACGACGGGCTGGGCCCGAGGATACTCGGGCTCCTGGCCTCTACCGTGTCAAAGGCGGGTCAAACGTAACCTGGAATGAATAACAGAATCGCAGAAGAACCGCCAAAGACTTATACGGACACACCCAGAACTAGGGATAAACGGGTGGGAAGAACGGGTGCCCATGGGGCGCTAACCAAAGCGTCACTCCCCTGCCGAGGGGTCCACGTCAGGTGGAAGCAAACCCAAGTTCACCAACCTAAAATGCATTGCTAGTCGCGAGACCTTGTACATCGACGCGAGACGCTGCACCGCATCACGATCTAAGGTTTGAAATTGATCCAAGTCCTTTCGCAGCATGTGCTCGGGCATGAGGAGGGCTGCTGCAAAACGATTCGCTTCAATCTCATTCCAGTCCACACCTTGCGACGAAACGCTGTTGCGCCAACTCACCCGAAAATCAGTGTCCACGTGTTCGACATGTCCCATTCCGTCTGCGTAGTGCAAAAAGAAGTGAGCCAATTCGTGAGCAGTAGTAAACCTCTGACGGTTGGGATGCTGGTCGGGATTGACCGCAATCATCACGTTGCCGTTCTCGCGCACTATCGCTCCAAAAATATCGCCGCTCGCGGAGAGGTTTACCTGCGTGATGCCGTAACGCTGAGCTATCTGCTCCAGCGGTATCGGGCGGGTAGTTATCTCACATTCTTCTAGAACTTGTTCCGGCGTCGTGCTCATCGTTAACTCTCCTCTTCGCTGCGTCCAGACGCCATCTTCCGGAGCTTTTCCAAGTAGGCATGCTTTTCGATGCCGGTTTCGGTCGTAAGGATTTGTGGCAATTCGACCGTCGAGGGCACCAACTCAGCTACGGTCACATGTAGCGCATCTGCGAATTGCAGCACTTGATGCAGGAGCACCCGCTGCTTTCCGCTCTCAATATTCGCGATTGAAGACCGATTTAAACCTGAGAGAGTCGCCAGTTCCTGCTGCGGCACGCGCTTCTTTTCACGGAGGTCGCGAAGCCTGCGACCGAACACACGATAAAGGGCTTCTGGATCACGCGCCGACGGCACGCTTCTATTGTAGACCACACTGTCAAGGGGTTGCCATCCATGACACTTGTTTCCAGTGGAAACACTAGATTTCCATAGTTTGACAACCGACGATTGGCTGGACTAAAATCTCATCTCAAGTCCCTCTTCAGGGCGCGAAATTCATCGTTGAAAAGGACCAGGCCAATGGCAGACAAGAAGCACAAAGTAGAGTTCAAGGCACATCACACAGTTCGTGAAGAAGTACCCGTCAGGTTCAAAACTCGCGATGGAGAGCGGGTTTCGTTCGAGGCCAAGAAAAAGTGAAAGAGCCGGTTCGCGTGAAATTCATGGCGAAGGACAAGTAGATGGCAAGCTATCTCGCTCGGGTCGAATTGCACAAGGCGCGCTGATCGCGCTGAGAAGGCCGACCCGGAAGATCGGGAGCACGATGAAGTGCCCCAAGAGGAAGCGGCCGCATAGCCGATCACCAAATAAATTAACATCGGATTGGCGCAAAACCAGTCCGGTCGGAAAGGACAAATATCATGCCAGAACAAGTTCACCACCGCCTGGTGAAGATCACCATCAACCACAATCATCTTGAATCGCCCACGCCGACTTCTGGGACAGCACTATACGACCTGGGGGGAATTCCGGCAGGCGACACGCTGTTCCGGGAAGTGCCGGGCGAGAAGAACGACAAACCTATTGCGCGCGATAGCGCTGAAATTCACCTGCAGGAGGGCGAGAAATTCTACTCGGAAAAAGGAAACCCCAAACCCACTGAAGCCGCCATTGTGATCGACCGCAACAGGGTGCTATCGCCTTTTGAAACCACCGGCGCAGCGCTATATGCGCTGGGCAAGGTGCCAAATGGATTTGCGCTGTATCGTGAGGTCTCCGGCCCTCAGGAAGACGAAGCGATTCTCAACAATGCAAACAAGGTAACTGTCCACGAAGACGAGAAGTTCTATTCGAGCCCTGGGCACGTAACGCCGGGAGCAGCCAAAAGATGACCGAAACTGGACAACTGCTTTCGTCCGCAGATCTGGCTTATCTGCAAGAAAAGAACTACACGTTTGATGTGGCTACTGTTGGGGGAGTGGTATTCCTGATTATTCGGGCCTACCAACTCCCTCCCGCCTATACGCCGCGAAGCACTGACCTGTTGCTGAAATTGCCGCCCAATTTTCCAATTTCTAAACCGGACATGTTCTGGACCTTCCCCCATGTAAGGCTCGTAAATGGTAGCCAACCGAGCTCGGCCAACGTTTTTGACACCCAACATCAAAACCGGCAATGGCAGCGTTGGTCCAGGCACACCACCATATGGCGCCCGGGGGTCGATGATTTAAGGACGTTTTTGTCACTGATTCACCAGGAACTCCAAAAGGGAATTTGATGCGATACTCGATGACCTTCACAGAGGAGCAATTTGATGCTCTGATTGCACACCTGTTTACCGAGTTCTCGACAGTTGAGCGCGCAGCCTACCTGCTTTGCGGCCTTGGACAAACCGCCAATGAAACGAGATTGCTCGTGCGTCAGGTCATCCCAATCGCTGACTCCGTCTTGCTTGCGCAGACGGAAACTGCTTTCACCATACCGTCGCGCTCTTTTTTGCCAGTTCTCAAAATCGCAGATCAGCAGTCGGCGTGTTTCGTTCTAGTTCACTCACACCCGCCCGAAATCCCTAATCATTCCCTCCAGGACGACAGAGAGGAGCGCAAGCTTTTTGCTACCGCGTACAACCGTGTTGCTGGCCCAAGCAAAGTTCATGCCAGCCTCGTTCTGAGTGCACCAACCTTGCCGCGCGGCCGCGTGTGGTTGGACGGAGGAGCAACATCACCGATCGATGTGATCCGGGTAATCGGCAGGCGCTTCCGCTTTTTCCTCAGGACTCCACCGACAGCCATTGACATCAGTCCGTATGACCGTCAAGTGCGCGCCTTTGGCTCTGATTTAATGCCTCTGCTGAAAACACTTACGGTCGGGATTGTCGGAGCTGGTGGTACCGGCTCCTCGGTAACCGAGCAACTGATCCGTCTTGGCGTCAAGCGGCTCATCATTGCGGACGGCCAAAAGCTGGAGCGATCTAACGTCAGCCGAGTGTACGGTTCCAGCGTAAACGACGTCGGTCTATCAAAGGCAACGGTTCTGGCACACCTTGCAGACCGAATCGGGTTGGGTACGGAAGTTGCGGTCATTGATAAGCCGGTCACGTATAGATCAGTCCTTGAACGCTTTCGTGACTGCGACGTGATTTTTGGGTGCAGCGATGATGAATGGGGTCGGTCACTCCTGTGTCGCTTCGCGCTTCAATATTCTGTTCCGGTTTTCGACCTGGGCGTAAAACTCGATTCTGATGGCGGGGTTGTTCGATCGATTGTTGGCAGGGTAACCCTCCTGATGCCGGGCACGCGCTGTCTGTTTTGCCGCGGCCATATTTCCCCAGAAGTGGTGAGCGCTGAAATAGCGGAACAACTGTCACCCGGCGAGGCCGCGCGCCTTAGAGAGCAGGGATATATTCGCGAACTGCCAGGAACAGAACCGTCAGTTGTGGCATTTACAACCGCTACTGCTGCATTTGCGATTGCCGAATTCCTTGACAGGATTGCCGGCTATAAACCTGAAGATCAGAACTTTGGAGAAATTGTGGTCCGATTTGACGGCACGGTGATCCGCAAGCCTGGACACATTAGTTCCGACTCATGCTTCTGCACAGATCACTCTATTGTGGGTCGCGGCGACCAAGATCGCTTTCTTGACCAAACATGGAGACCGGAATGATTGACCTTATTCGGAAATACTGGAGACGACTCCGTCGCAAACGGTCACTCGGCCGCTGGCATGTCGTCGATTCGATGACAGTGCTTCCGAAGAGACTTGGCTCCGATATTTATATAATCCGACGGAACGGTGTGGATAGACGCGTAGTATTTTGCTGCCCTTGTCGATGCGGCCGCCGGATCGACCTTAGCCTCATCAATACGGATCTGCCGCATTGGACGATGCGTATGGACCGACATAAAGTTTCTCTCCGGCCGTCAGTTTGGCTCCAAGCCGATCCTTGCCGCAGCCATTTTCTCGTGCGCGACAGCAAGATCGTTTGGGTCGGGCATTGATATCCATGCAGTCAAGAAGGAGCATCTTATGGACACCACAATCCAAGCCGGCGGAACGGATGATCGGCCCGAACTAATATTTGCACTCGTGGGTTTCGCAGGTGCCCCGTTAGATGATTTGTCGACTGCGCTTAAGACCTCGCTGAAAACCTTCAATTATCAGCCAGTGGATATTCGTCTCTCCGACCTCTTGGTAAATGTTCGCGGGGTAACTGTTCAAGACCGACAGCCAGGTGAGTGCGCTCGAATAAGGTACCTGCAGCAAAAGGGCGATGCATTCCGAGACAAGCTCAAGAAGAAAGACCCCCTCGCAAGGGCTGCGATAACCGCAATCCGAACCAAACGCGCGGAAAGGTCAGGAAGCCCCGATAAGCCGGCCGCGGCACACGCCTATATCCTCCGTCAGCTAAAGCTTCCCGAGGAGGTAAACCTCCTGCGCCATGTATACGGCTCTGCATTTGTGCTCGTCGGGGGGCATGCGCCAAGCTCAATTAGAATCTCACATCTCGCCAGCCTAGCGGCGGGAAACGTCTCTGAAGCAACTCAAGTAATCGATGTCGACGAGAAGGAACACACTGAGTTCGGACAAAATACTCAAGACACGTACCCCAAAGCGGACTTCTTCGCAAACTTATACCCTCCCGGAGCGGAAGCTGAGGTTGAGCGGTTCGTGGAGTTGCTCTTCGGCCATCCTTTACATACGCCAAGTCCAGATGAATACGCGATGTACCAAGCGAGGGCAGCGTCTCTTAGGTCGTCAGACGACAATCGGCAGGTCGGCGCAGTCATTGTTAGGCGCGGGCAGGATATCTCTAGGAAAGACGCAGATGTCATCGCTGTAGGAACGAATGAGGTTCCGCGCGCCGGTGGAGGCTTTTACTGGGACAAAGATTCACCGGATTATAGAGATCAACAGCTCTTAAAACGGGGTCAGGATCGTGCCACCAATATAAAGATCGATGTACTGGCCGAATTGATAGAAACAATGAAGCAGAAAAAGTGGCTACAAGATACGATCGCAGAAACAAATAAGCACGATATAGCACGCGACCTCCTTCCCAGCCTCAAGGGAACACAATTTCTCAACATAGGCGAATTCAGCCGACCCGTACATGCGGAAATGGCAAGCTTGATAGATGCCGCGCGAAGAGGCGTTCCCGTCGCTGATCAAGTAATGTTCGTAACGACATTCCCGTGTCACAATTGCGCAAAACATATTATCGCCGCCGGCATCGAGCAAGTAATTTATCTGGAGCCGTATCACAAAAGCCGCGCGTTGCAACTCTACGGTGAGGAAATCGTCTCAGACTGGTTAACTACAGATAAGGACGCAACAAAGGTTGGTTTTTTTGCATTTACTGGTATCGGACCGCGCCTATACGAGCAATTGTTCTCAATGTCAGCCCGCGGCGCAAAGATGGGAAACTCCCTTGAGACTTGGCAGGAGCGTCGTCGTTCGTTGAGGCCACTGTATGTCCAGCACAATGCATCCATGCTCTATGTCGCCGCTGAGCGGCAAGCACTCGATGAACTGCCGACTGAAGTTTATGACTGGGATAAAAAGAGTGTGTGTCCAGACCCGGATGCCAAAGCTGGTGAATAAGAGCTTCACAGCTTGGGGATGGTGGCTGGAGCCCCCCTTGGCCAGTTAGAGTTTTCAGACAGCCCGTTTTTCGAGTTCGCGGAAGTCGGACAACGGGACGAACTTCACCTTGCGCTTGTCAGCCGTCATCTGAGTCTTGCCCGTCAACGGAATCTTTCGCATCTTACCTTGCGTGTGGCGCACCTTGAACTTTCCAAAGTTGGGAAGTTTCAGAGTGAATCCATCTGTGTCGATGTTCGCACTGATTTCAGCGACGATGCTATGCGTCACCGTGTTGACAACGAAATCTGCTTCGCGGTCGGAACTGAGGTTGAGTGCTTGGCGAACCCGCGCCGCAATGGTCTTACGTCCGGCAACCAGTTGTCTGTGATCCACGAGTCGTTTCCTCCAGCGCAGTTTAGTCGGAATCGGGTAAACAATGAATTTGTAAGTTCCGACGTGATGCGAAGCTGAGACATTTGACCGAGCGCGAGCTTATCTACCTTCATCACTTAACTCCACGGAACAGAAGCAACACAAGAAGGTAGCACCACGGTCGAGTACTCACAAATAAGAAGCAGGCGCTAGACGAACACACGGCGAGCATTATAGGCGTGTTGCTGTAAGCTCAAGTTCTCTCTACTCAGCCGGATACCAAGGTGCCCAGCGGACGTCCAGAAATTTCGTGTCAAGCGCGTTGTTCTAAGTACATAACTCTCGTGTCGGTGCGGCATCAGTTCACACCCACAGGGAGGCTTCAATTGAAAACCAAAGGTGCAAAGGCAGCAGATTTCAAGAAAACGGCAGCCGGGGATAAGCCCGAGCCGAACGGCAACGAGAAAGCAGCGAAGGCCCCGGTCGCGAAGAGACAGACTCTCGCCCCGGCAGACACGACGCTCGTAAAGCGCGGCTTCGTGAAGATGTTCGTGGACTTCGTCGTGAAACGAGGGTCCGCGACGACTGACGATCTAGCCGCGGAATTCGTAGGACGGCAGGTCGAGGGCAAGAAAATCTCGAAGCAGCGCGTTTTCCGCTACGCCCACTGGTGCGTGAAGAACGGAGTGCTCAAAGCCACGTAAGCGGCGAGATTTCGGCTTAAGTGTTCTTGCCTAGCTCGTCCCATCGATCCGTGGAGCGAATCGTCTATGCGAGTTGCAATTTATGCCCGCGTGAGCACCAAAGACCAGAGCTGCGACCTCCAACTGCGCGACCTGAGAATCTACTGCACTGCGCGGAAATTGAAGGTCTTCCGAGAATACATCGACGCGGGCGAATCCGGTGCTAAGGATTCGCGGCCAGAGCTGAACGACCTGATGGCCGAAGCACGCAAGCGGAAGTTTGACGCCATCCTGGTCTGGCGCTTTGACCGCTTCGCCAGAAGCACGAAGCATTTGCTGCTAGCGCTGGATGAGTTTCGGTCGCTCGGCATCCAGTTCATCAGCTACCAAGAGAACATTGATACCAGCAGCCCATTGGGGCAGGCACTTTTCACGATAGTCTCGGCGGTCGCCCAGCTAGAGCGAGACCTGATCCGCGAGCGGGTGAATGCTGGTATCCGCAATGCCCGCGCTTCTGGGAAACAGCTCGGCCGTCCGCGTCGGATCGTGAGTCAGGATGAGATCGTACGGCTGAAGGCTGAGGGATTCAGCCTGCGGGAGATCGCTAAAAAGCTGGGAGTTGGCTACGGGACTGTACGTGTTCGACTGCGAAACCTGTGAATCCCAACTGAAAGGAGGAGTGCAATGGTGACACGCAATAACAACGGCGAGGTCGTGAACGAAATGAACATCTCAATCACGCAGGACGGCACCGTAATTCGGACGAACACGATGTATAGCAACGGGCGTCCGATCGTCCAAAACATTACCGTCCGAGATAGTCAGGGCAGCGTTCGTACGACAAGCGTGATTGGCGGAAAGATTCTGCCCTAGGTGGAGATCCACGGGGCGGGTTCCCAGAAGGACCGCAATCGCCGTGAGGCGATCCGGGATAGAAACCTTCGTCCCGCGCTGCAGGGAGAGAGGGAAAAGGCGGGCGGCAATTTGTTACCGGGGTGAAAAAGGGCGATACAGCCCCGTATAACCCGTTGGCTATAGGGACGGGCTAGGGGTGAGCTAGGGTCGGAGACGAGCCTAGAACGGCAGGTAGGTGTGGTAGGGGGGCGTTCTGTGCAGGATCTGCAGCTGCCAAGTGGCCGAACCATGCACCGGTGTCTGGCCTGCACCTTTAGAACCACGCCGCTCTGCCGCAGATATGCCGAGAGAGGCAAGATCGAGAGCAGCCGGGATTGGGAATCATGACAGAACAAACATAGGAAGGCTGCCGAGCAAAAAGGTTTAGCCCGAAGCGATCGAGTCGGCCTCATCCTGTTTCTTTTCCGCTGCGGACTCAAACACCTCTATGACGTTTTCATCCAGATCAACGCAGCGAAATACTTTTCGGCCCGATCTGTCCTGGATTGGACTGACTTTCGATTCGATCAAGCTTCGTACCTTATCGTGGCAAGCCTCGATGTTAGAGCATTCTATGCAGAGAATTGACCTTGTCTGAAACGGTTCTCTATCGAATAGATCAAATTCGCTTAAATGCTCGCGGGAAATCAAAGAGATGATTCCGCCTAGGTTGACGAGGGTCCTGGATTCGCGTGCCACCTTCAAGCCGAGCACCTGATGATAGAACCACCGGGATTTCTCAAGGTCGCGGACGATGACCTTTACAGCTTTTGCCTTTGATACCAAGCGAACGGCCTTCTTCTTGCCTTTCGCTTTGGCAATACTCTGAGTGGTCCCCCATTGCTCCCCCTCAGCCCGAGGCGCTCGTTCAAGCTTCTTGATGTACAGAGACTGACCGTCATCCGTTCTGAGCTTCCAGTGCCTTCCCTTTAGATTCTGCGATTTCGCATCCACAGGGACGACTTCCTTTACGGTAGCTTTCCTTCCGTCCGGAAGTTCTAGGCTTTCTTCGCTAGCTCTGTCGGGCAGGTGGGCGACAAATCGGTCGACCACGATTCCAGGTTTCAAAGCCGGTTTGGTTAGCTCGGTATTAGCGGCTTGGTCATATTCGAGGCGTTCTAATCGCTGCGCAAGTTGCGTAATGTATCGTTCGTCTTGAAGTTGGCTCCGATAGCGCTGCAGCCACTCAGTCCCAGCTATTACTCCCAACAGGCCACCGGCCATCGACGCGAGGGTATCAGTGTCCGCGCCTTTTGAATTGGCAGCCTCTGCGACCCCATTCTGGGGGTCAGGAGCATACTTGGAAGCGATATAGATTGCCGCCGCAGCACAGACAGTTCCGGAACCGCTCATGGACCTATCGAAGCAACCCAGGTCGCCGAGGATTTTGGAATCGATCGAAATCGCGCCAGCCTTGATTCCTGCCAAAATTCTTTCCAGCAGTGCCAACATTTCAGACTCAGTCCTTGACCACAAATGATCGAAAGACCCTTGGTGAGCGCGTTGCGCCTTCTCCCGCCAACTTGAAAAAACGCCAGCTCCTTCGGGAAACAACGACCAGTCTGCCCGATGGTTGAGAGCTAGCTCGATCAGTTGGCCGTAAGCTAGCGTTCCGGACATCCGAAGCGCGCGCCAGAGAACAAACCCATACGCAAGTGCGCCAAGCAGAGCGCGGGGATGGCCGTGAGTACAGATGCCATTTAGCAAGATTGCTTGTCCGGTGGGGCGGAAACTCTCGTCACGAGCGCCAACGATCGCGTGTGGCAAGATTCGCATGTCGACGCCATTGCCGCCAGCATCGAAATAAGCCTTCAGCGTCGGACCGTCCTCAGGTAAAGACCAGGGCGGCCGCCCCTCCAGCCACGTATCCACAGCCCGCTTAGTTGCACCGCCTCCACCCCGTTGGTACAGCTTCCACGCAGGGAATTCCTTGAACACGAGGTGATCAAGCCATTCGTGGCCGCACAAGAGGCTTCGAGCAGTGCACAGCAGAAGCTGAGTGTCGTCGCTGAATTCCCCAGCAAGAATTGATTCCTCGTGAGGCATGAAGCGCCCCCCGGACTTGCGACGCCAGGTTTCGAAGCCCGTTGCAAGTGTCCCAGTTCCGCCATCGCCGCTTCGAACTCGCCGGGCGGGCATCTCATTGGGCCATCCTAGAGCATCCCCCACAGCCGCGCCCAAAAAGGCCCCTAGAGTCTTCTCTGAGGCTTTGGTTGCAGCGACATTACCGTTATTCATGGGCACCTTCGGCTATTTTACGGTACTCGAATCGAACGGCGTCTCTTCGGGTCTTTGCCCCGTTTTTAGCATGCGACTCAGCTTGTATTTGTCATACAGATCGGGCGCGATCACGACTCTCAGCCCTCGCACTGTCACTTCCGGTGTCTGCAAGTAAAGAAGCCTGACAATCTCGTTTCTGGCCTGCTCGACGCTGTAAACAGCCAATCCTAGAGTATCTTCCAGTGCGATCATGTCGGGAATCAAGACTTCAGCCTGCTCATCCGTCACACAATAATCAGGGGTGAGTGCCGTCCGAACATAATTCCTGTTGTGAGCGCCTGCGATCCTAGGTGCAAACAAATTCTCAAAAGCCAAGTGACCGCTCCTCACGTCCCGACCGAATGCTGCGGCTGCGTTTCGCGGACAGAAACGAGTTCCATCTTTCCACAAATATTTTCGATCAATGAACAAGATGACCCAGTCTCGAAAGAGAATCTCCTTGGCCCTCGCTTTCTCGAAATACCAGGCATTGGGGTATTCGATGGAGCAAGAGATATGATCTTTGTGCCCATCAAGCCTCTGTAAATCAGTTGGCGCAAAAATGTGTCGCTCGTCCTCCTCCAAATTCTTTGTTGCGAGCACGCCGAAGGTACCGGACAGGATCTGCCCCAGGTTTCGGGACGGCGTAAAGTGGCATAGCCTTGTTATGCCCCGTCGCTCGACTTCCGCTTTGATCTTCTCATTCACGCTTTGCTCGCCTGGTACAAACTCTGATCGGTCGGTAGCAGTTCCGTGACCCGTCCGGTATGGGTCATGACAAGACGAGTCTTGGCCCTAGTCGCGCCCACATAGATGAGCTTTCCATCATTAGCCTGGGCCTCGTCCTCCCCGAGTGCTTTGATTTGTTCCGCATCGGGAATGTTCGAGGCTGTGAGGAATGGGAGAATCACGGTATCAAATTCCAGTCCTTTCGCCCCGTAGAATGTTCCGTAGTAGATCTTTGGGCCAGCCTGCCAAGTCGTTAGGTCACGGTCCAACCTAACTGCCGAGCTTGGCAGATGTTTGGCGACCGTCAAAACGGGATCCCATGTGCGGCCAAGTATGGCAACGGTCTGCGTCTTGGCCGACTGGATCGCTAGTTCGCGGATTAGCTCGATCTCTCTCTGTACGGATTGGCATTCCACGAGTGCAGGCAGAGGGCCGTCAGCTTTGGGGGAAACCGGTTCAACTAAGTCCGGGGTTCCCTCGTAGTAAGGCATGCGACTGATAGCGAGGCCGAGCTCCGCGATTTGGCGAGTGTTCCTGTAGTTCTCCTTGAATTCCCATACCTTTGAAACGTTCAAGCCAGCCGATTTCCAAGACATCCTTCGACCGTATATCTGCTGAGCCATGTCTCCAAAAAACGTCAGAGACCCTTCGGGCGGTATCGATTTGGCAAGAGAACGAATCATCTGCGGTGAAAAGTCCTGCCCCTCATCGACGACAACGTGTTTGTAATAGCGCTGGGAGGCGTCATGGTCGAATTCTTCACAGACTGCGTTAGCCATGTCGTCCCAATCGAAGTCTTTACGTTCCGCTTTGCGAAGTGAGAGATATTTTTCGTATATGTCAAAAACGATGGCACGTGACTTTCGATCGAGGGGCGCTTCGGCTCGACCGATTCGCTGGGCCTCTGTGTAGCTCAGTGCCGAACCTATCCCGTGTTGCTCAATCCACTCGATTTCCCTTGAGAAGAACTCCAAACTGCGCCCGAATATGCTGTGGTTTCCGCCTGCTTGAGCGACTGCCAGAATCGCTCTCCCAATTAGCAATTCTCGGAGTTTCCCCTCACAGATCGAGTTATTACGCATTCGACCTCGACTGCTTAAATAACCGCGCGCGAAAAGATGGTAGTTCTCGACCACAACATTCCTGAAATTTGTGCCCTGGAAATGCTTAAGGTAGCTAACTAAGGCGCGATTGAATGTCACGAGAAGGGTTCGCCCACTATTCTCAGTGTTTGGATTTCCCAAATAAGCGGCCCTGAGAATTGCGAGTGTGGTTTTTCCGCTACCTGCCGTCCCCAACACGACAAAATGTCCTTGAGTCGGCAGGTACAAGACATCTTTTTGACGCCCGATCGGGAGTGGAAGCGTTGGCGGGGCCATTCAAGAGCTCATGCTCTCTGATGCGGACCCAGATGGTCAAGCGGAGAATGCACGGGGATTATCACAATGCGACATCGCAGGAATAACTTCCCACCCGAGCTTGGAACCCCAGCTCCCTACGTGTCAAGGCGTGCCTATGCAGGGCTCATGCCTCGCCCGCCCACACCTGCTACAGGACAAGTACCGCAGAAATTCGATACAGTTGGCCTTTCCATTGCGTCTGCCAGGCGAAAACTGTTCTCATATAAGCTATTCTTTCGATGACTGTCGATGAAACAACGCGGCGAACAGACACTCGCTTAACTCCAGTGACTCTTAACGAAGCCCAAACCCGTGCCCAGCAAATCGATCCACAGTTGCGGGCTGCCGACTGGAAACTCAACGACCGCACACAGGTCCGGCTGGAGGTTCCAGTTGATGGCTACGACGCGGAGCCATGGAACGGCATTACTGACTATTGCCTGTACGACGCAAGCGGCAACGTGCTCGCCGTCGTCGAAGCCAAGCGATGCTCTCGCAACGCGCGCGAGGCTGACGAACAACTCCGTTACTACGTCACCGAGATCGCCAAGCGACAGACTTTCGCGCCTTTTGGTTTCATGGCAAACGGCCATGACATCTGGTTCTGGGAAGTCGGCCTAACGAATCCGCGCCTCGTGGCAGGATTCTTCACTCCCACGGACTTGGAAAGATTGAAGTTCCTGCGTCAAAACCGCCAGCCGATCGAAGCGACCTCCATCAATGGCTCCATCGTCGAGCGCCCCTATCAGCACGAGGCCATTCGCCGCCTCGCTGAGGCTTTCGCCGCCAACAAACGCCGTGCGCTTCTCGTCATGGCCACTGGAACAGGCAAGACACGCGTAGCCATGGCCTTGATCGACGTCTTTCTCCGCGCTAAGCAGGCGCAAAACTTTCTCTTTCTGGCGGACCGAGATGCCCTTGTTGAACAGGCCTTAACAGACGGCTTCAAGACACATTTACCCAATGAGCCGCGTGACAGAATTTACACCTACCAGATCGACAAGACGAAGCGACTCTTTGTTGCCACCGAGCAAACGGTGGCGCTCTGCTACGCGAAATTTAGCCCCGGTTTTTTCGATGTCATCATCTTCGATGAAGCCCACCGTTCATTATTCAAGCGATTCACCGAGGTAATTGAATACTTCGATGCTCGGATGATCGGGCTCACCGCCACTCCCGCGAATTTTATCGACCGAGATACCTTCCGCCTTTTCGGTTGCGATGCCAACGTGCCGACCTTTCTCTATGACTACCCGCAGGCCGTGAAAGAAAACTTCTTGGTCGATTTCACCCTGTACCAAGCGCACACCAGTTTTCAGCGGAAGGGCATCAAGGGTGTGGATTTAAGCGAGGAAGATCGGAACGCTCTCGCTGAGCAGGGGATTGATCCGGACAGCCTGAACTACGAGGGAACCGACATCGAAATCGATGTCAGTAACAAGGACACCCTCCGCAAGCAATGGGAAGAAATCATGGAGACGTGCCTTAAAGATCAGTCTGGGCAGCTACCGGGAAAAACAATCGTTTTTGCCATGACGAAAAATCACGCTCACCGCATTGCCGAGGTTTTTGAAGAAATGTACCCGCAGCATGTTGGCCTCGCGCAGGTCGTCACCTCGACAACCGAACGCGTGCGTGATGGCAGTTACGGCGATGGTCTCATTACAAAGTTCAAAAAGAACAACCTGCCCCGCATCGCGATTTCGGTGGATATGCTCGACACGGGTATCGACGTGCCGGAGGTCGTCAATCTTGTCTTTATGAAGCCGGTTCAGTCGCGCATAAAGCTGTGGCAGATGATCGGTCGCGGAACGCGAAATCAGCAGGCCTGCAAATACCTTGATCGGCTTCCAGACGGCAAAAAGACCGAGTTCAAGATCATCGATTTTTGGCAGAACGATTTCAACAAGAAGGCCGACGACAAACCGTCTGTGGACATGCCAGTGCTCGTGTCGTTATTCAACACACGACTGAAGATCCTGGAATGTCATCTCCCAGACCATACCGCGGAGGCTTTCCGCCAAGCAGTGTCGGACCTGCGGGCCATGATCGGCCGAATTCCGCGCGATTCCTTTCCGATCAAGAAAGCATGGATACAAATTTCATCAGTGTGGGATGACGATTTCTGGGCACTCATAACGGCTACAAAACTGGATTTTCTGCGTCTCCAGGTCGCGCCGCTTCTCCGCTTCGCGCCAGATGTGGATGTGGCCGCCGAGACTTTCACTCACAAGGTGGAGCGGTTGAAACTGCAAATTCTACAGGCCACGCCATCGCCGCAGTTACTCCAGTCCATTGCAGAAGACGTGAGCTTGCTGCCCGATATTGCCGAGCTTGTCCATTCGTCGCCTAGCGCTGCGCTTGCTCTCTCAACTGATCTTCCTACTGCCGCGCCAGCGCAACTCACGCAGATGATTCGTGATCTCGCGCCCCAAATGAAGAACCGTCGTGATCGCCCTAACGCCTTCTTGAAGATCGACTTGCCTGACTTCATTGCAAGCCACGGCTACATCTCGGTCGGTGAAGCCGGGCAGCAGATACTTATTGAAGAATACAAACGGCGCGTGGACGCGCGTGTGCTCGAAATCGTCGCAAGACATCCGGCGCTTGCCGCGCTCCGCGAAGGCCGAGAGGTTAGGGACGATCAACTGATTGACCTGGAACGTACGCTTCATAGGGAACTCGGACGTGAGGACATTCAATTGTCGAGTCGAAATATGCGGATCGCCTACGGTGTGCGGGTTGACAATTTCCTGGCATTTCTGCGGCACCTGCTTGCCCTCGATACCCTTCCTGATTACGCTCAGGTGGTGCAGCGGGGCTTCGAGCAGCACATTCAAGCGCATAACTACAATGCCGAGCAGATACGCTTTCTTCGGTCCGTTCAGGAGGTTTTCCTCGCGAAGCGTACGCTAGTTGAGGCTGACCTTTACGACCCGCCGTTAACTAACTTTGGACGTAATGCGGTTGAACGCTTCTTCACTCCCCAGCAAATTGGAGACCTTCTCCAACTGACCCAATCACTCGCGGCTTAGACTATGCTTACCGACACGACACTCCGCTCCGCCGTCGAAGCTCTCTGGGACAAGCTCTGGTCCGGCGGGCTGGCCAATCCCCTCGATGCCATCGAGCAACTGTCTTTTCTGCTCTTCCTTAAACGGCTTGACGAGCGCGAACAGGACGCCGAACGCGCCGCCAAACTTCGCGGCAAGAAGTTCACACCGATTTTCCTGAAAGTCGATCTCCGCTGGTCCCATTGGACACAACTCCCGGCCGACGCGGCGCTCAAGCATGTCAAGGAAGTCGTCTTCCCGTTCATCAAAACGCTCGGCGGTACGGGCGGTTCCTTCGCGGCACAGATGGAAAACGCCGAGTTCAAGATCAATAAGCCCAGCCTGCTCATCGAGGCCTGCAAAGCAATCGACGCCATGCAGATTTCGGCGCAGAACCAAGACGTGCAGGGTGACCTCTACGAGTATCTGCTTAGCAAGCTCAACACTGCCGGCCAGAACGGCCAGTTCCGCACGCCGCGCCACATTATCCGCATGATGGTCAACATGTGTGATCCTCGCCCAGGCGAGCGCATCTGTGACCCAGCCGCCGGAACCTGCGGCTTCCTTGTCAACGCCTGGCAGCACCTCCTCGAAACCCACACCGACCCGCGCGACATCACCTACGACGAGGAAGGCTACCCCCACGGCCTGACTGGCAGCAAACTCACCAAGGAAGAGTACGAGTTTAGCCAGACCAAAGCCCTGACCGGCTTCGATTCTGACTCGGGCATGACCATGCTCCGTATAGGCAGCATGAACCTCATGCTCCACGGCATCACGGCTCCGAACTTCCGCTATACCGATACTCTTTCCAAGGTGTTCACCGAAGAACGAGCCTACGACGTGGTCCTCGCCAATCCACCATTCAAGGGCGCAATCGACGCGGCGGACGTGAACCCCACTCTCCCGGTCAAGTGCAAGAAGACCGAGATACTCTTCCAGCACCTCTTCGTACGTCTGCTTGAGAATGGCGGACGCGCCGCGGTCATCGTTCCCGACGGCGTGCTGTTTGGCTCCTCCAATGCCCACGTCGATATCCGCAAGAAACTGATCGAGGAAAACCGTCTCGACGGCGTCGTCTCGATGCCTTCGGGCGTCTTCCGACCCTACGCCGGGGTTTCCACCGCCGTCCTCCTGTTCACCAAGGGCGGCTCGACGGAGAAAATCTGGTTCTACGACATGGAGCACGACGGATATTCATTGGACGACAAACGCCAGAAGGTCGCCGAGAATGACATTCCCGATGTGCTGGAGTGCTGGGATCACCGGCGCGACGCGAAATTCCAGCAGAACCGCGCCCAGCGCCTGGCTGACCTACAAAGGCAAATTGCCCCGCTGAAGAAAGGCCGCCTCGAACATCACGCCATCATCCACCGACTTAAATTTGAGGAGGTCGTCTCCAAGACGGCTGACAAAGCCCGTGCCACCCGCGAGAAAGCTGAGGCGGAACTTGCTGAACTTCAATCCCGCATCACGCCGCTACAAACGGAGATCAACCAGCTGACCCGCCAGTTTTGGGTCACCAAGGACCAGGTAAAGGCCGAAAAATATGACCTCTCAGCCAGCCGCTATCGGCAGGTTGAACAAGACGAAGAGTTTTACGAGCAGCCGCAAGTCACGCTGGAATGGTTAGCGCAGTTGGAGGTTGTTGCGGCTGGCGAAGTTGCAGTGCTGAAGGAGAGGCTGACCAAGCCGTGAAGACGCCTATAGTCCAAGTCGGTGAGCTTGCCTTAAATCACTCCGGGGCGTTCAAAATTGGCCCATTTGGAAGCTCGCTGAAGAAGACGGAGCTTGTCAAAAGTGGCATTCCTGTTGCTGGCATAGAGAACGTCCTGCCCAACAAGTTCGTCAAAGGCTTCCGTCGCTTCATCACTTCGCGGAAATTTGACGAACTTTCCGATTACGAGATTCTGCCAGATGATGTACTTGTGACGACGATGGGTACAATCGGGAGGGCTGCCTCTGCGCCGCCTGACCTCGGCCGTGTCATCTTCGACTCACACCTTTTTAGGATGCGCGTCGATACGAACCGCGTATTTCCACGCTATCTCTGCTACGCACTCAATAGTGACTTGGTTGTCTCCCAGCTCGGCCGAATGGCCAGGGGGGCGATAATGGAAGGGCTGAACACGACGATTCTTCGGGAATGTTCAATCCCTCTGCCGGAGATGTCCGAGCAGCGGCGGACCGCAGGGAGATTGGAGCAGGCGGACCGGCTAGCTCACACCCGCCGCTACGCCCTCGAACTCACCGACACCTTCCTTCCCGCTGCCTTCCTCGAACTCTTCGGTCATGGTTCGTTTCCACGCGTCGCTTTAGAGGAACTTGCCACAGACGAGCGCAATTCGTTCGTGAACGGCCCGTTTGGCAGCGACCTTCTCACCAGCGAACTCAGGGATTCGGGTGTTCCGGTCATCTACATCCGCGACATCAGTTCGGGTCGCTACGAGCGCACCAGTTGCGTGTTTGTCACGCCAGCAAAGGCGGCGGAACTTAAGTTCTGCAACGCCAAGCCTGGTGACGTCCTTGTTGCCAAAGTCGGCGACCCTCCAGGAATCGCCGCTATTTACCCGGCAACAGAGGCGGAAGGAGTCATAACTCAAGACGTGATTCGCATCCGTCCGAACACCGAACTCGTTTCAGTCTTCTATCTGCAAGGATTCTTGAATTCACCGCTCGCCCATCAGGAGATGACCAAGATCATGGTCGAGGGTACACGCTTGCGGTTCAGCCTGGGGCAGTTCAAAGAGATCTCAGTTCCTGTGCCTCCACTCCCCCTCCAGCAAAAGTTCGCGGCGTTGGTGGAGCAAGTGGAGCGCCTGCGAGCAGTGCAGCGGGAGGCGTTGCGTCAGGCCGAGCACCTCTTCGCCTCCCTCCTCGACCATGCGTTCAGCGGTTACCCGCGCTCTAAATGTCCAGAGCGAAAATCTTGAGATTCCCGCCCGTACAATTCCCTCCCGCTAAACCCTTGAATTTCGCGCCTTGCGGGTCCTGGATTCAGGTGGGGTTTTTAGCTCGGCCCTCTGAACCTCATTTTAGCCAGCGCCGTCTGTCCCCACAAAGGATGGGACAACTCGTTTCGCAAATCTGTGGATGACGATTGTTAGAGACTGTTGGGGTGGAGGTAAGCTCTGATTGCCTTCTTCTTCTCGAATCCTCATGCCTTGGTTACGGAATCATGAGATCATGACGCGAATTCCGGATTTTCTGTACTTCGCAGTTTTTTTGCGGCGGATTACATCCTCCGGGTAAAACCCGCTGCGCAGTCGTGACTGTTCTAGCGGGGCCCTCAGCCGAGTCGTGGAGGTCATGGGATCATGGGATCATGGGAACATGATGTGAATCGGATTACATCCTCCGGGTAAAACCCGCTGCTCAGGCGTGACTGTCTAGCGGAGCCCTCACCTGAGTTGTGGAAGTCATGGGGTCATGGGATTAGGGGATCATGATGCGAATTCAGGATTTCTCAGGACTTCCCAGTTCTTTGTGAGAGGGACTGGATATGCCGAAGGATGCACCTCGAAAGCAGGCTCCCACCTCGACGCCTGAAAAGAACGAGCCCAAACCAACTGCAAAACCAAAGAAGCATGCTCCGGAGCACAAGCCGAAGCCGGAGCTCCCCAAACTAGAGCCGGAGATCCCCAAGGTGCGGTCCGAGATTGCCTCTATCGGTCGTTTCCGTCCTTCCTCGGCCCGTGTCGCCCGCGATATACGGGACCTTCTATAGCGCCGAGCCTTCGGCTCCTCTAACAGTTCCAGTCCCAATAGCTGCTGATTTGGGCAAGTGGCCGATAAACCCTGCCTAATGTGCCGTAGGCGGAGAGAGTCAAGAACTCTGCCTCAAGTTCGGGAGGCTCGGAGTTGCACCCAAAGTCTATTATGAAGCCGCGTTCGCCTTTCCTCTTCATGCTCACTCGTTCGGGATCTCCTCGTCAAACGACGACTCTTCACCAGGAATTTCGCCAGTCACCTCACCACAGGGAAACTTAGTAGTCTTGTGCGGCGGGGCGTCCGCTTTAGCATAGTAGCGGTCGTACTGAGTGGCGATGTCGTCAAACGTCAGACAGAACTTTTCTGCTGTCATCCGGCGCTCTGGCTTGCTCCAGTAGTCGGACGTGTTGAACGCCCAGAACATGATGCATGCGATACGATCGTAGCTGTACTGATCAGTGAACTGGACGTTCTCCTTGATCACGACTCCACCGGGGCCGAACATAGACGGGACGCCATGCTCGTAGAGGAACTCTACGAATGGATCGGATGAGGTCCCGGTCACATTCATCTTGTTCCAAAGATCAGCTAACTGCTCCGCAGCACTGAGTTCGCTCCGGAGCATAGTTGTGATCTCTCCGGCTTCTATCAGTCGTTGTCGTTCCTCCATCGGGAGAGTGATCGTCCTTGAGATTTCTGCTCGGATCTCACTTGCACTCTTGGATCGGAATGGGGCGGGTTTTGGTTTTGCTCCTATGTGTTCAAGTTGTGGAGGAGCAACGGTGACCGGTGACTGTAACTGTTGCTGTTGCTGGTCGCCGCTCTCCTCCTTCCTGCTTCCAGATACCAAACACCTAACACCAAGCTTCGTTTGCTTCGAATCTGAGGCAGGCTGAAGCAAATCGGAGCAAATGTCATCGTTTGCTTCAGTTTGCTTCGAGCGTGAACGACCACTCGCCAGACCTCCCTGTCGCCCAGCCTCAGCCCGCTTAGCACGCAGTTCCTCTTCCTGTCTGCCGGGATGAAACTTCTCCCAGTCTTCTCCATGGACCTTCTTGAGCCACTCCGTGAAAGCTGGCTCAGGTGGAGCGGGAGCCTTGTTGTCCATCGCATTACCGAAGTCCCGTCTCAGCTCATTAGGCTTGTCGAATACGGCCCAGGGGACATCTTTCACCGTGTAGAAGAAAAGCAGGCCTTGAGCTGCATACTCGTCCAAAATCTCAGCGAGCCGCGCAACACAAGCTTCAGTATTGAGTTCGGGCCAGTCACCGTCATCCAGCAGACACTTGAGATGGCCCATCCTTTCAACGATTAGTTCGTGGTCAACCTCAATCCGAGCGTAGCGTTCAGAAGCAAGGCTGAAGAGAAATGGCCACAAAGCGTGACCGAGTGGGGAAAGCTTTCGCAGGCGTCGTCCCTCAAATAATCCTGTTGCATCAAAGATCGGCATTTTTCCTCGCTTTCAGCAGACGGCCCACGTGGACAGCTCCACTTTGGCAACAGAGGTGAGCAACATCCTCGCACTTGCCTTGCATCTGCCAGTACGCGTGCTTTCCCGGAGCGAAGAAGTCCATGGCTCCACAGTCGTAACTAACGCCTGTGAACTTCCACGTCTGTCCGTTGTGGTCGATTGTGATGTTCATAGCACTCCCTCCTGTTGAATCCACCGACTCCGTCGGCATGAACAGCGACGAACAGAGGCGCAACGGAGCCGGTGAAACCTCAAGTGTCTTTTGGAACCGTCGCTGTTCGAGTTTTGATACTGCGTTTCCGCACAAGTTGACAAAGGGTTTATTCTTCGTCGTCATGTGCGACTGCGCGTTTTCTACGTTCTTCCGGCGAGATGAACTTCCCATCGATGATCCAACCGTACAAAGGATCGCCACGCTTGCGATTGCGCATACGCTCGATCTCCTCTGCCTGCGTGCCGCACTGCACCATTCGTGCCCGGAAATAGAAGACGCAAGTGGCGCGAAAGCACTTCTCTGGATCGCTGCGAAAAGGCGCGTTGCCGTGCCACTCGTGCACGTTCGCCAGCAGCACGTCCCCGTTGCTGTAGGGGACAGCAACGCGGAACCGGGGGAAGATGAGTTCACCACCAATGGCGTTGGTGAAGCACGTCATCGGAGCAACGCTGCCGTACAGATTGTTCCCGTCTTTGTGAACGTGCGTGCGGAAACCCTTGTTGACCTGAATGGTGGTAAAGACGGTATCGCCGATCAACCATTCCGGCCATGTAGCCAGTGCGGCGAGATGTTGCGAGTTGTAAATCTCTTCGAGGTTTGCCGCGTACAACTGATCAACCCGTTCGACGTACGGCACCAAACGCTTGAAGAGGCGAGGATGCTTCCTATTGAAAGCAGCCTTCTCCGCGCAAGGATGATGGCGACCGTCCCGGTCGAAAGACCCGAGGATACTGCTGCCTGCCTTCGGATCGGCACCGTGACCTGACGCGGTGTCTCTTCTTGCCGCTGTACCGGGAGGAGCAATCTCCTTGTGCTTCAGAACCTTTAACGCTTCCTGCCGCAAGCCAACGGGTACCACTTTCGGGAGCCATAGGCAGAGGAAGCCGCCATCCGGTTTGTGGTAAATGGTAGATGGTTCGATGAGGCGGTCATAATGACCCGCCCCAATCGAATGGCCTTCCAGAGCCGCGATGTCCTGCTCCGGTTCTTCGTGAGTGAGGGTGAAGATGGGAGGTTTCATCACTGCACCTCCTCGTTCTCATCCGAGACAAACTGCATTGGTTTGCGCGGTGTAGGCTGAAGAGAAGGAACAGGCACCGGCACCGGCTTGATGACGTTCTCCAAAATCGGAGCCGGTGCGACCGTGACCGGAGCGAGGACGCTAGGCTCCGTCGCAGCCAGCTCGACCGAACTAGCTGCCTGCGAACCAACACCCGTGGCCTCGATCTCCTGCTGCTCTAGGCTTTCGAACTTCTTTGCCATTTCGACAACGGCAAAGAAGGCGGCGTCGGTGGCGTTATGAACGTGCGTATGGATCACGATGACCTCAATGGCACGCTTCCACGCCTTCTCTTCCGCTCCCCAGTTGAGGGTAATGTGGGGGCGGAAATAGACTGCCGTCTTGCGTTCTGACGCAGGCTTCTCTTCCTGCTGCTCGTCTTCCGCGTCGGTCTGCGATGGCGCATCTTCGAAATCAGCGTCAGTAATCGCAGGGGTGGTGCGCCGCATGAACTCCTCGCGGTAATACTCCATGAGGCTGTTCACCGTACGCTGGGGAATTCCCATGTGCTGCACCTTTGTCATCCATTCCCCGTGCTTTGCCTGCTGCTTGAGCTGCCAAAGCTTCTCGCCGAGATCGTAGCGATTCACTTTGTTCGCGGCCCAAAGCCTAGCGATTTCGGCATAGAGTTGTTCCTCGGTTAGTGTTGCGCCGGTGGTTTCGGCTGGTGTCAAATTGGCAGCACCTGCCAATTTGTCTGCTTCCACAGGCGTGGAAAGGGGTAGTGCGGAAAACTCAAGCACCGGCAATTGTGTTTCTGTAGTCATCTCCGTTTCTCCTCTGGTGGGGGCTGCCCACACTACTAACCACCGCTGCTAAGAAAAAACGGGCAAGTTTCAGCGAAACTCTATTTCCATATGTATCTTGTGCTTACGGCTGGCCTGGATTAGGATCTAGACAATATTCAAATGTGAATAATATGTAGGCATCCAAGGTACGTTAGGTAATCCCACGGAGTCCCACGGAGGTAATCGTTACGCATGGAGAACGCACGCGCCTATGCCTACGAAATGAAGCGGATTTACGCCGCACGTTCCAAAGAATTGTGTGCCCGGCTGGAGCGGGCCAGATGCGAAGCAGGTATGACTCAAGAAGCTGTCGAAATCGCGACTGGCCGCAGTCAATCGTTTCTGTCGAGAATTAAGAAGGGCACCCAGGTGATCGGCGTGCCGGAGCTTGTCCAGTTGGCCGCCATCTATCGCAAGCCGCTGCGATATTTCTTTGACGGCTGGTGCACGGTGGGCTGGTCGGCGGCGGACGACGACAGTCGCTATTCTCCGGAAGCCGCCAGAAAATGGGAGCGGGAAGCCAAGGCGCGACGCACTAGAAAGCCGTGGCGACCTAAGAAACGGTTTCCCGGCCAGTAAGAGGTGGTCTTTCTATTTAAGATTTGGATAACAGGAAATGATACGCAGGGACATCCTGCGGCAGGGTCCGGCAAAAACAGCAAGGCATGGCTGCTCTGCTCCTCACCTCCAGGAACACCCGCCATCTCACGCTGGAATACCAGCCACTCACCGTGGTATGGAGTGCCAACTATTTTTGCGGATCACGGCCTAAAACTTAGCCAAATTCGAGGGTACATCGGTAGAACACTCTGTGGACTACACAGAGCCATTTGTCGATGCCGACCGTGCCGCGGAGTTCCTGAGCGTTGCGCGCCGATACCTGCTCGATTTGGCCCGAAGGGGCTACATTCCAGCCTACCCACTCGGTTCCGGCACTCGAAAAATCTGGCGTTTCCGGCTTTCTGAACTTTCACGCGCCCTAACACTTCCTTTCGGGGATAATTCAGCCCAGCAGCCTTCCACGGCCAAGAGGAGAAGCTGATGGCTCGTGGATGGTTAAGAGTTGAAAATCGTAAGAGCGGCAAAATGTGGGTGCTTCGTTTCATGACGACCCGGAAGACCGACGGCAAGCGAGTCGAGCACAAAGTTCCTGTCGGCTTAGTGCGCGATTTTTCTAGCGAAGCGGCGGCGTGGATGGAAGTGGAGCGTCAGCACCTGAACGTAAATTCTCCAGACTTCAAGGGAGCCGTGAGGTTCAGTGATCTTGCCGAGCATTACATTGCGCACGAACTCGGTGATCAGGGCGACGCGGTAGACCCGAAATCGCATAGTACCATCGGTGCGTACAACCGCACCCTCCACAACCGACTAATTCCTCGTTGGGGTAAGCGGGTTGCGTTGGGTATCGAACCGCTGGAAATCGAGCAGTGGCTGAAGGCCGTAAAGAAGGAAGAGCAGCTGGAAAATCCAACGCTGGACAAGACACGGCGGGTGATGTCGCTAGTTTACAAAAGCGGCATGCGGTACGGTTTGATTCCTCGAGACGAGGAGTCGAACCCACTACGTTTTGTCCGCTGCAAGACTACGAGCGAGTACGAAGCCCTGATCCTCACTCCGAGGCAGGCATTCGATCTGCTCATGGCCTTACATGAACCCGAACGCACGTTGACGCTCTTGGCCGCAGCGACTGGGTTAAGAGTTTCCGAATGCCTCGGGTTGCAGTGGCAGGACGTAGATTTTCTAAAGCAGCAGATCTTCATTCGTCGCACTTGGCTATCAGGGAGGGTGGGTTCGCCGAAGAGCAAGGCGTCGAAGGCTCCAGTGCCCATGCACCCTCTTCTCGCGGGGTTCATGCAGGACTGGAAAAAAGAGACACCTTATGGTCAGCCAACAGACTGGCTCTTCGCCAGTTCTCGTCTCAAAGGCAAACAGCCTCGCAGTGCCAGCATTCTGGTTGAGGACTATGTCAGGCCAGCAGCGGTCAAGGTCGGGATTCTCACGGCTGACGACACCCGCAGGTTTGGATTCCACAACCTGAGGCATTCGCTGGCATCCTTCCTGGTCAGTGTCGGCACAAACCCGAAAGTCGTTCAGGGGTTGCTCCGACACAGCGACGTCCACACTACCCTCCAGCTTTACAGCCAAAGCGTGAGTGCAGATCGGCTCGCGGCTCAAGGCACCATGCTCGACGCTATGGGTGTTCGACCGCAGTTGGTAAATTGAAAAAACGGGCTAGCGACGGGCTGGGGAGAAAACGCCAGAACTGGCTAACCCCTTTGGAATGATGGTGGCCAGGGACGGAGTTGAACCGCCGACGCCAGCCTTTTCAGGGCTGCGCTCTACCACCTGAGCTACCTGGCCACTGCCCGCCCGCACAGCTCTGTCCACAAAACGACTGGCGGCCGCACTGGCCATGCCGCTTTTGCTCGTAGTACTTGCGCTCTCACTGGGCGGGACGCCGCGAAGCAAAACAACCGATGCGCAGGAACCGTGCGGAACTCTCGAATTATAACAACCGCGTGCCTTTCGCTCAAAACGGTTGCAGAAGATTTTCGCGGCGCCTGTTCTTGCTCACGCTCTTTCTCGCATTCTTGCTCACATCTTTTCTCACGAACCTAGTGGCCTGCTCGGCACGCCATTCATGATCGTCAGAATGCAACGATTGGCGCCGAACCAGTACGGGATCTCGCGATAGTCGCTCACGTCAAACACGGCCAGGTCGGCATCCTTGCCGGGTTCCAGGTTGCCTTTGCGGTCGGCCAAGCGAAGCGCCCAGGCTCCATTGATGGTCGCCGCTGCGATCGCCTCCGCCGGTGACATCTTCATATGCGTGCAGGCCAGCGACATCACCATTGGTACGCTGAGCGTTGGAGAAGAGCCCGGATTGTAATCCGTGGCTAGCGCGACCGCGACACCGGATTCAATCAACCGCCGCGCATTCGGATACCTTGCTAACCCGAGAAAATAATTCGCCCCCGGGACGAAAGTCGCGACCGTGTTGCTCCGGGCGAGGACCGGCAGATCGGCATCGTTCACGTGGTCCATGTGGTCGAGCGATGCTGGCTGGTAGCGCAGCAGCGGCCCGAGCCGTGTCTCGCTGAGTTGACCCACATGGGCGCGGACCGCGAGATGGTGCTTTTGCGCAGCCGCGAACATCTGCCCGGTTTCTTCGGCGCTGAAGGCTCCACGCTCGCAGAATACGTCCACGAACTGGGCTATTTTCCCCTTAGCAATCGCTGGCATCATTTCGTTGCAGACCAGGCCAACATATTCCTGGGAACGTCCGCGATACTCGGGTGGGACCATATGCGCGCCCAGAAAAGTAGGAACCACCGTGCCGGGCCACTCGCGCGCGGCCGCGCGGATGGCTTCAAGCGACTTCAGTTCGGACTCGAGGTTGAGACCGTATCCGGACTTGGCCTCGACGGTAGTGGTTCCGTGGCGGGCCAAGTCTGCCAGCACCGCGGAAACCTTCTGTGTTAGCGCGGCTCTGCTGGCCTTCCGCACGCCGTCGATGCTGGAGCGAATTCCTCCGCCAGCCTCGGCGATTTCTTCGTAGTTCGCGCCAGAAATCCGCTTCTCAAAATCCACCAGCCGCGGATGCGTGAACACCGGGTGGGTATGGGAATCGACGAAGCCGGGTAGGACGACGCGTCCGCCGCAATCGATTTCGACGACCTTCTTGCGATTCTTCTTGAGCCACGGATCGCGCAGAGCGTCTTTCGTGGTGCCCACCGAGACGATCTTGCCGCCCAGGCAGAGCACGGCTGCGTCTTGAATAATTCCGAGTTCGGAAAGAGAAGAGCCGCGGCGCGGGCCGTTTGCCGCTGACCGCAACGTCAGGAGTTGGCCGATGTTGACCAACAAGAGT
>Ga0181523_10000456_pt1 | contig 45962 bp, 39 predicted proteins | sample PEATcosm2014_Bin_43_FD_119752 | JGI IMG/M metagenome (GOLD analysis project Ga0181523, IMG submission 119752) | Peatland microbial communities from MTU Mesocosm Facility, Houghton, MI, USA - PEATcosm2014_Bin05_30_metaG | ecosystem: Environmental > Terrestrial > Soil > Wetlands > Peat | place... | reverse complement strand
ATTTTATTTTCTCCTCGGAGTCGGTCGGTGAAGGCCACCCGGACAAGGTGTGCGACACGATTTCCGATTATGTGCTGGATGCCTGCCTGGCGCAGGACAAATACAGCCGCGTCGCCTGCGAGACCTATGCCAAGTGCAATCTCGTGGTGGTCGGCGGCGAAATCACGACCAAGGCCAAACTCGATTTCAGCGCCATCGCGCGCCAGGCCATCCGCGACATTGGCTACACCCACGATGACGACGTTTTCCACGCCGACAAGGTGCTCATCATGAATGCCATCACCTCGCAGTCGCCGGACATTGCGCAGGGCGTGGACGCGCGCGCGGCCGAGGGCAAGGACACCGCCGAGCAGGGCGCCGGCGATCAGGGGTTGATGTTTGGTTACGCCACGAACGAAACGCCGGAGCTGATGCCGGCGCCCATCATGTTCGCGCACCAGCTTGGCCGCGAGCTCACCCGCATCCGCAAGACCGGCCGGGTGAAGTGGCTCCGTCCCGATGCCAAAAGCCAGGTTTCGGTGCAATACGTGAATGACCAACCCGTGCGCATCACCAATGTCGTGATTTCCACGCAGCACGCCGCCGACGCGAAACACAGGACGATCAAGGAATTTTGCATCGAGGAAATCATCAAGAAAACGCTCCCGAAACATTTATTGGACAAAAAGACCCAGTTCCTTATCAACCCGACCGGCCGTTTCGTGGTCGGCGGACCGCAGGGCGATACCGGTTTGACCGGACGCAAGATCATCGTGGACAGTTACGGTGGCATGGGGCGGCACGGCGGCGGCGCGTTCAGCGGCAAGGACCCGTCGAAGGTGGACCGCAGCGCGGCGTACATGGGCCGTTACGTGGCCAAGAACATCGTCGCGGCGGGCATTGCCACCAGCGCGGAGATTCAATTCGCCTACGCCATCGGTTATCCCGACCCCGTTTCGGTTTGTGTGAACACGTTTGGCACCGGCATCGTGGCCGACGAGGAAATCGAACGCGCCGTCCGCGAAGTATTCAGCTTCAAGCCCGCGCACATCATCCGGCAACTCGACCTGCTCCGCCCGATTTACGCCAAGACCACCAACTACGGTCACTTCGGCAAGAACGACCCGGACATCACCTGGGAGAAGGCGGACAAGGTCAAGGACCTCAAACGCGCTTTGAAATTGAACTGACTCTCAACACTCAACTTTCAACTCTTAACGGAATATGCCCGCAATCAAACTTTCCCCTTCACGCGCGAAAGTTGCCAAAGTTAATGGCAACGGTGCGAAGCAAGATTATTACGTCCGCGACATCTCGCTCGCCGATCTCGGCCGCCGCGAAATTTCCGTCGCCGAACACGAAATGCCCGGTCTCATGTCCATCCGCGCCAAATACGGCCCGCAAAAGCCGTTCAAGGGCGTGCGCATTTCCGGTTCGCTGCACATGACCATCGAGACCGCCGTGCTCATCGAGACGTTGGTCGAACTCGGCGCGTCCGTGCGCTGGGCGAGTTGCAACATTTTTTCGACCCAGGACCAGGCCGCTGCGGCGATTGCGAAAACCGGCGTGCCGGTGTTTGCCTTCAAAGGCGAATCACTGGAGGAATACTGGCAGTTCACGCTCGACATGCTCACGCATCCGGGCAACCAAGGCCCGCAACTGGTCGTGGACGACGGCGGCGACGCCACGTTGCTCCTCCACAAAGGGTACGAAATGGAACAGGGTGACAACTGGGTCAACACGCCCGGCGACAGCCACGAAGTTTCCGTCGTCAAAAACCTTTTGAAGAAGTGCGCGAAGGAGCGTCCGGGCTGGTTCACGCGGGCCGTCAAGGACTGGAAAGGTGTCAGCGAGGAAACAACCACCGGCGTGCACCGGCTTTACCAGATGCTCGAGGCAAAAAAGCTCCTTGTGCCCGCCATCAACGTCAACGACTCCGTCACCAAATCAAAGTTCGACAACCTCTACGGCTGCCGCGAATCACTCGCGGACGGACTCAAACGGGCGCTGGGCGTGATGATTGCCGGCAAGACCGCCTGCGTCTGCGGCTACGGCGACGTCGGCAAGGGCAGTTCGCATTCGCTGCGCGGGTTCGGCGCGCGCGTCATCGTCACCGAGATTGACCCCATCAACGCCCTGCAAGCCGCGATGGAAGGATTCAAGGTCACGACCATCGAAGAAACTCTGGGCGAAGCGGACATTTACGTGACCACCACCGGTAACTGCGACGTCATCACCTTGGAGCACATTTTGAAAATGAAAGACCAGGCCATCGTTTGCAACATCGGCCACTTCGACAATGAGATTCAGGTGAATCGGCTCAACACGCATCCCGGTGTGAAGAAGGTCAACATCAAGCCGCAGGTGGACCGCTACGATCTGCCCGACGACCGCAGCATTTATCTGTTGGCCGAAGGCCGGTTGGTGAACCTCGGCTGTGCCGAAGGCCATCCGAGCTTTGTCATGTCGAATTCATTCACGAACCAGGTGCTCGCGCAACTGGATTTGTGGAAGAACAAGGATACCTACAAAGTCGGCGTCTATCGTCTGCCCAAGAAGCTGGACGAGGAAGTCGCCCGGCTGCACCTGGAAAAAATCGGCGTGAAGCTGACGAAGCTGACGAAGAAACAGGCCGTTTACCTCGGCGTGCCGATCGAAGGCCCTTACAAGGCGGAGCATTATCGGTATTAAGCAACGTATCGCAGGCGTCGCGCCTGTCGCCGTTTCAATTCAGAGTCAGGCGTGACCCTCGACCTGCGAGAAAGGCGGACGGAATTCCCTTTCGCCTTTTCCATTTCATCCTGTGAGGGAAAGCACCGACCGCGTTTCGATATGCTACGCCAGTTCCAGTTTCGATTCCGTCCGCGTGGTTTCGTCGTGAACGCCGAGGATGAGTTGAACGTCGGGATGCACATCGGCGTTGCCGATTTGCCGGACGAGTTGGCAGGTGCCGAATGACGCGGCGAGTTGGTCGTATTCCGTCTGCCATTTGTTGAAGCGTTTTTCGGCTTTTTCATTCTCGAACGGCCAGCGCACCGGCGGACGGTCGCCACGGCAACGCCAGTATTTTGGTGTGAGCCGCGCCCGGAAACACTTCTGGGTTTTGCACAGCCGACGATACAGCGGGTCGGCGCCGAGCGCGTCAAACACACCGTCTGAAACCGCGGTTTCTGGGTCGAACAAGGCGTGCGTGGCCAGCAGGCGCAGTCCGGCGCGCGTGCGATAAATCCGCCAGCCCCAATCCGAATGAGTGCGCGCCCACATTTCGGCTTTGGCAATGGCGTCGTTTTGGGGATTTCCCGGCGGCGCGATTTCAGGTTTGCCGAAAAGCCGTTTGAACAGTCCCGGACGTTTCGGTTCCGGCAGGTCCACGTCCACGAACATCACCCGCGCGGTGTTCAGCACGAGGCAGCCGTAGGAGTTGCGTGTGACAACGGCGGCAGTTTCGCCCGCGCCGTTTTTGATTTCGCGCAGCACCGGCTCACGGAAAGGACGGTCGGGATAATAACCGTGATGCTGCGGAACATCGCCATGCTTGAAGCGCTCGGCAATTTGTTGCGCGGCCTGGTTGGCGAGGCTTTGTGCTTCCGCGAGACTTTGACTCGACCAGCGCCAGCAGGAAAAATCCCCGCTGGCGCCTTTGGCCCAAAACGGTGGAAAGTTCATGAAACGACACTGAAACAAACCGGACAGGCCAGCAAGTTCAATTATTCATCTTACGGGAGGTGAAGGTGTCACTTGCGATTTCGGCCGCAACTGTCACATTCCAATCGGTTTCAATGAATGTTCTGAAACAATTGTTGGTCGTGGTTGCCTTGGCTGGCTTTCTCTTCGCGCCGGCGTTGTCGTCCGGCGCGCCGCCGGTTTATCCGCTTCAGAAAAGTCCGGATGGCCGTTATCTCGTTGACCAAAGCAACGCGCCGTGCCTGCTCATCGGCGAATCACCGCAGGCACTCACCGTGAACCTTACCACCAATGACGCCGCCCTGTTTTTCACGAACCGGGCCGGACACGGGTTCAACACCGCTTGGGTCAACCTGCTTTGCTCCACCTACACCGGCGGGCGCCCGGACGCCAGCACCATTGACGGCATACTGCCCTTCACCGGCACGGTTCCGGCCTCTGTTACCACCGGGGTAACCACCAATTACGACCTGACGACGCCCAACGAGGCGTTTTTCGCACGGGTGGATCAGATGATAAATCTTGCCGCGCAACAGGGAATCCAGGTGCTGCTCGACCCGGCCGAGACCGGCGGGTTCCTGTCAGTGCTGCTCAACAACGGGACGAATAAATGCCGCGCGTACGGACAATTCCTCGGCAATCGCTACAAGAATTTTCCCAACATCATCTGGATGAGCGGGAACGATTTTCAAACCTGGCGCACCCCGGGCGACGACGCCGTCGTCCGCGCCGTCGCGCTCGGCATCCAGGACACCGACACCAACCATTTGCAAACGACCGAGCTGGATTATGTCGTCAGCAGTTCGCTCGACGACACGAATTGGGATTCCATCCTCGGTCTCAACGGGACTTACACGTATTATCCCACCTACGCGCGGTTGCAACAGGACTACAATCGCGCGAATTTCCTGCCCAATTTCCTGGTCGAAGCCAATTACGAGTTTGAAAGCCTGCAAGGGCCGGTCACCACGGCGCCCATTCTGCGCAAACAGGAATACTGGACGATGACCAGCGGCGCGTGCGGGCAGATGTACGGCAACCATTACACTTGGCCCTTCTCCAGCGGATGGCAAAATTTCCTCGACACGCCGGGCGCGATTGAAATCGGATACCTGAAGGCATTTTTCGAGGCGCGGGCATGGTACAACCTGGTTCCTGACACCAACCACGTGGTCGTCACCGCCGGTTACGGCACGTATTCCGACACCGGGTATGTGGCGGATAATGATTATCTGACGGATGCCGCCACACCTGACGGCAGTCTGGTGGTTATTTACACGCCTGTCATCCGGCAATTCACGGTGGACATGTCGCAGTTAGCCGGGCTGGCCGCGGCGCATTGGTTCGATCCGGCCGGTGGAATTTATTATCCCATCACCGGCTCGCCATTCACAAACAGCGGCATGCTCAACTTCACGCCGCCCACCAACAATGCCGATGGCGATGGCGGCTGGGTTTTGGTGATTGAAACAAATCCGCCGCCCATTCCACCGCCCCCGCCTCCTCCGCCACCCCAGCCGAAGTTCGTGCAGCAGAATTTTGCCACGCCCCAGTCGCCGCAAAGCCCGGTTTCAATGGCCTACCCGAATGCGCAAACCGCCGGAAACGCCAACATAGTGGCGGTGGGCTGGAACGACACTAGTGCCAGCATCGTTTCCATCGGCGATTCCGCCGGAAACATTTATCAAACGGCAATTCCCACCTTTCGGGGCAACGGCATGAGCCAGGCGATTTATTACGCGACCAACATCCCGGCCGGGAGCAACACGGTCACGGTGACCTTCAATCAGCCGGCCGTTTTTGTTGACCTGCGCGTGACTGAGTACTCCGGATTAAGTCCAACCAACGTCTTTGATGTGGGAACCTCCGCCACCGGCATCGGCGCGAGTGCCGACAGCGGGCCATTGACCGTCAACGCGACGAACGAACTGCTTTTTGGCGCGGGTATGACCGCCGGCACCTTTTCGGGTCCGGGCAACGGGTTCACGCTGCGGGTGATTACTGTGCCGGACAGCGACATAGTGGAAGACCAGATTGCTGCGGCGACCGGCACCTACGACGCAACGGCATCGTTGAACGGTTCCACCACGTGGCTGATGCAGTTGGCGGCGTTCAAACCGGCGCTTCCGGTGTCGCCGCCGATGCGAGTTTTCTTGACCGCCACGAACACCGTGGTCCTCGCGTGGCCGTCGGCGGCGGCAAGTTTCACACTTCAGCAGAATTCAAATCTTACCACCACGAATTGGATGGATGTGACGAACACGGTTGCCCCGGTCGGCGGCGAAAACCAAGTCTTCGTTGCTCCCTCTGGCAGCCAGCAGTTTTATCGTTTGAAATATCCCTGAGACCCGCCCCGTGCCGGATGACGATTGAGCCTGAGCGCCGCTGATACTGACTTGCAATCAAACTGCGACTAAAGCCTTGGCCAAGATCGAACATTCTGAGAACGCGCCCCCTCGCCCCATCCCTCTCCCCCGTTGGCAACGGGGGAGAGGGTGCCCGACTTGTCGCGCCGGAGCGCAGCAAAGGCGGAAGGGCGGGTGAGGAGGTGCGTTTATTGCTTTGTAGTGTTTTGAACGCAATTCAGTATGAGATTGAAAAGGGCAAAGGATGAAACAAGCAATGAGAACAAAAGAGGCGAACGGGAAATTCCGTTCGCCCTTCCAATAAAAAAAGTTCCGAATTGGTTTTAAGCGGCAACTGCCAGTTTTCGCAGTTTACGCCGACCGGCCAACACCAAACCAAGGAGCCCGGCTCCCAGCAAGGCGAGCGCCGAAGGTTCAGGTACTGCCTGCACGGTAAAGATTACGCCGTTATCCGAGAAAAGTCCGGCCGAATAAGCGTCGGAGTCGCCTGAATTTGGCGCAGCCGCCAGTTGCGCCGGCGAAAACGTTGCCTGATAACCGAACCCGGACAAAGCCTGGCCCGGCTGGATGTCATACACAGACGAGCTGGCGACGTATTGGACTGAATTCCCGCTAACGGTCGCCGTCCAGCCGATCGGCGCCGAGGCGCCGGTGGGCGTTCCTGGCAGGAAAAATTGGCCGGGAATCCACGCATACCAGACACTCCCAATCGGGCTGGTGGCGCCGGCTCCGTCGCTAAATGTCAGGTTGTAACTGAACGGCCCGCTCCCGGAGCCGATGATCGTACCGGAGGGAATATCGCCCTGCGCAAAGGCGGCGGACGCCGTCCCCAGCGCGATCAAAAGGGTCAAGGACAGTTTCGTGGGTATCAATTTAAACATCGTTTTCATGGCATTTTCCTATGGTTTGTGGTCGGGTTTTGGTTCAACAAATCCCCAGTTCTGCTATAAGAGGCAGAAGCTGGAAAAATGTTCCAATAATCCAACAATTTTCCAGCCATCCGCCTGAATCCAGTTTTCATCGTGTTTTAACAATACCCGGAAGTCAGAGTTTCGCAAATGCAAATCGCAGTTGCAATTCTGCGCGCCGGTGTTATCTGTGACCCATGAAACAGCCGCGTCAAAACTGCAATGGTCTGAATCGCCGCCAATTTCTCAAAACCTCCACCGCGCTGGCCGGCACCGTGCTGCTCTCGCCCTGGGCATTGGCTGATTCCGGTGCAGCCGCCAGCCCGACCGTCACGCGCACCGCCACGGATCAGGTAACGCTCGGCAAGACCGGTATCAAGCTGAGCCGGCTGGGGTTCGGCACCGGCAGCGACAACGGACACATACAAACTGCGCAGGGCAAAGACGAGTTCGTCAATCTAATCCATTACGCTTACGACCGCGGCATCACGTACATTGACACCGCCGAGTCTTACCAGACCTTTGGTTTGATCGCCGACGCCACCAAAGGGCTGCCGCGGGAAAAACTTTTCATCCAGTCCAAAGTGGACGGCAGGCCGGAGGACGTGCTGGCCGTCATTGACCATCATCGCAAGACTTTCGACACCGATTACATTGACAGCCTGCTCGTCCATTGCATGACGCGCGGCGAGTGGACCGACGAATGGAAACGCGTCATGGACGCCTTCAGTCAGGCCCAGGAACGGAAATGGATCCGGGCCAAGGGCGTTTCCTGTCACAGTCTGCCCGCGTTGCGCGCCGCCGTCGCTTCGGATTGGACCGAAGTGCACCTGGTCCGGGTGAATCCGCAGGGCAGTTACACCGATGGCGATAGCGGTTACTGGGGCAGTCGCCGCCATGACATCGCCCCCGTGATGCAAGAAATCAAAACCATGCACGCGAAGGGCCGCGGTGTGATTGGCATGAAAATCTGCGGCAACGGCACGTTCACCGACCCGGCCGACCGCGAGAAATCCATCCGCTTCGCCATGGCCTGCCGGGACATTGACGCCGTGGTCATCGGTTTCAAAAGCCGTCAGGAAATTGACGAAGCCATCGAACGGATCAACCGCGCCTTGAAGGAAGTTTGATCGCACGTGGCGGAGCAGTATCAGCATTGTCAACGCAGCCCAGGCGTCTCTCCGCAATTGGCCGCCCGAGCCATTGCGTTGCTTTCAAAGGGGAGCGCGAATCCCGTTCGTCTTTTTTCAACACGTTGCCCATCCAATCAAACCGACTGGCGCAGCCGCTGGTTTCTCATCATTTGACGCTGCTCGCCAACGGGAAATGAACCGGTTAATGTTGCGGCGTTCAGATCAAACAGCTACGCAGTCATGAAATCATTTAATTGGTTCATCCTGATGGCAGGCCTGGAAACTTTAACCATCAATGCCACCGCCGCGTGGCAGCCGGCGCAAGGTCCGCTGATGACGCGCTGGGCCAAGGACGTGAAGCCGGATCAGGCGTTGCCCGAATATCCGCGTCCACAAATGGTGCGCGCCGAATGGCAAAACCTCAACGGCCTTTGGAACTACGCCGTCGTCACAAAAGATTCCGCGCAACCGGCACAATGGGCCGGGCAAATCCTTGTGCCGTTTCCGATCGAGTCAGCTCTCTCCGGTGTGATGAAGCCGCTCAGTCCGGACCAGCGCCTTTGGTATCGCCGCGCGTTCAACGTGCCGAAAAAATGGAAGGACAAACGCGTTCTGCTGCACTTTGGCGCGGTGGATTGGGAAACGACCGTCTTTATCAACGGCCGGAAACTGGGCACGCATCGCGGCGGATATGATGGGTTCAGTTTTGATATCACCGACGCGCTCAAGCCATCGGGTGGGCAGGAAATTGCTGTCGCCGTTTGGGATCCGACCGATGATGGCCCGCAGGCGCGCGGAAAGCAGGTGCGCCATCCGAACAGCATTTGGTACACCTCCACGAGTGGTATTTGGCAGACGGTGTGGTTGGAGCCGGTAGCGGCAGAACACCTCGATTCCCTGCGTATCACGCCTGATTTCGACAATTCCACAGTAACGATTGAGGCGACCCTTGTTTCAGGAAAAGAGACGAATGCCCCGGTGCTTCAGTTCGACGCCGTGGCGGGGAGAACAATTGTGTCTTCTGCAAAATCCAGTTTCGGCACGACCGTTCCACCGCCCCCCGGAACGAGATTGAAAACTGAGGTTTCGCTAAGACTCCCGGATGTGAAACCCTGGTCTCCAGATGCCCCTTTCCTTTACCGCCTCCGCGTCACAGTGCTGCACGACGGCAAATGCGTTGACGCAGTGAAAAGTTATTTCGGCATGAGAAAAATTTCCGTCAGTCCGGACGCCGGCGGCACGCCGCGACTTTGCCTGAACAACAATCCGCTGTTCCTGTTCGGTCCGCTCGACCAGGGTTTCTGGCCCGATGGAATTTACACCGCGCCGACCGACGAAGCGCTCCGCTACGACATCGAGACGATCAAGAAACTGGGTTTCAACATGGCCCGCAAGCACGTCAAGGTGGAGCCGGATCGCTGGTATTACTGGGCGGACAAGCTTGGCCTGCTCGTCTGGCAGGACATGCCGAGCAGCAACGTCGGCGACAACCGGACCGACAAAATCCGCGCGGGGAACGAAGATGCGGCGAAGCAGTTCGAAACGGAACTGAAGGCGCTCGTCGAAGGGCGCGGCAATCATCCCTCCATTGTCATGTGGGTGCCGTTCAATGAAGGCTGGGGACAATACGACACCGCCCGCATTGCCGAAATGGTCAAACAGCTCGATCCCTCGCGCCTCGTGGACAATGCCAGCGGTTGGACCGATCACGGTGCCGGCGATGTGAGCGACATTCACCATTATCCCACGCCGGCAGTGCCGACACTTGAAACCAATCGTGCCGCGGTGCTTGGCGAGTTTGGCGGACTCGGCCTGCCGGTGCGCGGCCACACCTGGCAGGCGGAGAAGAATTGGGGGTATCAGAGCTTCACCAACTCCACCGCGCTCACGGCTGCTTATCTCGAACTTGTGGAGAAACTGCGCCCGCTGGCCGGCAAGCCCGGCCTGGCTGCCGCCGTTTACACGCAGACGACCGATTGTGAGATCGAGGTTAATGGCCTGATGACTTACGACCGGGCCGTGGTCAAAATGGATGCCCTGAAAATCGCCAACGCGAACCGAAAAATTTGTCTGCCCGCGCCGTAATCGCCCGATTTATTTCCGGTTTCGTTGCTTGACGGGGCCGCCTGCTTTCCGGATGCTCTCCCGCCTGCAAACAACCATGCGGCTTTAATAACTCAATGAAATCATATCTAATCCCAACCCTCGCCCTCGGATTGCTCGTGACTTCCGCGGTGGCGCAGGACAAGCCCGATCTCACGAATCCGAAACAGAAAACCAGCTACGCCCTCGGCGTGAACATTGGAACCAGCCTCAAGGCCCAGGAACTCAACCTCGATGCCAAGGCTTTGACCGCCGGCGTCGCCGACGCGTTGAGCGGCAAGCCGGCGCTGACACAGGAAGAAGTGCGTGACACGCTGACGAAGCTCAAGCAGGATCTCGATGCCAAAAACGCCGCTGAAACCACCAAATATGCCGACGGCGCAAAAAACCTCAAAGATGGCGAAACTTTCCTCGCGGAGAATGCCAGGAAAGAAGGTGTAAAAACCACACCCAGCGGATTGCAATACAAAATCCTCAAGTCCGGCACCGGCGAGACGCCTAAAAAAACCGACACGGTGACGGTGCATTACACCGGCACGCTGATTGACGGGACGGTCTTTGACAGTTCCGTGCAGCGTGGCCAGCCAGCCACCTTCCCCGTCGGCGGCGTGATCCCCGGCTGGACCGAGGCGCTGGAGATGATGAAGGTGGGCGACAAGTGGCAGTTGTTCCTCCCCGCGAAGCTGGCCTACGGCGAACAAAGCCCAAGCCCGAAGATTGGTCCGAACAGCACCTTGATCTTCCAAGTGGAATTGCTCGGCATCGAAAAATGAGCGGATCCTGTTCTTTCGCCAGGCGGTCCGTTTCCGGCGGGCCGCTTTTTTAATTTTCCACACTGCGCTCACCATTCCCGCAACGCCGCAGCAATCGGCAGGCGCGCCGCGCGAATGGCCGGAAACAAGCCGCCGATCAAGCCAATCACCGCGGCCCAGACCACCCCGCGCACCAGCAATTCCGGCGTCACCCGGAAAGCAAATGTAATCTGGCTGAAGCTCTGAAAGTTCATCGTCGAGGTGTGGAAATCATTGAAGGCGACGTAGGCCAGCACCCCGCCGATGACCCCACCGACCAGCGCCAGCAGCAGTGATTCAAGCATGAGCGAGACGACCACTGCGCCGCCGCCGAAGCCAAGCGCCCGCAGCGTGGCGATCTCCCGCGTCCGCGCCGCGACCGCGCTATACATCGTGTTCAGCGCGCCGAACACCGCGCCGATAGCCATTAAAAACGCGATGAGAAAACCAAGCGTCGTGATCAGCCGCGTGAGGGTCTCGGATTGCTGAGCGTAATAATCGGATTGTCGGATGACCTGGACATTGAGCTGCGGATTGGAGGTGAGCGAATCCTTGAACTCCTGGAACGCAGCCGGCGAATTGAGCCTGACGGAGACGGACTGAAACGAATCGCCGCGATTGTAGGCGTCCTGCAACACTTTTGCGTCGGTCCAGATTTCGGATTCCGCCGCGCCGCCGTTGGCCGAAAAGACGCCGACCACGGGCCACTCGTAACGGCCCACTTTTATTTTTGAGCCGACTTCCAGCCCGGCGAATTCCTGGGCCGCGCCGCGGCCGACGATGACTTCATCCTTGCCCCAATCAAACATCCGGCCCTGGATGATTTTCAAATTGTCGCGCACCAGCAACGCCGCGGGTTCCACACCCCGCAACGGGACGTTTGCGTCCGTGCCGGTCGAGCGCTTGGGCAGGTCAATGATGACGAACAATTCCGCGGACGCGAGCGGGCCCTGGGCCGTGCGCGCAATGCCCGGCGCGTCAGCGATGACGCGGGTCTCGTCGCGCCCGAAGCCGCTGACCATTTCGCTGTCCGCGCCGCTGCGCAAAACAATGGCGCCGTCGGGCGAGCCGGAAACGGTCATCGCCTGCCGGAAACCCGCCGCGATGGAAAGCACGCCCACGAGCACCGCCACGACGCCGGCGATGCCGATGACCGTGGCCGCGACCGCGCCGCGTCGTTGCGGAATGCTCATCAAACCGAATTTCGTGATGGACGCAACTTGCGAAAGCCAATTGATGGGACCGGCCATAATCAATCTCGAAAATCCAAGCACCAAACACCGGAGAAGCGCCAACTTTCAAATCCCAAGCGTCCGAGCGCGGTGGTTTGGAGTTTGGTGATTGGATTTTCTCTGGAGCTTGGATGTTGGTGCTTGGAAGTTTTCATCTCACATTCTCCTCAAAGCGTCGGCGACACGCAGGCGCATGGCCTGCAGCGCGGGAAAAATTCCGGTGACGAAACCCAGCACGATGCTGAGAGCCACCCCGACGAACAAATCGTGCGTGGGCAAAAAGAACATTGGCAGCAGGCCGGCCAACATTGATGCCAGGACCGGCACCATCAGACAAGCCAGCCCCAGACCGAGCACTCCGCCCAGCATGGACAACAGGCACGACTCCGCGATAACCAGCGAAACGATCTGCCCATTGGTGAAGCCGATGGCCTTGAGCACGCCCAGTTCGCCGGTCCGCTCGCGCACCGCCTGCGCCATGGTGTTGCCCGTCACGAGCAGGATGGTGAAGAACACCATGCCCAAAACCGCCGCGACGATGAAGACAATGTTGCCGATCTGGCTGGCCCAGCCTTGAATGAACGCGCCTTCCGGCTCGGTCTTGGTTTCCGCCGGCGAATTTTCAAATTCCTCGTCCACTCGTCTGGCCACTTCTGCCGCCTGCGACGGATCTTTGATGCGGATGGTGTACCAGCCGACCTGTCCTTTGCCCCAGGCCTGCCGCGCTTCATCGAAGTAATCATAGCGGAAAAACAGCGGCGTGGTGTCCGTGCCTTTGTCTTTCCCGTCGTAAATGCCCTCGATGTCAAATGTCCAGGTGCGGCTTCCATCCGGCCTCGTCCAAATGGTTGATTGAATCGGGACTTTGTCGCCGATTTTCCAATGGAAGCGGTCCGCCGTTCGGCGTCCGACAATCGCGCCCGTCCGCGTCGCCAGCCAGTTCTTCTCCTGTTCCGGCGGCAGGATGAATTCGGGATGCATCTTGAGAAATTTCTCCGGCTCGACGGGATTTTGCATGAAGAAATTCTTCGGGTCCTGGTAAATGCCACCAAACCAAGTCTGGTGCGTCGCGAAATCCACGCCGGGGATGCGCTCCATCCGCGCCTCGTAGCTCACCGGGAGCAGATTAATGATGGACACCTTTTGACGGACGATCAACCGGTCCGCGCCCGCCAGTTCCACGCCGCCGACCAGCGCCTCCTGGATGGCTGACAAAAACCCGAACAGGACGAACGCCACGATGATGGACAGCAGCGTCAGCGACGTGCGGAGTTTCTTCCGTCGCAAATTGCTCCAGATGAGGTGAAGAAATTTCATTGGGCCGTTTGAATTTCAATCGCGCTCGGTTCGCTGACAGACTGCCGATCATTCCCCCTCTCCCGGTCCCGATTCTGAGTCGGGATTTCAGTCCGCGGGCCGGGGTGAGGGCGGGCGTACGGCGCTCTGCTGCTCATTTCACCGCTCCGTTGCTCAATTGTCCCTTGTCGAGATGCAGGGTCCGGGCCGCGCGCGCCGAAGCATGCGGATCATGCGTGACCATGATGATGGTTTTGCCATGCTCGCGGTTCAGCGCCTGGAGCAAATCCAGAATTTCGTCGCCGGCCTTGCGGTCCAAATCGCCGGTCGGCTCGTCGCAGAGCAGCAGCGTCGGGTCGGTGACGATGCCGCGCGCGATGCCGACGCGCTGCTGTTCGCCGCCCGAAAGCGTGCGCGGATGATGTTTCGCGCGATGCGACAGCCCGACCACCGCCAGCGCCGTTTCCACATGCTTCTGCCGGTCCGCCCTGGAAAGGTGCGTCAGCAATAGCGGCAGTTCCACGTTCCGCTCCGCCGTCAGCATCGGCATCAGGTTGTAAAGCTGGAAAACGAACCCGACGTGCCGCGCGCGCCACGCGGCGAGCCGGCGGTCGGGAAATTGATCAATGCGCTCACCGGCAATGCTGACCGAGCCTTTGGTCGGGCGGTCGAGGCCGCCGATCAAATTCAAGAGCGTGGTCTTGCCGGAACCCGACGGCCCCATCAGCGCCAGGAATTCGCCGGCGGGAACCTGCAAGTTCAAGTCGGCCAAAACGTGAATGTCCTCCGAGCTACGATGGAAAACCTTTTCCACGCCTTCGACTTGCACCAGCGCGCCGGTGTTTGGTTTGCTTTCGTTCATGGTTTTTTCTCCTTCACAGCCATTCCGTCTTTCAAATCAGCCGGCGCGTCCACAATGACTTTTTCGCCGGCGGATACGCCTGCGCTCAACACCGAGTCGTCACCTTGTGTGTCGGTGACGGTGACGGCACGACGTTCGGCATGGCGGTCCAGAACGACGAATACCACGTCGCGTCCGTCGCGGTTGAGCACTGAGTTTTTGGGAACGATCACCGCGTGGCCCGCCGCCATTCCGCCGTTGTCGCGGAAGGCCACCTTCACGGACATGTCCGGCAGAATGCGCGGGTCGAGCTGGTCGAAACCGACGCGCACTTTGACCGTGGATTTTTCGCGGTCGGCGGTGGGGATGATAGCGATGACCTTGCAGGGTATTTTCCAGTCGGGATACGCGTCCAGCGTCGCTACGACCGGCTGGCCCGGCTCGACCCGGTTGATGTAGCTTTCGTTGACATCAATTTCAATTTCCAGCGAGCTCATGTCCACGATCGTCCCGATGCCTGTGCGCGTGAAACCGCCACCGGCCGACACCGGCGAAATCATTTCGCCCGGCTGCGCGTCCTTGGTGGTGATTACGCCGTCAAACGGCGCGCGGATGATCATGTCATCCATCTGCTGCTGCCACATTGCCACCTGGCGTTCCGCGACGACGACATCGAGTTTCTGTTGCGCCAGATGTGCCTGCAACGATTTGGCATTCGACTCAGCCAGGTCCAGGTCGGATTGCGACGCGATGTGTTGTTTGGCCAGCTCGGTCGTGCGTTGAAATTCCTGGTCTGCGTCCTTGAGTTGCGCCTCGGTTTCCGCCAACGCGGCCTTCGCCGACGCCAATTGGGCATTGGCCACCTCCAGGCCGGCCTTGACGTTTGAATCATCCAGCCGTGCCACAATCTGGTCGGCTTTGACCTTCATGCCCTCCTCGATGAGCACTTCCGTAACCTTGCCGGTGACTTTGGACGAAACGGTCGCCTCCCGCCGGGCCGTGACGTAACCGGAGGCGTTCAATACGGTCCGCTCGCCGTCGCCTCCGGTGGCATCGCGCGCCACTGCCGTGCGCACTTCGACGGCGTCCGAACCGGAGTGCCACCAAATCGCCGCGCCCGTCACCACCAAAGCCGTCACGGCAACAGCCAACCACATTTTGGATTGAGGTTGGTGCTCTGCGCGGCGCTCGATCCGCAAACCTTCGAGGGGAGGTTTGGATGAACTCATAAAAGTGTCCATCGAAAGCAAACCGGTTTTTGCCGTCGCGGTCAAGCCGTGGTCTGTGAAAACTCTCTGTTTGCATCCACAATAATTGGCGCGGGAGAAACAAGGTTCATCCGGAAAGAAACCGACTGTCGTTGCGCGCTTGAAGAATTCGCCGCCATTGCTAAAGATTTGAACCATGTTTCGCATTGGCATAGACCTCGGCGGCACCAAGATTGAAGGCATCGCCCTGGATTCCGAAGGCAAGGAGCTTTTCCGCCAGCGCGTGGAGACGCAGCAGGAAAAGGGTTATGCCCACATCCTGAACCGTGTCAAGTGGCTGTATGACAAACTGGCCGAACACGTTCAACCTCAGCCGCACACGTTCGGCATCGGCACGCCCGGCGCCATCTCGCCGCGCACCGGCCTGTTGAAAAATTCCAACACCGTTTGCATGAACGGCCGGCCGTTGAAGGCCGACCTCGAACGAATGCTCGGCCGGAAAATCGAAATCCAGAATGACGCGAATTGTTTCGCCATGGCCGAGGCGCTGCACGGCGCGGGCAAAGGCCGGAAGCTGGTCTTCGGCGTCATCATGGGCACGGGTTGTGGCGGAGGAATTGTTTACAAAGGCGAAGTCATCACCGGCCCGCAGGCCATCGCCGGCGAATGGGGGCACATGTCGATCTCCCCGGAAGGCCCGCTATGCTACTGCGGCCAGCGCGGTTGCGTGGAGACGTACATCAGCGGCGGAGGATTGGAGGCGCGCTATGCCGAGCAGTTCGGAGCAAAAAGGGCGTTCAAGGAAATCGTGAAGGATTACCAGGCCGGCGAACCGAAGACGGTGGGATTCATGAAAATTTTCTTCCGCAATTTCGGGCGGTCGCTGGCCAATCTCATTGACGTGCTCGACCCGGACGTGGTCGTGCTTGGCGGCGGCGTTTCCAATTTCGATGCGCTCTACACCGAAGGCGTCGCGGAAGTGGCAAAATATGTTTTCAGCGATTGCGTCGAAACGCCCATCGTCAAAAATCAGCTTGGCGACTCCGCCGGCGTCATCGGCGCGGCGTTGATCGGGATTTAATGGGCAAGCCGGATGTCGCCAACATTTATTTGGTAAGGACGCCACGCTGCGGTGTCCGTTCGGCGCAGCGCGCCGGCCTCGCCTCGGAATTCAAAAGGCAAACGCCAGCGCCGCTGGTTTTTTCTTCTCCTGCAATCGCGGCACGTTACGCATCTAAGTTACTGGCGCCCAGACTGTTGCGGCTAAAATGCGCAACCGGTGAAACGTCGGGTGAAAAAATATTTTGATTCCGAGAAATCTGTGATAAGGTGCACCCTGAAGATAATTTCGTTTAACTTATGACTCAACGCGATCGGCCAGCCTTGATCCCGGAGGGAGGCGCTTTTTTAAGCCTGACGGGCCGGTCGCGGTTTTGTCCTGCATTAAAAATGCCATTAAAACATGAAAGCTCCGCTGCCTGGAAATGAAGCCGGACGGCTCGCGGCCTTGAAGGAGTATCACATTCTCGATACTGAGACCGAGCAGTCCTACGACGATATCACCGCCTTGGCAGCGCATATTTGCAAGGTTCCCATCGCCATGATTTCCCTGGTGGACGAAGTCCGGCAATGGTTCAAATCGAGATTGGGAGTGGAGCAGCAGCAAACGCCCCGCGCGGTCGCGTTCTGTGCGCATGCGATTCTCCAAAACAAACCCTTCATCGTCAAAGACGCCACGAAGGACCGGCGGTTCGCCGACAGTGCGCTGGTCAGGGGCGAACCCCATATCCGGTTTTACGCGGGCATTCCCCTGATCAACCCGGAAGGACTGGCCTTGGGAACGCTCTGTGTTGTTGACCATCAACCGCGCCGGCTTTCGGCCGAACAGCAAAAGGCGCTGCAGGCCCTGTCGCGGCAGGTCATGGCGCTGCTGGAGTTAAGGCGGGTTTCAGCCCATCTGGCGGAGGCGCTCGATCACGTCAAAACGTTGCAGGGGTTGCTGCCCACCTGCGCCTGGTGCAAGCGCATCCGCGATGACCAAGGATACTGGAGTCAGGTTGAGGCTTACTTCCACAAAGCGACGGGAGCTGATTTTACCCACGGCATTTGTCCGGAATGCCTGCAGAAGGCGCTTCCCCCGAAGCGGCACAAAGGACCAGCGGCTGAGGCTGTGATGCGCCCAAGGACCTGAGGTTCGCCGCGCATCTGCAGCCAGGCAGCGTGAACTTGTCGGTCACGGTTGGCGTCAGCAGCGTTGCTCTTCGAACCGGCCGCGCGCTGCCGAAGAATTCAAACCAGGGGTGAAAGCAAAATCATTCGTTTTTTCATTGTTCACAACAAATTTTTCAATTCGTTCCTTGAACTTGATTTGGGACAATTGCAGTGCATGAATCAAACCGCTCAACGGCCCAAGGCCGTGGTTCTAACCCGCCTTGTTAAACTGCTGTTACTGTCTTGCGGTGCGCTATATCTGCTCGTTTGCGCGGGCATGGCCATTGCGCAACGCGCGTTGGTTTATTTTCCTTCCGTTTTTGCTCGGGAACAGGTGGATCAGATGGCGCAATCCGCGCGGTTGGAACGCTGGACAAATTCGGCCGGCCAGTTCATTGGGCTGAAGCGCTCTTCACCCAGGCAACCGGCGGAAGGAACGGTCATGATCATGTATGGCAACGGCAGCACGGCGATTGGCTGTGAGCATTACGCGAATGACATTCAAAGTGTGGCTGCGTTTGACGTTTTCATTCTGGAATATCCCGGATATGAAGACCGCTCAGGGTCGCCAAGCCAGAACAGCCTGTTCAGCGCGGCCGACGAAGCGTTTGGCGTACTGCTCACCAACCACCCAATTTATCTTGTCGGCGAATCGCTCGGTAGCGGGGTCGCCTCGTTTTTGGCGGGAACTTATTCCAACAAAATCGCGGGCGTCGTTTTGATTTCTCCTTTCAATCGTTTGACTGATGTTGCGCAGAACGACTTTCCACAGCTGCCCGTTCGGTCGTTGCTCGTGGATCGTTTTCCTTCGGACGAATATCTCCGCCATTATCAAGGCAAAGTCGGAGTAACGGTTGACGGCAAAGATACCGTCGTCCCCGAAAAATTCGGGCTTCGTCTTTACAATGGCTATGCCGGTCCCAAAAAACTTTGGGAATTCCCCAACGGTGGACACTGCGGAATCGGCGTGAAACCGCCGGAATTCTGGAAAGAAGCCTTCGAATTCTGGCAAACCAACCTGCCCTCGAAAAGTAAATGAATTTGACGTCCTGTTGGCCAGGACGTTGCCAAAGTTAAGCGTGGAACAGGCCTCCAGCTTGTATCCAATCGTCCAGAGTCAGGCAGGATGCCTGGCCTACTTTCAAAACGGAAAATCCCCGGTATGTTTTAGCAGGGGCGCTTGGGTACGACGAATTCTTTGGCACAACCTTGTTCGCGCAGTCGAAAAAATGTCCAGGCAAACTAAAATTGCGGCTGCAAATCCAACTCCCCGCCTGTTATGGTGCAGACGTGATTACGTTACTCGTCGCCACGCGCAACGCCCACAAGGTGGGCGAAATCCGCGCCATCCTCGGCGACCGGTTTCAGTTGCTCACGCTCAACGATTTTCCCGGCGCGCCGAAAATTGTCGAGGACGCCGGCACGTTCGCCGGCAACGCGACAAAAAAAGCCGTTGAACTCGCGCACTGGCTTTCCGGTTCTCAACCCTCAACCCTCAACTCTCAACCTCTTTTCATGCTCGCCGACGATTCCGGCCTGGAAGTGGACGCATTAAACGGCGCGCCCGGCGTGCATTCGGCCCGCTTTGCCGCGCTGGATTCGGCGAAGTCCGGCAACACATCCGACGCCGACAACAACACCAAATTGTTGCGCCTGCTCAAGGACGTTCCCTTGGAAAAACGCACCGCGCGGTTTCATTGCGTGCTGGCGCTTGCTTCCGTTGGTGGGGCGAGCGTCCCCGCGAGCCGGCTCGTCAGTAGCCTCGCCCCACCAAAACTTTTTAACGGTGTTTGCGAAGGCCGCATCATTTTCGAGCCGCGGGGAAAGACGGGTTTCGGTTACGACCCGCTGTTTGTGCCGGTGGGTTTCGAGCAGACGTTTGCCGAGTTGGGCGAAGACGCGAAAAACAAATTAAGCCATCGCGCCCAAGCGCTGACGAAATTGAAGTGCTGGCTGGATTCGGTCGCAGCAGGCAGGCGTGCCGCTTAACGGATAATTGCCCCTGATCTAATAAATGACTCGTACCCGGTAAAACCGACTCGGCGCAACAGCGTTGTCCACCACGGACAACTGCGCCCCGGTGCCGTTGGTGGTAACCAGGGTGTTCCAAACCGGCGGGAGATTCGTTGTGTACTCGACGATGTTCGTCAATCCCGTGGCGCTGTTCCAGGAAATCTGTTTGCCGCCGCCCGTGGCAGGTTGGATGGCAATCTGGAGAAGTGAGATGTCCACAAAGAGAAAGTTGGTTTGGGCAAGGCTCGGATAGAGCAGTGGTAAGTTGTCGAAAGGAGATCCCCAGTTGTAGACCAGGTTGCTGGTTTGCGTGCCATTCCAGTACTGAAATTGGTTCATCACGTTCAGCACATTTGTGCCCTTGATTACGTGCCCAAATACCACGAAGAAATCATTCGTGTCCGGCGCGTCGAGGAATGCGTTGTTCGTAAGGTTAAAATACCACTGGGAAGTCGCGGAATTGGTGTCGCCGCCGAGCTTGGCCATTGCGATGGTGCCATAAACGTTGCTGAATTGCCGGCCCACGCCGAACTCGTTTGTGATGGGCGGAAAGGTTGGAACTGGTGTGATCGTGTTGCTAACCAAAGTGAAGCCGCCGCCTTGAATTACGAAGCCCGGCACCAGCCGGTGTGCGATCTCGTTCTGGTAGCGCCCGCTTTCGATGTAATTCAGGAAATTTTGCACCGTCACCGGTTTGTCCTGGTCGTACAACTCCACTTCCATGTCGCCAAAGACGGTGCGAAATTGCACGAGCGTGCCGGCGCCGGCTGAACTGAGAAAGGTGGTGAAGGCGATTAAACAACCAATCGTCCGATGGCGTGACATGGCCTGAAATATACACAATTCCCGCCGAATTTCAATGTTGTCGCGGCCCCGGCAGTTTATTTGTTACCATGTCGAACATCAGAGACGGCGGGGGACGGCCGTCTTGGGGTCACTTCAGCAGGCCGCCAAGCTGCAGCTTTTTCCGCAGTCGGCCATTGCTGGCGATCATGCGGAATTTCGCGCCCGGCGCGGGCCGGGTGTAAAATTCGCCGCCGGAACATTCGACCATCAACGCCCCCGCCGCGATGTCCCACAAATTGATGGTGCGTTCGATGTAGGCGTCGAGGCGGCCGGAGGCGACGTAGGCCAGTTCGAGCGCCGCCGAGCCCATGATGCGGATTTTTTTGGCGCGTCGCGCGAGCCGGTGCAGGTGCGGCAGGCTTTTCTCCAGATTTTGTTTGCTCTTGGAAAAGCCCATCGCGATGACGGCCTCGTTCACGTTTCCGCGGCGGCTGACACGGACGACGCGTCCATTCAATCGCGTCGGCCCGCCGCGCATCACCGTCCAAAGTTCATCCGTGAACGGACCGTAAATCACTCCCAGCAAGGTGACATGTGACGGGTGACAGGTGACATGAGGATGTGCGCGACTTTGGGTGCTGTTCTTGTCGCTTGTCACCTGCCACGTGTCACTCCTCGCCTGCAAGGCGACGGAAACCGCGGCATGCGGTATTCCGAAAAAGTAATTCACCGTGCCGTCAATCGGGTCCACCACCCAGCGATATTCGGCATTCTCGTCACCCGTGCAGCCCTCCTCGCCCAGCAAGGCAACCTGCGGAAAGGCGGCGTGCAGAATGTTCTGGATGGTTTTCTGGCAGCGCACGTCGAGTTCGAGCTTGATGTCATGGGCGTCGGTGGCATTGACGCGTTTGGGCGCGTGCCAGTTGGTCAACATGAGTTTCCCGGCGGCTCGCGCGGCCTTGACGGCGACGGCCAGGGATTTGTTCAATGAAACGGTTTTCATAAAAATCGGGTTGCTAGGGAATGACCTCGTTTCGTCCGGCCAGTTGCTTTTCCTGTTCCTTGCGTTTTTGGTCGAGAAGATTGTTTTCGGCGGCTTCGACGACGCTGAGCAGGTTGGCGGCCTCCAGCAGGCGCGGCGCGGTGACGTAACTCGCGCCGGCGGCGTAAAGTTTTGGGATGTCCTCCAGCAATTCAGCGTGAACGACAATTTTCGCATCCGGATTCAGTTCGCGCAGTTGCCGGAGCATTTTCAGGTTGTCCGCGCCCTTGAGGACGGTGTTGGGCAGCGTGCAGATGATGATCTCGCATTCCGCAACGCCGGCGTGGCGCAGGGTGTCGCGTTGCGTGATGTCGCCATAGACGGCACGGATGCCGCGTTGGCGAAGCTTTTCGTGAACGTTCGGATTGAAATCCACGACGACGATTTCCGTCAGCAAATCGGAACGTTCCCGGTTGATTCCTGCAAGCAACGAACTGGCCGTCCACGAAAAACCGAGCAGGCAGATGCGTTTCGGTTTTGTGCCGCCGCCGGGTTCGGGCGCGGTTTGATCCAGATCGCGCAAATCCAGTTGGTTCAGCCACGGGGTGGCTTTGCGGAGCAGCCGATCGTTTTTCAGAATTGCGTAAGTTGAACCGATTGCAAGGAACGCGAAGGAAAATGCCGCGATGCCGATGGAATTATCCGAGACGTCGCCGCTGGTCCGGCCGAGCGCGAGCAACACGAGGGAAAGCTCGCTTAACTGGCATAGGTTGACGGCGGGCAACAGACTTACGCGATAACCCTGCCGCATTAGATAAAGCGGCGGGAAGACCGTTGCGAACCGGCTGGCTACGAGGAACAGACAGAAGAAAACCGTCCAGAGCACATAACCCCACGTTGGCACGGGAATGGTCATGCCGAGCGCGACAAAAAAGAGCGTCACAAAAAAATCGCGGATGCTCGTGACCCTGGCCACCACGTCGAGCGTGTAAGGGAACGTGGAAACCATCACGCCGGCGATGAGCGCACCCATTGCCGTGGACAAGCCAAGCCAATTGGCAAAACCAGCCATCGCCAGGCACCAGGCCAGGGCGCCGACGAGGACCAGTTCCGGCAGCCGCGCAACGGCCCGGAACACCGGCGGCAACACAAACCGGCTGGCCAGAAATGCCACCGTCAGGAGAAGAATCACATTGCCGAAAGCATGCGCCAGCGGGCCGAAGGCGGGATTTTTTAAGTTCGGCTGGAGGGCGAGAAACAGGATGACGAACAAATCCTGCAACACCAGCACGCCCAGCGTGACACGGCCGACGAGCGATTCGAGTTCGCGCTTGTCGTAAAGGATTTTGACGATGATAACCGTGCTGCTCATCGCAGCCGCCACGCCAAGATAAAGCGCTTCCAGTCGCGTTGCCGCCGGGCCAATCCAATCGAACACCAGCCAGCCAAGCAGCACGCAGCCGAGGATTTGCACCAGCGCGGTGACCGTGATGACCCTGCCCGCGCTCAACATTTTTTTGAGGTCAATTTCCAGTCCGATCATGAACAGCAGCAGCGACAGGCCGATTTCGGAAATGGTCTGGATATTTTGAGCATTGGTGATCCATTGGAAACCGTGCGGGCCGATGACAAAGCCCGCGACGAGGTAGGCCAGCAGCACCGGCTGGCGCGCCACCTGTGACACCACCGCCAACACCCACGCGGCGATGATGCAAATGGCGATATCACTAACGAGGCCTTGCTCCATGCGAGCGCGAGCTTAAGCGAGGAACCGCAATATCGTCGAGGTTGTAGTATCGGCGCTGTCCGACGATTCGATCGAGCCACAGGCTCGGCGCTACAAATGCTCAACCCAACGCAGCCAAGGCTGCTTTCACGTGGTCGCGCTTGCCGTGCCACTCGGCGAGACGCTGTTTATGTTCCTCCAGAACGTTTGCCGGAACCTTTTGCGTGAAATTCGGATTGGCAAGCTTCTGTTCGATTTTGGCAATCTCGGCCTCGATTTTTGCCAGCTCCTTTTTCGACCGCGCCTTTTCGGCCGCAACGTCAATCAATCCCTCCAACGGCAGGAACAAATCGCCCAACGAGGTGCGCATCGTCAGCGTGTTTTTGCCGGGCTGATAATTTGCGCTCGCCTCGACCGCCTCGGCATTGAGCAACAGCCTGAGCACTTCGAGGTCGTGGGCTGGCAATTCGCGCGCCGGTTTGAGGATGAATTTAACCTTCTTGTTCGCGGCAATGTTTGCCGTGCGGCGCAGATTGCGGCCTTGCGTGACAAATTCGTTGCGGGCTTCGATGTTTTTTTCGTCCTGTTCAGTCAGGCCGTAGTGCGATTTGAAATCGTCATCGAGGGGCTTGGGCCACGGCGCGAACATGATGGTCTGGCCGCCCTGGTTTTCCGGCATGTCCTCGGCGTAACCCATCCCGTGCCAGAGTTCCTCCGTGATGAACGGCAGGAACGGATGAAACAGCCGCAGCGTGTGCGACAAAACAAAATCAATCACTGCCAACGTGTTCGCCTTGCGTGCCTCACTATTCGTAGCAGCGGACGTGAGTCTGCTCTGACTTTCTTCGTCGTTGGACGCCGGATGCTGGATGCCGGATGAAGATTGAGCCGACTCATGTCGGCTGCTACTGGTAAGCACTGCCTTGCTCGCCTCGACGTACCAATCGCAATATTCACTCCAGAAAAAGCGGTAGAGTGTCGCCGTGGCGTCGCTGAATTTGTATTCGGCGAACGCCGTGTTTATCTCGCGAATGGCCGCGTCGAGCTTCAACAAAATCCATTTGTCGTCGGACGTCAGAAGTCGCGGATCAATCTCACCCTGCACTTCGTAACGTAGGACAGGCGTCGCGCCTGTCTCATTCTTCGCAGCGTTTCCCGAATCAGTTGGAGAAAGGCTGGAAGCCTGTCCTACGAGTTGCCGGAAGCGGCAGGCGTTCCAGAGCTTGTTGCAGAAGTTGCGGCCCAGCTCGACGTTCTGTTCGTCGAACAAAATGTCCTGGCCGAGCGGCGCGCTGCGCATGGTACCGAACCGGAGGGCGTCGGCGCCGTATTTGCCGATGAGATCGAGCGGGTCGGGCGAATTGCCGAGGCTCTTGGACATCTTGCGCCCCTGCTTGTCGCGGATGATGCCGGTGAAATAAACGTTTCGGAACGGCAAATCCCCCATGAACTCGTAACCGGCCATGATCATGCGCGCCACCCAGAAGAAGATGATGTCCGGCCCGGTGACAAGGTCGGTGGTCGGATAAAACTTCTTCAACGTGTCGGTCTGCTCCGGCCAGCCCATCGTCGCAAACGGCCAGAGCCACGAACTGAACCAGGTGTCAAGCACGTCGGGGTCTTGTTCCCAATTTTCGGGATCGGCAGGCGGCTCGACGCCAACGTAAATCGAAGATGGAGAATAGAGAATAGAGGATGGATTGGGTCCGGCAGTCGGGCTACCATCTTCCATCTTCCATCTTCGATCTTCGCTTTTGTTCTTCCGATACCACACCGGAATCCGATGTCCCCACCAAAGCTGGCGGCTGATGCACCAGTCTTTGATGTTGCCCATCCAGTGGTCATAGACTTTCGCCCAGCGCTGCGGATGGAAGCGCATTTTTTGGTGGGGCGGGGCTACTGACGAGCCGGCTCGCGGGGACGCTCGCCCCACCGAATCATCTTCTTGCTCCACACACGCCCGAGACTTTTCCACGCTCGGATATTTCAAAAACCATTGCTCGCTCAGATATGGCTCAATGGGGACGTGACTGCGTTGGCTGTAACCGACATTGTGAACGTAATCCTCGGTCTTCAGCAATAGGCCTTGTTCGGTCAGTCTCTCAACCGCGATTTGGCGCGCTTTCATTCGGTCCAGGCTCTCGAATTCCTTGCCGGCTTCCTTTGTCATGTGACCGTCGAGGCCAATGACGACCGTCAACGGAAGTTTATGTCGCACGGCCATTTCGTAGTCGGCGGGGTCGTGAGCGGGCGTCACCTTCACGCAGCCGGTGCCGAATTTTGGGTCCACCAGTTGGTCAGCGATGACAGGGATGGGCTTGTTCTGGAGCGGCAGCAGGACTTTGCGTCCGACCAACTTCGTGTAACGCGGGTCGTTCGGGTTCACTGCCACCGCTTCGTCGCCCAGCATCGTTTCCGGTCGCGTCGTTGCGACCACCACGAATTCATCAGCCTTGGCGCGACCTTCACTGTCGAGCAGCGGATATTTGATGTGCCAGAGATGTCCTTTCTCCTCGGTCATCTCGACTTCCTCGTCGGAGAGCGCAGTGCGCGCGGCGGGGTCCCAGTTCACCATCCGTTTGCCGCGATAGATGAGGCCCTTTTTGTAAAGCTCGACGAAAACCTTCTGCACGCAGCGCGAATACTCCGGGTCCATCGTGAACCGTTCGCGCGTCCAGTCGCACGACGCGCCGAGCTTTTTGAGTTGCTGGATGATGATGCCGCCGTGCTTTTCTTTCCATTGCCAGACGCGTTCGAGAAATTTCTCGCGGCCGAGATCGTCTCGATGCCGGATTTCGCCGGATTTTTTCAACGTTTTCTCGACGACGGTTTGGGTGGCGATGCCGGCGTGGTCGGTGCCGGGCAGCCAGAGGACTTCCTTGCCGTCCATGCGCGCCTTGCGGGCGAGAATGTCCTGGATGGTGTTGTTGAGGACGTGGCCCATCGTGAGCAAGCCGGTGACGTTCGGTGGCGGGATGACAATAGCATACGCTGGCTTCTTCGACTGCGCATCGGCGACGAAACACTTCTGGTCGAGCCAGAACTGGTACCATTTGTCCTCGACCGCCTGCGGTTCGTAGGCCTTGGGAATCTCTGCCATAAATCAGAAGATACACATCGAACATCCAACACCGAACATCGAACGCCGAACGGTTGTGCTCCGAGTGGTAATTCGATGTTCGATGTTCAATGTTCGGCGTTCGATGTTGAGACAACTATTTTTTCAACAACGCATATTCCATCGAATCCACGAGCGCCTGCAGGCTGGCTTCGATAATGTTTTCGCTCACGCCGACCGTGCCCCATTCGCGTTTGCCGTCGCTGGATGCGATGAGTACGCGCGTTTTCGCGGCGGTGCCGGTGGCGGTGTCGAGGATGCGGACTTTGTAATCGGTGAGCGTCACGTTCTCGAGTTGCGGGAAGAATTTCACCAGCGCCAGCCGCATCGCGCCGTCGAGCGCGTTCACCGGGCCATCGCCATCGGACACAGTCTGCGCGCGCTGATTGCCGACGCTGACCTTGATGGTGGCTTCGCAGACGGAATCCTTGCTGTCGCGCCGCATGGAGACATGATAAGCGTCCACGTGAAACGCAGGCTCGCGATGCTTGAGCGTCTGACCGATGAGCAGCGCCAGCGACGCCTCGGCAGCTTCAAATTCATAGCCTGCGTGTTCCAGCTCCTTGATGCGATTCAGGATGGCCTTCAACTCCGGCGTGTCGTTGTTGAGTTTGAAGCCGAGTTCCTGTGCCTTCATCACGATGTTGCTGCGGCCGGCGAGGTCGCTGATGAGCACGGTGCGCCGGTTGCCGACGAGCGACGGGTCAATGTGTTCGTAACTCGCCGAGATTTTCTGGACGGCATTGACGTGCGTGCCGCCCTTGTGCGCGAATGCTGCTGAACCGACCCACGGCTGGCGCGGATTGTGCCGCGAGTTTGCAATTTCGTCCACGAACTGTGAAAGCTCCTTCAGCTTCGGCAATGATTTCGCGGGCACGCAAGTTTTCTTCAGCTTCAAGGCGATGCACGGGATGACGCTGGTCAGATTGCAATTGCCGGTGCGTTCGCCATAACCGTTGATGGTGCCCTGCACGTGAACCGCGCCGGCTTCGAGCGCGGCCAGCGCATTCGCCACGCCGAGACCGATATCGTCATGCGTGTGGATGCCGACCGGGCAATTCAATTTGCCGACGGCGACTTTCGTGATTTTAGCGACCTCGCCCGGCAGACAGCCGCCGTTTGTGTCGCAGAGCACGATAAAATCCGCACCCGCTTTTTCGGCGGCCTGCCACGTCGCGAGCGCGTATTCGGCATCGAGCTTGGAGCCGTCGAAACAATGCTCGGCGTCGTAGATGACGAATTTGCCGTGGTCTTTCAGAAAACGGACGGTGTCGCCGATCATCGCGAGATTCTCATCGGGCGTGCAGCGGAGGACCTCCTTCACGTGCAGCATCGAAGTCTTGCCAAAAACCGTCACGACTGGCGTGCCGGCTTCGATGAGCAGCCGCACCTGGTCATCCTGTTCGACGCGCGTGTGCTTTTTGCGCGTGGAACCGAACGCGGCGAGCCGCGCGTTTTTGAATTTCTTCCGTCTGGCCTCGGCAAAAAATTCGATGTCCTTGGGATTGCTGCCGGGCCAGCCGCCTTCGATGTAATGCACCCCGAACGCGTCGAGCTTCTCGGCGATGCGGAGCTTGTCCGCCACCGAGAAATTGATGCCTTCGCCCTGCGAACCGTCGCGCAGGGTCGTGTCATAGATTTCGACCTGGGGTTTCATAAAATGCCCGTGAAAAAACGGCGGACAATATCCCTGAAATTGGCGGGACTGGCAAATCCCAAAACGGGGAATTAACGCAAAGACACCAGGGCGCAAAGTCGCAAAGGAGCGAACAGGATTGCTTCGTAGCGGTTTTCGGGTGAAAGCCGCCGACTTCTCCCTCAAGATTCACCCCTTTGAATTTGGTTGAAAATGGCAGCGGTCTGCCGACGCCCCGCTACGCCATTCCCACAAAGCTTGCTCAGCCCGGACGTGTTCTCCGACCACGCGGCAGAACCCGGACAACGCCCGTGGAGTGCCTGACATAATCTTACATTGTTTTAACTATTAATTTTCTAGTAATTTGTTAATATTTGCGTGACAAGGGGTTTGGTGGCGGTTAAACTGTTTGCCAATACTTCAGGCATTATGAGCACGCAAACGCACTTCGCGCTGACCCAGGCTGACATTCCCACACAATGGTATAATTTGCTGGCCGACTTTCCGGAACCGCTGCCGCCGCCACTGCATCCGGGCACCAAACAACCGGTGCCGCCGGAAGCGTTGCTGGCCATTTTCCCGGAGAACCTCGTCAAACAGGAAATGTGCCCCGACCGCTGGGTGCCGATTCCCGATGAAGTCCGCGACATCTACGCGCTCTGGCGGCCGACGCCCTTGCTCCGCGCGGTGCGCTTCGAGAAGGCGCTCCAGACGCCGGCGCACATTTATTACAAATACGAAGGCGCCAGCCCCGCCGGCAGCCACAAACCCAACACCGCCGTTGCGCAGGCTTATTACAACAAGGTCGCCGGCACCAAACGGCTTGCCACCGAAACGGGCGCCGGACAGTGGGGTTCGTCGCTGGCGTTGGCGTGCAAACTTTTTGGCCTGGAGTGCAACGTCTATATGGTCAAGGTCAGCTATGAGCAGAAACCCTATCGCCGGATGCTCATGCACACCTGGGGCGCCACGGTGCATCCCAGTCCCAGCGACCAGACCGAATACGGGCGCAAAGTGCGGGCGCAGGACCCGAAGTGTCCGGGCAGTCTCGGCATCGCCATCAGCGAAGCCATCGAAGACACCGCCAAACATCCGAACACGAAATATTCGCTGGGCAGTGTGCTGAATCACGTGTGCCTGCACCAGACCGTCATTGGCCAGGAATCCATCCGGCAGATGGAAATGGCCGGAGAGGAACCGGACGCGGTCATCGCGTGTTGCGGTGGCGGCAGCAATTTCGCCGGTATCGCGTTTCCGTTCGTGCACAAAAAAATCACGGAGAAAAAGAAGTATCGCATTGTCGCCGTCGAGCCGTCTGCCTGCCCTTCAATGACCAAGGGCGAACTGCGTTACGATTTTGGCGACACGGCCATGACCACGCCGTTGCTGATGATGTACACGCTGGGACATGATTTCATGCCGCCGCCGATTCACGCGGGCGGGCTGCGCTATCACGGCATGTCGCCCATGGTCAGCCACGCCCTCAAGCTCGGACTGATCGAGGCAGAGGCTTATCATCAAACGAAAGTGTTCGAGGCCGGAACACTTTTTGCGCGCAGTGAGGGCATCGTGCCCGCGCCGGAATCCGCGCACGCCATTGCCGCGGTCATCGAAGAAGCGAAAAAAGCCCGCGACGCCGGGAAGAAACGTGTCATTCTCTTCAACCTTTCCGGCCACGGCCTGCTCGATTTGAGCGCCTATGAAACTTACCTGACGGGCAAACTGCAGGATGCCTGATTTTCCGGTCCCAACCCAGAAATGACACCCATGAAAACTCGATTCGTCCGTTTCGTTCTGGCGGCCGGCTTGGCCGCGCTGCCCGGTCTGCTTCAAGCCCAACCCTCAGCTCATTACGTGCCGGGCTCGGAAGGCATCAAAGGCGCGTCGTTGCCTCCGCCTGGGGTTTATTTCCGCGACTACAATTACTTCTACTGGGCCGACCAGTTAAACGACGCTTCCGGCAATAAAATTGGGCCGGCAGACCTGAATGCCTTCACTTACGCGAACGTACCCCGTGTGATTTGGATCACGGATACGAAGTTTCTCGGCGGATTCATCGGGGTGGATGCGCTCCTGCCTTTCGTCGACCAGCAGGCCAGCGCCAACACGCCGCATGGTCCATTTAGTGGCAACACTTTTGGGGTTGGTGATTTCTTTGCTGAAGCCACGCTTTCCTGGCATCCCAAGCAGTTTGATTTCGCTATCGGCAGTGGCGTCTGGGCACCCACGGGCAATTCTCCCAGTCAACCAGGTCCTTCAACGACGCCGGGCCTGGGCTACTGGACTTTCATGCAAACTGCTGGTGTCACCTGGTATATTGATGAGGGAAAAACCTGGGCGGTGTCGGCATTGAATCGGTATGAATTCAACACAGAACAGGACAACACGGACATCATCCCCGGACAGGCTTACACGCTGGAATGGGGCGTAAGCAAGACGCTGAACAAGGTGATTGATGTGGGCCCGGTGGGTTACTACCAGCAACAGGTGAATCCCAACAGCGGCACCTCATGGAGCAGCCGCAACCGCGTGGCGGCCGTTGGCCCGGAAGTCAGCGTGGCTTTCCCGAAGCAGATGTTCTTCGTCTCGCTTCGGTACAATTATGAATTCATGGCGGAGAGCCGGGCGCAGGGCAACGCCATCACACTGACGCTCACGAAGCGGTTCTAGAGCGGGGCGGAAACCATTTCCAGATAGCGGGAGGGCCGGCACGTTGCCGGCCCTTTTATTTTGAAAAACAACGGCGGGCACGGCAGTTGCGATTCACGGGTTTGGAGCTAGATTGCCGCGTGGAAGTTTCTGAGAACATTCAATGTCCGTTCTGCGGCCAGACGTTTGAGATGATGATTGACACGACGCTGCCGTTCCAACGGTTCACGACGGATTGCGAGGTGTGTTGCCGCCCGTTCGAGGTCATCGTCGAATGCGAACCGGGCGAAATTCTGAGCTTGGACGCTGTGGCGAATTAAGGCAGCCTGCGCGCGATGCACAATTTTACCAACATGGTTCTCTGGATTTACATCATCCTGCTGCTCGTCGGCGGGCTGATTGGTTTTTTCAAGGCAAAGAGCAGAGTGTCGCTCATCACGTCGGCGGTGTTCGCGGCCATGCTGGTGTTGACCGTGGTGCCGGGTGTGTTTCAACCGGGGTTCGCGCGCGGTCTGGCCAACGTCATTATGGCGCTCTTGCTGGTCGTGTTTGCCATCCGGCTGGCGAAGACTAAAAAATTCATGCCGAGCGGCCTGATGCTGGTGGTGACGATTGCCGCTTTGGCGCTGCAGAACCTTTTCAAAAGTTGATTCGTTGTGCACCCGGAAAATGTATTGCTCACCTGGAGTTTGGCTCGTAAGTTCCTTGGCCTTTGGGGCGCACCCATAGCTCAATTGGATAGAGCGTCTGACTACGGATCAGAAGGTTTCAGGTTCAACTCCTGATGGGTGCGCCAGTTCAATCCGCACGCCAGCCTTGCTCACCAAGGGAAAGCATCCTGGCGTTGGCCAAATCGCCATCAAACCGGAAAGAATTTCGGGCACAGGGGCGCTACCGGGTCCGGGTCAAACGGGGACGAATTGACTTGCTTCCGATTTCGTTTTTTTCAAAATGGAACCGTTGGAAATAGGACGATGGGGCTTCGGCCGGGAGTTTTCCCCGGACCCTTTTGTCTGGTCCACAACAGCGTGTTCTGACTGGCAAAGCCAATGTAGCTCAGCGGTAGAGCAACGGTTTCGTAAACCGTCGGTCGCCGGTTCAATCCCGGCCATTGGCTCCACTCCTAACAGTGTGTGCTGCAAGGAGTTATGAAAGTGATGGGCGCGAGTGCCAGCAGAAGTGCCAGCAGAATTTAACTCTGGTGAATCCTGCGTAACTCCCACCTGCTCCCTACCAGAATCGGAATCAACTGTCGTAACCTCATCGCTGTGAAAGAGAAAACAGTTATGAGACAGCAATTCCGACTTTACCGCCGCAAGAAAGGCGGACGGTATTATCTTCACAATGATCTGACGGGCAAACAGGAGAGTTTGCATACCAGTGACCGCACGAAGGCAACGCGACTTTTGCACGCGAAAAACGAGGCCGGGCAACAACCGGCCATCAATCTGCAAATCGCCCGCGCTTATCTGGCGGCCACTGACCCGCAGATTGCCACCCGCACATGGCAGTTCGTCATGGACGAAACCGCCAAGCTCAAAAAAGGCCCGACTCAAGACCGTTGGGTGCGGGCGATGCGGGACAAGGCGTTCGACTCCATCCGACAATTGCCCGTTTTGGAATCCCGCCCGGAACACTTCCTGTGTGTGCTGGAAAACGGCACCGTCTGCACGAATATCTTTCTGCGACGGCTCCAAAACTTCGCCCTCGACATGTCCTGGCTGCCGTGGCCGGTGCTGCCCAAGAAACGTTGGCCGGTGATTCAGTTCAAGGAAAAGCGTGGAATCACTTGGGAGGAACATCAAAAAATCCTCGCCGGTGAAAGCAACGCGGAATTGTGTGATTACTATGAACTGCTCTGGCATTTGGGTGGTTCACAAACCGACATGGCTTCGTTGCGTGCCGAGGATGTTGATTGGACGACCCGCACCATTTCCTATGCGCGTATGAAAACGGGAACCCAGGCGATGATTCATTTTGGCGACAAGGTTGCCGAGCTTCTGCAATCACGACCGGCGACGGGCTATCTCTTTCCTCAAATCGTCCAGTGGAAGGAATCCGACCGTGCAAAAGCGTTTATTCGTCGGCTCCGATTGGTTGGTGTTTCCGGTGTTTCATTGCACAGCTACCGTTACGCATGGGCGGAACGTGCCAAAACGTGTGGCTTTCCTGAACGATTCGCGCAGGAAGCGCTCGGTCACGGGAGCAAGGCCGTTGCACGGGCGTATGCGAAAAAGGCCAAGGTTCTGATTCCGTCCTTGGAGGAATACGAGCAAAAGATTGTGCCGCTGCCCAACGTAACGAGACAGGAACCCGCAGTGGCACAGACCATGAACGTGTAACCGAAGGAGACAATATGAACTTGAATCCTGCCACCGTGCTCGACCCCGTGTTCCATTTTCTCGATTGGATCATCGCAGAATGGGGAGTTTATCTGTTTCTCGCGTTCGTCTGGCTGTCGGTGTTGGTGCTGGCCTGGGTGTTCAGCGGCGGGTTGCGCCGGAAATTCCCCAATCAACCGCACGTCAGCGCCAGCATCGGCATTATCATTCAGCCGCACACACCACCACCGCCACCAACAATCATCATCCAAGATTATCACCCGCCGGATGATGGCATGGATTAAACCAGGTGTCGTTTGATCGTGATTTGTGGGACGGGCGAGCGGAGGCGCGGAAGCTCCGAGCCTCCTGCTCGCCGCGCTGCCGGTCGCTGCTGCGTAACGGACTCGCCCGTCCTCATGCCGGTTGGGCCTGCCGTGCCCGCTTCCGCGCGTTCTTGTTGCGCCAGTGCCGGTGAATGGCCGCCGCCACTTTATCGAGCCATTCCGGGCTGGCGAATTTCTCCGCGAGCGCGTCACGGGAAAAGTGCTTCACGCAATAGCGCCCCGGATGGCCGAGCGGCTTGAGCAGTCCCGACCGCACCAGTGGCGGGATGGTATGCGTGGCAACGCCCAGCGCTTCGGCCACCTTCTCCTTGGTCATCAAGACCGGAAATTTTTCCAGCGTCTGTAATTTCAATGACGATTCGGGATTCATACTTTCTCCTTGGTAAAAGCAATCGTGACGGCGGCAACATGGGTTTTGAACGTGGCGGCGTAGCGCCGGTCAGCCGCCTTCACAAATTTCAATTCATACTTCTGAACCGCCCGTTCAACGGCCTTGAGTCCGCTCCCCAGCACCGTGACTTCGGCGACGGCAAAACAGAGCAACAGCTTTTCGGGCGGGGCATCCGGCTTCGTTTCCAACGCCGGATTGGAAATCATCTCCGCATACAGAAATTGCGCGTAAGGCAGTTGGTAACTCTTGCCGTCGTCGGCCACCACGTTCAAAGTGGCGACCGTGGAATCCGTGCCGTAAGAAGGATTGTCGCGCGGGTTAGACGCCGATTCGGTGGGTGGAGGTTCGTTGGTGTTCATAACGGGGTGTTTTCATTTGTGGGCTGCGCTTGTCAGGCAAAATGGTCTGTTGCACTCCGAGGCGCTGGCGGAACTGTTTCAGAAAGCGATGACCGCGCTGCAAAACATCCAGGATGAATTTTCGGCGGTGGACGGGCGGGACCACTTCCACCGCCGCCAGCCGCGCGCTGGAACGGGTGACGTGCGAGCGCAACATCTCGGCATCATCAGTGAACACGCGGCACGCATCGCGCCCGCGCGAAATGCTGACGTAAAATTGCTGCTGATTGATCGCCGGTAGCGACCGCGACGACGCGACGACCAACACTTCATCCACCGTCTTGCCCTGGGCGGCGTGTGACGTGACGGCGTAGCCGTGCGTGAACGTGCGATAGTTTTCTGGAATCACCCGGCCGTCGGCCAGCACCACTGAATCACCTTGAACGGCTTTGACCTCGACCAACTCACCATTCACGAATTTTTTCTGCCAGTTCGATTGCAGCAGCAGCTTGTCGCCAGCGGCCACTTTCAACTTCCGTTTCTCCCCTACATCAAACAAGGCGGCGTCTTGCCCCAAAGGGAAAATTCTTTCGGAACCGTCCGCGCGTTGGACTTTCAAGGCATCATTTTCGACGGCGACCACCGCGACGGTTTCATCCTTGGCAAAACCAGTTTTTTGCCGGTGAAACCGAATCGCCAGGCCGGGGCGGTATTGTCGGGCATCCTGCTTCTGCGCTTCCGTCCACGACAGCGAATCAAAAACCTGAAATTCCTTTTCCTCGCCAGCCAGCCGGTCGGACGTTTTCAACGCGGCGCGGACTTTTTCCGTCACCGCCTCGATTTCATTCCACGTCGGCGCGACCAGCAGCACGGATTGGTTTTGCTGCAATGCTTTTACATACGACCGCGCGGCTTCACCGTGCAATTTATCGCCTGAAAACTCTGTTACCGCTCCCATACGTTCCAATTGGGCGAACGCTTCATTGGTATTTTTCTGCGCGGCCAGTTCAACCGCCTTGCGATACTCGGCTTTGCGTTGCCGCCGGATGCGGGTCAATTGGCCGGATTGAAAATCCGAATAATTCTCCAAAATCCGCAGCGCATCGCCACGCGCAACCGAGGCGTGCTGGCCGGTGTCGCCCGACAGCACAATGCGTGCGTCCCGCGCCAGGTCAAACAGCCACTTCATGTCGTCAATGCCGACCGCCCCGGCTTCGTCCAGCACCACCAACTGACGGGCAGACAACGCCGGTTTCGTCAGCAGCAAACTTTGCAGTGTCACCGCCTCGAATCCCTCGGTGCGCAAAACCTCGGTTGCTGCCGCCGTCGGCGCGCAGAACAGCGGTTCAACGCGGGCTTCCTTGCAGGCAGCGACCAGTTCACGCAACGCCGTGGTTTTGCCGCTGCCGGCCAGACCGCGCAGGCCGGCAATGCGGTCACTGGTGCGCAGCACATGATAAATGGCTCGCTGTTGATCTTCGCCCAGCCAGGCGGCAGGCTGGTAGCCGGGATGCAAGGGCGCGACCGCATCGCACCCCGCGTTGACGGTCTGAATCAATTCCAGTTCCGTTGCCAAAATCTGCCGCGTGGAAAATCCACGTTCGGTTTTCACCAGGTCCGGGGAATGCTTCACCGCCGCTTTCAGCGTCGGCAAATCCACTTCGCCCGGACGCTGTGCCAATGCCACGCTCAACAATTCATGCTCCGGCACCACCGACTTGCGCTCGAACACATGGGCGACGGCGTGATCCAAAACTTGGTTTTCTACCAAGGCGATTCGGGCCAGGCGCGATGGACGAACCGAGGTGCAAAGTTTTTGCAGTGATTGTTGTTCGTCCGATGACAACTGCGCCAACTGGCGTTCGCGCACTTCCGCAGTCGAGATGCCTTTGACTTTTTCCGCCCGGCTCTGATGCACCGCGAGCGAAATGGCATTGTTGGAAAGTTTGCGCCCCAGCTTTTGTTCCAACTCCTTCACCACCGCGTCACGCTGTTGCGCGCGTTTGGAAAACTGTTTCAATACCTCATCGCTGACGCCATCAATTTGAAAGCCATGTTTGGACGGTTGAATCCGGTAGCCGATTTGTTGCACCCGCTTCGCCAGTTCGTTCCGATAGACCGCTGTGCCGTAACGGATGGCGTCATACATGCCGCCCGCTTGCAGGGCTTTCCAGGACCGTTCGCTGTCATCAAATGTGGCGTTGAACACCGTGAAATGTGTGTGCAACTGCGGGTCGAGTGCGCGGCTGCTCGTGTGCGTGAACGCGGCGGCGGCGAGATTGCCGGTGATCCGGTCTTTTTGATTGCCCTGTTTTCTGACGCGCGTGGCGGCGAAGGTTTCGAGTTCGCGGAACGCAATGCGCGTGGCCTCCTCGTGCGCCTTCACCAGCCGTTCATCAGCCAGCGTCACCGCCAGCACCGACACCGATTTCGGCGCGGAACAGGTAAAATCATAAAACACGCGCCGCTGGCCCTCCTTCCGTTGCCGCTGCGTCAGCCGTTCGCCGGTTTCAGGATTTTGATTTTCGCACAGCGCATGAAATTGTTCGCGGGTGACTTCGCCCTTTAATCCCAAGCGGTCCGCGCCCGCGCCGATCCACTGGCCGGGCCGGATTTCACCGGCGGCGTAGTAATCATTCTGCGACAAGTGTTCGTCGAAGTAACTCTCGGCATCGCCCAGATTTTTTTGCGCAACGGCAGTGAACATAAGGCGCTATTTTATCTGTTTTTCAAAAGGCTTTGTTCCCGTTTGGAACAATCGTTAATTTCTTCATTCATCGTTTTGCCAATTTATCCGCAGGCGAACCGGCAAAGGCGTGCCAGACACGCAAAATGCGTTCTCAAATGTTCGCCAGCGGCGGCCAGTGGAATCAAAAATATGAACATGGATTTATTCATTTGGTAATTTTGCTGGAATTGCCCGCGATGTGGTGTATCACCGTCACCACTTGCATTGTCGCTTTACGCTGGCTCTCGTTTTTCATCTGCAACTGAAGAGTCTGGCATAAAGTTCCGCCTGCTTTGTGCAAAGATTGCACAAAATGATATGTCCGAAATCCCACAAAACCCTTGACAAAGGGCATTTTTCAGGTAATGGATTATTACAATGAAAACAACGACCATGACCTTGACCGAGAAACGCCAGACGATTTTCCCACTGGACTGGTGCCGCCGGGAAGGGTTGGAGCGCGGCGGTCCGTTGAACGTGTTCGACCTGGGCAAAGATGGCTTGTTGATCCGCCCGGTGAAGGCACCCGGAAAACAGACTATCGCAAAACTCCTGAAACAAACACCAGTCGGCAGGCATTCGCCCCGCCAAGCGGCAACCCTTGTGAATCAGGCATTGCGCCGGGTGCGTGATGAAGACCGCCGTCATTGACACCGGCGTCTTCGTGGCGGGTGTCTTCTGGCATCACGAGCCGCACCTGTGCCTCAAAGCCTGGCTGCATGGCATCCTGCTGCCCGTGATGAGCGAGGAAATCCTTGCTGAATACGAGTCGGTGCTGGAGCGGGTGAAACAGGAGCAACATTTCACAACGGAAACCGGGCCGTGGCTGGACACCCTGCGAACGTCGGCATTGTGGGTTACGCCGGTGCCGTTTGAAGAAAAGGTCTGTCGTGATCCCAAGGATGACAAATTCATTGAGGCCGCATTGGCAGCGGGAGCACGGACGATCATTGCGCGCGACCGGGATTTGACAGTTCTGGAGAAGCCATTCGGCATTGCCATGCAAACCCCGCGCGTCTGGCTGGGCACGCTGACCCGGTCTCAGAGACGATTGCTCGATTAACTCCAAAGCCCTGAATGAAAACCAGAGAACTGAACCCAAATGAACTTACCAAAAGCGAAGATTCCAGATGGTCACCGAATACTTTTGTGGAGCGATGCCGGGACCGGTTCGGATTCGACCTGTTGCAAACAGGGGGGTATCTTGGTTTAATAAACCAATGACACGCCACAGCCGAGATGAAATCATCGAATTGTTCAGAGCTTGCCAAGCAAAGCTTGGAAAAGTCCCTGGACATGAAGCGTTTCGCAAGGAAACGGGCGTTAAACTCTCGGAGGTGAATTACTATTGGCCGACATTTAGCAAACTTGTGAAGGAGGTGGGCGGCAAGACAAATGAGTTCATGGCACGGTTGCCAGATGATGTCGTTTTCCGCGAATACGGGCGCGTTTGCTTGCATTTGGGCAAAATCCCGACGGAAAAAGAGCTTCGCATTACGCAGCGTGAACTTAAAACTCGCACGCACTCCGTCAGGACACGCGATGGTTCTATTTGGGCCTTTCGTGAAAAGTTCCATTCATGGCTTTCGTCCGCCGACGATGAGTTCAAGGCCATTCTGAATTTCGACGGCTGGGGTGACAGGCTACAAAGTGCCACGATTGAAACGAGGACTGCAAAAGATGCTCCCCAGCCGCAGCTCCATCCATTCCTGCCTGGATGCCTTCAATACCTTGAGGTCCTTGCTCGTGGGGAGATGCCGCCGTTTGAATCATCTGATCTTTCGACGAGCACGCTTTTTGAGCGAAGGGTTTCTGATGCGTTTAGATGTTTGGGGTTTGAAGTGAGCCAACTTGGTCAAGGGACGGGGCGCAATACGGATTCCATCGCCTCCGCGCCGAAGGAGCGATTCGCCCTCATCATCGACGCCAAGGTGCGTGCCAACGGCTACACGCTTGGCACCGAGGACAGAAAATTTTTGGAGTATGCTATCAAACATGGGAAAACACTTCAAAGTCAGGGCTTCGACAAAGTATATCTTGTCGTCGTGGCACCATCTTTCCGTGAATCAGATTTGAAGCAATTGAGCGATTATCTTTCCGATAGTCCGCTTCGTAGCATTTCCATGATTACCGCCCGCGCACTCATGAGAATGGTCGAGGAGAGCATCCGAGACCGAAGTCGATTCTCCCTGTCCGATTTCGGCAAGCAGATATTCGGGAATAAAATCATCACAAATTGACGAGCGAATCGATGCACGTCAATCGAGAGGACTTGCTTGTCTTCAGCCAAGTCAGATACGGATTCAGCCCGGCTCTTTGACTGACCGGCTTTCCTGCGGGCACTCGGAAACCGGCCAGACAAATCGCCTCGGAATAAAACCTAGACGGCAGCGCAGTCAGCGTCCGTTTCCAAAATCCCGCGACTCCACAGCCGTTACGTCCGCTCCGATTTCAGAAACGGACGTTCACTGCGCCCATGATCATCCATTTTGATACGTTCAGCCGAACGCGATTCTGACGGCTTTCTGAAACTTGAAAGCCTTGATTTTTTCGAGACACCAACCCCTACCGAGTCCGGTAGAAAAAACACAACCTGAAATCACGCGGCAAAAAGCGGCAAAAGGCGGCAACGAACTTGCCGCAATTTGTCGCAACGGCTCGTAATATTTTGCCGCCCTTTGCCACTTTTTGTCACCGGCAGTTGCCGGATTTTGCCGCCCTTTGCCGCAGTGCGCGGCGCAATTTCATCGCACTTTAACTTTCAGCTACTCGCTACCACGGTTTTTCGCCGGTGAGTTATTCTGCCCGCTGATGACCGAAACGGTACAACAAAAACGTGGCGGCAAAGCGTTCCACAGCATCCTGGAACCACACTTTGATTTCATCCACCAGCAACGCCAGCGGCGCAAGACGTGGCAGGAAATCGCCGGTTTGTTGTTTAGCGAAAAAGGCGTCCGTGTCACGCTCTACGCGCCGTATCGCTTTTACCGGCGCAAATTAAAAAGAGCGGCTAAACCGCATTGGGAAAATTCAGCCATTGATTCCCAGCCAGCCCGCCCAAACACGCTGGCCAGCCGGCCGCAACCGCGTCCAGCGCCATTGCCGGTGGAACCCGTTTTCAAACGTCCCGATCTCTCAACCATTAACACCGAAGAATTCACATGAACACCAACATCACCAAACGCATCCACATCAATCCCCAATCCAAAGGCAGTCTCGGCAAAAGTTTCGAGGCTGAATTCCGCACCGCCTGGCTCGATTATCACGGCATCGGCTGGCATGGCTCCGATCTTGATGACCGGCATCATTCCTTTGCCGACCGGCATCCCGAACAAGTGCAGTCCTACACGCTGGGTAATGACGATGACAGCAAATCCACGCTGCTGGGATTGTTCCGCAGCGTGTCGCGCAGCGATGCGCCAGTTCACGTTATTGATTGCCGGGCGCAGGCCGATGGCCTCATCGTCCAAGCCCTCGAATCCTTGCAGCTCATCCAATCATTGGCCACCGAAGGTACCCGGTTTACGTTTTTCCTGTTTCCCAGCGAGGACACCGAGAGCATGAATAATCTGCTCGACCTGTTTTACTTCGCCGGCGACCGGGTGGATTACGTGGTCGTCCACAACCCGGCCAAGGTCAGAACTAACCTGTTCAGGAAATCAAACATTGAAGCGGAGTTAAAAAAGTTTGGGGCGAAGGAATTGACGTTGCCGGTGGTGACTTCCATCACGTTGCTCGCCGTCAAACGCGCCGAGGCCAGGGCTGGCCGCAAATTGAGTTTTGCGGAAGTGGCGTATCCTGGAGCACCGCACTTGGAACCGATGCTGGCCGGTGAGATGCAATGGGCAATGCAGCAGATGTTCCGGCAATACGACGCCCTTGCCGATTTGCTCGTGCCACCGCAACAGGGGCCGGAGATTCAGCCGCAGCCGGAACCAGCAGCAAAACCATCCCGCCCCAAACACCCGATGCTCAATTTGGGAGAATGAGTATGGACTTGAACAAGGACGACTTGGCGGCGCTGTGCGCCGGGATGACGACGGACGAAGTTGATCGGGTTCACCGGCTGTTGCACGAATGGAATGTTGGACCGGCCAGCAGTTTCCCGGTGCAACTGGCGTTGCTGACCAAGGCGCAATGGCGCATCGCGGCCAATCTGCCGCGCTTGATGAATGATGCCCGGAAATTGCTTGAATTGCATCTGGCCGAATACCGGCGGCAGAGTCAAGCGATGGTAAATGATTTTGCCGATACAGTAGATGGCCAGAACAAGGAGTTGAAAAGCGCGGTCGAAATCCATGTCCAAGCCACCCGGCAGGCTGCGGAACAAATCCAAGTGCAGTTCGCGGACGCGGAAACGGTCGCCAAACGAATTAAATCTCTGATGGAAAGCGCGGTGTCCGAATGGAAGGGAATCAAAGCCAGCACCACGGCTCAGTGTGGGCGGCTGGAGCAGGTCGCCGACGATTTGGACAACCGGTTTGTCTGGCAGACGCTCCTGACGGCGTTGCTCCGGTTTTCGCTGGCAATCGTTTTGGGCGTTCTCCTCGGCCATTATTGTTGGTCGCATTGAAAGGCCGCGAATAAACAGGACGCATCCGCTGGTCGGTTTGGGCGCGCGAATCCAGGTTCGATTGTGTGTCGCCGGTCTGTTTGTCAAGGTAGTCCGCCCTTTCCCCTGACGGCTCCACCTGTGACAAACAGACCGGCTCCGGGATCTCTTGCGTTTAGGATTCGGCGCGCGGAGAACTGTTCACTGAGAGGAAACCGGTTCACAGTTCACGGCAATATTCTGCAAGTGGACTTTCAAGGCCCGCGCAATCCACAGGAGGATACGGACACCCGAAACCTTTGCAATACGCCGTAATTGAAGTCGTGATGATTTGCCAAGCAAGTTTAAGATCGGGCCGTGGCAGATTTTTTGTCCAAAGAAAAACGATCAAAGGTCATGTCTTCGATTAGATCGAAGGCGAATAATTCAGCGAACCGAACGCAACGCATCCCGTTGCCAAAGATTTTCCCTAAATTTACGGAAACACCAGCCAATTTTAACGTCGTCCTGTTTCCAGTTCTGTCTAGAGGTCGAGGCAGAACAAAATGTCTTCAATCAACCGGATCGGATTGGAGAGCTTTTGGACAGGCGTGACTTGAAAATGTGCGAAACGGCCCAATAAAAAAGCCCGTCCGAAGACGGGCTTTAAAATACCCCACCATCGCCGTGTGTAACCGATCCGATGAACATGTCTTGCAACATGTGAAACCAGCCGGATTGCTTTCGACTTCCATTTAAGGCATGTCGGCCACAACCACATACTGGCTTCCTGATCGTTTTTTACTACGGTTCAAGGATGTGTTGCTAATCACGAACACAGCAGGGCAAATCCAGTTTCCAAAGAGCAGCTTTACTGCCAAATAAATCGTCCCGTTCAATGTTTTCTAAAGCAAAATTTCCAAAATGATTTTTAGTTTTCATCATCAAAAGAATAGCGCCAACATCAGCCAGCTTTTGAGTTACTGCTGCTACGATACGACTTGGGCTGGCTCTTTGCTATGGGGTGTTCACCCCATACCACCCGCAAGGTTTTCCGGTTTATTTAGATCAGCGTGCTATGAGAAAAAAATCTCGCAAGCTGGTGCGAAAGCCAGTGCATCACTTCAAGGCCAAGTGCGTCCGATCCATCCTGTCGCCAGTGCCGCCCGTGCGCTCAACTTGGCCGACACCACGCCCACCACATTCCCATGTCCATCCACCAGCGCGCCGCCCGAATTGCCCGGCTGCATCGGCACGCTGATTTGAAAATAGCGCGGATCATCCTGAATGCCGGACAACGACGCGATTTCCGCTTTGGCCAGCTTGGGTGCGAATCCCTGCAACGTATTTATGTTTCAGCCTGTTGCAGAAGCCAGAGGAGGAGAAGTCAAGTTTGGCGACCCTATCGTGCCGCGTTCTAAATTATGCCGAGTGCAATGGGGTGTTCACCCCATAGACAGAGTGGCAATCACACACAACGTTGAGGTTAATTAAGCACCAATGTTTGTGGCGTAACACCATTCATGAAGCGAATCACTGTCTTGCTGGCGGACAACAACACGCTCGTGCGTAAGGATATTAGAGAGATTCTGGAACGCGAAGACGATCTTGAAGTGGTCGGCGAAGCGAAAAACGGCCATCAGGCGGTCGCCATGGCCAAAAAACTTCGTCCCGCATTGGTTCTGATAGACGTTGCCATGCCGCTGCTCAATGGTTTGCAAGCGACGCGCCAGATTCTCAAAGCCGCCCCCGCCACCAAAGTGCTCATGCTTTCGGCGCACGGTGATGATGAATATGTCGAAGAGGCGGCCAACTCCGGCGCGATGGGCTATCTGATCAAACACACCGCCGTTGACAGTCTGTGCCAAGCGATTCGGGAAGTCCACAAGGGGAACACATTTTTGAGCCCGTCCATTCCCAAACATCTTCACAAACGGTATCGGAAAAAGCAGATGGATTGAGCTTCTTTTTCGGCAGGAATGCCAACGGTCGAAAGGCAACGGGTTGCCCGCACGGAGAGGCCATTTGAGGGTGGCTTGGGTTTCACGGCAACCGCGAAGGCGGAACTAAATGCGCCAACCGGCGCTGGCTCCAGCGATTTGGCAGCGTCACATTCATTTCTTGATACTCTTAATAACCAAGATGGCGATTAAACATGCCTCTGAGATGATGATAAGGGCGTAGCCTCCATAAACGCCCCAAATCATGGGATGTGGCCGCTGGAATTTCAAAGCATCCGCGAGGAGAGCTGGTAGTGTATCAGTTTGAAATCAGAAAACCAACTTTGGGCTGGGAATGTGATTTGCAATAGCGCAGAGTGGATTCATGCCCAACCTCACAAGAAAATTTGACAAATTAAAAGAAAAGGTTGAAAAGCTTGAAAAAGAAGATTTGGCTCTTTGCACATCTATTGCCAAAAAGCTGGCGCGCCTGGACGCAAGCCGGAACGCCCTGCAAAAGTCTCTCCATAGGTCTGCTGGCCTGGCTATGTCATTGGGTTTCCAGTCCAGCGCCGCAGCACGAGCGAGCGTCTCTTGACCATTTTGGGTTTGGTCACCATCGGCATCGTCGCCGACACCGGCCTGACCGCCCACAATGGATTCATCGCCTTTCTGGCGCTGGGCGGCCTGTTCCTCGTGGATCGCAAAATCTATCAGGCACTTAATTGGTTCTTTTCCTGGCCGGTTTTTACCCTTAGGATTCAATGAACATGAAACTTTCCGACAAACTCCAAAAGGCTCTCAACGACCAGATCAACCTCGAATTCGCATCGGCCTATGCCTATCTGGGCATGGCCGCCTACTTCGACCACACGGCCTTTACCGGATTCGCGCAGTGGATGCTCTTGCAGGGAAAGGAAGAACTCGGCCATGCCAGCAAGTTTTACGATTATGTGGTGGATCGCGGGGGCAAGGTCGGGTTGCTGGCCATTGATCAGCCGAAGTGTGAATACGCCGCACCACTCGACGCTTTTCAAACCAGTCTCGGGCACGAGCAGAAAGTCTCCAAGTCCATCTGCCACCTATACGAACTGGCGATGGCGGAGAAGGATTATCCGACCCTTTCGTTCCTGAAATGGTTTCTGGATGAACAGGTGGAGGAGGAAAAGACGGTGAGTGACCTCGTCCAGAAACTCAAATTGGTGGGCGACAACCACAACGGCCTTTATCAGATCGACCAGCTTGCCGCCAAGCGAGCCTCGGAAGAAAAGTAAACGCCAGCATGGGGTGCCAGGGTAGTTCCATGTTCCATACCCTAATCCGTGGATTCCTGCCGTCCGTGATTTTGCGGTTCGGATTCAATCTTTGCCTTTTTCTTCCCGGCCTTGAATCCTTCTTCGTAGGCGCAAACGGCGCATTTGTGATGGCCTGTGCCAGCCTGTGATTGTGGCAGAAGGTCTAAAATTTCCTGTGGCGCGGTGTTCCCATGATTGCAAGTTTCGTTTGGCATAAATTATGACGTTAAGACAAGGTGGATTGTCGTGTATCCTGTAATCATTATACCCCCCTCAAAGCTTTTGTTGCAAAAAAATCCAAACTCAATCATAAAATCAGCCAATCTTAAATCGTATAAACCCGGCAATAATTCCTGCAAATAAAGGCGAATTTAAAAAGTCCATATTAGCCATCATTTACTAGGCTTTGAGTAAAAAGTCAAATGCTAAGCCCAAGCCACAAACGGCGATGCCAGCGCACAATGCAGTTTAGGCGAGCATTTACTGAATAGACAGGGTTGCGAGACCAACCGCGAGCAGGCGATTTACTGGCTCAGGCAAGCCGCCAATCAGGGGGACATTGAAGCCTCAAATAAACTCGCCAACTTGAAGCAATAAAACAGCTTCATTTGCTTCCATTGCTGAGCCTGCACAATCTAATTGAGCTTTGCCCGGTTTCGGCACGCTGTCTGCCGTGTTGCTAATGGCGGTTGCTGGCTGACCCTGAATCCGATATCGTTTTTCGACACATGGAAGTCACGGTCAACAAAAAGCACTTCGAGAATGAGCCATGAGAGTCGGCATCCTCGAATTGCTCGTGGAATCAGAGTCCAGGAACTGGGTTGAGTCGGCTTATGGCGCCCATTTCAAGAGGTATTATTGCAGCATCACCCCGCAGGTGGTGGCCGTCTGGTGCCGCCAACTCGGTCATCAGGCGTTCTACGCCACGTTTTATGGACATCAAGACCCGAAAAGTTTGCTGCCAGACGACCTGGACGTCGTCTTCATTTCAACCTACACCCAGGCCAGCGCCCTGGCCTACGCCCTGGCCAAGCTTTATCGCACCGAAAAAACTCTGACGGTCATCGGCGGGCCGCACGCCAAATCCTTCCCCACCGATTGTCTCCGCTTTTTCGACCTCGTCGTTAAAGACTGCGACAAGACACTGATCAACGACATTCTGCGCGGCAGCTTCGACCGCCATTCCATCATCAGCAGCGGGCGGCCCTTGAAGGAAATCCCCAGCGTCGAGGAGCGTATGCCCGAAATTGTCAAAGCCGTGTTTACCCGGGGTCGAGCGCGGGGCATCGGTTCGGTGCCCTTGTTAAGCAGTGTGGGCTGTCCTTACAGTTGCGACTTCTGCGTGGATTGGAACAGCCCGTATGCGGTGCTCCCGCTGGAACGACTCGAAGCCGATTTACGCTACGTGT
>Ga0181523_10000455_pt1 | contig 46090 bp, 31 predicted proteins | sample PEATcosm2014_Bin_43_FD_119752 | JGI IMG/M metagenome (GOLD analysis project Ga0181523, IMG submission 119752) | Peatland microbial communities from MTU Mesocosm Facility, Houghton, MI, USA - PEATcosm2014_Bin05_30_metaG | ecosystem: Environmental > Terrestrial > Soil > Wetlands > Peat | place... | reverse complement strand
TCTCACATCAATTCGAAATTTCCTGGAGGAAACTGAATTGGGCAAGGACATGGTCCCCAAGAAAATCTTCTTCACCAAAGGTGTGGGCAAACATCGGGAGCGCCTCACCTCTTTCGAACTCGCATTGCGCGATGCCGGTATTGCGGCGCAAAATCTGGTGCGGGTCTCTTCCATTTTTCCGCCCAACTGTAAACTGGTCCCGCGCTCACAGGGACTTACGTATCTTTCGCCCGGAGAAGTTGTATTTGCGGTGGTCGCCGAAAACTCCACGCATGAGCCGCACCGCCTGCTGGCCTCTTCGATCGGCGTGGCCATTCCTGCCGATCGCAACACCTACGGATATCTGAGCGAGCACCACTCGTTCGGCGAGACCGAGGACGCAGCCGGAGATTACGCGGAAGAACTCGCCGCCGAAATGTTGGCTACGACTCTGAACGTGGAGTTCGATTCCGACCGGTCGTGGGACGAGAAAAAAGAGATCTATCGAATCTCTAACAAAATCGTTCGCACCGCCAACGTGACGCAATCGGCGGTGGGCGATAAGCGCGGACTGTGGACCACGGTGATTGCTTCCGCGGTGCTGATCTTCGACTGATTGCGATTCGCGTGTAGAGCGGACACTCCTGTCCGCTGCTTTTGACGTTAGTGTTGGCCGCTGCCGGAATCAAGATCAAAAGCGGCGGACAGGAGTGTCCGCCCCACGCGGCAAGCCGCGTCTCCACTTTGCAATTTGCGCAATCGTCTTTTTCCCCGCCGGCTTCTTCTTCAGCCGCTCCAGCACGGCGGCAACGACCAGCGGCAATCCTACTGTCGCATCCACAAAAACTTCGCCAAACTTCCCGCCTTCCGCCGGAGGCACAAACTTTCCCCAAGAAACCGCCTCGCTGTAAGGACTGCCCGACAGCCCGCCCCAATAGACCGGTTCCGGGCAGATGCGCAATCCATAGTGATAACGCTTCAGCGGCAGGTCTTCCCCGCCCCGGCGGTGGCGCAATTCGATGAACGGTCCAAACTGCTGCGACCAGTTGCGCGGAACGCCTCCGCCGATGGTGAAAATTCCCAGCCGCTTCTGACTTAACAGCGTCGCAGCAAAGTGCTCCAGGTCTTCGAAGGGATCGAATCGAAAGCGCGGCTTCCCTTTTTTATCGCGCTCACGATTGGTCAAGGCATAATCGAGGCCGAGTTCGGAATCGGAGAAAGCGGGAACAAATACCGGAACATTTTTTTCATAGGCAGATTTCAGAATGCCGCGTTCTTTCTCTCGTTTCGCCAGATGCGCTCCGATGGCTCGGTTCAACTTGTAGGAACACATCACTTCGTTCGCGTCCCAGGCGCCGAACACGGCAGCCATCACGCGCTCCACGTCGTCCAGGTTCTGCTCGGGTTCGAGCGTGTCATAGACGCGGTTGTATCCCGCCTCGTAGAGTTCCTCGTCGCTGAGCTCCGGATTGTGCCGGAAATGAGCGCGCCCGGTCGCCTCGACCAGGCCGTGCGCCATCAGCGCGCCGGTAGACACGATGGCATTCACGATGCCGCGATCGATCAACTCGGCAATCACCAGGCCCTGCTTAGCTACGGTCATGGCGCCGGCGAGGGTCATGACGACGAAACAGTCTTTGTCGCGGGCCATGGCTTCGAGCACATCGGCAGCTTCACCGAGCTGACGGCCGGTGAAGGCCGTCCTGGACATGGCGCGCACCAGGTCGTCAATGGATTGAATCTTGGTGAGATCGAGTGGCTCCAGCGGAATCAGTCGGTCGGCGACCGGGTCGTGCAGCTTCCGGTCAATGCCCGCGCCTTCTTGATGATGGCTTCCGTTATGATGGCCTTGTTTAACGACGTTTTTTGGCTTCAAGGATGAACCTCCAGAGTAAAAACCTGATTTTGACCGAAGAACCAATTTACTAGAACTGAGCGAAATGCGGTGCGGTTTGCTTTCACATTGGCGTAACATTCACGCCAGCAGCAAGCACTTTGATATCCTAGAGCGCGATCAAACATCGGTAGAGATGCGGTGTGTTGCGTCTTCCGAAGGCTGGAGAGAACGTGCGAGACAAATTTACCGTCGCGCTGATCCAGATGTCGTGCGGCCCCGAGCCTGCCGACAATCTGGCCAAGGCGCTCGATCGCGTTGCAGAGGCGGCACGCAAGGGAGCGGACGTTGTCTGCCTGCCCGAGCTTTTTCAGACGCAGTATTTCTGCCAGCGTGAGGACGCCGCGCTATTCGATCTGGCGGAACCGATCCCCGGCGCGACCACGGCAAAGCTCGCCGCCGCTGCCCTGAAGAATAACGTCGTGCTCATCGCATCGCTCTTCGAGAAACGTGCGCCCGGCCTCTATCACAACACAGCCGCGGTTTTCAATTCGGATGGCGCGCTCGCCGGCATCTATCGCAAGATGCACATTCCCGACGATCCGCTCTACTACGAGAAATTTTATTTCACCCCGGGTGATCTCGGGTTCAAAGCTTTTGATACTTCCGCTGGAAAACTCGGCACGCTTGTCTGCTGGGATCAGTGGTATCCGGAAGGCGCGCGTCTCACCGCGTTGCAGGGCGCGAGCATTCTTTTTTATCCCACGGCTATCGGATGGCATCCCGCGGAGAAGGCTGAGTTTGGCGAGGCGCAACACGACGCCTGGCGCACCATCCAGCGGGCGCACGCAATCGCAAACGGGGTTTATGTTGGTGTGGTGAATCGTGTCGGCTTCGAGACGGGAGATATCCGCGGCAATTCCGTGTCCGGCAAAGGTCTCGAATTTTGGGGTGGGTCGTTCTTCTGCGATCCCTTCGGCCGGGTGTTGGCCGAAGCTTCGCACGACAAGGAAGAAATTCTCCTTGGCGAAGTCGACTTGCATCACCTGGAAGACATTCGCCGCAACTGGCCGTTTCTGCGCGACCGGCGCATCGACAGTTATGCTCCCATCACCAGCCGCATGCTGGACGGAAAGTGACTGGACGACAAATGGCTAGCCCGCACGCCAAACTTCTCCCTGCCGCACAGGGATACCGCATGCCCGCCGAGTGGGAGCCGCACGAGTCCGCCTGGCTCGCGTGGCCGCATCTTCGCGACGATTGGCCGGGCAAGTTCGAGCCGATTCCCTGGGTGTATGCCGAGATCATCCGCAACCTGGCGCGGCATGAGCGTGTGGACCTGATCGTCAATGACACCGGTTGGGAAAAGCGGGCGCGCGCGGTGCTTGAAAAGGCGGACGCGCTTTCCGATAACGTCTGCTTTCATCGCTGGCGCACCGACCGCGTATGGACGCGCGACTCCGGCTGCATCTTTCTGACATCCGCCGCTGATAATCCCAATTCCGGGCTGCTCGCTCTGCACTTTCAATTCAACGCCTGGGCCAAATATCCGAATTACGCGCACGACGAAAAGAATGGAGAGCGCATGGCGAAGGCTGCTGGCGTTCGCCTCGTTCAGCCATTAAGTAAGAAGCGCCGCATCGTTCTCGAAGGTGGATCGATCGACGTCAACGGCTGCGGCACTCTTCTTACGACCGAAGAGTGTCTGCTCTCCACCACCCAACAGCGCAACCCGCCGATGGATCGCGCCGCCTATGAACAGCTCTTCGCCGACTATTTTGGCGTGCAGTCCGTGATCTGGCTCGATAGCGGAATTACCGGGGACGACACTCACGGGCACGTCGATGACATCACCCGCTTCGTCGCTCCAAATACCGTGGTCACGATGATTGAGCAGAATGAACAGAGCGAAAATTACGCAGCCCTGCACGCCAACCTCGGACGCCTGAAGAACGCCCGCACTTCCGACGGGCAAAAGCTTGAGATTGTCGAAATTCCCATGCCGCGTCCGGTGGTTTTCGAGGGCCGCCAGTTGCCTGCCAGCTACGCTAATTTCTACATTGCGAATGGCCAGGTGCTGGTGCCGGTCTTCAATGATCCGAATGATCGCGTTGCACTCAACACACTAGCGGAACTGTTACCCAGTCGCGATATTGTCCCCATCTATTCGGGCGATCTGATTTGGGGATTCGGCGCGCTGCACTGCATGACGCAACAGCAACCGGTGGGATGAGGCTCGCGTTGCGTCGCTCGCACACCGTCGCAAGCTCCTTACCACCGGAACACTGAGGAACACAGGGGAAGACCATCTTCCTCTTCATCTTCATCGTTGTCGTTATCATTTACACTTCTATCCGTGAACGCCGAGATCATTGCCGTTGGGTCTGAGCTGCTTACCCCCCATCGCCAGGACACGAACTCGCTCTACCTCACCGAAAAACTGAATGAACTGGGCGTCGAAGTACGCTTCAAGTGCATTGTGGGCGACGATCTCGAAGCACTGACCGCGGCCGCCAAGCATGCCATGCGGCGGTCCGACATCATCATTTTCTCGGGCGGCCTCGGCCCGACTGAAGATGATCTGACGCGCGAAGCGGTGGCCGATGCGCTGGGTCTGAAACTGCAACGCGATGCCGAAATCATTGCGAAACTCGAAGATCGCTTTGCCAAGCGCGGCATGAAGATGTCGGCCAATAATGCCAAGCAGGCCGACATTTTGACCAATGCTGCAGTGCTGCAAAATCCGCTCGGCACTGCTCCCGGCCAATGGATTGGCGGGAAATACGATGGCCACGAACGATTGCTGATGCTGCTTCCCGGTCCTCCTTATGAAATGAAGGCGATGTTCGAAACCGAATGCATACCGCGGCTGCGCGCCCGTATTCCTGTGCAGCACATCGCCACGCGCACGCTCAAGATGGCGATGATTCCGGAATCCCAAGTGGACGCGCGGGTCGCTCCCATCTACAAAACCTACGCCGACGTCGAGACTACGATTCTCGCGGGCGGGGGCGAGATTCAACTCCATCTGCGCTGCCGGAAAGATTCGCTGGCGGATGCCGAGGCGCGCGTTGAAGAGCTGGCCGAGAAGATCGAGGACGAACTTGGCGACGCCATCTTCTCTCGCAAAGGTGAAACCATCGAGCAGATCGTCAGCTATCTGCTGCAGATGCGCAGCATGACGCTGGCGGTAGCTGAGTCCTGCACCGGCGGCCTGCTGGCCGAGCGCATCACGTCGCTCAGCGGCAGCTCACGCTATTTTCTGGGCGGCGCCGTGGTGTATTCGAACGAACTGAAAACCCAATTTGCGAATGTTCCCAAAGCGCTGATCGATCAGCACGGAGCGGTGAGCCGCGAAGTGGCCGCGGCGCTGGCCGAAGGCATCCGCAAGCGCTGCCTCGCGAGCTACGGAGTCGGCATCACTGGAGTCGCCGGTCCGAGCGGCGGAACCGAGCAGAAGCCCGTGGGATTGGTTTATGTCGGGCTTGCAGGAGAAGAAGGCACGCAGGTGGTCGAACGCAATTTTCCCGGCGATAGAAAGCGCATTCGCCAGTTCGCAACCCAGCAGGCGTTGGAGATGATCCGCCGGGCGCTCTTGTAGGGCGCTTATACGAATGTGTGGTGGCGGGGCTCTGCCCCGCTGGGACGGGCCAGAGGCCCGTCACCACATAACCAGAGTTATGCAAGAGTTATGCAAGAGTTATGCGAATATTTATCGGCATCGATCTTGACCCTGACGTTCGCGCTCGATTTTCGCGCTTCCTTGAAGGCGTCGAGAGCTTTGCGCCCGAGGCGCGCTGGGTGCGGCCGGAATCGCTGCACATCACGTTGAAGTTCATCGGAGAGCAAACACCGGAGCAGGTCGCATCCATCACCGAACGTTTAAGGCGAGTTGAAGGCAGCGCGTTCGAAATTCGCTCCGCGGGATACGGATTCTTCCCCTCTGCGAAGGCTCCACGCGTATTCTGGACCGGAATTCACGCCGGCCCGCAACTTTCGGAACTAGCCTCGAAGATCGACGCAGCTATGGGCGAACTTGGTATTCCTCGCGAGGACCGGGCGTTCAGTCCGCATCTGACTCTGGCGAGGGCTGGAGGCGGGAGAAAATCAGGTTCCCAGAAATGGCGCAAGGGCGACGGTCCTAACGTAGCGTTCGCTTTGCTCGAGAAGCGGCTCTCCGCCATGGGCGAGCTCGATTTCGGCACCATGACGGCCCACGAGTTTATCCTTTATCAGAGCCAGCTTTCACCGGGAGGATCAAAGTACACGAAGCTGGAGCGGTTTCCGCTCCAGGGATCGGAATCGAAGTAATTGAAGACTGCAGATAGACGCGCATGAATCTCTATTGTATCGCCGCCGCCGTGGGCTACCTTCTGGGATCCGTCCCATTCGGTTATCTGCTGGTGCGGGTTTTTAAAGGCGAGGATGTACGCACGAGCGGCAGCGGCAACATTGGCGCGACCAACGTGGCCCGCAAGTCGCCTGCACTCGGGGCTGCGACTTTGCTGCTCGACGCCGCTAAGGGGTTGGCTGCGGTTCTGGTGGCGCGGGTGCTGTTCGGCGGACCGCATCAGGCGCTCATCATGACTACTGCGGCGTTCTTCGCCGTGCTTGGCCATCTGTTCCCCGTCTGGCTCAAGTTTCGCGGCGGCAAGGGTGTGGCCACCAGCCTGGGGGCTTTTATATTGCTCACACCGAAATCCATTTTATGCATGGTGGGCCTGTTCTTGATTATTGCCGTCGCCTTCCGCTACGTCTCGCTCGGGTCGGTCGCTGTGGCGGCAGTTTTTCCGCTGCTGGCTTGGGCGCTCCGCGAATATACCGACTCGCGGCAACTTGTTTTGATCGCCTTGGTTTCGGCGTTCGTCATCTGGAAGCACCGTCAAAACATCGGGCGTCTCGTCACCGGCACTGAATCGAAGTTCGGAACGAATCCTGAAAAAGAGTCGGAAGCGTTAGGAGCGACCCGCAGATGAGCCGTATCGCCGTGATCGGAGCGGGCGCCTGGGGCACGGCGCTGGCAATCGTCCTCGGACGCAAAGGGACAGAACATGTTCGGCATGAGGTCCGGCTCTGGGCGAACGAAGCGGAAGTCGTGGAGAGCATCGCAAGAAGCCGAATCAACGAACACTTTCTGCCGGGGTTCATCCTGCCAGAATCGATTCAGGCGACCAGCGACCTGAAGACCGCGCTCGACGCCGCGGAAATCGTGGTCAGCGTCATGCCTTCGCAGCATTGCCGGGCGTTATTCGAGCGCATGGCTCCGGAGCTTCGGCCGGAAACACTTTTCGTCAGCTGCACCAAGGGACTCGAAGACGGAACTTTACTGCGCACGACGGAAGTGATTGGCGATGTCTTGCGCAGCCGGAAGTTCACGCCTCGCGTGGCGGCGCTCAGCGGCCCGTCCTTTGCGAAAGAGGTGGCGCGCGGCGATCCGACGGCTGTGACCGTGGCCTCCGTCGATGGAGAAGTAACGCGAGCGGTGCAGCACGCATTCAACGATTCCCGCTTTCGGGTTTATACCAACGACGACGTGATCGGGGTGGAGTTAGGCGGCGCGCTGAAAAATATCATTGCTATCGCCGCCGGGGTTTGCGACGGCCTCGGCCTCGGCCACAACTCGGTAGCGGCACTGATTACGCGAGGGCTCGCCGAAGTGGCGCGCCTGGTGGTGGCCTGCGGTGGACGCCTCGACACCATGGCCGGGCTTGCCGGATTGGGCGATCTGGTTCTGACCTGCACCGGAGATCTCTCGCGCAACCGCAGCGTAGGCGTTGAGCTGGGCAAAGGCCGCAAGCTGTCCGATATCATCGCCGGGATGCACGGTGCGGTCGCCGAAGGAGTTTTCACCACCAAAGCCGCGGTTAGTTTAGCGCAGAAGAAGAACGTCGAAATGCCGATTACCACACAAATGTTCGCCATCCTGGAAAACGGCAAGTCGCCCCATCAGGCGATCGAAGAGCTCATGACGCGCACCGCGAGGGCAGAAATCTATTGAGTAGTATCGCAGAAATTGACGGGCAAGTAGAATTTCTGGGTTGCGCAGTGGAGGCGGCTCAACGGTGGCGGCGCTGGTTGAGTTTGCCAACTTCTGGGGGTGGGCCCGAAAGCGGCTCAAATAGTATAGTGCGGAACTATCCTATAGACCGGCTGGCATGGCTTTCCGGTTCATGATGGCTCAAGGCATATTAAGCCCCAATAAATGGGGATAGTAGCCATGTCATAAGCCGTAAGCCTTAATGCCTATGCGACGTTTGAGAATCCACTTGGTTCTGACCAGTATAACCTGGACGGTTCGAAGAACTCGAAAATGCCAGCCAACGCGCGAGTATTAGCCTAACTCCGCTGACGGGCTCGCGCAAGGATGACGTCTTTCTCTTTTAGTCTCGGACGGAGGGGCCGTCGGTTCAGAACGCTCCTCCGCCTCTGCTGACAGCTTCTCCAACCTTGCAAGTCGCCGTTCCAGATCCGTTGTCTCAATCGCGCGCATCTGCAAATTCAAAAGGGGCGCCAGACCAGCAGCGATCCTGGGGTTAATCCTGCCGGCGTAGACATCCGCGATCAACCGAGCCACCGTGTCCCGCACGGCAATCGCATTGTCCAAGGTCGGCAGTGTATCCGCGGTTTCGCCGAGATCGTGATGCTTGCTCCTGCCCCCGATCCGGCCCAGTTCGGAAGCCTTGTTGGGATTGGCGTGAAAAAAGCATAAACCGCCCGCGGTTGCGGCAGCTTGGCAGGGCTTGCCAGTCTTTGCGCGGGCCTTACAGCGGGAGTCAAGATTCTTGTGAGTCATCTTGTTCAGACTCAATGCTGGACTGAGATTGTTGCGCGAGACGAAGCTGGTGCGCCTCAATCAGTTGTTCGCATTTGACTGCATCTTCGCTCGAAGTCAGGTCCATGTTCACGAAGTTCATGATTCTTATCCTCCCGAACCGGCGAAGTCCGTGAACTGGACATCCCCTGTTCAGCTCTTCTTCTAATTGTCCAGGTTCGAACGCTAGGAACGGGATCGGGGATTTTATCTTGGGGCAATTACAGTCGGCCAATTCCACGCGCTTCACCCTTTCGGCCACCTCCTGCTCAACGGCGGCCAATCGCCTATTCAGACTGGAGAATCTTCGTGACACGGTTTTCGGTCTCAGACGCATGTTTCTTGGTATAGGTACTACGATATTACGCTGTTGCGCATGGTCATGACTAACACCGGAGTACATCAAGTGCAGGAACCGTGGATCCAGCTTACTTTGTCGGCCACCTACGGCGAATCCAGAGTTGCCGTGACCACAGGCAACTACCGAACTGCTTGGCCCCGCGAGGTGGTACGGGGATCCGGGTTAGCCTCCCCGATGTTTTGGAGTTAATCCCCTGGAAACCTGTGGCTTGAGAAACGCAAAATCTCCCGGGCTTCGGCTAAGGCCGGCGGGAGCGAAAGACGGGGACTCGCTTATTTCCTTCCCTGATATGACCTACTTGTCCCTCTCTTTTGGCCGCGCTACAAGTCGATGAAGGTATCTGGATCCTTCTCTCTCGTAGTCGAGAATCCCGCCCCTGAGAAGCAGTTCGCAAACTTGGGCCAAACTCCTCCCCTCCTTCTTGGCGATCTGCAGTAGTGCACCTTTGACTTCGCTGGATACTCTGAACCCAATCCGTTCATCCTTGGCGGTCATAACTTGCGCGGATTTTAGACCTTTCATCAATACCTCGCAATCATTTTCCGCCTTGACAGAGTATCGACAATGGTTCACCATGGTGAACATCGGTATACGTTGGTGAACACGGAGTTATATGAAATCTGGGTCTTCCAAGAGTCAGAAAGTCTTAGTCAGAGAAAATTTGCGCTTTGCGAAGCGATTCGTATCCGAAACCCTCCCACCAGTCTTGCTCGAGCAATTGCGCGCGCTAACCCACAACTTTTCGCTCTCCTTAAAGTCTGGGGACCTCCTTCTTCTGAGTGGTGGTTGGTACGTGACCCACGCTGGGCTGATCCGCTTGGCCAAACGTTGCCGTTGCTCTGGAATGCAGGTTCAGCCGGTTCGTCAGCTGTCGGATCCGGCAACTGGGCGTTATGCCTTTCGAGCTACTGTCTACAAGTCAACCCGCTGTCGTGGATTCGTCGGCTACGGGGATGCCGATCCCTCCAACGTTTCTGCGCTGGTTCATGGAGCGGAAATGCGAGTCGCGGAGACGCGGGCTGTCAATCGAGCCCTACGCAAGGCCTACGGGATCGGCATCTGCTCGGTTGAGGAAATTGGCTCCTTCGCCGATCGGCCGCAATCTTCTCAAGAGGCGAAGAAGATCTCGCCGCAACCTGCCAACGGGAATTACGGCGGTCCCAAAGTTCGCGACCGCCTGTGCCAGATCATTCGGCAGCATCAACTCGATCCCAACCTGGTCAAGGCCTACGCAACCGATTTCTGCGGAACCAAGACCTTGCGCGAAGCGACCCGCGAACTGGTTGAGAACTTCGTCGGACATCTGTCTGACTGGGCAGAGAAAGACCGCAATGCCCTGCTCTGCCAGCTCAACAGCTATCTCGGGCAAAAGGAAGGTGCCGCATGAGACGACAGATTAGCGGATTGCACGCTGCAGATCGCTGTGCGGCCGACCAGATCCCCGAAGGAGTCTTTCTTGTCCGCGTGCAAAAAATCAATTTTCGTCGGCAGGCACAGAAGCCTTACTACGCGCTCAACCTAGCAGTGCTTGAGCCCAACCGGTTTTCAGGCCACATCCTTTCGAGCCGGCTGTATTGCAACCCGAAAGCCCTGTGGAAACTGAATTGGTTCCTGCGCGATTTTGGCTATGACACCGAACTGCTCGGAAGAGACGAGGTGGACGAAACTCAGCTCCTAGGTCTGAAGGGCGTGGTCAAGATCAGCCACATCATCTTCAACGGCACTTCCCTGCTCCGGCTCGACGGTTTTGCCTCCGCTGACCGTTGGGAAGAACTCTCGCCGGCAAATCTGGACAACCCACAGGTGGCCTGATGACCTACAGCTACACCCAGATCAGCCAGTATTTGACCTGTCCGCGGCGCTATCGGCATCGCTATCTCGATGGCTGGAAGGAGAAGGATACGCGTGCGGCGATGGTATTCGGTCGCGCTTTCGAACGAGCATTGGGCGCATACTTTCGCCGCGAAGATCCGGGGGCCCTTCTGTTCGCGGAATGGTCCGCCAGTCAAAAACAAGGCTTGCACTACGGCGACCGAGACTCGTGGGATCGAATGCTCCAACAAGGAATCACGCTGTTGGAGCGGTTCTGCCAAGAGGATCGTGTCCGGATTCGCGAACCACACCAAGACCTGCAGATCAAATTCACCCGGGAATTTGCCGGAAGAAGCGACTTCGTCGCTTACGTCGATGCTATCGGGGAGCTTGACGGCACCCGTTGCTTGCTCGAGTGGAAAACGACTTCTAGTCGATACCCCGAAGAACCCGAGGGTTTGTTGGCCTTGGATCCGCAACTCGTTTGCTACTCCTGGATGACCGGGATTGCGGAAGTCGCCCAGGTGGTATTCGTCCGTAAGCGCCTTGTCGAGATTCAATACTTGCGTACGACCATATCCGACGAGCAGCGCCAGGAGTTTGGTCACTTGGTGGAAGACACGATCACCAGAATTGAGTCCGGGCAGTTCTTGCCGCACAGCGGCATTCGCTTTCCGCAGAATCCCTGCAGCAGCTGTGCCTATGTCGGTCTTTGCCTGGGTCGACAAGAAATGGTCGACGCCAGCCTCGTACGGCGTCCGGGAGCAGACAGTCTTGACTGGCTTGACGAGCTTAATTACTAGGAATCCGCCGATGCCCCCAAGATTGAATCGCCGGCGAGCTCTGTTCGTGCTCACTAAGATCGACGAGATTCTGGCCTGGGAGCGGCAAAAGGACTCGGAAAGAGACACCAAGTTCGTCGAACTGGGACGCTACCTATACGAAGTACGGGCAGGTCAGTATTGGAGGGTGGAGAACCTAAGGTCGTTCGATGACTTTCTGGAGAGGCGGTTTCCAGGGTCGCGGCGGAAGGCATACTATCTGATGTCCATCCATGAACACTTGCCGCCGCAAGCGAGGAAACAGCTGAAGGAAGTGGGCTGGACGAAGGGGCTGGAGCTAGCGAAGATCGCGAGGCGGGACGGACAGGACTTCGATTGTGCAACCTGGTTGCACTGGGCACGCGAAATGCCCAAGGAGGAGTTCAAGCAGGAGGTCGAGAAGGAACTGACCGGGCGGGAAACGGAGCCGTGGGAAGTTATCTACTTCAAATTGTACCGGAGTCAGACTCCGGTCATTGAGCGGGCCATCGAAACGGCGGCTCTTATGTTGGGCAGCGACAAATCCCGTGCCTACTGTCTTGAAATGATTTGCGCGGATTTCCTGGCCGGCGCCAACCTGGACAACGGGAACCCCGAAATGTTGCTGTATTCGATGACGAGATTCTTCAGATTTTTGCCCGGTGAGCAGCAGCAAGCATTCCTTGGAGGGCTGAGCGAAAAGATATCATGAGCCCGATGCGGTTCAACGCTCCCCGCCTGAGGCTGGATCCGATCTCTTATGAAAGGCTGCGACAGCAGATCCTGCGTCGCGATGGCTGGAGATGTCATGGCTGTGGTGCGATGTCGAATCTTGAAGTGCACCACAGAAAGTTCCGCAGTCATTCGGGATCAGACGCAGAGGACAACTTGATCACGCTATGTGCGGCGTGCCACGCTAGAGTGCATCACCCCTAAGATCACAATCCTTGACGCATTGTCTCGAATCGGGATTTCTGTCACCAAGCGTGTGTTTTACGCGTTCGTCCGCTTGCCATTTCCGCCCTTCATCGCGCTGGTCCCTGCCAAGATCATGCGTAGCCCTTATGCTTGGTTGGCATCGCGATCGCACGTTTTCGATGTTGTGTGTGGGAACGCATCGCATCCATTGCGGACGGTGACTGCTATTCGGCGCAAGGTTGGCAGATCGGAGCACGTGGTCCAGATTCACTCGCGATTCGCGAATTATCGGACAAACGATCTTCAAGGTAGTACTTGTCGGCGCCGGACGGGCGGACCTCACTTCTGCCGAACTGTCTAAGCAGCATGCTCCGGTGGTTGTCTCGGAGAGCGACCCACGGCCCGCCGTGCCACCTGCGATTTGGAAGAATATCGCGCCGAACACCTGATCTCGTGGTCACCGGAATCCCATCGAGCATTGATGCGACGGTCTGGACGAAAGAACTGGGACCACATTTTCAGCCCATAGCTGGCCTCCGATGTCGCGAGCGATTCCTTCGGTGATGGAAAGCTGTCGGCGGCTGAAGCTTTCTGTCCGTTACCATCTGGCGTCGATCTGTTTCTCACGTCGCTTTTCAGCTAATGGCGCTGGACGGCGGCCGCGCTGGCTGCGGCCGGACCCGGTAATATTCGCAGTTCGTGCTCTATCCAATCGAGGTTCGTGCTGTTTGGGAATGCTGCCGTGAACTCGGGTATGGTTTTGTAGAAAGCGAAGGCCGTGCCCGGTGGAACCGCCGCACGCAACTTTGCTTTGACCGCCGTGGGTGTGTCAGTCTCGAAGATATTCTGCTGCATGCGGAATTTCTTGGCCTGGATCTTCGGTAGCCAGTCGAGGGTCTCAAGGGTCGCGGCTTTGCTTAAGAACTCGGGCTTCAGGTAGTCCGCCCGTTCGTCGTCCGGCACAAACGGAGAGGTAGCGATCCAGGTCGGCCAATCGCCCCATGGATCCAGCACATCGAGCACCTTAATACGCGGATCGACCGCCGAAGCGAGGATCGCGATGGTGGCCCCCGTCCCTTGCCCGAACATGCCCACCCGGTTCATGTCGAGATCGCCGCGAGCGGCGAGATAGTTCAGCACCATCTGCACGTCATGCGCCGTGATACTCAGGGATTCCTGCAGATCGCTGAGGAACCACTCCTTCATCGGAACGTCGTGATAGCGATGTCCGGTGAGCGCGGAAACAAAGCCGACGGCGGCAAAGCCGTCTTTGGTCAGGGCTTTTTGAAAAATTGGATTCTTGTAGGGGTCGGTGTCGGTGGGATAGCCATAAAGATTCAAGATCACCGGCGGATTCTTGATACCCGCGGGCTTGATCACATAAAGATCGAGCGGATCACCCCATCGCCACTGTAGCTGGAGCAATTCCACGGTGTAACCAGGATGGGTGTCATCGAAGAAGCCGACCGGACGAACCGGCCTCAGGTGGCTGCTGCTCAACGCGGGTGTGGTTAAGTCTTCGGTCACGCCCACGAAACGCTTGTCGTTGGGATCGGCAATGGGCGGAGATGCCGGTTCCAGCTCTTGAGCAGCACCGGTCTCGGCCAAAGTTAAAATCAAAGTCAAAGACAAAAGAGCGAGCGCGACGGTGGGCATTCTTTTCAGCATGAACCACAACATCGTATACATTCTTTCCCCAGATCTGAATCTTCCCGGCGAAGTAGATTGTTAAAGCAGCGCCTGACACGATCACACCTTACTTCAGGTAGTAAAAGTTTACCATTTGAGTTTCGAGTGCGCACCATTAGACATAGAACATGAAGGGCGACCCGAGTTATGGGCCGCCCTTCGTGCCAGGTCGTACTTCTTACTTGCGTTACGTCCAGTTACTGCGGTCTTGCAACAGGGCCCAAGCTGGTCGCAGTAGCATTCTGTACCAACTGCGTCTTTTGTTCGGTGGTGACGCCGATCGTGGTCGGGATGATCAGGCCGCCCATGTCGCCGCCGTTTTCCGCGGGTTCATTTTCGATGGCGGTAGTCTTTCCGACCTCGGTGCCGTTTCCGAACCTCTGTTCGTAGTGCGAACGCAGCAGCTTCATCCCGAGATCAGCGATGGTGGGGCTGCAGGCCGGAACGCTGGTGGACGTGCAGGTCACCGCTTTGACCGGGATGTAGTCGGGAACGGCGCTAACCACGTACGCGTTCGAGGCATTGACCAGCGCCGTCAAAGCGGTGCTGGCGGCCCCAGTGGCGAGCGTACGCAGGAGGCTCCACGCGCGGTAGGTGCCGTTGCGAACGTTCGGGAAAGAGAACCCATTCGCCCAGATTTTGCTTTCCTGGCATGGGAACGCAGCGCCGCCTGTCCCGCAGGGCGTGTTGAGCGGCAGTTGGCCGCCGGTAACGCCGAGTTGGCCGGGGTCGAGGGCTGCATCGTAAGACTGGAAGATAGGATCCACACCGTTCAGTTGGATGTAGCCGTAACTGGCTGAACCGGCGAGCGACTTAATGTTCCCGTAGCTGAAGAACGAGTAGGCGATGCCGTCCTGCGCCGTGGTGAAGCAGGGAGTAGTCGTGCAGTTGGAGGTATTGTTGGAGTCTTGCACACCCTCCACCACTTCGCCGGTACCAATGCCGCGATAACGTCCGCCAGTACCGGATGGATTGGAAACGCACGCACCTGGAGTCGCAGCGGTCAGCGGGTTACTGCTTGCGCTGTTCCCCGGACCAACATTTGTTTCCTGGCTGATGCCAAGAACTCCAGTGCCGGCGGCCATGGCTGCACCTGTGTAAACCGTGGGACGCCGAAATACGGTGGCTTCGATAGTATTGTACGTGCCCGAAAGGGGCTCACGCAGGAAGATGTTGATTCCACCTTGAGGCAGACCGAAGGCGCTGGCATCGCAAAGATCGCCCGAAAACGCCTGTTGCAGTTGGAGCTCGGTAGCGTTGGTAAGGTTAGCGAGTGAGTTCGAGCGCGAGGCGACGAATACGACTGGCTCTCCGCCTACGACTGTTACCGTGTAAGCGGGAACCGTCGTATTGGTGAACGGATCCTTACCGGTGATGTTGAAAGCCAGAACATTCGCTGTCTGCGTGCTGTTAGGGATGCCGCTCTTAACTGGGGTTCCCACGCCATTAGCGGTGCCGGCGGGGTAAGCCGCAGGAACGCCTGAGGCGTTGTTCGGGTTGTATCCGAGGCCATCGAGGCCGTCGCTGCCGCCGTTAGAGTAGGCGCTGGCGCCGAGCGCCGAGTTCGCACGCGCAATGGCAAACGCGGCATCTTCGGGACGGATATCCGATGCTGCCGCGTTAACCGGAAGTCCGTTTACGAGAAGGGATTGGATGCTCGCGGGCAGAGTGCTATCGCAACTGGAGCCGCACAGGGAATTGTCCCATACGCTGATGATGTTCGAACCGGCAGCAGAGGCGGAAGCCGGAAGAACGACATTGCATGCGGGCCTGGCAAAGTAGCAGCGGTCTCCGACGATGGTGTCGACTTTGGTGAAGATCCACACGTTTGGTGTAGCGGAACTGTCCCAAACCACCCAGGTGGGACCCGCGTCTTGGTTGGGAGTGGTCGGGCGAGTGTCATTCAAGTAAGGTTCAGTGCTACCGCTCTTTGCGCTGGTCCAGTGGAACGTGGGACTGGTGCAGCCCGTGAGCAGAGGGCTACAGGTTCCCTGTCCTGCGACGGTGGTGCTGGGAACACCGAAGGTGCCCAAGGCCGCCGTCTGCCACAGCGCGGACGAACCAGCAATAACCAACTTAACTGTCTGAGCCTGTGCCAGCGGCACGATGCCCACAATCGCGGTCAGCAGCAGCACCGCGAAGATTGATTTAGTACGTGACATAGTTTATTCCTTTCGTGGTTCCGAATCGGGTTCCGAATTGTGGTTGCGAACATGGTTTGGTTGACGTGGGTCGCGTCGCCGCACGCAAAGTTAATCCAGAAAAATCTTGCCAATCTCACTAAGATTCACTTGCACTCGATTGGTCATCCATTAACCGCGTAAGTCTGGCGAACCTGACTTTCCAATTCAGCCGAGAAAAACTTTAGATCCCAGCCCGGAACACCATAGCTGATCACCCGCTGTGCGGTTGTTAACGGTTGGTGAAAATTGCATAAATATCAGCGCGGCGGTGTGTAACTCGCGCAATTCCCGTTTGTTGCAATGCTATGCACCCATTAAGAAAAGTCTTGCGGTCTCCTAAGATGTCTTCCCGGCGAGCAGACGTTGATCGTTGTAGGGCGACGACGAGAACGATCGCTCCGTCTGCAAGTCACATTTGTGTAAGTATGAGCGGACTCAATTGTTAAGGAACTGTTACAAACGAATTGTTAAGGAATTGTTACAAACGCTATAACCGGAACTGAAACTCTGGGGAAATCTTCATTTCACACGATTTTAATCTTTGATGCGCTGGCCCGTCATTTACAATCCGCGCTTGCCTTCAATCGACCCAAGAACATGTTACGGAGCAATGAGTGTGAGATTTTTCCTACCTTGCGGCCTTTTCCGCGCTATTAGTGTGCTCACGCTATTGCTGGTCGGGTTGTCGTTTAGTGCCGCGCAGGGGCAACCGCAGACGGCGACGGGTGCCATTAACGGGAAGGTGACCGACCGGACAGGAGCCGTCGTTCGCGATGCCGAAGCGGTGCTCACGAGCGCTTCGGGCGCGAGACTCGCAATCCCGGTCAATGACAAGGGCGCATATTCCGTCGAAGGACTTTACCCAGGGACTTACACGTTGACCGTATCGGCGCCCGGCCTCGCTGATATGGTCTTCGCCAATTTCACGCTGACGCCGGGCAAAAAGTTGACCCTCGACGCCACCCTGCAACCGGTGAGCGCCATGCCGACTGCCGGGGAGCAGGCGGAACAAGCTGCAGCTCCTCGTGCTCAGAAAATTGCGGGGGACAAGGGCACTATCAATGGGATGGTGACCGATCAGACCGGCGCCGTCGTGACCGAGGCGAAGGCGGTGCTGACCAGTGACGCCGGAGCAAGACTTGAAACCCGGGTCAGCGACAAGGGAGTGTACTCATTCACTGGGCTGGGGCCTGGAACGTACAAGCTAGTGATAACAGCTCCCAACTTCGCCGACATGCCGTTCGACAACATCACGCTGACGGCAGGGCGCGAATTGACGCTTGATGCTCCGCTCGTACCAGCCAAGGCCAAGGCTGAAGAAGTGAACGTGGAATCCGGCGGTGTAGGCCAGGTAGAAACGGAGAGCGCGACCGTTTCCGGGACGATCACGCAAAAAGAAGTAGTGGCAATTGGACTCAACGGCCGTAACTTCACCCAGCTCATCGCGCTCGCGGCTGGGGTCAGCAATCAGACCGGGCAAGATGAAGCCAAAGTAGGAGTCGTAGGCAGTGTGAAGTACAGCGTGAATGGAGGCCGGGTCGAGTACAACACTTTTGATGTGGATGGCAGCGACGTGCTTAACACCGGATTGAACGGCGCATCGAGCACGCTTGTGGTCTACCCCAGCCTGGATGCGATTCAGGAGGTGAAGGTACTGACCTCCAACTACGGCGCTCAATATGGGCGCACGGCATCCGGGACAGTGATGGTGACCACTAAGTCAGGAGCTCCCAAGTGGCACGGAAACATTTACGACTTTATTCGAAACGAAGCATTTAACTCACGGAATTACTTCGATGTCGAATATACAACTCCTCCTCCCCTTGGGGAGACTTGCTGCGGCGAGACGTTTGGAAACAAGGCTCCACTCTATCGGCGACAGGATTTCGGAGGTACGATCGGCGGCCCGCTCTACGTTCCTGGGGTCTTCAATACCAAGAAAGACAAAACGTTTTTCTTCTTCTCCGAGGAATTCCGCCTGGAGAAAACGCCCACCGAGTACAACCAGGCGGTGCCAGGACTGAAAGAGCGGGGCCTTTGCTTGTCACCGTGTGGTCAGACCCAGACGTCACAGGGGATCGTGAAAAACCTGCAAGTCAGCCCCAACACTGGAGCTATTTTCCAGGACTTCGATTTTAGTGACGTGTGCGCCCCAGGTGACGCACCCTTTTCGCGTGCGCAATACCCCGACTGCCCGTCGTTGGGACCGTCGCCTGGGGGACTTCTGGCTGCCGCAGCGCACTTGGAAGTACCAGCCACTGAGGGCGTGGCCTTGCGGGGTGTCGATAAGAACGCGCTGGCGATCTTGAACTCGAACCTTATACCGCTGCCGAACGCCCCGTACGGTTGTAACTTCAGTCTGCCGAGTCTCAATGCCACTCTTACTAACCTCGATCCCACTGATCCTAACCATTGTTATAACACCTCTGTTTCCCCTTACACCTACTGGCGGCAGGAGTTATTTCGTATTGATCAGACCTTGACCAGCAAACTCAGGGCGTCGTTTCGCTACATACACGATGCGTGGAACACCACGGTGCTGGACCCGCAGTGGAGCTACCTGAGCATCAACCAGCCCTCGGCGGCAACGTTCCCCACCATACAGAACCGCTTCGTCGGACCCGGCATAAGCTTGGTGGGGCGATTGACGGAAACGATTTCGCCGACACTTCTAAACGATTTGGTAATCAGCTACGTCAATTCGGGCATAACCCTGACGGACCATAACGGGTCGGGCGGGGCCCAGTTCCAGCGCAACGCCACGTTGGATCAGCCGCTGGTTACCGACCCATCGGCTCCGGGAGTTTGCAATCCGACACTCAGCGTTGACCCTTCGACTCTTATCCCGGAATGCGCGATCGGTCACATTTTCAATAACGGTTTTGGCGGCAAGATGCCGGGAGTCGCCATTCTCGGAACGAACGCGGCGTACGGCGGTAGAGGTTTTGCGGAGGATCCGTCGTACATGCCATGGGGCCACTCCAATCCGACTTACTCTGTACGTGACGATGTTGGCAAAGCGTATGGTAAACACACGCTGCAGTTCGGAGCCCAGTACGTGTACTCGCAGCGCAATCAAACCAACAATGCCATCGGCGCGGCTTCCGGCGACACACAGGGCCTGTTAACCTTCGACAATCTTGCGCACAGCACGGGGAATGCTTTTGCCGATTTCCTGGTTCAAAACCAATTGCAAAACGGCACCGGTCTTACGGCGGGATACATTCAGAGCTTTGCCCAGGATTCGGCACAGGACCGTTATTACCAGCGCTACCAGATCGCTGAGCCTTATTTCCAGGATGACTGGAAAATAACTCCGAAGCTTGTCGTGAACCTCGGCCTACGACTCAGTCTGTTTGGCACTTACCGCGAAAAGAACCGCAACGCGTGGAATTGGGAAGCTTCACGATTTAACTCTTCGCGATTTGCAGTCGACCCGGTGTATGGCGAGCTTCTGGATAAAACCGCCGGGTCGTCCCCGGTGCCATTCGACCCCACTACATTCCAGTTGAACCCGGGCGTGGTGAGCGACCTGGGCTTGGTTCGGTGCGGTTATAGCGGGACGCCCGTAAGTTGCATGACCGGGCATCTGTTCAATCCGGCGCCGCGGGTGGGTTTTGCGTGGGACCCGTGGGGCGACGGCAAGACATCAATCCGTGGCGGCTATGGCATTTTTTTTGAGCATGGCACGGGCAATGAAGCCAATACTGGTTCGCTCGAAGCTAGCGCGCCTATCGTGCTCAGCATGACGCAGCCGCTCCCTACTAACTACCAATGCATCGGCAATGTCGGGTATGGGAACACGACCAACCCAGAATGCACCAGCCCGTTGGGTGCTAATCTTGGCGTTTCCCCGCCCCCATCCGGCTCCGTCTTTCCTCTCGACGTCACGTCAATTCCGACCAAGGCGGTTTGGCCGTACGCTCAGCAGTGGAGTTTCGGGGTACAGCGAGAACTGTCGCGAGCGGTTGTGGTTAACGTTGCGTATGTGGGGAGCAAGGGAACGGACTTGACGGTCGAGCGTCAGCTCAACCAGCTAAGGCCGCTGCCGGCAAACGAGAATCCCTTCGGCCCGAACGAGCCACTGACCATTCCTGACTGCACGGTTACGCCGCCGGGAGTGCAAGCAAATATTGCTCCTGGAGACGGCATAACTCCCTTTCTGCTCCAGAATGGAACCTTGGTGACGCCGCAAAGACCCGCCTACATGTATTTGCAGGCAGCGTGCACAAATCCAAACATCCCGAACGTCAATTCCTTTCCCGGTCGACCCTACCCCGGTTTGGGAAGAATCTTCTCGCTGCAGAATGTAGCCAATTCGAGTTATAACGCTCTACAAGCCACTCTGCGGCACACCAGCGGACCACTTACAGCGGGAATCTCCTATTCTTACAGCCACTCGCTGGACGATTCATCAGATCGTAGCGACCCGATCTTGGTCAATTCTTACGACTTGCGCGAGAACCGAGCCAGCTCGAGTTTTGACGAACGCCATCTGCTCAATATCAGCTACGTGTATCGCCTGCCGCTAAAGGATTTTCCTCGCCGCTTCAGTAACTGGGCGAACGATGTGCCGACGGACCCTAATGCCCCCAAAACCAAGTGCTGTTCGAGGCTGTCGAACCTGCTTCTAGACGGTTGGGAGCTTTCCGGAGTAACGCTGGTTGCGTCGGGCACGCCGTTCACGGTGATCAACAGCGCCGGCAACACCGGCATTTCCGTTACCGACAATGCCGGGGTTTCGAGCGGACTCGGCGTAGCGGCCTCTTACCCCGACGTAGTGAAGGGACTGCCAGCGCCACTCAGCAATCCTCAAAGCTCCCAGGCTTTTTCTCTGAGCTTCGGACCGATTATCGGCAATCCTTCCCAGTTTGTGGCGCCGCGGGGGCTCACGTTTGGAAACGCCGGCCGGAACTTTCTGAATAATCCGCGGCGCACGAACTTCGACATCTCGCTGCTGAAAAATTTCAAGATTCGCGAGACCGCCGAGCTTGAGTTCCGAGCTGAGGCCTTCAATATTTTCAATCACACTCAGTTCCGAATCTACGATCCCGATAACCCGGGCAGCAGCGGAAACAACGTCATTAGTTGTTATGCCGGCCCTGTGTATTCCGCCGGGTTTCAGGGTAGCGGAGCCAATTGCATAACCGGGGCTTCTTTTTTGCATCCGGTCGATGCGCATCGGCCCCGCACGATTCAGTTTGGCTTGAAGCTAGGTTTCTAGGACGTGTAACGTCATGCCGAGATTGACTAACAATCTAATACGGTGTCGGACGAATCGCCAGCGGCTCTGGCCTCGCGCAGAGTACGTGAAAGGTTTGTTGCCATTGTTGCTAGCCGGCACGATGACGCTTGTGGCGTGCGGCAGCAGTGGCACTTCCTCCGGGGGTTCGCAGATCCCCATAACGCTTTCGGGCAACTGGCAATTCACCATGGCGGAGCAGCTCAACCCGGATCCCAACGGACTCTCGTTCGTTGGTGGCCTGCAAGGCGGATTTCTACTCCAGAACAACGGCGCGGTGGCGGGAACGGCAACTTACTCCTTCTCGCCCGCGCCGTCACCACTCGACCCGGACCCGATGGCGTGCAACAGCGGATCGGCTGCGCTCACCGGTACCATCAGCGACCAGGCTGTTAGCCTCACGGCCGTCGCCAACAATCAGACTTTACTCACGATCACCGGGACGCTGAGTCCGGATGGCTTGACTATGGCAGGTTCGTATACTTCCACCAACGGTGCAGGTTGCGGAATCATATCAACCCAGGGATGGAGCGCAATCCTCGTACCACCGCTCACGGGATCCATCCAAGGGACCTTCCACAGCGCGGGCGGAATAGCGGGCCTCAACGAGCAAGATTTCCAGGTGTCGGGAGCACTCACCCAAGCGGCGAATACCGGAGCCGCCGCTGCGGCGGTGACGGGCGACTTGAGCTTCTTAGACCCAACAACGAATCTGAGCGACTATCCTTGTTTCGGCGCTGCGTCAGTTAGCGGCCAAATAAGCGGGAATACTGTCAGTCTGCAGATCCTCGGGAGCGATGGATCGACCTTGGGTCAGATCGGTGAGCCGGCCGGTTCGACGACGGGCCTTAGTCCGGTTACCCTCAACTCGGCGCCCGGCGGCCCCTTCCTCCAGGGTGCTGGTACAACCTACTTGGTGGCCACGGCGGCGGGCCCCTGCACGGGCAGCCCCGCAAGCACAACTACCGCAGGAGACCTTGGGAACATCTGTCTGGCATTGAACGGGGCAAGCGCCTGCCAACAACCGGTCACGCTAGCTCCGTCCACTCTAACTTTCCCCGCCAAAGTGGTAGGCACGACTTCGACGCAGACGGTCGCGTTAACCAACACTTCGGGTACCACTCTCAACGATGTTACGTTGACGCTGACCAATAACATTGTTCCCGGCAATTTTGCGGAGACGGACACTTGTGGCATCAGAGGTGCTACGTCTGGGGGCGCGCCCTTCTACCTCATTCCGACGCAGTCGTGTGTAATCAAGGTTATCTTTACACCGGCGGAAGTATGCGGCAATTCGGCTCTGTGCCTGACCGCAACGCTAACTGTTAACAGCCCAATCAACGCAACGATCTTTACTATAGCCATACCTATCAGCGGCTCCGGAGTCAGCGCCAATGCAGCCTCGACTCCCTCGCTCGATTTCGGCACGGGCTTCTCGGAACCGAGCCCTCCTCAGTTGCCGAGATTCAACAACCGGAGCGGGGATCCGACACAGATTCTACGAAGCTCCGATACCCGTCCTTTCCAGGACGCAGAACATCATGCAGGAATTTACTAGTGACCCGATGACTACCGCTGCAATGTTATGCCCGACGAATCGCCAACCGCTCTCACGCCGGACGTGTGGCGTTCATGCGCAGAGCCTTTGGATTCTGTTGCTGGCTGGCACGATTCTGCTTTCGGCATGCGGAGGCAGCTCCTCCAGCGGCAGCTCTCCGCAGAGCGCAACCCTTGCGGGCAACTGGCAGTTCTCGATCGTGAACACTCCCGACCTGACTGCAACCAGCGGACTGCAAGGCGGCTTTCTGCTGCCGAACAATGGCTCGTTGACGGGGGAGCTGGTCTACGCCAACACCCTGCTGAATAGTTTGCAAGGACCGTGCAACAGTGGAACCGCTCCGATCACCGGAACCATCATGGGCCAGAACTCCGTAACCCTCACGGCGGTAGCCGGCACGCAGACTTATGTGCTTACCGGAACGATGAGCAGCGATGGTTCGATGATGACAGGCACCTATACCGCAAACGCCGGTACGGCAGCCGACGGCACCCCGTGCGGAAGCGGCACCGGTCAAACGCCGCTGGCGTGGAGTGCAACGTCCGTGCCGGCGCTCTCGGGATCAATTACAGGCAGCTTCCACAGTTCCAGCATTTACAACTCAGGCTTGGCCAACCAGGACTTCCCGCTGACGGGAGTTCTCACCCAAGGAGAGAATATCGGGGCCAGCAACGCGACCGTCACGGGCAGTTTGAGCTTTATCAACCCGACGACCCTTTTCAGCGATTATCCCTGTTTCCCTGGTGGTTTAGTTTTCGTGAATGGCCAAATCAGCGGCAACACCGTTGTTCTGCAGCTCATCGATACGGACGGAGCGAATGACGGGCAGATTGGGATACCGGCCAGCCAAGTCAGCGGCGAAGCTCAGCCGGTCACCTTCGACTCCACGACCAACGGATACATTCTCCACTCCGCTGGAACAGGATACGTCGTGAACACGAAGCCATGTCCTGCTCCCGCCAACCAAGACGGTGGCTACATCTGTTTCGCGTTGAACACTTCAACCGCCTGCAATCAGCCGATCGCGGTGTCTCCAGCTATCCTGACTTTCCCCCCTCAATTGCTCGGTTCGACCAACCCGTCGACACAGACGATCACGCTCACCAATACTCAGCCTTCAGGGACAGCTCCGCTGACCGGTCTGACGCTGTCGTGGGTTGCACCGTCCGGCAGTTTTAACGACACCGGCCAGACCGATTTCACCAATCTGCCAGATTTTGTAGAGCAGGATAATTGCGCGGTACCGGCCGGGTCGACTTTCAGTCTGCTTCCGGGACAGTCCTGTACTGCCACGGTTTCCTTTGCCCCTCAGGAAAGCTGCACATGGCTGCCGAACCAGGGTGGAACTCCGCCCGCCCAGTGTCCCCTTGCGCTGACCGCGACGCTAACCGTTAACAATGTTCCCAGTGCCGATAACGATGGGAACTTTCTCGTACCGATAACGGGCACCGGGTTGAGTTTTGTCCAACTCTCGACTGCCGAACTCGATTTCGGTTCGGAGGCACTCGGCGAAGCGAGTCTTCCTCAGTTGCTGAACCTCACCAACTATGGGACAACGCCGGTGCAGATATTGCCAAGAGGAACATGCGTTTCCGCATTCGGCCAAACCCTCACGCTCCCGCACCCGTTAACGGAAAGCAGCCCGGTTGCGGGCCTGCAAGTGGTGAGTAATGTGAACCCGGACACCAACCAATCCACAATCCAGTACAGTTGCGACTCCGATCCCACCACCATGCTGCCCAACTTCCAGATATCTTCAGATACCTGCAGCGGAACGTTGCTCGAACCCCAGGCCGCGTGCAGCCTGGAGATTGGGTATATACCCCAGTCCGCGTCCACTGCCGCTGGTGGTCTGGATTATTTCCTGGAACTGAACACGGTGCAGTGCCCCGACCCGGTTAATGATCCTCCGTCTCAGTCCAACCCTTGCGAACTCGATGGCGGGCGTTTTCCCGTGGAATTAAAAGCGAATCTAGGGAGCCCGCTGAGAATGACGCCGGCGGCAGGGCTGAATTTTGGGAATGTGACAGTGGGCAAGTCCAGTGTTGCGCAGTCGATAACGCTGCTCAACGACCCGGTGCCGAACGGACCGACCGTGAACTTCGTGGGCAAGTTTGCAGTAGGCGGCAGCTTCACAGAGACGGACGATTGTCCTCCGAGTCTGGCTCCGGGTGGCAGTTGCACTCTGACCATAATTTTCAAGCCAAAAAATGCGGGACACAATGCTGGAACGATCGCCATTAATTACACGACCAGTGCGAACAGCACTTTCGAAACTCAACCTGTGTATCTGCGGGGGTCGGGGCAGTGACTTCCTCTACGCGGGGCGCTCTAAGCAACTCGAGGAGGTTGGTAGTGGCAACTAGACGATGGATTCTCTCTTTTCTGCCGACGGCTATGATTGCGTTTCTCGCTGGATGCGGCGGCAACAACACCTTCAGTCCACAGAATCCTCCGCCACCGCCGGCGCAGACGATCTCCATCGTGTTCACGCCCGCACCTACAGGAATAGTGCAAGTTCCAATCAACAGCACAGCGAGTTTTACGGCCACGGTTACCAATGATCCGACCAATGCGGGAGTGATCTGGTCTTTATTGCCAGCCACCTGCGAGGCGCCCGCGGCCCCGTGCGGCACGCTCAGCGCCACGCATACCGCCAGCGGGACGGCCGTGACCTACACGCCACCAACGACCATCTCTAGTAACAACCTGAACATAGTCGTCGTGGCATACGCCGGCGCAAATCAAAACTATAACGCTCTCGCCCAGGTCGACGTCACCGCCTTTGGCTCCAACCTCACTGGCACTTATGTACTCGACGCCAACGGAGCCGATTCCAGCTTTAATGCCTACCAGTTTGCCGGCCAGATCGTCCTCGACGGCAACGGGAATATCACGGCGGGCGAGCAGACGGTCAACTTTTTCGATCCCACTGTCGGCGCGCTTGTGTCCAACACCGACGCGATCACCGGAGGCACATATTTCCTTGGTCCTGACGGACGTGGAACCATTACCATCAACCCGAAGAGCCCCTCAGATATCGGCCCAGAGACTTTTACTTTCGTGTTCCTTTCCACTTCCCAGGCGCTGATTGCCGCAATGCCGACATCCACTCTTGCAATTTCAGGCACCGGGACTATGGATCTGCAAGACCCAAAATACCAGGCGACTCCCGCGCCGCTGCCACCCCCTGGCAGTTATGCCTTCGTGGTGAACGGGGTGGCTGCCGGTACGCTGCCGTTAGCTTTCGGTGGAATTCTTGACATTGATTCGCTCTATAACGTGGTACAAGACAGCAGCGTAATGGATCAGTACGTGGCCATCAACGGAACGGGGCAAGAACCCCTCGCCGGCAACGCGAAGCCGTCGGGGTCACTCTCGAACGGTCCAGTCGGCGGAGTCATCACCCTGGCTCTGAACCTTCCCACCTTTGTCAATAGCAACACCACGCCAACATTCACCGGCTACATTGTGGACGACACGAACATAAAATTGATCGAGAGCGACGGCGCCTCCAGCACAGTGGGAGTCGCCCTCGCCCAGGGCTCCGATACCGGCACGTTCTCCGGGACGTACGCGTTCGGTGTTACCGGCGTGGACATCGACAATTCCAATACTCCGCCTTCCGCCACCACTATGACCTCGGCCGGCCTTTTCTCCGCCGACGCCGGCGCCCTTACGCTGACAGGATTCACCGACATATCTCTGCAGTCAAACACCTACCAAAACCCAAGCGGTACATGTCTCGACGTGGGTGCTCAGATCAGCGGGACTTTCGATATAACATATTCCGTCGACAGCGCAGGACTCGGTCGCGTCGTAGCGGAGTTGGGCAGCGTTTCACCCCTCCCGAAATGCGGTGATTTTGACGCCCGATTCCTTTTCTATCTAACCGGCAATGGGACCACGGCTCTGGTTCTCGAGATCGGCAATGCCAACTATCCATTTATCGGAACGGGAATAGCTTACCCGCAATCGGCTTCTCCAACATTCCCCGACCCCAATAATGGCGGCATGTACGGCTTTAGCTTCACCCAGCAGAACGGGACTGAATACGACGGCACCGCCCTGATGACCGCGAACCCAGCTGCCGCCCCCCCATCGTTGTCTGGTATCGTCGATAACAATACTGGCGCGGACCAAGCGTTTAGCGGTACGTTCACATCCCCACCCTCAGGTTGTTACGCGGAGCCTCTCTCCAACGGATGCTTCGCGGGCACTTTTTCGAATGTCAAAAGTGGCGCATTCATTGGAAGTCCTCCCGCGCAGGACGCCTATGCATTCGCGGCCGATTTTTACATCATTGACGCGGATCACGGCTTCTTCGTTGAAACGGATTTGCTGCAGCAACAGACGCCGCAAGTTTCCTTCGGATACTACGCCTGTCGAAACTCAGTTACCGGTACGCCCACTTGTCCGACGACTCAGCAAAGTGACACGCACCGCAATCTATTACGGAAATAGGCGGGGCTACTTGTAGCCGGTGGAATCGAACTCGAAAGCGTACCAGCCCCGCCATCTGTGCCGATCCTTGACTGCCATCGTGAGCTGTCATCTCACACTCAAACACAATGGACTTGGGTGGCCCCGAGTCACACTTTTGCTCTGTGGCTAGCGTCGACACACGACCTATCCTACATTTACGTCCCCAAAAATGCGCCAAACAGGTCCAGCAAGCCCGTCGCTATGAACCGCCAATCGGCCACCCTGGAACGCGCTGCGCTGGTCTCTCATTAGCTGAGCACTCACACCGCGTGCGAAGTCGTTACCATTGCGGCGAGCTTCGAATCAGACGTTTCGAGGCGCAAAAAGAGATTCGTGTAAGATCAACCATTGAAGAAGCAGATGCTTAAGTCTGCGAAATATCAATATCAATATCAAGGACTTCCGCTGGGAAGGCAAAACGCTTTCACCAGCAGCCCTCTAACGACCGAATGAAAACCAGTGAACCAACAAGCTCCAACTCCTCGAAACCCGACTCCCGTCATCGTCCTCACCTGATTTGGGCTGTTCTGATCGCGCTGGCGCTGCGCCTGCTGGTGGTCGGCTTCGTCTATCAGGGGTTTTTGGAACCCGGCCGCGATCACTGGGAGTTCGGTTACGAATTAGGAAAGATTTCGTATTCCATTGCCAACGGTCACGGATTCAGCAATCCCTATTGGATCGACACTGGGCCCACGGCGATGATCACTCCCGTTTACCCGTATCTGATGAGCTCTGTTTTCTTGTTGTTTGGGGCTTATACCAAGGCGGCAGCGCTGGTGGTGCTTTTCTTCAACAGCCTGGTTTCAGCTCTTACCTGCATTCCAATTTTTTTCCTGGCTCGAAACAGCTTTGGTCCTCGAGCGGCTGTTGCTGCTGCCTGGACTTGGGCGTTTTTCCCTTACGCGGTCTACTTCTCCGCCAGCTCCATGTGGTATCACAGCCTGGTCGCTCTGCTGCTCACGCTGCTCCTGTTGATCGCCTCGTATCTGGAAACGCGGACTCGCCTTTGGATGTGGGCGGGCTTTGGATTCCTCTGGGGCTTTGCGGCGCTCACCACTCCCGTGGTCCTCGCCGTTCCGCCGTTTCTGGGTGGTTGGGTTTGTTATCGACTGCATCGCAGCCAACAAAACTGGAAGATGCCTGCCGCGACCGCGGTGTTCGCGCTGCTCGCGACGGTTGCACCCTGGATGGCGCGCAATTATCTGACGTTCCATAAACCCGTATTCCTGAAGGATAATTTTTGGATGGAGGTCTGTATCGGCAATCTCGGAAATGCTTCGCATTGGTGGAATGATGCTGTCCACCCCGCTGGCAACAATGAGGAACTGGATGAATTTCGCCAACTGGGAGAGATGGGTTACATGATCAGGGAGCGTCGGCAAGCGCTTGCCTTCATTAAGAGTTATCCAGGCATTTACCTGTGGCGCTCATTTCGCCGCGTCCTCTACATGTGGACCGGTTTCTGGAGCCTGAGCCCGGAATACCTGCGTGGAGAGCCTTTGGACTTGGCAAACACGTTTTTCTGCACGATATTCACCGCCGTGGCGATGACTGGTTTATACCGGGCATTTAGTGTCTCGCGGAATGCTGCTATGCCGTACGCCCTCACCTTGCTTGCGTTTCCGCTGGTTTACTACCTCACCCATTCCGAGATTTCCTATCGGCTGCCCATAGAACCGGAGCTGGTGATTCTTGCTTCATTCGCCGTGGCCTCCCGCCAGAAACCTATCCTGAAGTTTCCGTATTTCGGCAAGAAGAGCGATGCCAGCGGTTGATTCCTGGTAAGGGGGCCCACGGTTTTACGCCCGCATGCCGCCTCAATCAGAACAGAACATCGAAGTCGAGCACAGCTCGCCGATCATTGTTCCCGAAGAAGACGCCATACTGCGGATCGGCCATGTTCGAGTGCACCTCGAGCGGATTGAAGTGGTCGGTCAGATTACGCACTGTACCCGACAGGCGCACTGCATGTTTCGGGTCTATCTGAATGTCCTTCGAAACTCGCAGGTCGAGAGAGAAGTATCTTGGGAAACGATATTGCGGACCGTAGGTCGCAGCCACATACTGCTGGAGCACGTCTGTCGGCTGGTAGGGAAAGCCATTGCGAAACTCCACATGTGGCGTCACCGCGATCTTCCGTGGAAAGGCGTAGGTGCCCCACAGCAGAAAACGATTGGGAATTTCACTGGGCAAACTTGCCACTAGACCGTCGCGCACGACCGGAAAGGGATAGTTCCCGAGGTAAGAGTTGGCGTCGCTGATGTCGCCATAGGCATATTGCCGAACGTAAGAAAAGTAAAACTGGCGATTGGAAGCTCCTCCGATCCGCGCCGTAAACTCGGCTTGTCGCGTGCGCGCCTGGCCGGATGCCCCGAGCACGAACGCGTTCTGGTTCTGAACCACCTCCGGCTGGAGCGTGATCATATTCTGTTCGTGGCTCTGAAGATACTTAACGCGAAACAATAGAAAGCGACTCACGGAGCGCTCGAATGCGACGTTCCACGCCACGCTGTAGGGAGCGAAATTACCGTTCTTCTGCGCACTATCGATAAACGGAAAGGTCGATTGCGCCGCCTGCGCGGTGAGGTTGACGTATTCGACCGGTGGCCCTACCGGCACGCCCAACGAATTGTAGGTTGTGATCGTCTGTTGGGGATAAGTGTTGAACGCATAAACATCGAGCGGAACGGAATCGTAAAAGACACCGATGCCACCGCGAATCACCGTTTTCCCCACATCGGGAGTCCACTCGAAACCAGCGCGTGGAGCAGCCCGGGTGGTGTAGGTAATCGTCTGCGCTTCGACGCGGAGACCGGCGTCAATTGCTAGATGAGAATTGAGCACCCAATGGTCCTGGGCAAAGGCCGCAGGCTCCAGGTCGGCCAGATCGAATGCGCCTGCTCCGGAGAAATTGATCTGCTGCAGCAGATTGCCACTCGCATTTTCGATCTGAACCGGACGAGCGTTAAAGTAGCCCACGTTCTCGCTATGGCCGAGCACCGATCCAAACTTGAGGGTGTGCTGCCCGGCGAAATGAAACGTGCGCGCTGTCCATTCTTCAATCCATTCAAAACGATTGGCACGGCGCGATTCCTCGCTGAAATAGTTGCCCTGGTTTCCGATTGGAGTCAGAACCATATTGGCCGTCCCTTGCGCCGTTATGTCGCTGCTCACGACCCGGCTGGAGACCGTGCTCTGCAAGAGCCCGCCGCCGAGGCCAAGCCGGTCCGTGACCGTGCCCGTAGTCTCGTGGAAATCGGCGTTGGGTGTTACCGGCTGCGGATTGAAGTAATCCAGTCCGGCATACTGCAGCGTATGCGGAGCGAAATGGAAACTGCCGGTCAGGGTCTGGTTGGCAGATAGGATCGCATCGAATTGCGTGAAGGAGTTGAACGCCGTCGAGGTGCTCAAACTCTGTGGAAAAGGCAACGTTTTGACTTCCTGCTTATCCAGCAGGTATTCGATGCCTTCGAGGAAATACAGGTGGTTGGAGATGATGGGGCCGCCCACATTGAATCTGGGAGCCGTGTCCCGCACACCGTCGAGATGTCCGCTGCGAATGAAGAAGTCGGGAAAAGGATCATTCAGACTGTAATCCCACTTCTCACCCCCGCGTCGCGTATCGGCCGCGACGACGCCGGCGGTGAAGCGACCATACTCGGCGAGGTAGGGCATCTCCGACACTTCAATCGTCTGCACGCTGTCAATCGGGACACTGAGTCCAAAGCCCCCGGTCGCGGGGTCGGTCACGTCCACCGAATTGATCAGCAGTGCGCTGTGGTCCTCGCCGAAACCTGCGATTCGTACGCTCCCGTCTGGGCCGCGCACGATTCCAGGTATCAGCGGCAGGGCATCCACCAATGTAGCTGGGCGTAACGGAGTGTCCGCGGCATTCGTGGGCGACAAGGTAGTGGCGCCGCTTGAAGTTTCGGTTATCGGATTGGACGCTTCGCCTTTGACGTCCACGCTTTGCTTGCTTAGCGCCAAGGCACTGAGCACAACATCGATGTCCTGGGCCGCACCGCCTCCGCTGACTTCTAAAGCGGTCTCACTCGGCAGGTAGCCCTCCTTTTGAATGCCCAGCGAATAGCTCCCCGAGACGTCGACCCTGAGCGTCACTGTTCCCGTGGCATCTGTGCTGACCGTACTTACGACTTTATCGCCTAGCCGAAGCTCAACCGTGGCACCCGACAGCGGCAGGTTCTTTTCGTCAATCACTGAGACGCGGATCACCTCGGTGTGGGAATCGGCGGCTGCGGGAGTGCTTTGGAGGCAACAAATTGCCATGCAGACGAAGAACGCACTCGCGACCGCTTTGCGGAACAGCGCCGGCAATGGTCGCTGTCCAACCCCGGCAATTTTCATTCGCATGCGCATGGCAAAAAGGAATACGTTGAGCTTACGATCACCTTCCGCGGGGCCGACCAGCATCCTGCTTCAGCATTACCAACTCGTCATTGATCGCGATTCTCGAGAGCCCGCGAAAGACGTGGACGATGAACAGAATGTCATCCGAGTGCGAAATTAAGCAGGATAATTCATCATAACGAACTGAACTCAATCGGACAATATCCACAACTGTCTAAAGTAACAGGCATGGTCCAATGTCCAATTCCCACCCCGCTGACCTGCTGGAGACTGGGAACGCCAAAATTTCCGAGCTACCGACTCCTGTGCCGGCAGAATCAGTGGGCCGTTTTTCGTCGGGCCCGTATACTGTCAGGGCCAACCATCATTTCGGCAAGGTTGTTCATCTGCTGTGCGCGAGGGACTCGATGATTTCCGGCATCAGGTATGTGGTGCTTGCCGTAGCTGCCATTCCATTTATCTATTATTTAATTGCTCTTTACAGCTCGTGGCAGTTCTTTCGCCGCAACGCACGCCAAAACACACCCGATCACACCTTCACTCCGCCGGTCAGTAATCTAAAACCGGTTCGCGGGCTCGATCCCGACGCCTATGAAAATTACGCCAGCTTCTGCCGGCAAGACTATCCAGATTACGAACTGCTTTTCTGCGTCGGTGACGAGGACGACCCGGTTGTTCCCGTCCTGCAGCAGCTGATACGCGATTTTCCGGAACGCCGAATTCGGGTGTTGTTCGGCTCAGGCGGAAGAGGAACCAACGACAAAGTCGTCAAGCTGGCCCGCCTGGTCAGCGAAGCTCAGCACGAAGTTGTTGTCATTAGCGATAGTGATGTCCGGGTGGAGCCCGACTACCTCCGCACCGTGGTTGCGCCTTTGGCCGATTCCAAGATTGGAGCGGTGACCTGTTTTTACGTGTCGATCGAAGAGAAAACACTCGCCGAAAATATCCAGACGATTGGTATGTTTTCCGACTTCTACGTCGGCATTCTGGTCGCGCGTCAGCTTGACGGAGTGAAGTTTGCGTTGGGACCGACCATTGCCACCACGCGTACGCGGCTGGCCGGATTCGGTGGCTATGGAGCGATTGAAGACCGTCCTGCCGATGATCTGCTGGTGGGCCGCCTCATCGCCGAACAGGGCTACGAAGTCGAGCTCCTGCCTTACTCAATTTTAACGGTTGCCGATTATCAGTCCATGCGCGACCTTTTCCACAAACGCCTGCGCTGGATCGTGGTCATGCGCCATATGCGTCCCTGGGGACACCTCGGTCTGCTGCTCACGCAGGGATTGCCCTGGTGTTTGGTGGCGATCGCAATCCACCCCTCAGCGGGAGTTGCGGTCGGATACCTCGGCACCTACCTGGTCCTGCGATTCGCCATGACCTGGATGGTTGGTATTTGGGGTCTGAAGCATGATCCGCTTTGGAAGAAGTTAGGGCTCATCCCGCTCTGGGATGCCATGGCTTTCTTCATCTGGCTGACCAGTTTTACGCGCAACAGCATCCGCTGGCGGGATGGCCAATACTACATCCGCGATGGTAGGCTCGTCCCCGTCACCCCAGCCAATATTGAGCACGCGAGCTGAGAGTTCGATCCCTCTCAGCGTCCCGGCTTGTTCGTTAACACGCCGCGTGCGCTGCTCGCCGTGCGACGCTTTCCGTTGCTCGCGGTAGATGCACCCACGAGTTTCGTGGATTCCTGCGCTGGTCTGCGCTCCACGTGGCTACTGGGCTGCCGCCAGTTGATCCGCGGCAGCATCACGTCGAGATCGATCCGGTCGCGATATTTCAAGGCAACATTCATCAGCGAATCCAACAGCGAATCAGAAAGCAAATGTGGCTCTAACCCAAGTTCAATCAGCTTCGAGTGTTTCGCGTTGTAATAGTGTTCTTCGGCCTCCACTCGCGGATCGGCGAGATGATCAATTTCAACTTTTAGCCCTAGCTCTTTCCCTGCGGTCTTGACCATGTGGGCCAGGTCCAAAACAGAAAATTGTTCCGTGAACTGGTTGAAGACCCGGCACTCTCCCCGGGCTGCCGGATTCAAACATGCAATCTCGATGCACCGAACCGTATCGCGAATATCCAGAAATCCACGGGTTTGTCCTCCCTTGCCGTACACGGTGAGCGGGTATCCAATGGCTGCCTGAACGCAGAAGCGATTGAGCACCGTGCCAAAAACGTCATCGTAGTCGAACCGGTTAACCAGCGCTTCTCCCAAGGCCACTTCATCGGTCATGGTTCCATACACCACGCCCTGATTGAGGTCGGTGGCGCGAATACCCCAGGCCTTGCAGGCGAACATGATGTTGTGACTGTCGTGTACTTTCGACAGGTGATAGAAGGAGCCGGGCTGTTTGGGGTACGGTACCGTATCTCGCCGCCCATTGTGCTCGATGGTGATGTAGCCTTCTTCAATATCGATGTTGGGCGTGCCATATTCACCCATGGTGCCGAGCTTGACGAGGTGACAATCGGGCTGGAACTCGCGCAGCGCAAACAGCAGGTTGAGCGTCCCCACCACATTGTTCACCTGCGTGAACACTGCGTGTTTGCGGTCAATCATGGAATAGGGGGCGGCGCGCTGTTCCGCAAAATGGACCACTGCCTCCGGCGCGAAGTCCTGGATGACCGAGGAGAGAAAGTCGTATTCGGTCACATCGCCGACAAAAAGCTCGATGCTCTCCCCAGTGAGCTCCCGCCACACGCTCAGGCGCTCCGCCAGCGGGCGGATCGGCGTCAGCGTTTCCACACCAAGTTCGTGGTCCCATTGCCGGCGGGCAAAATTGTCGGCAATCGCCACGGAATGTCCTTTCTTGGACAAATATAATGCGGTTGCCCAACCACAGTAGCCGTCCCCTCCCAGTACTGCAACCCTCATGTCGCCTCCGCGCCTTATTTTTTGGAATATGACTACCTGAACCTGTCGTCCCTTGTCGAAGTATGGGAAACGGGACAACAGTAGAACAGTTTTCCGCCATACCGCGTTTCTTTCAACTGTCAGATGTAACAGATATTCTAAAACATGACGGCCGCTCTGGGCGATTCGCCCTGAGAAATAACCACCGGACGATTCGTTAGAACGACCTTGCCGCCGCTCGCCGCTAGCAGGTTGAGGTGCTCCGCGCCCACTATCGATTCTAATCGAGGGACCACACTCTGGGTGGCGACGATGTAGGAACGCTCCGGCTTAAGCCAGAGATCCTTGAATTGCGAATCGTCGATGAACACATCGGGTACACCGGGAGCGTAGGCGCCATATTCCAGATTATTGAAGCGGCCGTTGCGCAGGAGCGCGGTCCGGTTGGTATAGAAAAAAATGGAAGAGAACGTGTAATAGTGGTGATCCACAATCAGCGTTCCTTCCGGAGCTTTCAGGATCGCCTCCGCCAGCGGCCGCGACGACAAAAAGGGATCGAAAACGGCCATGGCCATGCGCGCGGCGTGAAAGAAAAGTATCATCATCATCGCGGCGGCCAGAAATGCACGCTGGCCGCTCCATTTCCAGGTGGCCAACGCACCTAGGCAGAAGGCAATTGCAGCCACCAGCAGAGGCATCCGAAGATAGGCGAAGGATCCGAGCGTGAGGTCCTGCATGTGTCCCAGGGAGAGCGTATAAGCGCCAGGATGGTGGCTGAGCGCCTGCGAAATGTCTCCCGGTGCGGGGATGTGGCGGGTGAGAAAAAAGAGAGTCAACGTCGCCAGTCCGGCGATCGCCGCAATCGCCGAGAGCACCCGCGTACCGCGCCGAATCCAATCGCTCTCCGTAGTCATCGCTGTACCCAAGAGAAGCGCCAGCGCAGGATAGCAGGGCATCGAATAATACTCCTGCGTGGTGGAGAAAGTGAAAAAGATCAGCACGAAGCCCGCCCAACAAAGCGCCAGAAGGCGCGTTCGCCCGGCACGATCGTCGCATTTTGGTTTGAAGGAGAGCTTGGCTACCGCGGGAAGATACACACTAAAGGGAAACAGCCACACCAGGTGCAGCAACCAAAAGTACAGGCGCGGCACAGTGTTGTAGTCCCGCGGATAGCGCAGATTTAAGAAACGGAGCAATTGCTCGTTGATGAAGAAGAACCAAAGGAACCCGTGATATTGTCCCGGCCCGCTGTGCAGTGTGAAGGCAAAATAAGGTGGATTGCGCAACGTGGCCAGAATGTGCCAGGGTGCGGCGATCAACAGGACTATCAGCACTCCGCTGAAGGGATGCAACCGCCGCCAAACAGAAGCCGAAAAGAGCTGGCGCGTGATCGCAAGATAGATGGCAATTGCCGCGACTGGAAACAAGATCCCGATCAGGCTCTTCAACAGGAGGCCCAGCCCGAGGTTTGCCGCCAGCACGAACGCCCACAACCGCGGATGGGGCTCCTCTTCATCCAGCGCGCGGAGAAATGCCCACATGGCAAGCGCGACCGTGAAGGTCAGCATGACGTCAGGGATCAAAATTCGGGTAAACAAAAACAGCCCAATGCATGTGGCCATGCACAGACCCGCATAGAATCCGGCTCGCTCGCCGAATGCCCACGCGCCGAACGCCATCGTCAACCAGGCTAAGGCAATGGCCGACAACGCAATCGGAATACGCGCAGCCCAATCGCGCGCCCCGAAAATCTCATAGCTCGCCGCAATTGCCCAGTACACCAGAGGAGCTTTTTCCAGATACACCACGCCGTCCAGCCGCGCCGTCACCCAATCGCCGGAGATCAGCATGTTGCGGGCGATCTGCGCCTGCACGGCGTCCACGTCGTCCATCAGGGAGGGCGGAGAAATAATGCAACCCAAATAGATGGCCACCGCGACCAGCAGAACGCCTAGATATAGGTACCAGTTTTTTCCTGTATCCAAACGCTCGTCTCTCGCGAGGCCGCCGCCTGAATCCCCCACTTTTTCATCCACAGAAACAGCACCATCAGACCCCATAAGTGATATCCAACATTGACTCGTCTCTCCAGGTGTTGGCGAATATAAGTCTCAATCGCCTCCCGCCGGAACAGGTTCGAGTGATCGGACGCGCCGTCCAGCAAGACTTCCATCATCAGCGGGTGCAGACAGCCCCGAAGCCAATCATGCGCCGGGATGTCGAATCCGACTTTCTTCCGTTGAAGAACGGAGGGTGGAAGCTTATCTCGCATCAATTCTTTCAGAAGAACCTTCTGGCGCGAACCACGAATCTTCAGAGTCGCGGGCAACGAGGCCGCGAATTCAACAATCCTGTGATCGAGGAACGGCGGCCGCACTTCCAGCGAATGCGCCATGCTCATGCGGTCTGCCTTATTCAGAATATCGTCGGGAAGAAAGTATCTCTGATCGAACCACAAATAGGGCGCCAGATCGTCGCCGGCCGCAGACCGATCGCGCAGTTCGCCTAAAACAGGGTTAAGAGCAGGCGGGAGTTCCACGCGCAGCAGGGCCCGCTTTTGCGCTTCGCTGAAGGTCCCGTTCCAGTAGACGTGCGCGCGCTCGGGAGTCATTAGCGATCCTTCGAGAAATCGCTTCAGCTGATATTCGAAACTGATCTTTTCGTCGGAAACCGGCCAAGCCCCTAATGCGCCGATTGCGAGTTGCAGGGCCCTTCGCGGCAATCGCCGCGCGAGCGCCGCCAGGCGATTCGCTCGATGAGTGAGATAGCCGCCAAACAGTTCGTCCGCACCTTCGCCGCTAAGGCTGACTGTTGTTTTGGTCTTGCTCAGCTTCGAAAGAAACCAGACCGGAATCGCTCCCGCATCCGCCGACGGTTCATCCGAGTAATACACAAACGCTTCAATCGCACCTCGCAGGTCGACCTCCGGATTCAGATCCAGTTCCTCGTGGTCTGTCTGGTAGCGCTGCGCAACCTCGCGAATATATGCGGTTTCGTCGAAACTCCGCCCTTGGAATGAAATCGAGAAAGTCTTGAGTCGCGTTCCGGATTCCGTAGCCGCGTAGTGCAAAATCGTGGAAGAATCGATACCTCCGCTCAGCCACATGCCCAGCGGGACATCGGACACCAGGTGCTCGCGAATCGACTGCCGGAGCAGAGTGTCCAACTCCTCCCGCGCAGATTCCAGCGTCCGATCGCGGACGACTCCGATCGGCAACTGCCAATAGGAATCGGTAGAGACTTTGCCATCCCGCCATTCCAGCCACTGCCCTGGAGGAAGCTTTTCGATGCCCTCCACCAGCGTCCAAGGACAGGGCACGTAGTTCAACGAAAGAAAGCAATCCAGGCCGTCCAAACTCAATCGCCGCTCAATCTCAGGATGGATCAGAATTGCCTTTAATTCCGAGCCGAAGAACAAGTCCTCCCCACGCCGCGCGAAATAAAGTGGCTTGATCCCCATGCGGTCGCGCGCCAGCACCAGCCGCTTCGTCGATTTCGTCCAGAGCGCAATTGCAAACATGCCGCGCAAACGCGCAAAACAAGCGGTATCCCATTCGAGGAACGCGTGCAGAACCGTTTCCGTGTCGCAGTGGGAGTAAAAGTGGTGGCCGAGTTCTTCCAGTTCGCGGCGCAGTTCCTGGTGGTTGTAGACCTCGCCGTTGAACACGATCGCTACATCCCCATCTTCAGACAGAATGGGTTGGTCGCCGTGACCGAGATCTATAATCTTGAGCCGCGTCGCGCCCATGGAGCAGAGGCTGGATTCGAACACACCTTGCTGATCCGGTCCACGATGAATCAGTGTGGCGACGGCGCGCCGAATGCGATCGGAATCAGGTACCCAATGTTTGTGGGTGAATCCAACGATTCCACACAAGTGCGTACACCTCTATCGCTTTCATGAAATCAGCTCGCGGTCTCGCGCGCCAATCGAGCTAGCGGAGACTCGTGCCTCCGCGGAGCCAAGGCACGGCGCAAACTGCTGGCTATTCAGGCAGAAACTCGATGCTACCGGTCTTTTTGAGGATGCACAACCCAATTCCCCGTACATCAACGTCGCCCAATAATCACTACCGCGACGCCGAGGCAGACCAGAAGCACGCCCGCCCACCTCCTCGGCGTGACCTGTTCGCCGAGAAAGAATTTCCCTCCCAATGCCCCGGCCCCATAGCTCAGAGCTGTAACCGGAACCACCAAACTGACGTTCTGCCTCGACAGCACTGCGAGCAACGAGAAAAATGCAGTTCCCATCAGGGCCAAACCGATCCACATCCACGAAACTCGCAACGCGCCCGCGACCACACCCACCAGCGCAGCGGGACGAAAATCCTTAACCTCGCCCACTGCCTTCATGGCTCTGGAGACGCATAGCTCGCCGCCGGTGCCGGCACCAATAACCAGAAGATAGAAGATAAAAACCAGCATCTAGCTTGACTCCGTGGTGCGCGGAGGCGTGCGTCCCACCACCAGGACGCCCAGGCAAATGAGTAGTACTCCCATCCAACGCACGGGCGTGACGGTTTCGTGCAACCAGAAGTGAGCCAGCAGAGCGGACATGAGGTAAGCCACCGACGAAGCTGGTTGGACATAGCTGTAATCCGCCCACGAGAGCACCAGCATGTTCGCTCCAAAGAAAATAATGAGCGACGCAATACCCAGCCAAATCGTACGTGACGTGAGGACGCGGGAAAGCACGCTGAGCGCCTCCGCCGGCTTTCCGATGCTCACCGCGCCGATGCGCTTCATCCCCTTGCCGAGCAGCACGTTGCCCAGCGGACCAAAGATCACCATCAGGAAGATCAGCAGGTAGGTTTTAAAATGCAGTCCGGCCGAAGACTTCATGCGCAATATGGACCTTCCGGCCTGAAATCAAGCTCCTCGCATTGCACGAGGCGGTTCGTCGACCGCATAATTACGCTATCTCCCTCACGAATAATCAGCCGCAGAATACACACCGTAGATTTCATGTTACTTGATTTTCCGCGCGCGCCCAAGTTCTCGGACGATGCTGGCTCGGGTCCAGCCGGGCTCATTCGTATCGCAGGCTCTCCACCGGGTCCATCCGGGCGGCGCGTGCGGCTGGCACCGTTCCGAAAAGAATGCCTACCACCGCGGAGACCGTGATGGCCACGATCGCGGAAAGTCCCGAGATGGGGATGCGGTAGTTGGTAAGGAACCGCACCGAGAAGGGCAGCGCCAATCCCACTACAACCCCGCCGACCCCACCCATCAGAGAGATTAGAACTGCCTCCGATAGAAACTGAAACCGGATCTCGGCATTGGTGGCGCCAATCGCTTTCCGGATGCCAATTTCGCGGATTCGCGAAGTGACCGTCGCCAGCATGATGTTCATGATCCCGATACCGCCCACCAGCAACGTCACCGCCGCAATCAGAAACAACACTAACGTCAACGCGTTTGCCGTGCGATCGGCCACGCTCAGCAGCGCAGTAAGATTCTGGACGACATAATTCGATTCTGGCCGGTGGCGCGACCGGATCACTTCGCGAATTTGTTCTGTCACCGGAACCACTATCGAAGGATCAGCCGCCGAGAAGTAGATCTGCTGCACATACGGCGTGTTGTTAAAGTATCGGCTTACGCTGTAGGGAATCACCATAGTACTGTCGGTGACCTCCGACTGCCCGAACGTATCCACCCGCTCCCGGAACGTCCCGATGATGGTGAAAGGCAGTCCGCTCAGCTTGAGGTCTTTCCCCACCGCCTTGTCTACGGACCCGTAGAGTTGTTCGGCAAGTTTCTGCTGGATCACACCGACCTTGTTGCGCGCCTGTTCGTCCTGCGCGTCAAAGAATCTTCCCGAAACTATCACCAGATTACGCACCGAGCGGTATTCAGGAAGAACCCCAAGTACGCGCACATCACGCTCCTTGCCATACCCGATCGGAATCCGGTTATCCAGCGGAACCACCGGGGAAGCCGCCACGACTCCAGAGACACGTTGCAGAACGGCGTACATGTCATCCACCGTCAACCGATCGGGCGTAGTGTCCTCGCCTCCACCCTGGTACTCAGCATCGATCATGTTGGCGCCGATCGATTGAATCTGGTTTAAGACGTATTGTTTGCCCGTCATTCCGATCGTAACCACTAGAATGAGCGAAGCTGTACCAATCACCATTCCCAACGCGGTGAGAGAGAAACGCACCTTGTTGCTGCAAAAAGTGTCATAGGCGAGACTGAAAGTTTCCCCAAAAACCAGTTTGGGTGGACGGCTCGCCTTTACCGTACTAGTCGCCATACTGGGTCAGATGCTACGCGATGTCTGCAAGAGGCGCAATTTTGACCATTGCACCATTGACCGATTGACCATGCGCCAGAGAGAAGCTCGATGGCGATCAACTACAACTGTCTCTTCCCTGCCCTGATTCCCGACATAAAAATAGCCCGCTCTCGCGGGTCTGTCGCTGCACTTCATTTGATTCATTTTTTGTTGCTGCCGCTCGTACCTTGGCAAGTAGGGTAGATCCACTGAGTGATGCAGAGGCAGCAATAGGTAAACGCTGGTTTCAAGCAACTACCCCGAAGAACCCATCTTTCTTCAGATCAATTCAGATAGCTTCACACAGGCTCCATGGACGTTCCCGGTCATCAGGTGCATTCTCCACCTAGCACCGATGAAGGAGGAATGCCATGAAAACCAAGACCAACGTGAAGGCTGGAAGGAGATGAAAGCCCGAAAGAGTGAAACGAGAAGCGTGCGAGCACTGAGCTGATTGTAACTTCAAATTTCAAGGAAAGGAGCAACGCAATGAAAACCAAGACCAACGTGAAGGCTGGACTCGCGAAGGCACATCAGGACTAAGACCCAGGTTCGTCGCAGTAGCACGAGAAGCCTGCGAGCAATGAGTAGATTGAAATTCACGAAAGGAGCAATGCCATGAAAACCAAGACGAACGTAAAGGCTGGCGCGATCGATTGCTTCTGATGAAGGAAGCGTCGGTGAGTTCAAAATGATAACCGCATGATTCGGGCTCGGAAAGACGAGCGACATTACCCGCAGAAGGGAGGGACGCCATGAAAACCAAGACCAATGTAAAGGCAGGCGTCACTGGAAGAAGGCAACATCAGCCATGAAAGCCAAGACCAACGTGAAAGCAGGCGGCGGCGGAAAGCGGTAACGTGAGAAACATTCGCTAAGCAGAACGGGTACTCAGGGAGACGAACAACATCACTACAGAAAGGAGAATGCAATGAAGACCAAGACGAATGTGAAGGCTGGACACGGAGATGAGAACCCGAAAGAGTGAAACGAGAAGCCTGCGAGCACTGAGCTGATTGTTATTTCAAATTTCAGGAAAGGAGAAATGCCATGAAAACCAAGACGAACGTGAAGGCTGGCGCTAAAGCTAAACACGACTGGTAAAAGTGGGTTCGTCGCAATGGCGTGGGACTCAACCGTGCAGAGCGAATTCGAAAGGAGCAAGGCCATGAAAACCAAGACGAATGTAAAAGCGGGTCTCACGGAATACTTGGGCTCTCCGCCCCAATTGCCCTACATCAAACGGTAAAACGGTTAATGTGATCGCCGGGGTGAGAACCAACGACGAAAGGAGAACGTAATGAAAACCAAGACGAATGTGAAGGCTGGCTATCCGCCTGACCCCTGCCATGATTAGTGGCTGGTCAGTGAGATCAGATGCAGCGTGACTCAACCGTGCAGAGCGAATTCGAAAGGAGCAAGGTCACGAAAACCAAGACGAATGTAAAGTCTGGAGCCAGCATACCGACTGACCCGTGCTAGTAAATGTTCGAGCACGGACAACGGTGGCCTGATTCCAGGCATAAACAATGACCCGCTCTGCGGGCCTACCGTGGTGCCCGGAGACGGAATCGAACCGTCACGTCCTGTTACGGACCCGGGATTTTAAGTCCCGTGCGTCTGCCAGTTTCGCCATCCGGGCAACTAATGTTTAATGGATGCATTCTACCGCAGCGAACGTGCAGCTATGTTGGGTTGGTCATCGCGTTGGCGGGTAGGTGCCGTCTGCGCCAGAGAAAGAAAACGCACGCCCCAAGCATGACTGCGCCCGCGCCCAGCGCCCACCATGTCACCCGCGATATCCGCGCAACAATCCCAGAGGCGGCTACGGTATCCAAGACGCTCGTACCTTGAACTCGGACTCGGGAACCGGCGGCAGCAGAATGCGAGGGAATGGGTTGTGCCATGACCTGCGGTTTCGGTGGCGATTGAGCTTGCGCTCGCAGCGCGGGAAGCGGGCCAACTCCCGAGATTTCAAACCCCGGCCCCTCTCCCGCGCTCACCAGATTGGCCGCCTCCACTTGATAGCGGCCATTGCCCGTGCGTAGAACCTGGAAAGCGCGCGACAGCGACGCGAATTTCATCGTCGGCGGAATCATAACTGCCAACTGCTGCAGCGGATAGATGCTCCTTGGGCGGAACGTTGCGTGGCCGGCGTAAGGCAGGTCGTAGTTGAAGGCGAACTTGGTGGCTCCTGGCTGCAAGGGGAAATTCACCGTGTAGTGCCCAGGCTCACCGGCCACGGGCGTCGCGGAAATCAGCGCGACGATTGTTCCTTGGCCCGCGGCCAGAACGGAATCAATCTTCGCGAGCGCTGGCAAATAAACTTCAAACGTGCGCTCGCCCGATTGCGTCAGGGGCGGGCTAGAATCATTCCTGATCTCGATCATGTCAGAGACGTGAAGATGGTCGCCGGCAGTCCCGATGCGGACGATCTCAATGCTTCCGGTTACGCCTTGCACCTTCGAGACCGCATCGAACACGGCGATGAAGACCGCATCACCCGCCGAAGCCCGCTGATCGTAGTTGACTCCTTCGTGGATCACGCGCACCACGTACGGCTTGTCGGGATACCGGACGACCTTGATGGTGAAGGCGCCCTGCGAGTCGGTCCTGGTGCGTGTTTCCTCCTTCAAGTTCTGATTCAGGCTGGTTTGGTCGAGACTGCTTTGGCCGAGACTAATTTCGTTCAGCCGAAGAAGAATCACATCCGTTCCGCCTGCGTACTGGTCGCGAGTCTGATTGCGGACCACGCCCGTGATCGAGTCCGCTGCCAGCGCCGCCGCTGACCAGCCCGCAATGAGGCAGAAGCTCAGGATGACTTTCCGTCGCCAGGATTTCGTCGCACAGATACCGCTCACCGGCCTCCTTTGGTTGGCGTCACGCCAGACCAGCTGCAAACATCCGATTCGCAATTCAACCGCGTTCTGGGTAGCCCAAGAAATCACTCGCTCGCAGCATTCCCTGCTGGATGTCCGGTCGCATGTGGCGCGCGCCCAAACATGATGCCGGTTTCCACCTCCACCGGCTTCCCGTCTTGCAAGTACGGTCTGAACTTGCATTGCCCAAGAGCGTCGGTAATGGCGGTTGCCTGCTCGGGAAATGCGCTGAGAAAATGAATGTGTCTTACTCTGCCCTTTCTGTCGATGATGATTCGGACTGGAACCGAGTTAAACCTATGCTCAGTAAACACCGGGTCAACCCGCGCCGTTAAGTTTTTGTCGCGCGCGTAATCCTTGATGCAAACCGGGACAGTGCCTCCACCCGCTCCTGCTGTGGGACTCGATTCCTCAGGCAGCTTCATCTTGTTCATGTCCAATACCAAGCTCTCCAGCAGTTTGGTGTCACGGCTGGTCAGCACAAATTCCACCGCGTGGCAGCGGATTTCGGTAGCCGCAACATACCAATGCAACTGTGCCGCCGAAGATACATACCCAAAAAAGTGGAAGGTGTGGCTGGCAATCTTTACCTCAGTAAGTGGGGCGTCGACTTTATAGTCGGCCTGCAAATGGTCTTTCATGTAATCAGTCAGCTCAAGCGCGTTCGTCACCGGCAGTGGCGTAAAGAACATGTCCTCGGCGGTAATCAAGATACTGCCCGGAATTGGCTCCTTATATCTGCCCGTGGGAGTAATTTCGGCGAGCACATAGCGGCCGCCATCCGACGGGGGCGGACCTTCGTATTCCTCAGTCCAATTCGGAGGCAAAGCGTAAGTCATTCCAAAATACTGGTTATGGAAGACGTTATTAGTCACGGTCCCGCCTTCTGGCAGGGGAGTTACCGAGTCACTGGCGCTCGACCAAGCGCCCCTTACCAGAATGTCTGGCGCCTCTGTCTGGCGCTGCGTGCTGCTATGAGAGTCGCCGCCATTCTGCGACATGCTTTGCGCTTCAGCCTTTTGGCCCCAGGAAAACGACAACGATAACGGCAACAACGATATGAATCCGACCAGAACCACCAATAAACCTAAGGATCGGGAATACATACTTCTCCTTCGCGACCGGCCGTCAGGGCGAATCAGTCGCCCACTATTTATGGGCTTCGTCCTAACTTGGAAAAGAGCTGGCGAGACACCTCCGCATCTCGCCAGCCAGAATTGCGTAGACGGCTACAGCGAGCGCAGAAAGTTCAACAGGTCCTGCTGCTGGCTGGTGGTGAGGCTGGAGAAATGCGTCACCACCGTATTGGCTTCGCTGCCCGAGCTCTTGTGGTCCACGATTGCCGTATACAGGTCGGTTGTACGGCCATCGTGCAGCAGGAATATCCGCTGTCCCAGGCCCCACAAGGGAGCCGTGCGGAACTGTGTGCCGCCGGCGCCGCCTTGCGAGACGTTGTCCGCCAGGCGCGTACCCATTCTGTGGATCTCAAGATCTGAGAACGCAGGTACCGGGACATTGCTCAGAGCGGGAGCGAAGTTCGACGCTTGCGTCGCGCCTGGCGTTGGATTGTGGCAGGTGGCACAGCCGATCGAGCTAAACAAGGCACTGCCGTTGGCGATCGATGTGGCGGGGACTGGCTGTCCATTCAGCACAACTCCACCGGTCGGAGGCGGGGCCAGGAACCGCATGAAGTTGGCAAACGCCGAGACGTCATCAAGAACCGCGGCGTTCGGCGTCGAGTTGGGGTTGGAGGTGTCTTCTGGGTAACCGGTCCCGGTAAGGTTCAGGCAACTCGTCGGCAGCCCGGTGCCCTGCTGATCTTCTTCCGGCAGCGGACGATCTTGGGGGAACAACTCGTTACTGACGCCCATCTCGACGTTGTAAGCCTCACCGGCAAAGATGTGCAGCGACTTGTTCTGCGCCTTCCAGCCAAAGCGCGTGATGGTGCCATCATTGCCGCTGTGGTTGAAAGTGCCGGAGATGCCAAAGTGGTTGACGATATTAGCGGCCTGGTTGATCAGCAGCGTTGAG
>Ga0181523_10000454_pt1 | contig 46113 bp, 37 predicted proteins | sample PEATcosm2014_Bin_43_FD_119752 | JGI IMG/M metagenome (GOLD analysis project Ga0181523, IMG submission 119752) | Peatland microbial communities from MTU Mesocosm Facility, Houghton, MI, USA - PEATcosm2014_Bin05_30_metaG | ecosystem: Environmental > Terrestrial > Soil > Wetlands > Peat | place... | reverse complement strand
TACTGCCGGGTAGGCATTCTCAACGAAATTGGCGAGTTACTGACCCCCAACGTCGCCGTCCTCCTGATCGGCGAACGGCCGGGCCTGGCAACCGCCGAAAGCCTGTCAGCTTACTTGGCATATCGGCCGAAAGCGCAGGACACCGACGTCAATCGCAACCTCATCTCGAATATTCACGCTCGCGGCATTAGCGCAGAGCAAGCCAGCGAACGCATTCTGAATCTGGCCGCATCAATGATGAAAGCTCAAAAGAGCGGTTGCCAACTTCGAGAAGAACTGCCGGTTATGGGTAGGGCGCGGCTTTAGCCGTGCCGTAAGGGCCCGAAAACATGCGGGCTTTAGCCCCTGTGGGACGTGCCCTCCCCTCTGAAGGGCGTTTATAAAACACGCTCTAGTCCTTCACCACACCATCCGTAATCTCAAGTCCTTTGTCGATGATCGCGAATGCCTCTCGCAGTTGCAGCTCGTTGATGCACAGCGGAGGATTGGTGAAGAAGGTATTCCACCGAACGAAGGTATAGAGCCCATTCTCCCGGAAGAACTTCCCCAGCGCGATCATCTCATCGGAAGTGCCGTTGAACGGAGCCACGGGCTGCCGCGTCTTGTGATCGCGGATCAGTTCGACGATGCCGAACAGCCCGATCGAACGCACCGCGCCCACCGACCGGTGTTTCGCCTGTAACTCCGCGCCCAGCGTCTTCATGATGGCGCCCATCTTCCGGGAATTCTCGATCAGATCGTCCTCTTCATAAACGCGAATAGTAGCCAGCGCCGTAGCGCATCCCATTGGATGGCTGTTATAAGTAAGTCCTCCATAGAACACCTTGTCGTCGAAGTACTTCGCAATATGTCGTCTCATACCGACAGCGCCCAGCGGAATATAACTCGAAGTAAGTCCCTTCGCCATACAAAGCAGGTCGGGAACAACCTTCCAGTGATCGACCGCAAACCACTCGCCAGTGCGACCAAAGCCCGACATCACTTCGTCGGCGATCATAAGAATCCCGTACTTGTCGCAAAGTTTCCGCACCCCTTCCAGATATCCATCCGGCGGAATAAGAATGCCGTTTGTTCCAACCACCGGCTCCAAAATGAACGCGGCAATGGTGTGCGGACCTTCCAGTTGAATGATCTCCTCGATCATGGCCAGCGAAGTTTCGGCCGATTCCCATCCGCGTTCGATGCCGTGATAAGGATCAAGCACGTGCACCACGCCCGGAATCCCAGGCTCAACCGCCCATCTGCGAGGATCGCCCGTAAGGCTGATGGCGCCCGCCGTCGCCCCGTGATACGAACGATAACGCGCGAGGATCTTGTGGCGTCCGGTGAAGAAGCGTGCCATCTTGATGGCGTTCTCGTTGGCTTCCGCGCCGCCGTTCGTAAAGAAGAACGTGTCAATATCGCCCGGAGTGATTTCCGCCAGCTTCGCGCCCAGGCGCGCCCGCGGCTCGGTCGCCATGAACGGATTGGCATAAGCGAGCACCGATGCCTGATCGATGATGGCCTGGATGACGCGCTCATCGCCGTGTCCGATATTCACCGACATCAACTGGCTGTTGAAGTCGATGAAGCGCTTCCCTTCCGGCGTCCAGAAGTAAATGCCCTTCGCTCCCGCCACCGGGATAGGATCGACCTTGGATTGCGCCGACCATTCGAACAGTGTGTGTTTCTTGGTGAGATCGACCATCTCTTTGCCGGTCATGGGAGTAACGGTAGTTGACGTAGTCATAAGGAGTCCGAACTAGATAACTAACAAAACGCGTAGGACAGCCGAAAGCAACTGCCCCTATGTAAGCTGCGTCGCCAACGCGCTCTTCTTTTCCGCAACGTGAGCCAGCGCGGCCTCGAGCACGTCCAGCCCCTCGTCCATCTGCGCATCAGTGATAACCAGCGGCATAAGCAGGCGAATCACGTTACTGTACGATCCGGCGGTAATCGTCACCAGGCCATGTTCGTAACAGTATTGTGCCACTTGCTTGGTCTCTTCGTCAGCGGGCTCGCCGGTTGTCCTTGAGCGCACCAGTTCGAGCGCCTGCATGGCGCCGAGTCCGCGAACATCGCCAACCAGTTTCCACTGCGCCTGCCACTTCGCCGCACGCTTGCGGAAACGTTCGCCCAGCAAGTTAGCCCGCGCGCAGAGGTTCTCTTTTTCGATGATGTCGAGTACCGCCAATGCCGCTTCGCAGGCCACGGGATTGCCCGCGAACGTGCCGCCAAGTTGACCAACGCCGGGAGCGTCCATGATTTCGGCGCGTCCTGTGACCGCGGCCATAGGCAAGCCGCCAGTCAGCGATTTCGCCATCGTGACCAGATCCGGGTCCAGTCCCAGCCGCTCGCAAGCAAACATGGCGCCGGTGCGCGCGAATCCAGTCTGCACTTCGTCGGCGATCAGCAGAATGCCGTGTTTGCGGCAGATCGCTCCGAGCGTTGGAAAAAACTCGGCAGGAGGAGTAACAAATCCGCCCTCGCCAAGAATCGGCTCGACGATCACCGCCGCCACCGATTCCGCCGCCACCATTCGCTTGAATGTATCTTCAATGTTCCTCGCACAGTGCACGCCGCACGACGGATACTTCATCGAGTAAGAGCAGCGGAAACAATAGGCATAAGGAATGCGATAGACCTCGCCAGGAAACGGCTCGAATCCAGCCTTGTAAGGATGCGTCTTACTGGTCGCCGCCATCGCCATGTAAGTGCGGCCGTGGAACGCGTCGTCGAAGCAGATGATCGCCTGCCGTTTGGTGTAGCAGCGTGCGATCTTGATGGCATTCTCCACCGCTTCCGCGCCCGTGTTCAGGAGAATGCTCTTTTTCGGCCCCTTGCCCGGAACGAGCGCGTTCAGTTTCTCGCAGACAACGATGTAGCTTTCGTAAGGCAGCACGTTGAAACTGGTGTGCAGGAAACGGTCGAGTTGGCGGCGCACCGCGTCCACTACAGCCGGCGCGCGATGTCCGGTGTTGAGGCAGCCGATGCCCCCGGCAAAATCAATCAGGCGGTTGCCGTCGACATCTTCGACCACCGCTCCGTCCGCCTTGGCAACAAAGACCGGCGTAGCGTGAAACGCCCCCTGCACAACCGCTGCGTTACGCCGCTTCATGAGTGCTCGCGAGCGCGGTCCGGGAATGGGTGTGCGAAGTTGAATAGTGAACATAAGTCAGTTCTCAGCTGTCAGGTCTTAGGTCTCCGGTATATCTCCCTGCGCCAAGGTCGGTTCTACTCGCAACTGACGACTGGCCACTGACCACTGGTTCTCAGTACCAGCCGATCGGGGCTTCGTTCAGGTTGATGTATACCTGCTTGGTTTCGAGATACTCTTCGATGCCCCACGGCCCAAGTTCACGTCCAAAGCCCGACTGCTTGTAGCCGCCCCACGGCGCTTCCACATAAGTCGGTTGCATGTGGTTCACCCACACGATGCCCGCGCGCAGCGCCTTCACCGCGCGCATGGCTTTGAAAATGTCGCGCGTCCAGACGGCGGCGGCTAGCCCGTAAGGCGTGTCGTTCGCGATCTTCAGGGCGTCTTTTTCATCGTCAAACGGAATCACCGCCGCAACCGGACCAAAGATTTCTTCGCGCGCAATGCGGGCATTGTTATCGACGTTATAGAAGATAGTCGGCTGCACATAGTACCCCTTCGCGAACTCGCCGGCACGTCCGCCGCCCGCGGCTACCTTGGCTTCCTTCTTGCCAATCTCGAGATACGAGCAAACCCGGTCGTACTGCTCTTTCGAAACCAGCGATCCCATCTTGGTTTCGCGTTCGAGCGGCGGGCCGATCTTGATCTTCTTGGCTTTCTCTGCCATCGCTTCCACAAACTTGCTGTAAATCGATTTCTGCACCAGGATGCGGCTGCCGGCCGAGCAGACTTCCCCCTGATTGATGAAGACGCCGAACAGCGCGCCATCGATGGCGGCTTCGAAGTCTGCATCGGCAAAGAAAATATTAGGCGACTTACCGCCCAGTTCGAGCGTGACGCGCTTCACCGTGTCGGCGGCCTCTTTCACGATGATCTTGCCGACTGCGGCCGATCCCGTAAACGCAATTTTGTTCACGTCCGGATGCCTGACCAGCGGCGAACCGCAGCTTTCGCCAAAACCGGTGATCACGTTTACCACACCTTTTGGTAGGCCAACTTCTTCAAACCACCTCGCGAGTTCCAGCGCGGTGAGCGGCGTTTGCTCGGCGGGCTTGAGCACGCAAGTGCAGCCCGCGGCCAGCGCCGGAGCGAGTTTCCACGCCGCCATCATCAGCGGATAATTCCAGGGAATGATTTGCCCGGCAACGCCCATCGGTTCTTTCAGCGAAAGGCTCATCGCGTTGTCGGGAACGGGGTTTACATAGCCAACGACCTTCGTGGCCAGCCCGCCATAGTATTCGAAGCAAGTTGCCACGTCGGTGATATCGAACTCGGCCTCAACAATGGGCTTGCCCGAGTTGCGGCATTCGAGTTCAGCAAGCGTGGGAAGGTTCTGGCGCACCTTGTCGGCTAGTCGGAAGAGTACGCGGCCACGCTCCTGCGCCGTGGTGGTTGCCCACGGACCTTCTTCAAACGCGGCCTTGGCCGCCGCGACCGCGCGGTTCACGTCGTCCGCGTTCGCGTCGGGAACGCGGGCGATCACTTCTTCGGTTGACGGATCATAGACGGGAAACGTCCTTTGCGACTTACCTGCGACCCACTCGCCGTCGATCAGCATCGAATAAGTCTTCACGTCAGTTGTAACTCCTCCCGGCATAAGTCCTCCACGGATCACTTCTGTTTAACTATGGCAGCCTGCGGTTCTTTCAAACGCCCGTACACGAAAAAGAAGAACGCGGCCAACACGAGAAAGAACAAAGTAAAACCGAACATCTTTGCTTCGTACCTCCACACCGAGGTAATTTGCCTGGCGGGAAAGAATGCCAATGCGATGCCCAGCGCTGTTGTCACGAAGCCGCAGAATCCGGAAATAATCAGCGTGCCGCGGCCATACCGCCCGCCGGATAAGTCGCCACCAAAGGCAAACGTCAACAGCGCCGCAAACACATAGAGAAACGGCACCAGTTGGAGAACGACCGCCAGCGAAAGCATAGTCTGGAAAGCTTCCTGCACGCCGCCCGAGGCATAGAAGTTGATGACGATTAATATCAGCGAGACAATTGCTTGCACGATCAGCGCCGCGTAGGGCGTCCTATACTTAGGATGAACTTTCCCGAGCCACGACGGCATATAGGAATCCAACCCGGCCACAAAGGGAATTCGGGCCGAGCCACCCATCCAAGCCGAGCCGATTCCTGCAATCGAGAAACTCAGCATTACTGCAAACGGAGTAATAATCCACGCCACGCCGACCTTACCGGCCATGTGGCTGACCGCTTGCACGATACCTTGCAGCACGCTAATGTCGTTCTTGCCAATCGCAACCAGCAACGTCAGCGTCGCTCCGATATATAGCAGGCCGGAAATCATTCCGCCCCACGCCACCGCGCCCGGCAATGTTTTCTGCGGGTCCCGGATTTCGTCACCCATCACTGAAGCAAGTTCAAGTCCAACCAAGCCGAAGCAAATCACGCCGAACGAATTCAGCACAAATCTGAAATCTGGCGGAATCCGGAAATCAGCCGCTGTTACCGTCGTGCCAAAACGCGACCAGACCGTAAGTCCCAGACCGATCAGAACCGTCGCCGCTATAAAAGTCCCAATCGCGCCCAGATTGTTCAGCCACTTCCCTACTCCCAGTCCAACAATGTTCAGGATCGTCAACAGCGCCAGGAGCGCCAAAGAGGCGGCCATCGCGAAAGTCTTATTGTCAGCAAGCGCTGCGTGGCCCGGGCCCATGGCGAAAACAGTTACTCCAACGAAATACAGCATCACCGTGGGCACATACAACATGTTGTTAGTCCAGTAACACCAGCCGGAAAGGAAACCGTGAAAGTCGCCAAACACTTCTTTTGCCCACAAGTACACGCCGCCTTCGCCGGGATAGCGATGGGCGAGTTCAATCACTGCAATTCCCTGCGGCCAGAAAAACAAAAGCAGCGAGATGATCCAGAGCCAGACGGTCACGCCCCCGTTGGCCGCTATGCTCGGGACGACGTTGAGATTAAAGACTGCAACGACAAACAGCAACACCAAGTCAAAACGTCCGAGGACGCGCTTTAAGTGTGGCTGCTTGAAATCAGAAGTCATGGGATGATCGGGTCATCGGGTGATCGGGCCATCTAACCCGCCCGGATCTCGGATTTTCAATCACCCGATGACCCGATGGGGAGATGACCCGATCCCATCAGTGCGTTGCCAAGGCGCCCAACCGCTCGTGCTGCGCGGCGGCTAGCGACGGAGCGACATCCGCAAACGCCGCCAGGTGCTTATCGATGTCGGCCTCGGCGTGCTGCACGGAAATCGTCCACTGCTCGTCCCACCAATAAGGCTGCGCCATGACGCCGCGATTCACCATCCCGAACCAGTAATGCCGCCACAGGTCCACGTCAATCGGCAGCCAGTCACGGTAGTTGCGGATCTCCTCCGGATACAACATCAGTGCGCCGTTCGCACCCGCGCTGGCGATGTAGCCCTGCAATCCGACTTTCGCGACTATCTTCCTATATCCATCGACGAGCTTGCTGCTGAGCTTCCCGATAAGCTCGTAGTTATCCCGGGTAAGCACTTCGCGGAAAGTTGCAATGCCAGCGGCCATCGAGATGGGATTCGTGTTATAAGTGCCGCCGTGAAACACTTTGTGGTCCGAGATCAAACTCATCACTCGCTTGTGTGCGCCAAAAGCGGCCAGCGGGAATCCACCGCCGATCGACTTCGCCAGGCAGATCATATCCGGCATCACGCCGAAGTACTCCGAGGCGCCGCCCCAGCAGAGCTTCGCTCCCGTCTTAACTTCGTCGAATATCAACAGCGCGCCATGCTTGTCGCAGAGCGAGCGCAGTCCTTCCAGAAATCCCTGCTGCGGCAGGCAGAGGCCAACGTTCATCATGATCGGCTCAAGAATTACAGCCGCAACCTCATTCGGATTTTCCTTGAACCGGCGCTCCACTGTTTCCAGGTCGTTGAACGTGGCAATCTGCACGTTCGCGATACTCGCCTTCGGCACGCCTGCCCCGGCGGACACAGGCTTCGGATTCTTGATATCGCCGAAATCGTCGCCGGGTGGGTGCGGCTTCACGCTCACCAACGCCGCGTCATGCAGGCCGTGATAACCGCCCTCGAACTTGATGATCTTGTCCCGTCCAGTAGCGGCGCGGGCGAGGCGAATGGTATGCATCGTTGCTTCGGTGCCGCTGTTGCCGAAACGGCACATCTCGACGGGAAAGCGGCTGCAGATTTCTTCCGCCAGTTCCCACTCCATGTTATGCGGCATTCCGTAAGCCGTCCCCTTGTGCAGCCGGCCTTCGACGGCCTTGATCACGGCCGGATGCGAGTGGCCTGCCATCAGCGTGCCGAAGCATAAATTGTGGTCGATATATTCGTTGCCGTCGAGATCGCGAAACTTGCTGCCCGACGCTTCCGACACGAAGATCGGATAAGGATCGTAAGCGCGATAATTGCTGGCCACGCCCAGGGGTAAACGCTTCAGGTTCTTCTTATGCGCCTCGGCGGACTTCGGAGTACGGCGCTCGAACGTGTCGAGCTCTTTTTGCAATGCGGGGTACATCGTGATCTCCATTAAGACTCAGGCTAGATCGGCCATTAGATTAGACCCGGGCGGCCGAAACCGCCCGGAGATTAGAACGCACCTGTTCCATTCTTTCGAACTAAAAGTAAAACTTCAAGGCAAACTGCGCCAACCGCGGGTCTTTGACCTGAGTAACCTGGCCAAACTGAGCGCCGTCGGTGATGTTGCCGTCCGGGTTATAGAACTGCGTGTGATTGAAAATATTGAACAACTCGCCTCGAAATTCAGCGTGCGCACGCTCGTTGAACGGGATGATCTTTACGACGGCAACGTCTGTTTCGCTGATACCGGGTCCGCAGCAGATCGTGCGTGGGGCATCACCGACGGTACCAGCAGTTACGGCATTACTGAAAATCGAGCTGTTATTAAAATAGTAATTGCCGTTCGATTGCGGCCTTTGCCAGGAAAAGGGCGCGATTTGATCCGGCTCGCCCGGATATTCAAAGTCGCCGCTGTTCATCAGCTCATTGTCGGAAGAGGACGTGATACGGATCGGAAATCCGGTCTGGTACGTCGTGATCCCCGAGAAAGACCAGTCGTCGAGCAGTTTCCCGGCAAAGCCGCTGTATTTCCTTACTGGCACGTTCCAGTAATAACTAAAGACAAAGCGGTGGCGTGCGTCGAAGAGCGACGGGGAATAGTTATGGGCGCCAGGGAGTGGATCCAATATTCCCTCGAAGCTGGAGGCCTCATCAATGGACTTGCTCCACGTATAAGCTGCGGTAAATTGAAGCCCGCGGGCAAACCGTTTGTCCAGCGAAACTTGCAGAGAGTTATAAGCTGAGCTGGCAATCGTGTCCTGAGCAAAGATGCCGGTAAAGACTGGAACGCCGCTGATCGGACAGCCAGCACCGGTAAAGGGATTGCACTGGGGCGACGAGTAAGGTCGCAGTCCAACGAGTTCCATACCGGAAAGCGACGTTCCGGCCGGGAGAACGGTTGGTCCGTTCGGCCCATAGGGAAGGTGGAAGCCGCCTGCCGGAGCCACGGAACCTGGCGGGAAGATGAACTGCGAATCTTCGGTGAATGGCCCGCAAGTTCCAGAGCCAAGTACTGAATCAATGTCCAGGCAGGTCTGCGGGTTCGAGTAATTGATATCATGCGTCGCCAGCAAGCGGTGCCCTTGCGATCCTACATAGCCAATTTCCAGCTTCGTATCTCGGGCTAACTCGCGCTGGATGGTGAGATTGTACTGGGCGGAATACTGCGTCCGCATGTGCGGCTGGAAATCACCAAACAGATCGATTGGCTCGAATTGTGCCCAATTCTGAGGCGTCCCTCGTTTGGGACTGATGACCCCGTTAAACGGATTCAAATACGGCTGCACTTGTGGGGGGCACACGGTAGGGTTCGACGCAGTGCAGCTCTGAGGAAGAAATGGCAGGTCGAACTGCGTCTCGCTCACCGTGGTGCTCCCTCCAAACGGAGGCTCAGCCCCGAACTGTGCCAGCACCAGCTGTTCGATTGGGTTATAAAAGAGTCCCCAGCCGGCGCGAATGCTGGTTTTGCCCGAACTGCCCGGACTCCAGGCAATGCCGATGCGGGGAGCGAATGCCTTGTAATAAGTTTGCGTCATGCCCGCAGGAACGCCGGGGTCGCCCGGAACGACCAATCCAATCGCGTTTTCCGAAGTGCAATCGGTGTTGGCGCCTCCACAAGGGTAGACCGTAGATGATTGGCCGGGGCGGAAAGTCTCCACGTGCTGCGCCTTATCCGCCAGCGGAGTGTTCAGCTCCCACCGGAACCCGTAGTTCAGAGTGAGATTCGGTTTTATCTTCCAGCTATCCTGGGCGAATAGATAGAGGCCGTTATTGCGAACGTATTCGACCTGGGCCGAACCTTGTCCGAATGAATCGGGAAGGCCAAGAAGATAGTTGGGGTACAGGTTCTCAGTAACGCCGTCTGCTTCATAGGCCCCAGGATCGTTCGGGCCGCCACCGTAATAGTCGAAGGTCCCGTTCACGTTGTAGTAATAAAACTGATTGAACTGCTGGCGACGAAAATCCACGCCAAACTTGAGGGTATGGTTGCCCGAAATCTTAGTCAGGTTATCTGACCATTGGAAAGAATTCCCCGCCTGAGGAAGTTCCCCTTCCGAATCATTGCCGATGGCGAATCCTCCCGCAACGGAGATAAATGGAAGCCCCTCGCGTCCAGCACCAAGAGAAGGATGAATGCCGTAGAGACTGCCATTCGGGTCGGTGGAACCGTCCCCATAAAAACAAGGCACGGTGCCGGTAACTGACGTAAGCCAGGTGGGAGCCGTGGGGCAGGAACCCTGCACCAGTCCGGTATTCGCCGGATGCTGGAATGTCTCCTGGCCCTCGCGGTTGTAATTGAAACGGAACTCGTTCACCGTGCTGTTACTGATCGTCCAGGTGTGGGTAATGTTCCACTGCTGGAAGCGTTCCGCCAGAATGCTTCCAAAGCCGGGGACATTGGCACCCGCCAGTTCGAAGTTGGAGAAAGGCTGATGCGTACGGTCGTCATTGAAGTAGTAGTAGATGCTCAGGTTTTGCTTGTCATTGATCCGGTGATCGACCTTGACCGTGAACTGGTCGCCGCGTATGGCCTCGGTGGGCACGGTACTGATCAGATTAAAGCCGGCTGCCGGACTAGGAATAAACTGCAGCAGATCAACCGCGGTGGGATCCAAACAAGCGAGCGGTATCTGGCCATTGGGGAAGATACTCGCGTATGTTGCGCTATCCGAAATCGCTCCGCCGCCAATAGCGCTTGTGGCTGTCTGACAGCCAGGACGGCTTGCCAGAATCGAGGAGTTGGTCAGCGACCCGGTAAAGGGCGTGGGCAAAGTCGGATTAACGTCAGTGAAGTTGGCGACAATCTGTCCATTCACCACGTTGGTGGGAGAGGGAGTTTCCTGAGCGCTCGGCACGGTAACCGCGGGCGATTGCAGCCCCTGACGGATGCGACGCCCTTCGTATGAGGCAAAGAAGAAGGTTCGATCCTTCTTAATCGGTCCGCCAAAAGTGCCGCCAAACTGATTTTGATTGAACTGGGGCTTATCGCAAGTTAGTCCATCTGCGGCCGTAAGGCAATAATTATTGGCGTTGAGATCCTTGTTGCGGAAAAACTCATAGACACTGCCGTGTAAGTCGTTTGTCCCTGACTTAGTCACCACATTAATGACCGAGCCCGAGTTACGCCCATATTCCGCGTCGAAAGTATTGGTGAGAACGCGGAACTCCTCAATGCTGTCGGGCGAAGGTTGCACCGTCGGAAGATTGGCGAAGAGGTCGTTAGCGTCGCCGCCGTTCACGCTGAAATTGTTGGAGCGTCCCCGGCCGCCATTCACCGACACCGCACCGGAGTTATCGCTTCCATAAACGAGTGTATTACTGGAGCCGACCGTCGACATTACTCCCGGCTGCAGTTGCAGAAGCTGATAGGTGTCGCGTGTATTGAGCGGCAAGTTCGAAACCTGGCGCGCGTCCATGACCGCGCCCAGTTGCGTGCTGCTGGTATCGACAAGCGGCGCTTCGGAGGTCACTTCGACGGTCTCTTTCGTTCCGCCGATCTGCAATACCGAGTTGACGGTAACGACCTGGTTGAGATCGACGTTCACGCCCCGCTGCACGTTCTTCTTGAACCCGGTGAGATCGAATTCCAGGCGATAGGTTCCGACCGGAACCTGCGGGAACCCGTAATCGCCGCTGGCATTGGTGGTGCTTTCGCTGCTCACGCCGGTGGCTTCGTTAGTGAGCGTGACGCTCACCCCCGAAAGCACGGCGCCGCTGGAATCGGCGACGCGGCCGAGGATGCGTCCGCCCGTGCCCTGAGCGGACAAGAGCGTGCAGCAGATCAAGCACAGGCTCAGGATAGCGAGCCAGCAAGACAACCGGGACGGCTTTAGCGACACCATGGAACAGATCCTCCAGATCTCGGGGACAAATTTTTAATTAGATCCGATTCGGCTTGCTTGCGGCCCAAACCTTGCTATAATCGCGTAAGGTTAGAGATTCCGCAGCCCTCTGTCAAGCGTAAAAAATATACCCCCACGGCGCGGCCAGCCGGCACATTCGGAAATCATGTCGAGCGACGCCAAAACCTACCTCAAAATCGGGGACGTGGCCCGTCTCGTGGGAATTTCGCCGTCGGCCATCCGGGGCTGGGAAACGGTGGGCCTTACGCACCCCCATCGCAGCCCGAGCCGGTATCGCCTCTACACCAACGACGACGTGCGTTTGCTGAAAAGAGCGCGCTATCTGCGCCAGGTCCGCGGACTGAACGCGGCCGCCATCGTGCAGACGCTGAAACGCGAGGGCGTCATCGAACCCGCAGTCGGCAACGGCGCCGCGGCGATTGGCCCCCGGTTGCGCCGCTTGCGCACCCAGCGCGGCCTCGGCCTCGCCGAAGTCGCCTCGGCGGCGGAAATTTCGGTTGGCTTCCTGAGCGCACTCGAACGCTCGCAGATGAGCGCCTCCATCGGCACTCTGCGCAGGCTAGCACGCTACTACCGCACCAACATCCTTGATTTTTTCGATGCGACGGAATTGAATACCCGATTGGTGCGCCCGTCCAGGCGCAAGGTGCTGGAAGCCGGCCCCGGCGTGCGCATGGAGTTGTTGGCCTGGGGCAACAAAGTCATGGAGCCGCACCTGTTTCGTATCAAACCAAAAGCCGGCAGTGGCGAACCGTATGCCCACGAAGGCGAGGAGTTCCTGTTCGTGCTGCGCGGAGAACTGAAGATCGCGCTTGACGGCGAGGAGTACCATCTGAAGCGCGGCGACAGCTTTTATTTTGAGAGCGCCACGCCGCATCACTGGAAAAATCCTGGCCGCAGCGAGACCTGGTTGTTGTGGGTCAACACGCCGCCGACATTCTGAACGGAAGAAGATCGTGACCATGCACCGTCCCAACCGCTTCCCAGATCCTCGACCCATACGGGAGAGTCAATGATGTTGCTCAAATTCAGATTCAGATTAATGTTCGCGCTGTTCGCCGTACTGCTGGCCGTATTCGCCGGATCCTGCGCCAGAAAAACTCCCACGCTGAATCTGCTGGTATGGGAAGGCTATGCCGATCCTTCTTACGTCAAGGCTTTCGAAGAGCAGAACCACTGCAAAGTGTCGGCTTCCTACATGGGATCGAGCGACGAACTAGTCGCCAAACTGCGCGGTGGCAGCGCCGGTAATTACGACGTGATTTCTCCGTCAAGCGATGTGGCCACCATGATTGCGACCTCCGGTCTCGCCGCGCCGCTCGATCTCGGCAAACTGCCCAGCTACAGCCAGCTTTCGCCGCAACTCACCACGTTGTCACTGGTCCGCGTAAAAGGCGACGTCTACGGCGTGCCCTTCATGTGGGGTCCAGATCCCATGATTTACGACACCACCGCATTCCCGGAGCCTCCAGAAAGTTGGAACGTCATGTGGGACCCAAAGCTGAAAGGAAAAGTTTCCGTCTGGGACGATCTTTCCACCGTCTACATGGCAGCGCAGGTGCTCGGCTACGACAAGCCCGACTCCGGCCATCTTTATAACTTGACCGACCAGGAACTCGACGCAGTCAAGAAGAAGTTAGGGGAGCTGAAGCCGAACATTCGCAAGATGTGGTCCACGGGCGGAGAACTTACTAACCTTTTTCAGAACCACGAAGTGGTGATTGCCATGGGCTGGCCGCTCATGACCAACCAATTGCGTAAAAGCAATTTCCCGGTCGGCGAAACCATCCCCAAGGAAAACACCACCGGCTGGATCGATCACCTCATGATCACCGCCGGAAGCGAAAACCAGGATCTCGCCTACAAGTTTCTCGAGTTCATGATACAGGCGCAGACGCAGAAAAAAGTCACAGACGTGACCGGATACACGCCAGCGAATCCTAGGGCCGCGCAGTACATGACGCCGGAAGAGCAAAAGGGCCTCCACCTGGACGACGTGGACAATTACCAGAAGCGCCTCTATTTCTGGCAGAATGTTCCGCGCCGCGCCAAGTACAACGAGATCTGGAATGAAGTAAAAGCCACGCAGTAACAAGTGCGGTCGACCGCGCCACAGGAGGAAGGGCTAGATGGAGAAGAAGCTCGTAATGGCGGCCCTGCTCATCGCCGTCGCCATCGGGGTCTGGAGATTCGTCGAGAAGCGACAAGAAGAGAAGAACCCTCACTTCGCCAACACCGAGGATTTGATCAGCTATGCATGCGACCATGCGGTTGCTGAAGCTCAAAAATACGATGGGATCACTCTCGACTACAGTATCGATTCCATAAAGAAAGTCGACACGATACTGGGCCGAGTGCACGACCTCTACGTGAAGAATCCCTCCGCTGTGGAGGTTCGCGGGATTTCGTTGGAGTACGGCGCCTATGTGGGAGAGGTAATTCGAAGAAATGAACCCGGCACGTACTGGACCAAAGACAGTCAAGTGGCTGGTGAGAAGTCGTATCCACTTCACTGGAACAGTACCGAGAGCTACCCTCTCGCGTGGTGCTCGAGAAGAATCATCAACGGTGATGAAGATCTCATCTGGATCAAGTACACGGTCATCAAGCAACGCATCGGTGAAAAAAATCAAAAGCCGAATGCACCTGAGACTGATAGGACACACTGAGTAGCACAGCAACATCATGTCCACCATAACCGAATCTGCGATCAGTGGTGCTGCTGCCGGCAGTACGCAGCCCCTTGTGTCCATTCGCTCGGTCGCCAAACACTTCGGCAAGAACGTCGTGCTGCGCGACATCTCGCTGGAAATCGCCGAAGGCGAATTCCTCACCATCCTGGGCGAGAGCGGCTCGGGCAAAACCACACTGCTGAGAATTCTCGCCGGCTTCGAGCAATCCACTTCCGGAGAAGTCTGGATGTCGGGCCAGCGTCTGGACACCGAGCCTCCCTATCGCCGCCGCGTGAATACTGTCTTCCAGAGTTACGCGCTCTTCCCGCACATGACCGTCGAACAAAATGTCGGCTATGGATTAGCGATCGCGAAACGCCCGGCTGCGGAAATTCAGTCGCGCGTAGCCGAAGCGCTCGCGAAGGTCAAGATGTCCGCCTACGCCAAGTCGAAGCCCTCGAAGATCAGCGGAGGACAGCAGCAACGCATCGCGCTAGCCCGCGCCCTCGTGAATCGCCCGCGTCTGCTGCTGCTCGATGAGCCGCTCTCCGCGCTCGACGCCAACCTGCGCCGCCAGATGCAGGTCGAACTCAAAGCGTTGCAGCGTGAAGTGGGCATCACCTTCATCTTTGTCACCCACGATCAGGAAGAAGCGATGGTCATGTCCGATCGCATCGCATTGTTGCGCTCCGGAGAACTCGAACAGGTTGCCAGCCCGCGCGAAATTTACAACCGGCCCGCAACTTCGTACACCGCGCAGTTCATCGGACACACCAACTTATTGCAAGCCGACGTTCGCCAAGGCGCGGCCACCTGCGGCGCCCTGCGCTGGCCAGCTTCCCTGCCCGATGGCGCGGCTCTTTTCTCGCTGCGTCCAGAATGCATTCGCCCGGCGACGCCACCTTCTTCGGCGAGCAGCGCGTCTCCGGTAAATGCTTCTCCGGAAAAAGGCGCGACAATTCGTTTTCGCGCCAAACTGCGCGACCAGGCTTTCCACGGCGCCACCGACCTTCTGCGTGTCGAGTCCGATGGCGGACTGATCCTCACCATCCGCACCGCCAGCCGCGACCTGCCCAATTCCCAAACCCCGATCGACGATCCGTTGGAGTTCGAATTCTCTGCTGTCGACGCCATCCCAATCCGCGCCACCAACCTCGCATCGAACTCGGAGGAGCGGCACTGATGTTCTCCCGCGCCTACCGCACCGCCGTGACCGTCCCGCCGCTGGTGTGGGTTGCCGTGCTTTTGCTCGTGCCCTACCTGCTGATGTTTTGCTACAGCTTCTGGTCGGTTTCCGATTCGGGCACAATCGTCCATTCCTGGAATCTCGATAACTACAAAGAACTCCTGGCCAAGCCCGTTTACTGGCAAACGCTGCTGCGCTCCATGTGGATCGCCGCCCGCGTCATGTTCTTCTCTATGCTGCTCGGTTACCCGCTGGCTTACTTCCTCTCGTTTCATGCCGGAGGCAGAAAAGATCTCTACTATCAGCTAGTAATCATCCCGCTGTGGGTGAGTTACTTAGTTCGCGCCTACGCCTGGAAGACGGTCCTAGGCACCGACGGAGTCCTGAACACGCTGCTGCAATACGTGCACCTCACTCGTCATCCGCTCGATTTTCTGCTCTACAGCCCATTCGCGGTCGTACTTACATTGACGCACATCTATACGCCCTTCACCTTCCTGCCCATCTACGCATCGCTGGAACACATTCCGCGCAACTTAGTCGAAGCCTCGCATGATCTCGGAGCCACTCCCGCGCAAACGTTTTGGCGCGTGATCTTTCCGCTCTCCATTCCCGGAGTCCTAGCCGGCGCAACCTTCGCCTTCGTCCTAAGCCTGGGAGACTTCCTGGCGCCGCTCTTACTAGGAGGACCCAGCGGCATCATGATCTCAAACATAGTAGTAAGCCTCTTTGGAGCCGCTTATAACTGGCCGCTAGGAGCCGCCATCTCGCTCTGCATGTTAGCCCTAGTACTCAGTCTGCTTTTCTTCTCTGAGCGCCTGGAGAAGAGATGGAGTTACTCGTGACTTTCGCCGAAGAATCTTCACAATCTCCGCTCCCTGTCATCCTGAGCGGAGCAAGGACTTCACAAAGTGAAGTCCTCGCGGAGTCGAAGGCCCCCTACTCCATTCTTCCCCTTCAGGATTGCGTCCAGGCATTCTCCCCCTGCATAGGACCGCAAGAATGAAACCGACCCACAGTCCGCGCTGGCTGACTGCTCATGCCCTAGCCGTCTTCGCGTTCCTCTATCTCCCCATCGCCGTCCTCATCCTTTATTCCTTCAACGGACAAGGCGTAGGAGGCTTTCCGCCGCGCGACCTTACCCTCAACTGGTACCGCATCCTATTCAACGATGGCCCTATCTGGGATTCGGTCCTAAACAGTCTTCTAGTGGCCGCGACCGCCATGCTCATAGCTCTACTCTTCGGAATCCCCGCCGCGCTAGCGTTAGATCGCGCAGACTTTCCCGGCAAGGCTCTGTTCCGCCGCCTGGTTCTTTTGCCGCTGATTCTGCCCGGCATCATCACCGGCCTCTCGCTGCTGATGCTATTCCGAGTAGCTGAAGTAAAACTAAGTCTGCTAACCATTGTCTTAGGTCACGGCACCGCGCTAATCTCGGTAGCCACCACCGAAGTTTTTGCCGGACTGCAGAAACTCAATCGCGCGCAGGAAGAAGCCTCGCTCGATTTAGGAGCGACTTACTGGCAAACCTTCTGGCGCATCACCGTTCCCAATCTAAAGCTCTCCATCATCGGAGCGGCGCTCCTGATCTTCACTCTTTCCATGGACGAAATTGCCGTAAGCTTCTTCCTGATCGGCCGCGACAACACGCTTCCGCTGGAAATCTGGGGAAGGCTGCGGCGCGGCATTACTCCAGAGATCAACGCCATCTCGACCATCATCTTTGTGTTTTCGCTGATCGCGATTGTAGTCTGGTATCGCCTGCGAACGCGGGCGGAAGTAACTCCGGAGATCGGGGCGGAGTTAGTCGAAGCTGCGGAGCGCTAGTGTCGTGTTAGCGCAAATTTCGCAAATTGATTTCTAAAATTGTCATCCTGAGCGAAGCGAAGGACCTGCTTTTTGGACGACAGCGTTAGGTCAGTCGCTGTGGCGGATGAAACGGAGCAGCAAAGCTACACCGATGCCCAACACGATGGCTCCCATCAGGAACCATTTCCCGATATCGAGACCAACGACTCCCATCACCACGAAACCAACCGCGACAAGGATTCCGGCAAACTCCGAGTCGACTTTCATTATTTGCCACGGGCCCGGGTGGCGGCTGGCGTCACGATACTTCATCGTGTCCATTATCTCACCGGCTCATATTGGATCGGAGTCTGCTCTTATTCCCCGGCGACTAACCCTGACTTTGTATGTTTACTCTTACGTTATTAACCCGAGTTTACTACCACCCCCCTCCCCCCCTATCTATTGGAATCATAGGGTTAGGGGGAAATTCCCGCCAGATCTTTGGGTTTAAAGGACTTACGGGTAAAGTCTTTATAAACCATAGACTTAAACTATCTAACGACGCTTAAAATGGCTTTGGGGCAGCTTCGAGGTCCGTCTTGGGAGACGGCGCACTCGTATACTGCCCCATTCGGAGGGCTATTCTCGCATTGGATTGGTTGGCGTGTCTGTGATGGGGCTCACTGGTGATTTGTGATGAAAGTCAGAAGCGTGAAGCATAGGGCGGCGCGTAAGATAGATGACATCTTGCCGCCTTTCGGTCGGTTTGCGTCAATGGCGGCCCAGTTTGGTGAAGTAACACCGATGACTAATGCACCGAGCAGCGACAAAGCAGTGAGCGTCGCAAGGCGGGATACGGTTACAGAAGGTAGTGCCCGGCTTCTCGAAAATTCAATCGCCGCAGCACTATCCGCGATTGAGATCTACAACAAGCCCGATTTCAAATACCGGGAACAGGTTTTCTCTATTCTGATTATCAATGCATGGGAATTGCTCCTAAAGGCAAAGCTAGTCGCCGATTCTGGCGGGAGGTTGGAGTCGCTTTACGTTTTCAAAGAAGACGGACAGCCAAAGCTAAACCGCACAGGGCAACCGTTGACAATAGAGATTTTGGGTGCGGTGAAAAAATTGGATTTGGACCCCGCCATCGCTGGAAACTTGGAGGCGTTGATGGGTGTGCGCGATGTGGCTGTTCATTTCTATGCGAGTGAATCGCTGTCGTATCTTGTTTACACGCTCGGAGCTGCCGCGCTGCAGAATTACCAAACGTTTGTCCGTCAGAGTTTCGGGAGGAGCTTGCTCGAGTACAATTTCTACATTCTTCCTCTCGCGTTTGCCTACAACTTCAAGACTCTCGCGATGATTGAGTGCGACCGAGAACCGTCTGCAGTCGCAGCCCTTCTGAAATCGGTTACCGCGGCCCAGGAAACGATAGAATCGAGCGATTTTCATTTGGCCTGTGAAATTGCCACGGAGCTTCGCTCCGCAAAGAAATTCGTGGCAGGGACCGCGGACATATCGGTTGTTGTCGCACCCACAGGAAGCGACAAGATTGTCTATCGGACCCAGCCCCTCACGGACAAATACCCGTTGTCGTACTACGAGGTAGTCGAAAAAGTCAGAAGTGCGCTGCCTGGAGTAAAACAGTCTCAGATTGACGGTGCCATCAAATCTCTCAACATGAAAGGTGACACTGCGTATTCTGCGTACAACTTCAGGACAAAACTGCAGCAGGAAAAAGCCAGGAAATCGGGCTCTGTCCCTAAGGGTATGACGTCGATTTACAACGAGGATGCTGTACGGATGCTGATCCAGGTATTGAGGAAGGACGAGTCTGCTAAGATCCTCGCGGGCTGAAGCCAATTTCTTCACTGCCTCTCGGCGGCACGGCTGAAGCCGTGCCCTTCCCGTTTGTGGAGGGGGTTGGTCTCTCCGCAGCGCTGAAGCGCTCCACCCCATCGCGCCAAAACCGGGCGTGCTGGGGACCCCGGCGCTGCGCCACCCAGAATCCGCCGGGGCACAGTTTTTCTTAACCAGCGGCGAACTGCAGATCCCTCACTTCGTTCGGGATGACAAACCTTATTGGGAAGACAAACCTTGTTAGGATGACAAACTATAAGACGTAGCCTTCAATCGCCAAAGCCCGCCGTCATAGTAAAGTAGTACTAAGCCCCCAATTTGCAGTCCTGAGGAGTTTTCGTCTGAATCCGAGTATTCGCAATATCGCCATTATTGCCCACGTGGATCACGGCAAGACCACGCTGGTTGACGCCATGCTTCGCCAGAGCGGCACCTTCCGCGACAACGAGACCGTGGCCGAGCGCGTCATGGACTCGAACGATCTGGAACGCGAGCGCGGCATCACTATCCTTGCCAAAAACACGGCTGTGTTCTATGCGGGCGTGAAAATCAATATCGTGGACACGCCTGGGCACTCCGATTTTGGCGGCGAAGTGGAGCGCGCGCTTAAGATGGTCGACGGCGTCATGCTGCTGGTCGATGCCAGCGAAGGGCCGCTGCCGCAGACTCGCTATGTGCTCAGCAAGGCGCTAGAGGCGAACCTGAAGCCGATTCTTGTCATTAACAAGATCGACCGGCCTGACGCTCGTCCGCAGGAAGTTCTTAACGAAGTTTACGACCTCTTTATCGATCTCGACGCCAAGGAAGAGCAGCTTGATTTTCCCGTCCTCTATACGAACGCCAAGACCGGCACCGCGGCGGTGCATCAGGGAGCGGCGGGCGAGGATCTGCGTCTTCTGTTTGAAGCGATCGTCGACACTATTCCCGCGCCGCAAGGAGACGCTGACGGGCCGCTGCAAATCCTGGTCGCGAATCTCGATTACAGCGACTACCTTGGCCGCATCGCCATTGCCCGCGTTTTTTCCGGGACTATGAAGACCGGCGAAGACGTGGCCATCGCCAAGCGCGACGGGTCGTTTCATAAGACGAAAATCACCAAGCTCTTCAGCTTCTCCGGGCTCAAGCGCACCGACATTACGGAAACTTCGCTGGGCGACATCATTGCGGTGGCTGGCGTCGAAGGCATCACGATTGGCGAGACGATTACCAGTGCGGAGAATCCCGCGCCGCTTCCGCCGATCGTCATCGACGAGCCTACGATTGCGATGCTCTTTACCATCAACACTTCTCCGTTTTGCGGACGCGAGGGCAACTACGTCACTTCGCGCAATCTGCGCGAGCGGCTCGACAAAGAGCTGCTCACCAACGTCTCGCTGCGCATGGAAGAAACCGGCAGCATGGACTCGTTCAAGGTTCTCGGCCGCGGCGAATTGCAGCTTTCGATTTTGATCGAGATGATGCGGCGCGAAGGTTATGAGCTGATGGTTGGCAAGCCCGAGATCGTCACCAAGCACGACAAAGATACTGGCAAGCTGATGGAGCCGGTCGAACACCTCACCGTCGATATCCCCGAAGAATTTGTCGGCGTGGTGATGGAGCATGTCGGGTCGCGCAAAGGCGAAGTCGCCAACATGCACAATCACGGCTATGGGCGCGTGCGCGTGGAATTCCGCGTGCCCAGCCGCGGGCTGATTGGACTGCGCAGCACGCTGCTCACCGACACGCGCGGCACCATCGTCATGAATGCGCTTTTTGACGGATATATCGAATGGCAGGGAGAAATTCCGCATCGTCCGACCGGCGCGCTGATTGCCGACCGGCCCGGACTTACTACCTCTTATGCGCTCTACAATCTGCAGGAGCGTGGCGTGCTTTTCGCTGGGCCCGGCATTGAAGTTTATGAAGGCATGATCATCGGCGAGAACGCCAAAGACACGGATCTTGACGTCAACATTGTGCGCGAGAAGAAACTGACCAACATGCGCGCGTCAACTTCCGACGAAGCGATTCGGCTGGTACCTTACCGCAATCTCAATCTTGAGCAGGCGATTGAGTTCATCGCCGACGATGAGTTCGTCGAGGTCACGCCGAAATCTCTGCGCCTGCGCAAGAAGATTCTGCAGTCGAACAAGCGGAAGAAGGGCTCGATGGCAACGGTCGAAGGCTGATCGTAGAATTGTTCGCGTGGGAACGGGCGCCTCGCCCGTCCAAGCCGAGCGCTGCTCGGCAGTTGCCAGAGGTCACGCTAACTTTAGATTCGCGATCATGAAGCGAAACGCCCCCAAAGGTAAGAAAGACAAGAAGGACGAAGCGGAAGCCAGGAAGAGCTTCCGCATGTTTCTCATCCCCTGCAGTTGCGGCGCCAGCTTTGCCGTGGCTGAAGATTACGACCGGCGCGGAATGCACATCCGCAGCTTCATTCCCTGCCCTAACTGCGGCAAGCGGCACGATCCGCGCAATCGGCTGCTGAAGCTTGACTATCAGGACGAACGCTTCTGGAAAGTTGGCGGCTGCTGAGCCGTCTGCGGGAGACGCGGCAAGCCGCGTCTCTACAGCGAAAGTGGACGCGGGCATTGAGGCAGTCCGCGCCCACGATGTACACTTGGTCTACGATAGTGCGCCCGTAGCTCAGTCTGGATAGAGCGGCAGCCTCCGGAGCTGTAGGTCGGGAGTTCGAATCTCTCCGGGCGCACCAGTTTCTCCCGCTTCGCTCCCGCCCGCAAGACGGCTCAAGTTTATGGCAGTACCTAGCGGCCGAGCAGGATCAGTGTCTCGGTCGCGAAGTCGCCGCGCAGAATGCCGATGCGAACTTTGCCGGTTTTGTCCGAGAGCTCGGCGGCCAATTCCATCGGCGTCTTTACTGCTTTGCCATCCACCGACCGGATTAGATCGCCTGCCTTCAAAGACGCCATCTCCGCGACGCCTCCCGGCACGATCTCCAGAATCTTGGCTCCATCGAATTCCTGGGGAACGACCACGACGCCAAGCGCAGGAAGCGACATTCCGCGTCCCGGCACAGCCACGGCTGGCTGAGCCGGCTGCGCTGGCTGGGTTGCTGGCTGACGAGCGGGAGCAGTCGCGGGTTGAGTTTCGGTAGGATAACGCCTGGACCTCGGCGAGGGTTCACCCTGAGATTCCCCGCCAAATCGGAAAATGATTCCGCCAGAGACGCGGATGTTGTTCTGGCTGGGAGCGTCGTAGGTCTTCAGGTGTTGGGTCCAGAAGAAATCGGCCGGACCCAACTGAGCTCCGATGTGACGCGTGATCCAATAATCGACGCCACCGCCGACCGCGAACGCAAAGGACGTGTCGGACACGGTGCCCTGGTTGTATACCAGAGTGGCGTTGTCTTCGCCAGCCAGGCCGTGTACGAAAGCCGTGATCCGGCTTGAGCTTTTCCCAAACTTGAAGCGCGGCCCAAACATGTAGGAGGTATCGCTGCAGCTCAGATTCGTAATATTTTCGCAAGTGCTAAGGCTGTGGCCGCTGATGTCCGCTTCGGCAGCAATACGATGAAACACGTGGGCCGAGAAAGAAACATTCCAGCCTTGTAGACCCAGTCGCTGGGCGACGATATTCGAGCCCGAGGGCGAGGTCGTGTCAAAGTTGAGGTAGGAGTAGCCGCCGAATACTTCGATAGCCGGGATGTTCTGAGCGGAAGCGATGCCCAAAAGAAAGAGAGCTGCCAGTGCGGTGCGAACTAATTTTTCCATGTTCCTTACTGCGCCTCCAGGGACTGCAGAAATGGCACAACCGACCGAATACAGAATCGAACTGGCAACCAGGGCCAGCCTCGCCAGAAACGATGCAGCGTCGTGGGCGAGGCCCGTCTTGCGTCAACCCTTGCACGGGATTGCGGTGAATTGGCGATTATAATCGGCGCGCCGGAAAAAGGAAAATGGGAGCGAACGCATGGCTGGCGCCGCATCTCCATGTGGTGGAAATTTCCGCGGTAGTTGTTGTACTATCTTCCGATTCCGAAAGGGGACACCTCATGATTCTCGCAGCCCTCACCGTTGTGCACGTCGCGATAAGCCTGGTCGCGATTCTCTCGGGATTGGTTGTCGTTTTCGGAATGCTCTCCGGAAAACGGCTCGACGGCTGGACTGGACTCTTTCTGGCCACGACGGTATTGACGAGCGTCTCGGGATTCTTCTTTCCGTTTAAGCACTTTACGCCGGGCGACGCGGTCGGCATCATCTCGCTGGTGGTGTTGGCGGTTGCGATCCGGGCGCGCTACCGGCGTCGCCTCGCCGGCGGCTGGCGGCGGACTTACGCGATCAGCGCTGTGGTTGCCCTTTACCTCAATGTTTTCGTCCTGATCGTGCAGTTGTTCGAGAAGGTACCGGTGCTCAAAGCGTTGGCGCCGACGCAGTCTGAGCCGCCGTTCAAGGTCACACAGGTTGTTGTTATGGCGCTGTTCGTCGTGCTGGGAATTGCCGCGGCGAAGAGGTTCCGCAGCGACCAAACGGTTGAGGCTCGCGACGAGAGGGCGCGCGCGGCTTGATCGGCCGCATTTCTTGCATCAACTTCAGACTTCGAAAGATCACAGTTCCATTTTGGGACGACTTCAACCTGGAATTGTCACACTTGGCTTGCCCGTCTATCACTGCAAACCTCCGGGCGCAGTCGTACGCTGCCATCGATCCCGCAGACAGGGGCCAGACCGAAGTCTCGCGGAACCAATTTCACAATTTCAAGAACGAAAGGAGACTTTCCCATGTTCGCACGCATCCTTGAGTTCGCTCCGCTGACGGAGAAGAAAGACGAATTCATGCGGGTTGTAAAAAAAGAGGTTCTTCCCATTCTGAAAAAGCAGGATGGCTTCCTCGAAATCCTCCCTCTTGTACCTGAGAGCCAGACTGAGAAAATGCTGGCGGTCACTCTCTGGACCGACAAAAGGCAGCTCGAACGCAATGAGAAAGAATGGTCACCCAGGGTCGAACAGATACTCAAGCCCTATATGACCACTCCCTCGGTGCGCAAGCTTTACACGCTGGACACCACGGTGTGCGAGCACTTCGAGAAGACGCTGATCGCCTGAGCAACGACCGCTTAAGAGGCCGTGGTAAAGCTCGAACCTCCGAGTCCAGCGCCTGAGGGCGGGTTGACGCTCATGCGCTTGCGGCATGCCCGAAGGTCATGCCCTGATGCGAATCTCGCTGGTACGGGCTGTTAAGAGCAAGAACCATCCAGTAACTCGGGCCGGAGCAAACCGTCTGCCCCGGCCTTTTCACCTCCGTGGCTGCACACTTCCCGCATTCCTACTTCGGTTGCGTCGCTTCGAACGCTGGTAACGCCCGGTTCCCTCTAAAGTCATTTCCCGGTCTAACCGATGAAGTTTGAAGGGCGGCAGTTAAGCCCGAGTCATGCGTTAACGGCGACGCGCCGTCGGGAGAAGGTTAATGTCAACTGCAGCAGTTTCCAGCTCATCGATCTTTCAGGAACTCCAGAGCTTCTACCAGAACCGTCAGACCGATCTCAAGCAGCTGGGCAGCGCTCTTCAAAGTGGAGACATCAGCGGCGCCCAGCAAGCCTACAACACACTGGCCGCGCTCGGGCAGAGCGGACCCTTCGCCAATTCCGAACCGTTTTCCAAATCCAGCCGGGCCCAGGCTTTCGAAGCCATCGGCCAGGACTTGCAATCCGGCGACTTGGCCGGAGCGCAGGCAGCCTTTGCCACACTTACCAGCAAACCAAGCAATTCGGGAACCTCAGCGCAGGCTGCGACAGTAAGCCTCAGCAGCACGCAGCCCAGCGCCACCACTTCAGCCACCGTCGCAACCGGTGGTGCGTCTTCGATCTACCAGCAACTGCAAGCCTACCGGCAGCAGCGGCAGGCCGATCTCGCCCAACTTGGACAGGATCTCGAAGCGGGCAACTTGAACGCAGCCCAGCAGGACTTCAGCACCCTGACCGCACTCGGCCAGAGCGGCCCCAATAAGAATGGGCAGCCATTTCAGCGAGCCGATCGCGCCCAGGACTTCCAGGCCATCGGTCAGGCGGTGCAGAACGGCGACCTTGCCGGAGCGCAGTCGGCCTTCGCAAGTCTTGCCGACACCTTCGGCAAGCAAAGCCAGCAGTCGCAGTCGGCCATCTCGGCCTACAATTCCAATTCCGGAGGTGCGGAAATCGTCATCAATTTTGGCGCCGCGCCTGGCGCCAGCGCTTCGAGCGCGTCGCCAACGAGTGCGTCGACCACACCGGAACTCGTCATCAACCTCGGCTCGGGAAGCAGTTCTTCGTCTGCCACGCCGGAAGAGATTACGATCAATCTGGGCAGCGGAAGTTCGGGGACGCAGATTTCCATCGACTCGGCTCAGGAGCAAAGCGGCAGCTCCAGCGAGCCCGTCACCATCAACCTCAAACCACAGAATAACTACGAGATCGTTCTGAACCTGCTCAATTCCAACTCGACGGGCAATTCCAGCAACGCCGTGAGTGTGAGCGCATAGTTCCGCGGGTGAGCCCGGCGGGCCGAGCACGATTGGCCGCAAAAAAAAAGGCCTACCCACCAGGTAGGCCTTCAGGTCAAAACAAAAGTCAGGCAGCAGTGAAGCTAGTCGGGTGTGCAACCACCGGACTCGGCGCAGCCCTCGGTGTAGAACCAGAGACTCTCCAGCCCTTGTTCTCCCGTGCTTCCGTCATACACACCTTCGATGTATTCGGTGTCAGTGTCATTGACCATGCTGATGTTGTGGTTGGTCGCGGCCTGGGTACCAGGATAGAAAGCCTTGACCGAGTCGAAAGCCACGTCATCGTTGAAGAAGTCGTAGATGGTGTTAGCCAGCGGAAGCGGGAAGCCATCGCCATCGCAGCAAGGACGCTCGACGATGTACTCCGCGCTGCTGCCCACCACTCCAGGCCCTGTGACATAAGGCAGCTCGACTTCTGCGTAGGTTAAGAGGGTAATGTCCTCGACAAAGACAAGCTGCTCGTCGGTGCCGGGATAAGCGAAGGTTACAACGTAAATATCGTCGCCCGGATTGACGTAAAACACTCCAATGATCGAGTAGCTCGGGTACCACTCCACCCAGGCTTCGTACAAAGTGTCGCCGTAGCAGTCGGCGGCGGACAAGCTGCCACCCTGCACGACGTCGCCGTTCGAGAATCCGTCAATGCCGTTCCAGCTGACTTCGTAAAACGGCCCGGTGATCCCGTTTCCGCAAGCGCCGAACGGAGGCTGGGCAACGGGCACGTTGAAGATAGAAACCACTTCGTCGAAGGAGGTCTTGGTGTTCCATTTCTTGAGGGTGTTGACCGAAGCGACGCCGCTCCAGTTATAGCTGCCATTGCTGGTCTGAGTCGCGGACAGCTTCGACGGCTTAAAATTCGTGCTGGAGAAAGACTTTACGTCCAATTTGGCGGCCGCGCGATGCTTCGCCGCTCCCATGGCCCGCTCCCAAAGCATGAACTCTCTTGGCGCCGACGCCTGGTCGGGTCGCGGAGGCAAGCCGTACATGGCCAGCTCGCGGTCGGTTGCCTTGAGGGCATCAAAGCCTGCCGGCGGGCCCACAGCGATTCTGACTCCCTTAACGTTCGTGTCTTCCATGGCCGCCGAAGCGCGGATGGCTTTCAGGTCTGCGCTCTCGGCAGCTACCGCCAAGGATGTGAGGCTCGCGACTAATACTGCCACTGCTGCTACAGCGATTACTTTGCTCAGGAATCGCCAATTCTGGTTCTGCATTTGTTTTTCTCCTTCCCCAATTAAGGGAATGTTTGGCCAAGAAGAGATCCCCATTGCGAACGGATGCCGTCTTAGGCTTCCTGCCCGATACGGAGCTTCAAACAAGAAATTTCCTCCTGGAAGTTTTGGTCAAAATTTCTAATTTTGCACGGCCCGAGCTCAGTGAGCTCAGTTGAGGCTCTATGGGGAAGCGTAGTGGCCTACGCCTAGTGTCGGGAGTTTAGCGCATTTTCAAAACATGTCAAGTTAATAATCGGGTCCTGCGAAAAAAAATTGCAAAAAGATAAAAACTTTGCGCTATTTACGCAAGATATCGGCGTCGGTGCGCAGACGTTTTGGCCGGGCCCCGGCAAAACCGACTCCGGCCCTAGGCTTAGCCACCCCCCTAGCGTCGGACTCCCTGGCTACCGGTGTCGCCGAGCCCCGACCCACATTTGTATATCTCTGCGTGCGGAGAAGAGAGCACATTTGATCAGACAGCCGAATCCGCCGTGGATAGCATGGTTGTTGTGTGGGGGTGATGTATGAACGAGATTAGCGTATACACCGTTGAACGGAACGCATGGTCCATCGCAAGCCAGCGTGATGTGCATTTCCGCCTGACCTACCAGCGCGAGTTCCTGCCGGTTCAAAATCTCTGGCGGGATTTTCTGATCGGTTGCGAGGAAACTGGCTTAGCTCTCGCGGCCTGAGGTTCTGCTCCGGCATCGGCCGGAGGCGGGCTGGCTGCGAGACTCTATTGGGGATCGGGTACTGGCACATCCGGCCTCACATCCGTGTTGTGGAAGGTGACTATCTTCCATCCGCCTCCGTCCTTCACCATGACCTGTAACAAGCGAGAGCGGAGGCGCCCATTGCCGTCCAGACTCATTCCGGGAGACGGCTTTTGAATCCCAATCACCGCCGTGAGCGTTTCCACGACAGCAACCTCAGGCCGGACAAACTTCAGGGAAACAACGTCCTGCTTCATAGTAGTTCCGCGGTAAACTCCCTTAAAGATGAAGTCATGCCTCTCCATGAAAGCCTCGCGTCCAGTAAAGAATTGTCCGCGGATGTTAGTAAAAGTGCCGTCGGCAGCAAAATGACGCGCGAAGGCAACAGCATCCCCGGCATTCCAGGCCGCGATCTCTTCCTGGATGATGCTGCGAACCGCGGCTTCGTCGGCCGGGACCTGCGGGTAGACGGCGACGGTCGCAACCAGGACCAGTGCGAGAACGAGCAAGTGATTCATGGCAGCCTCCGGAAACGGAGGAACTATACACCAAATGATTTGTCATCTGAGCGGAGCAGGTACTTCACGAAGTGAAGCTCCGCTCAGATGACACTCTCATCAATAGCCATGGGCGGACGAATGCGTCCGCCCCCGCGTGATCCCGGGTTATTTATAATCGCTGCTTCCAGTCTTTGACTTTCACTGGGCGAAGGACACTCATTGGCACTCGACGAAAACATCTATGAAATCCGGCGCGAGAAGCTGAAGAAGATTGAGGCTCTCGGGCATCCGGCTTATCCGCGGAAATTCAACTACAGCCACACGGTGGCGCAGATCAGAGACCAATACGACGGTCAGACGACAGACGAACTGGAATCTCCGCGGGTGACTGTGCGGGTGGCGGGACGCATCATGGCGATACGGCTGATGGGCAAGGCCGGGTTCGCGCACTTGCAGCAGGACGGTCAGCGGCTGCAGATCTACGTCAAGAAAGACGCGATCGGCGACGCCGGCTTCGAACTGTGGAAGCTGCTTGACTTGGGCGATCACATCGGAGTTCGCGGATATCTGTTTCGCACGCGCACGGGCGAGCTCAGCATTCATGCCGAGGAACTGACGTTTCTTTCGAAAGACCTGCTGCCTCTACCGGAAAAATTTCACGGACTCACCGACGTTGAATTGCGCTATCGGCAACGCTACCTCGATCTGGTGATGAATCCGGAAGTGCGCGAAGTGTTCTTGAAGCGCAGCAAGCTGGTGCAATCTCTGCGGCGGTATTTCGATGGGCAGGGATTCATGGAAGTCGAGACGCCGATGATGCATCCGATTGCCGGCGGAGCGGTGGCGCGTCCGTTTAAAACGCATCACAACACGCTGGATATGGATCTGTTTCTACGCATCGCTCCGGAACTTTATTTGAAGCGGCTGACGGTGGGCGGATTCGACCGCGTGTACGAAATCAACCGCAACTTCCGCAACGAGGGGCTGGGATGGAGATGGAATCCTGAGTTCACCATGCTCGAAGCCTACCAGGCGTATACCGATTACCTCGGCATCCTGGATACGACGCAGGGGTCGATTGAGCAGGCTGTGAAAGACGTAACCGGCGGCATGAAGACGAAGTGGGGCGAGCAGGAGATTGACTGGTCGCACGCGAACTGGCGGCGGATGACGATGCGGGAGGCGATCGTGCATCATTGGCCACCAGAGTCTGATCCGAAACCTACCTTGGTCGATTTTTCAAATCGAGAAACTGTCGCTGCGCTGCTGGACAGAGCGGTGAAATCAATGCAGGCCGCAATGGATGCCAAAGGCGGCGTCTCTGTCGGGCACCACGGCAAGCTTCAAATCACTTTTCAACTCATTCGGAGAGAGTTGGAAAAGGGAGGAACCGCCGGCGCCGCAATTGCTGGAGTTTTTGAAGCGGTTGCGGAAGAACACTTGACCCAGCCGACAATCATTTACGAATTTCCTACGGCAGTCTCGCCGCTCTCCAAGCAGAAGCCGGACGAGCCCGACTGGACTGAGCGCTTCGAAATTTTCGCGGGGAAGATGGAAATCGCCAACGGCTTCAGCGAACTTAACGATCCCGAAGATCAGCGGCGGCGCTTCGAGGCGCAGTTAGAAGAGCGCGAGCGCGGCGACGAAGAAGCCCATCAGATGGATGAGAATTACATCAACGCGCTGTCGTACGGCATGCCTCCAGCGGGCGGCGTGGGCTTGGGAGTGGACCGGCTGGCGATGCTGATCACGGACTCGCACACGATTCGCGATGTGATTCTGTTTCCGCTGCTGCGGCCGGGAAAAATCTCTACCACAGAGGGCACAGGGGACACAGAGGAAAAGTAGGGTTGTTCCCGCATCTAAACGATCACTTGAAGTCTTGCTGCTGCCGGCTCATGCTGAGGCTAGTTTGAGATTGGTCACGGGCAGCGCTGCCCGTAACGTCACTTCGTGCGTTGGGTCGGGCAGCGCTTTGCTCTTGCATGGCTCTGGGCTCGTGTAGGGACGGACGCATTCGTCCGTCCAAGCCGAGCGCAGCTCAGCACTTGCCCCAACTCACAGCAATTGAGAATTCCTTTAGTCAGCCGCGCTTCCGGATTTCTTCGATGCGCCCTGGGATGCGCCTTTTTCGGGACCGAAGTTCTTCGTCAGATAATTCAGCAGGGCGCTGCGATCGGCGTCGGGGATGACGGCGCCCAGGCCTTCCATTTTCTCCAGTTGAGCGGACCATTGCTGGCGCGTCAGGTGCTGCTCGGTGATGCGGCCGGCATTGTGACACTGGGTGCAGGCGGCCTTCACTTTGGCTTGCATGGGTCCGGGGGGAAGCGGCTTGCCCGGGGCGCTGGGCGCTTGCGCGCTCGCCAGAACGATGGACGCGAACAGAAAGATTACCGGAAAGACTCGTTGGATCAAGCAGGATCTCCACACACTCAGGTCTCAGAATTTTGATAAGCCTCGGGCGTTTGAGGATGCTATTTTTCGCCCCGATCCTAGCGTTGGTCTAGCAGGTGGATGGTTTCCATAATTGTGTCGCCTGCGATTTCCAGGCTCTTGGGGCTGAGCTTGTCCATGGTGTCTTGCGCGGTGTGATGGAAGACATTGTTGTAGCCGTAATCGAGGTCGATTACGTCGGCGGTGGGAACTCCGCGATTGAAGAAGGGAATGTGATCGTCTTCGATGGCGAGCTCGCTGGCATAGAAGTGGGACTGATAGCCCAGGCGCTTGGCGGCGCTGTAGATAAGATCGAGCAGCCAGGGAGCGCCCTCGGTGTTGCGTTGGATGTCGAGGTCGGCATCGCCGATCATGTCCATTACCACAAGCGCTTTGATCTTCTTTAGCGTGCCGTCTTTCTCCCACTTTTCGGCGAGATGCCGGGAGCCGTAGACGCTGTCGGTGTCGGACCATGTCTTCACGGCTTCTTCGCCGTCGGTCCAGACCAGCCAGACGCTGTAGCCATCGCGCTTCTTATTCGGTCCCCCGTCGCGCAGCCCGCCGCGCAACTGGTTGGCGAATTCGAGCAGGATGGCGGTGGAAGAGCCGCCGTCGTTGGCGCCCACGTATCCGATGTTGCGCAGCGGGTAATTGGTGTCGTAGTGGCCCATGATGACGATGATGCCGTCTTTTGTGCCGGGAAACTTGTCGATGATATTGCGGACGGGAAACTTCCCTTCCACGGTGTCAGCGGTGAAGGCGTCGTCTTCTACCTGGTCGCCTTTGAGATGGTCGTCTTTAAGATGATCAAGGATGTAGCGCTCCAGCTTCTTGTGGTTCTCGCTGCCCATGTAGCGCGGGCCGAAGGCGGTGACTTCACGGGTGTACTGGAAGGCGCGCTTGGCGTCGATGTGCGGGAGCGCGGCTGTATCGGCAGTGGCGGCTTCGGGCGGCGCTGGCGGCGCAGTTCGCGTTTCGACTTGTGGGGGGGTGACAGCCGTTGGCTGGGCATCCGTTCCACGCGTGCAGGAAACGAGCGTGACCATTCCGCACAGAAACAGCAATCCAATCGACCACACGCTGCGCTGAGGAGCGCAGAGGAAGGCTTGACGCTCTTCCATTCTGGTTGCGGGTCGTTTCAAGGTTTTCCCTTCGAGTCCTTTGTGTCTGAGCATGAGAACCAGGCCCCTGTTCGTGAACCATGGATGCGTAGCTGCACTTGCTCCCAGAACGTAATATATATCGAAATCACGCACGCCAAACAGGACGACGCCCAGATCGAAGCGGGAAGACTCAGAACACATATAGCGCCAAGGACAAAGCTCGAGGAAGCAGCAAGGAATCCGGCCTAAGGCCTTTTAGTTGAGATCATTCAATTCCAGCGGAACAAATGAAAGTGCGCCGCCCCCGGAGACGTCAACCAGCACAAGCGTGCGAATCTGCCCTTCAGAGAGTGTGTACATCTGATTAGCAAGTTGAGTTTTGCTAGGGTCTCCTGATTTGGTTACGATTACCATAACCTCTGCATAACCGCTTTTCTCAACCGTGAGGTCTACGTAGGCGCTCTGCTGTGCGAATTGGAGGGCAGAAATAGTGGGCTCGAACTGGGTAATGTCTACGCCGGGCGCGGCGATATAAATGTCCAGGCTGGCCGGCGCGCTGGGAGATGCGTCCACGATGCGGAGCTCCGCCTGGCTTGATAGCGGCGCCGTATTGTTGTCACCCAGAGCAACCGCGGTGGGGGCCGCGTAAAGCCCCGTCAAAAGTACCGTGGACTGAGTTCCGGCGTTCATCAGGTTCAAGTTCGTGCTGTTGATGATGGGTGTAGCTGTGCCGGTCTGAGATACTTCGATTGGATCACTCCCCGTCGCAACCGACTTGTATCCGGATATTGGCTCAGTTGATCCGAAGGCCACGTTCGTGAACACACTTTTTCCGTCAATCGAAACGTCCAAATTACCGGGAGCGTCGGGGATGGTCTGGACTACTCGATACTGGGCAGTGCTTGAGCTCGAACCACAGCTGGTGGCAAAAGTGCAGACGGCGACCATCACTGGCGCAAAGGCTAGAACATTGAACAGACGAGACATACGCTTCCCTCTCCATCTGGCGGTTCCATCGTGAGCTACGGTCTGAACTGTCTATCGTAACCTTTGTCTTTACCAGGCTTGTGTGAATTTTGTGCGACAACGGAAGGCTGGGGAGCCCGGTTTCGCTCAACGGTCCGGATTGTTTGGCGAAAAACTACACGAATAACACAAATGGGTATAGTCAACAGGGCCAATCCTGGAATAGGAGGCTGAATGCTCCTGTGATTCGTTCCACCGGCCGCCCGAAACGAGTTTCACCACACCCGTGGCCTCTCGTTCAGGAGTTCTTCTTCTCCGCGCGTTTCTTACGCTGGGTAGGATGCACGAGCCAGGCGATGGCGATGCTTAGCACATACAGCGCCACCATGGGCGCGGCGAAGATGCACATGTTTACGATGTCGGGAGTCGGGGTGATGATGGCGGCGACGATGAAGATCCCAAGGATCGAATAACGGATGTTGCGCCACATCCAGCCCGCGCTGACGATACCCATGAGCGCAAGGAAAAAGACGAGGATGGGCATCTCGAAGATTGCGCCCATGCCGAGGATGATGGTCACAAACAGCGAGGTGTATTCCTCGATCGTAATCATCGGCGTGAACTGTTTGCCGAAGTCGATGAGGAAAGCAAGCGCCTGGGGATACACCACGCGATAGCCGAAATATCCTCCTGCCAGAAAGAGGCTCACGCTCGAAAGCATGAAGGGCATGACGTAGCGCTTCTCGTTGCGGTAGAGGCCGGGCGCGATGAACAACCAGATCTGGTAAAGCACAAACGGCGAGGCGACGAAAAGACCGGCCACACCCGCTACCTTGAGATAAAGGTTGAAGGGGTCCACCGGATTCAGGTAGACGAGTTTCTCGGGAAGGCCGTACCTGTGCAGCACCTGGATGATGGGACGCTGCATGACGCCGACCAGACGCGCCGCGGAGAACCAGCAGCCGAAGAAGCCGGCGACGATGGCGATGAGGGAATAAACGATGCGCTTGCGCAGTTCCTCGAGATGATCGAGGAAGCCCATGGTGGGCATCTGCTCCTTATCGCTGGCGGATTCGTTCAGGGGCGAGGCGGCCGCTTCAGGCATCGGCCGCAACCTTCGGGGTTTCAACCTTGGGATCGGGAGCAGGCTCGGGAGACGGCGCAAGCGCGGTTTCCACGGCGGCGCTATTTCCCGTCCTCGGAGTTTCGGCAGCCTCCAGTTTTTCTGGTGGCGGAGGATTGAAGATGCGGCTGGCTAACGATCCTAGCGGCTCCTTAAGCGGCGGCAGGATCTGCTGCCGAGGGCTGCTGCCGCGGGAGTTGCCGCTGGCATCCAGGGAATTGATTTCGGATTCGATCTGCGAGCGGAATTCGTTGGAGGCGCGCCGGAACTCATTGAGGAAGCGCGCCACCTGGCGTCCGATCTCCGGCATTTTCTTGGGGCCGAAAAGGATCAGCACCAGAAGAAACAGGAAGATCATCTCGCCGGAGAACCCGCCAAAACCCATGGAGCTATCATAATGCGGGACGGCGATACGGGCCACTCCCAGGGCGCGCGCCGACAAAGAATTTACAAAGTGGGAAGCGCGCCGTTATATCCAGCCCTTAAAGGGGCGTCTGATTTCGGAGGAGTTACGGTATCGCTGAAGCGATACCCCGATACGAAACCGGAGTTTTTCGGCAAACTGTAAAGCGTTGCACCGATGCGAAGCACCCCCGCCACCAACTGCTGCGCAACCCGCTGCCGAGCTTCTCCACCCCGTTTTGCCAGGCGGGACAGCCGGGAGGGCTGTCCCAACCTAAGGCAGAAAGAGCGTCATTTGAAGGTGTAGCCGATGGAAGCGCCGACGCGGGTGGCGTGCGACCCGACGTAGTTCGTATCGTTGTTGATCCAGTAGACTCGCGCTTCGGGACGGATGAAGAACCCGTGCTTGAGATACAGTTTGATACCTCCGCCGAAATCTACGTCGAAATGATTGCTGGTGGCCACTTCGCTGCTGCCCCCGAACTGCTGGCAACCATTACATTGGTAGAAATGGGTGTCCATCGCACCGACGCCGCCGACCAGCTCCAGGTAGACGTGACTGGCGAGTTTGGGCGAGTAAACGGCGTTGAAGTTGTAAAAGAGTGGGCGATAATTGAGACCATCCTCAGCCGAGTAGAGACCGCCGCCTTGGGACCCTCTCCAGGAAACTTCGGCCCCGACGCCAAGATTGTGCCAAAAGAGCACGTCGCCGCTAACGCCAGGATAAGCGCCACCGCTCAGCGACTGGAGGACGTCCCCGCTCTGATCTACCGTACTCGGCCCCGGCGCTAATACAGTGCTGACGCCAAATGCAATGTCAATTCTCTGGGCCTGCGCGAGACTCGAGAATACTGCCAGAGCAGCGCAAGCAAAAGACAACAGGACGGCACCACGCAGTGTCTGTTTCAATCGAAGCCTCCGGTATTCATTTTTACACGATTGGATGCAGTCTAAAGCGCCGACGGTGCCGAATGAAAAAAGATTTACAAGAATTTACGGTGCCGGAAGACCATGAACCGTAGGGGGTTATCGGAAATGCCGACGTTATTTAGGAGAGCCCGCCGCCTGGCCACAAGGAATGTGCGCTATCGCACATACATGTGCAGGTGCCGTTAAGGCCGGAGATAGTTGGCCGGTCGAGAGGCTGGAATAAACCGGTTAGTAAGCCAGCAGGATGCGCAGGTCGCGAAGATTATTTCCGGTGGGTCCGGTGATGATGGTGTCGCCGAGCGCGCCGAAAAAAGGATAGGCATTGAAGCTGGAGAGCGCTTGGCGCGCGGCTTCAGTGCCACGGGCGCGGGTGTCGACGCGGGCACTGTCGGCACAATCGCTGTCGGAGCGATCGAGGGTGCTGCCATCGACAACGGCGCCGGCGGCGGGACTGTTGCCGTCGATGCCGTCAGTGCCGGCACTCAGCACGGTGATGTCTTGTCCCGAAATCGGTTCGGCGCAGGCCAGGGCGAATTGCTGGTTGCGCCCGCCGATGCCACCGTTACGGACGGTCACGGTCACCTCGCCTCCGGAGATTAGGCAGATGCGCGACACTCTGCTGCGCAGCTCTTGCAGACGGTTGAGCAAGTAAGCGGCGGCTTGGTCGTAGGGCCAGTCGTCGCAGGAGTTATCGACTTCGACGGCGAAACCGGCGCGGGTGGCTGCGGCGGCGGCTTCATCGATAGCAACTTTATTGGAGAGCACGGTCCACCAGCGCGCGCGGACGAAGGCGGGGTCGTCGGATTTGGGCGTCTCGTCGAGGGCATGCTGACGAAAGAGACTGGTGACCGAACTGGGAAACTGATCGACGAGGTTGTATTTGGCGGCGATGCGCTCGCAGTCGTCAATGGAGGTGGAATCGGGCATAGTGGGGCCGGAGGCGAGCGCGTCAGGCGTAGCGTCGGGCACGTCGGAGACAAGGATCGAAACCTGCTGCGCGGGATAGGCAGCCTGGGCGAGGCGTCCACCCTTGACCGCCGAGAGATGCTTGCGGATGGCGTTGATCTCGGCAATGGGCGCGCCGGAGTGCACGAGCGTCTGGTAGGTGGCGGCGAGGTCGGGCAGAGAGATTTCGTCATCGTTCAAAGTGGCGACGGGCTTTTCGACGATCGAAGAGCCGCCGCCGGAGAGCATGAAGATGACGAGCGCAGCGGAGTCGAGAGAAGCGAGCGATTTGAGGATGGCGCTGGCGGCGTGGATGGATTCGGCGGTGGGGGTGGGATGTCCGCCGCGAAAATAGCGGAAACCGCGGACTTGGCTTGTATGAACATGACTGGCGGGCTCGACCGACGATGCGACGATGCCTTCGAGGGTGGCGCCGACTTGGGCTTCGAGAGCGGCGGCCATGGTGTGCGCGGCCTTCCCGATGGAGACGACGAAGACACGGCTGTAGGTATCGAGATCGTGGAGGTCGTCTCCGATGCGCAGGACGCGGCGCTCGCAGTGCACGTTGCGGGCGAAGGCGCTTTCGATGGAGGCGTTCTTGAGCGCGGAGGTGAAGATTTCGCGGGCGACTTCGCGCATGTGGCGGAATTGCTGGTCGCGAGCGGGAGTCAGGTCGGACATGGACGGGATTATAGAGCAGTTGCTGGTTGCCAAAAGTCATGTCGCAAATGCGCTAAGCGCAACTGCTGGCGACATGGCGACATTACACAGTTATCCGCCCCGACTTCCCTGTTCAAATTCTGCGATGCTTGGCTGGATCAAGGGCTTGAGCCTAAACTCTTGTTCATGAGCCGCTTCCTATTCTTGGTTTCTGGCCTGGCGGTCGTCCTTTCTTTCGCTTCGGGCGCATCGGCGCAAGTAGCTTCAAGTAGTTCCGGTTCTGTGTCGAAGCCAGAACTAACTTTGAATGAGGCGATAGCAGCGATTCAATCCAAGGAACCGCGTTCTGGCTCTTCATTTCGGATAATTCGTGAGCTAGATTCGAGTGCAGCTATGCAAGAAGCCGCTCAACGCTCGCTGGATTCAGCGTCTGCTCACCGTGTCAGCCTTTATGGTGACGGCGTTTTTATAGGGCTGATGAGAACTGGTGGCTTCGTTATTTTGGAAGTCGATGATAATAGCGACCGCGCTATTTCGCTTCACTTGGTCTCGAGATCAGCGAACGGGCATGCTGTCGTTGAATCGAACCTAGTCGATGGTGAAGTCAGTGCTACCCTCGCTCAGGAGTTGATAAGGGAGACCGCTGATCTCGTTGATGCTCTCTTTGCAACCCCCATCAATACGAGTGCGCTTGAAAGCAAGTTCGACGGGAGCCGCTTCCCCGAATCTCATGACCCTGAGGATGAGGCAAGTAACCTTTTCGCAGTTCCCGGTGCTATAGGGAACGTCGGTGCGAACAAGAGCGAAATCAGAGAATTGGCTGTTCTTCTCGGTTCCATCGACACATGGCCCATTCGATACGCGGTCTCTACTCGGATCTTCCCGGCAGACCCAACTCGCGCCATAGAGGCCGGTGTGCGAGAATTTGTCTCCCTAGGTCGACAATTCATACAGAGTAACAAGGAGAAGCTTGAGGTTCTCCATTTGCTGCAAGACCTGAAGACGGTGCGGAGTTCGGAACAGCTCCGAGACCGCGTCGCCACACTTATCCTATTCAACAACTTCTTGGAACAGAATTTGGTGTCGCCTGACACGTCGATGACTTTCGCAGCTAATCGATCAATCTCCATGATTCCTCTGAAACTTGGGTTCAACGGACCGCCTGACATTTCGTATGCAGTCATGACATCATCCGGGATCGTCGTGGGTTGGAAAGTATCAAGCAGCGGTGTCCTGGTTGTCACGCGGATGGAACTGGCTGGCGACTAACCACACACGATAGAGCAGAACAACCCACTGATGAAACCAGACCATTTCACAACTTTTCGGCGCACCATTGAGCTTTCTTGGGATAGCGCGTAGTTGGGTACAGATTGGTGGTCACCCGTTATCCAACGGACACCGTCTCCCGCACCCACTCTTCGATGGCCACTCGCATCTCCTTGAGTCTGCCTTCAAAGAAGTGATCTCCAGCTTCGATGCGGACCAGTTTCTTCGGGTTGGCAAAGGTGTTGACAAGCGCTTCGAGTCTTCCGGCGGGAGCGAACTGATCGCGCGAGCCGCTGACGAAGAGTTTGGGCTTGGTGCATGTGCGTAAGAATTCGAAATCGTAGACGCGATCTTCAGCGCGGCCAGCGATGGTGACAGCGGGCAGGCCGAGAGCGATGAGCGCCGCTACCCGCGGGTCGGCACAGGCGGGGCGCAATCCTACGGCGGCGCCGAACGAGAAACCGGCGAAGATGATGGGCAGCGTGAATTCGCGTTCGAGCCAGTCGAGCGCGGCGCGCACGTCTTCGACTTCGCCGACGCCGCTGGCGTGCTCGCCCTCGCTCAGGCCGGCGCCTCGGAAATTGAAGCGGAGCACGGGGAATCCGAAGCTGTTGAGCGCCTTCATGGCGTGGAAGACGACTTTGTTGTGCAGCGTTCCACCGTACAGCGGATGCGGATGACAGACCACCGCAGCGTGCGTCGCGGTGGGCGATCCGGCATTGAGCAGAGCCTCCAGGCGTCCGGCGGGGCCGGCCAGGAACAGCGAGCGGATGCTGGAGGTTTCGGGGAGCATGGAGCGGTCGTCTATCGTCGGTCGTCAATCGTGAATCGCCAACCGGTCGTCGTTAGTATTACAGAGAATCTGCCGCCCAGCGACTAGCGACCAGCGACCAGCGACTGTTACTCTTTCCCTGCATGGACCTGTTTGCGCTTACGCGCCGTCTGATCGACATCGAATCCATCACTCCTAATGAACGTGCGGTTGGAGATTTTCTTTGCGACGAGTTGCGGCGGCGCGGATTCGAAGCTCGGAAGATGCCGGTCGAGGGCGCGCGCGCGAATGTGCTGGCTGCGTGGCTGGGGCATGAGCGTCCGGAGATTGTTTTTTCGACACACATGGATACGGTGCCGCCGTTCATTGCATCCTCCGAAGACGACTCGCGCATTTACGGGCGCGGATCGTGCGACGCCAAAGGGATTATCGCGGCCCAGATTCTGGCGGCGGAGAAGCTGCGCGGGGCGGGCGTTTACGCAGGGCTGCTGTTCCTGGTGGGCGAGGAGCGCGATTCCATCGGCGCGAAAGTCGCCAACCAGCAGCCGATCGGCGCGCGCTTCATGATTAACGGCGAGCCCACCGAGAACAAGCTGGCCCTGGCGAGCAAGGGCGCGTTGCACGTGGACCTGGTGGCGCGCGGGAAGATGGCGCACTCGGCGTATCCGGAGCTGGGCGAGTCGGCAATCGACAAGCTGGTGGAGGCGCTGCACCGGTTGCACGCGATGAAGCTTCCCGAAGATCCCGAAGTCGGCCCTTGCACGAAGAACGTGGGCTCGATTCAGGGCGGGCGCGCTCCGAACGTGATTCCCGATTTTGCCGAGGCTAGCCTTTTTTATCGCCTGGTCGGCCCCGCGGATGCGCTGCGCCGCGAGATTACCGAAGCCGTCGGCGAACTCGCCGAGGTTCGCGTCACCCGCGAGACTCCGTTCCTGCGGCTGCGGACGCTGGACGGGCTGCCCACCATGGTCGCGGCTTTCACGACCGACATCCCGTCGCTTGCAAACTGGGGCGAGCCGCTGCTGCTGGGGCCGGGGTCGATTCACGTAGCGCACACCGAGCGCGAGTTCGTGGAGAAGGCGCAACTGGCGGAGGCGGTGGAGATTTACTGTTCGATGGCGACGAGGCTGAGCTGCTAGCTCTTGGCTTTTAGCTCTTGGCTCGAACCACTTGTAGCTAGCGCAGTGCACAACGCTGGCGATCCCGGGTCTTGAGAAGCGCGAGGTGCGCGACGCCGTTGGTTGAAATCGGATCACACGCGCCTGACAACTACGTCACGGCGATTCTCTGATTTCGCGTCTATACTTCGCCTCGGCAGACTGCTCCACCCTCCGATCAGGGTTCCTCTCTGCGATATCAACCCAGGGGGACAGAATCATGCGCGCAAGATCTATTGTCGTTCTCACTCTCCTATTTTTGTCGATCTCCAGTGCCCAGGCGGCGACCCAGAAAGTGTTGTACACCTTCACCGGCGGCCTCGACGGCAGTCAACCTTATCAAGCGGGCGTCATCTTTGACCCGGCAGGCAATCTCTACGGAGTTACACAGTATGGCGGCGCCTATAACCAAGGGACCGTGTTTCAGCTGACTCCTTCCCCAAGCGGCCCCTGGACCGAAACCGTTCTTTACAGCTTCATGGGAGTACCGGACGGAGAACAACCCCAAGGGGGCCTGGTCATCGATGGGGCAGGAAATCTCTACGGCACCACCAGCTTTGGCGGCGACCCGAATTCCGGGTGCGGCACGGTCTTCGAGCTGTCGCCGTCAGAGAGCGGCTGGACATTCACTGTCTTGCATGCCTTTGCTGGCGGAAAGGATGGCTGTTCGCCCCAAGCCGATCTGAGCCTCTACGGCGACATCTACGGAACGACCGCCGGCGGCGGCTCCGGTTCGCAGGGTACAGTTTTCGTTCTATCGACCTCAGGCGGCAACGATTCTGTCGGGTCTTTCGCCAAGAACACCGGTATGTATCCGGGAGGCTTGGGTCTGTTTACGTCGGGAGGCGCGGTCCGCGCGATCTACGGCACCACCTACCTCGGAGGAAAACAGCAAAAAGGCAACATCTTCGAGTTGACCTGGGGCAATCACATCGTGGCAAAGCATGTCTTCAACACCACGAACAAAGCGGGCTACTGGCCTATAGGTGACTTGCTCACCCAGATTAATGCAGGCGAAGTGTGGATGATGTACGGCACTACCTCACGGGGAGGAGGCGGTGGTCGTGGCGCCGTCTACCGGCTCACGGAAAGCCAAGCCAGCTATGACGTCTGGGAACTCTCCGTTCTGCATGTCTTTTCCGGCTCCGATGGGGATAGCCCATGGGCCGGCGTGGTCCTCGATGCCGCTGGGAACCTCTACGGCACGACTCAGTGGGGAGGCCCAGAAGGAAGCAACGCTGGTACCGTTTTCAAGCTGACGCCCGGCGCCAAGAAAAAGTGGACTCAGACTGTACTGTACAGCTTCACCGGCGGCGCTGACGGGAGCGTTCCCACCAGCGGCGTTGTGCTCGACAATGCCGGGAACCTCTACGGCACGACAGTTTCAGGCGGCGCTTACAACCAGGGCGTGGTTTACGAGGTCACGCCGTAAGCAATGGGGCCCCGTCCAAGCGAAGCTTGGACGGGGCGCTATCACGCTTCAAAGTTCAGCGCTGTTCTAGTCGTGAGCCTGCTCGACCAGGTGTTCGACGATGCGGTGCGCTTCGTCGATGTGGTGGATTGCGCGATTGCGCAGGCCGCGCACCGACGGATCGTCTTCTTCGCGGGCGATATCATTGTGCGCCTTGTCGAGCAATTCCAGGGCACGGTGATAGCGGCCTCTGCGTCCCATGTGCGCATCGACCGGCGGATGGTCGTTCAAACTCTTGCCATCGTCAATCGCAGCGTGCTTGATCTCTTCGATGGCTTTGTCGATCTCGGCGATGGCGTGATCTTCTTCTCTATCCATGCGGCCGGACCAGGTTCCGCGCTCGAGATGAGCGCGGGCGTGGCGCAGGTCGGTGAGCGCGTGCAGGTAGGCCGGATGCCTTCCCGGTTCATCGGCGAAGGTCAGCGTGGCGCAGACAGCAACAACAAACAAGAGTACGGCGCAATATCGTGCAGTTTTCATGATCTCCTCTAGATACGCCTTTCGGCGGAATGAACTCCTTCATACTAAACCCGGAATCGCGATCTTTGTCTCGGTCTCGCTGGGTCTCGCCGGATTCTAGGCAGCGGGCCGCGACGGCGGAAGGTCACTTCCGGACATGAACGGACGTTCGTCTTTGCCGGCTATTGCACTTGACAGGCCCCGGCCAGGTAATTCGTCGCGCGCGTCGATTAGTCTGCGTGGAACGTCCTCGAACCGACGACTTTCGGATACATAGTATTGTCCGATATGGTGAACGCCATATGTATCGGAAGTACGTACTGGCGAACCTTTCCGCCTACGGAGATCGTCATCCCTATCTTTGCAGGACCTGAGTCGTCAGAAAGATTTCTGTCGGGCCGCCTTACGTTCCACACTTTCCTAACGAGGTCGTGATTCAACGGAATCTCCACCGCCGCGCCTTCGAATGAGACATCTTCACCAGCAATGCAGGTCTCATCGCTCAACATGTATTCCAAGCGGACGATTTTCGCCGGCGTCGTTGCCGTCACTCTTATCGTTTGGGATGGTGGCGTTCCCTCTGCAACAAGCGAAATGCTAAAGCCCCGAATCGCCTCGACCGTCGACTCGCCGACTCGCTGTCGCCGGATGTGGTCCGCCGCTTCGTACCCTGCGTCCGTAATTTCGAAGACCTCACCTTTTACGCCGAGCGGCTCTAAGAATCGCAGTGCAACCAGCTCGTGAACTGCTGCCTTCCATCTCGCCTGTGAGCGCGGATCGCCACCTTTGCTGAAAGCCTTCTTGTTCGTGCTTACCATCGACCCCTCCATAGTGGAGACGCACATAATCGTGCCGCCCGGATCCTCAGAACCCGCGAGGAGAAGCTGCTGTGCTTCGGCAGAAAGTCGCAGGTCGCTCGTGGGAGTGGGGCGAGCTTCGGGCTGCACGGTTGGGCCATGTGCAGTGTCCGCCGCCAGTTGCTTCACCTGCGCTACATGACGGACGTAAGACTCAGGTTTTTGCGGCGTCAGATCCAGTTGCTCCGCGATATCCCCGAGCAACTGATGAAGCTGCGCATCGTTGTCGGCTGAAAGGGCATTCAGCAGTCCCAAAGGGCCGCTCAATTCATTGGCCCGTACGCCAGCCAATAAGGGGGCCAAGAACAGATTGGCGCCCCATCGTGCACCGAGCTCAAACATCACAAAAGACGAGGCCAGGCTGCTCGGTGTGACAAGGCCAACAACCACCCTCGCCTCGTTCACTTCCTCACGGAGCTTGGCCTCTGTGTTGACCCCGACTGGCAGCCTGTGGCCATCCACGCTGCTGCATCGGATCGAAACAAGCCCGAGCGCTGATTTGAGTAGGTCAGTGAGGGCTTCGGCCAGTACTCGGTCCTTGCTGCTGTGGGATATAAAAATCTGCAAGTCTGACGTTGCGCTCACCTGCTTCGTAGGTGTCATCGGCTCCTCCTCATCAGCTTCCCATCCCAACTGCTCGATCGCGCTCTTTAGGACCGCGATCATCGAGGATAGTGTCCTGTTAGCCGCTCCACGCAGTTCCTCGTCACTGGCGTTGGCTCTGAAAGAGATAGCACGTGCCGCCCTAAAGCTTCCGAGGGTCGAGCTGCCCGCCGCGAAACCCCGCTCCAAGGCTCCTCTCGCTGTGCTTTCCCATTCGTCGCGCTTTGGTGAGCCGAGGGGCTCGCCTATGAGGTAGTGAGAGTCATGGATGAGTCTCTCCAGTATTTCTATTACCCTCTTGGGCGGCATTAAACGAGTATCACTCATTGGTGGTTTCGTGGCGGCAACGGGGTCACTCCTTAGCCTAGTATGACCGGTCGGCCAGATGCTTTCATCCTAGTCCAATAACAGGGCTAATGAGCTGCTTTTGTCGGCCCGCAATCTTTTCCGCCGTCACGCTAAACTAGCCTGATGACTGACTCTCCCCACAATTCCCTGGCCCGTGCTTCTTCTTCCTATCTGCGCTCGGCCAGGCATCAGCCCATCCAGTGGCATGAGTTTGGCGAGGAGGCTTTTGCTGCGGCGCGCGCGGCCGACAAGCCGATGCTGCTGGATATTGGGGCGGTTTGGTGCCACTGGTGTCATGTGATGGATCGCGAGTCTTATGACGATCCCGAGGTGGCGGCGATCGTTAACCAGCATTACATCGCGGTGAAGGTGGATCGGGACGAGCGGCCGGATATCGACAGCCGGTATCAGGTGGCAGTGGCCGCGCTCACTGGACAGGGCGGATGGCCGCTTACGGCGTTTCTTACTCCCGACGGCAAGCCGTTTTATGGCGGGACTTACTTCCCTCCAGCGGACGCTTACGGGCGGCCCAGCTTTAAGCGCGTGCTGCTTTCGATTGCCCAGGCTTATCGCGAGAAGCGTGGCGAGGTGCTGGAGCAGGCGCAGATGGTGGAGAGCGCGATCTCGCGGGCGGAATCTTTTTCGCCGGGCAGCGCGAAGGTATCGGCCACGGTGATTGACGCGATTTTGGAATCGGCGCGGTCGATGTTTGACGAGGTCAATGGAGGATTTGGAACCGCGCCCAAGTTCCCGCATCCGGCGGCGCTGGACCTGGTGATGGACCGGTATGTTCGCTTGGGCTCGACGAACGAAGAGCTGCGCACGATCTTCCTCCGCACGCTGCAGACCATGGCGCGCGGCGGCGTCTATGACCAGTTGGCGGGCGGCTTCCATCGCTACTCGGTCGACGAGCGCTGGACGGTTCCGCACTTCGAGAAGATGTGCTACGACAACTCGGAGTTGCTGAAAAACTATGTGCACGCTTACCGGGCAACCGGGGATGAGTTCTTCGCCGGCGTGGCGCGCGACATCATTCGCTGGATGGACGAATGGCTCAGCGACCGCGCCCATGGCGGCTTTTACGCTTCGCAGGACGCTGACTTTTCAATGAACGACGACGGCGATTATTTCACCTGGACGCTCGAAGAAACGAAAGCGGCGCTCGACGAGGATGAGGCTGCCGTGGCGGCGCTCTACTACGACATTCAGGAAGTCGGGGACATGCATCATAATCCGGCGAAGAATGTGCTCTGCATTCGGAGCTCGGTCGAGGAAATTGCCCGGCGGCTGAATGTCCCGGAGGAGCAAGTGCGCGCGCTGCTGGCGGCGGCTCGGAAGAAGATGTATGCGGTGCGCTTGCTGCGTCCAACGCCGTATGTGGACAAGACGGTGTACGCGGGCTGGAACGCGATGTGCGTTTCGGCTTATCTCGAAGCAGCCAAGGTGCTGGATCTGGCCGGGGCTCGCCATTTTGCTTTGCGCTCGCTGGACCGGCTGCTTTCGGATGGCTGGAGCGCGGAGCGCGGGATGAGGCATGTGATTGCTTATTCGGAAACTTTCTCGGATGGGCGGGCGGAGCGGCGCGAAGACGCTGGCGCTATCCCTGTTCCTGTTCCTGGCGTTCTGGATGATTATGCTTTCGCGGTGATTGCTTGTCTCGACGCTTACGAGGCGACGGCGGACCTAAGCTACTTCCGTTTTGCGCGGTCGATCGCAGAAGCGATGGTGGCGGGGTTCTTCGATCCGGAGGCGGGCGGGTTCTTCGATGTGCGTGCGGCGGCGGACGGAGCGTCCACCAAACAAACCGCTCTCGGGATTTTGGGGACGCGGCGTAAGCCGTTTCAGGATTCGCCGACTCCGGCGGGGAATTCGGCGGCTGCGATTGCACTGCTGCGCCTGCATGGTTACTCGGGCGATGCGGGAAATAACGATGTGGCGAATCACGATGCGTCGTATCGCGACCGGGCCGAGCGGACGCTGGAGGTCTATGCCGGGGTCGCGGGACAGCATGGCATTTTTGCGGCGACTTACGGACTGGCGGTGGTCCGCTTTATCCAGCCGCACACGCAAGTTGTGGTCGTCGGGAAGGATGAAGTGGCGGCGGAGCTGTATCGAGCTGCCGTGGGGCCGCTGAGCTTTGGAACAGCGGTTCTGCGATTGGACGCGGATAAGGCGGTCGCCCAGAATCTGCCGCCGGCTTTGGCGGAGACGATCCCGAATCTTCCCCAACTCGCCGGGGGACGGTCGGTTGACGGACGGTCGTCTGACGGACGATCGCCCGATGGCCGTTCGTTCGCGGTGGTGTGCTCAGGCTTCGCGTGCCAGCCGCCGATTTTCGATGCGCAGGAACTGGCGCGTGTATTGGGAGCGGGGCGGCGTCCGGCGGGGTGAATTGAGTGACGGATTTTGGACGCGCACTAGCAGCCGTAGCCGCTAACTTAGGCAGAATTTCTTCTTGGTGGCCCGCGATCCGACCGGAATCCAAACCCAGCCGATCGAGGTCGTGAGCGCTATTGCCTGTGGCTGTTGAAAAAGGAACCAAAGCAGTAATTTCTGTGAATTTTCGGGCCGGCGACGAACGAACATTCAATAACTTACGAACGAGTTTCGTTCGTGAAATCCCGTGAAAAGAGTTTTT
>Ga0181523_10000453_pt1 | contig 46141 bp, 38 predicted proteins | sample PEATcosm2014_Bin_43_FD_119752 | JGI IMG/M metagenome (GOLD analysis project Ga0181523, IMG submission 119752) | Peatland microbial communities from MTU Mesocosm Facility, Houghton, MI, USA - PEATcosm2014_Bin05_30_metaG | ecosystem: Environmental > Terrestrial > Soil > Wetlands > Peat | place... | reverse complement strand
GGTCTGCTTATGTCGCACCACCGATAGGGGTATCAGCGTCCCGTCCGCTGCCTTCGCGTGTAGCCTCTCGCTTACATAATTCGCTGTGTCAAAACCCCCTAGCACTGGCTGCTGTTTCTTCAGGTTCCATTCGCCCGTCGGCATTTCGTAGTCGTATACCGATCGCGGCGTCACCATCGACTCATACTGAAATCTCACAGTTTCACTTTTGAATTCCGGATTCGTCCCCAGCATTGCGTTATAGGCAGGCTCGGCAAAATCCAGCCGCTGCGAGGCTGCTAGCGCGCTCGGCGCCTCGCGCGTCAAATGCACAATGCGCAAATGCGGCAGACCGTCTTCCCGCTCGGTCAGCACCAGATGCGTCCGAAAGGCCTCGAGCCCGGCCAGCATTACTCCCGGCCGGTTCGGAATCACCTCATGCCATCTCGAGCGCACGGGGTCCTCCACCGGTGCCGTCACCAGTCGATAGGTTCTTCCCCCACTATTTGTGCGTATGAAGAAAATTCCGCCCGCCGGATCGCTCGCGCTCCCCGGGTGGTGGTCCAGGTAGTACTCGTGATCGTCCTCGCGTTCGGTCACGAGCTGGAAGCGGCTGAAGGGCGAGTCCGCGCGCAGGTAACGCACCTCGCTAGTTGTGTGACTGGTACACACCAAGAATAGATAGGCCCCGCTACGGCTGCGTTCCACATCGATTCGGAACCGCTCATCTTTTTCCTCGTAGATCAGCTCGTCGCGCGCGCCAGTTCCCAGATCGTGCCTCCACAACTGGTTCGACCGTTTGGTTACCTCATCTTCGGTCACGTAGAAAAGCGTCCGATTGTCCATGGCCCAGGCGGCGCTGGTGACGCGTTTGGCCTGGAGGGGAATTAGCCCTCCCGTCCGCAGGTCCTTCACTTGCAGCTCAAACTGACGAAAACCTGTCGTATCCGTGGCATACGCAAGGTATTGGTTATCGTCACTCGCCTCAAAAATCCCCAACCCCATGAACGAATACCCAACCGCCATCTCGTTCAGATCCAACAGTACTTCTTCATCGTCCAGAGGCACGGACATCCCTGCCCGGGTTCCTTCCGTTTCATTCTCTTTGGCGCCGCGGACCTCCACTTTGGCCGGACGTTCGAACGCCTCCGCCCCAAACTCCTGTCTCAATTCTTCCTTCAGCTCCTGGAGCAACTTATCGTCTGCTCCCCAACGCGGCGTTATCGGCACGTCAGAAGGGTCCGCTTCTTTCCTGGTCGCTGGTTCTTGATTGCCGGTCACCTCTTTTCTCCGGCAATAAATCGGATACTGCTTGCCCTCTTCTGTCCGTGTGTAATAGGAATACCCGCGCAAACTGTAAGGCACGCTCAAATCGGTCTGCAAGATCCGTCCCAACATCTCTTGATACAACTTCTCCTGGAATTCTTCCGTGTCCCGCATTGCCGTATCTGCATAGGCGTTCTCCGCCTCCAGATACGCGATCACTCTGGGATCCTTCTTATCGCGCATCCACGCATAGTGGTCCACCCGGCGATCGCCATGAATCACATGTTCTGCCGGCTCCCGAACTGCGAACGGGGCCTGGGTGGAGAATGCCCCCGCGTTCCCCGTCGACGCTCCTGCTCCGGTTCCCACGGTCCCTCCTTCCGGGCCTCCCGACGTTTCCTTCCCCGCATGTTTCGGGGAAAACGGTGCCCTGTCAATTTGCAAGTCGTCTCGCATCTGCGATTGCATCTCGGAAGTGTGTTCTGTGTGTCCCGATTCGTATGTTTAGGACCGACTTTGCTCCCCCGGCACCCAAGCAAAGCCCATGGTTGGCTATCCTATCTGAACTTGGCCCTCTTTTGTAGCGCCGAGCCTTCCGGCGGGCGCCCGCTGTCCCTTTTCCCTGCGACCCGCGTAGATTCCGTGAACTCTGGCTTCTGATCCTTCCGCAGCCTCGCCAGCCGCCATCTCCATACCGTACAATCCTCCTATGCCGCGCGAAGTCGAGATCAAAGTCCGCGTCCTCCGTCCCAAATCCTTTCTCCGCCTTCTCACCAAGCAGGGTGTCAAGCCCGCCTCCCCCCGCGTGCACGAGCACAATCTCATCTTCGACACGCCCGACGGTGGCTTGGCCAAGCACGGCCAATTGCTCCGCATTCGTACGGAAACTCCAGCCCCGCTAGGGAAGAAAGCCCTCTCGAAGAAGCCCTCCCTCCGCTATCTCCTCACCTTCAAGAGTCCACCCGAAGAACTGGCCATTGGTCCTGCCGCTCCTCCCCCGGACCGCCGCCACAAGGTCCGCGAAGAGCTGGAAACTGTCCTGACAGACGCAGCCGCCCTTCAGAAGATCTTCGAAGGCCTCGGTCTTCGTGGCTGGTTCCGTTACGAAAAGTATCGTACCCCCTACCGTTTTTCGGCTCGTTTCAAATGGGCGAAGGATCTCATTATCGATTTCGACGAAACCCCTATCGGCACGTTTGTCGAGCTGGAAGGTCCGGGTCATGCCATCGACCAGGCTGCCCGCCAACTCGGTTTCTCCCCGCGTGACTACATCACGAAAAACTACCTCGTCTTGTACCTCGACGACTGTAAGCGTCAGGGGCTCCAGCCCTCCCACATGCTCTTCCCACACTCGGACTGATTGCTCGGTCGCATACAACGCAGGTTTTTCTCCACTTTTTCTACCTCACTGCCTCTTTCTTCTTGACAATCCCTCGCTGCGAGGTTTATTCCTAACTTCGGAGTGAATTTTCTCTGATGAGCGCGTCCAGCGAATTCGAACCTCACCCTAGTTTCATCGGGATGAGGATCCGCCTCTCGATCGCTCGGCCGGTGTTTTTTCCGGCTTCGACCCTCGTCGTCCGGCCAATCGTCGGTCTCGGCCTTCAGGGGGGGCATGTCCGATTTTTGGCCACCAGGGGACTCACTCTCGGGTAGCATTTCTTCATCATCGGAACTGCTTGCCCGCGCCGGTCCCTCCCGTTCGCGGGTTTTTTGTTTTTGCACCGTTTTGGCCCCCGGCACTGTATCGCCGGCATACAGTCGGTACGTTTATTGGTTTTTGCGAGACAAAGAGTTAGTCCCGGAAGAGTGCACTTTTTCGCTGGCCGATCCCGCATGGCTCGATAGGCTCAGCTTTTACGTCGGCGGGCGCGCTGGCAGAAAGGAGTCACCTCATGCTCTACGCTACCGAACTCATGGGCGCCGCGGCTTACGACGCTCAAGCCAATTATGTGGGCCGAGTCCGCGAATTCTTCATCGAGCCCGCCGATCAGCCGAACCGCGTATCGCATTTCTTGATTTCCCGAGGACGCTTTCAGCCTCTCGTTGCACGTTATGACCAGGTCTCCAAAGTTGTCCCTGGACGCATCGACCTGAACGTCAATGAGCGCGCTCTCGACGCCTACCAGCCGAACGAAGCATGGCTGGCTGTCCAGAAAGATCTTCTCGATCAGCAAATCATCGATACTTCCGGCCGAAAAGTGGTCCGTGTGAACGACGTCGATCTTTCCGAACTTCGGAGCAACAATCACATTGAGCTCCGAATCGCCCAGGTCGATGTTGGCGTTCCCGGGGCGGTACGGCGCCTTCTTCAGGGCCTGGCTCCTTCGAGCCTTGTCCGTAGGCTGCAAAGCAAGCTTCCTCAGCGCTCCATTCGTTGGGAGTTCGTCAACCTGATCGAACCCGACCCATTGCGCCGGGTGAAACTGCGTATTACCCACGAAAAGCTCGAAGATCTGCATCCGGCGGACCTGGCTGAGATGATGGAAGAACTTTCCGCAGCAGAGCGCCAGGGCATCATCGCCTCTCTCGACGAAGAAACCGCCGCCGCCGTTCTCGCCGAGCTCGATGAACGCCTCACCACACAAATCGTCGAAAAACTCGACCCCGAAAAAGCGGCCGACATTATCGAGGAGATGGCTCCCGACGCCGCTGCGGACCTCCTCGCCGATCTCCCCAAGGAAACTTCCGAGGAACTTCTTGAAGAAATGCCCAATCGGGAGGCCCACGACGTCCGCGAATTGCTTGCCTTCGATCCATCCACTGCCGGCGGCATGATGAATACCGAATTCGCCTTCGTCAGCGAAGGTTCTTCTCGCGAGGAAGTCCTCGAGTGGCTCCGCAATCAGGAGTTCAATCTCGAGCAGCTCGATACCATGGTGATTCTCGATAAACTCGGCCATTTCGCCGGTACCGTGCCCATCGCGCGCATCCTTCTTGCTGGCCCCGAGCAGCCTATGGGTGAACTCAAAACCGATCCCCTTGTCAGCATTACCTCCGACGCCAGCGAGAAGGATGTCTTCGAGCTCTTCGACAAGTACAACCTGCGTATGCTCACTGTCCTCGACAACGACCGTCGTCCCATCGGTGTTGTTACTGTCGACGACGTAGTCTCACGCCTGGTGAACGCATGACCACCCCCTGGCGCCTGCCATGAACCTCTCTTCCATCAACATTTTCATTGACCACCTCCGCGCCGGGGTCCTGCGCTTCTTCTCCCGCGGCAACCAGTGGCGCCGCCGCATTTTCCTCTTCCTCGCGGTCATCGGTCCGGGCATCATCACCTCGAACGTCGACAACGACGCGGGCGGCATTGCCACCTATACCCAAGCCGGCTCCGCCTATGGCTATACGCTGCTGTGGTCGCTTGTGCCCATGACCATCGCTCTGTATGTGACCATGGAGATGTGCGCTCGCATGGGGGTCATTACCGGTAAAGGTCTGTCCGACCTCATCCGCGAAGAATTCGGTTTTCGGTCCACGTTCTTCGTTATGATCACCGGCTTTTTCGTTGATCTCTTCAACGTCGTCGCCGAATTTGCCGGAGTGGCTGCTGCGGGCCAATTGTTCGGTCTCAGTAAATACGTCACCGTCCCTCTTGCCGCCATCATTGTTTGGGTTCTCGTGCTGAAAGGTACCTATCGCTTCGTGGAAGTCGTCTTCCTCGTCCTCTGTTCTTTCTATCTCAGCTATCTCTTCTCCGCGCTTCTATCCCACCCCGATTGGGTGCTCGCCGCGCGTATGACCATTATCCCTTCCGGCCACATGGATACCAGCTACTTACTCCTTCTCACTGCCCTCGTAGGCACCACCATTGCTCCCTGGCAGTTCTTCTATCTCCAGGCGGGTTTCGTCGAAAAGAAAGTCGGCCCGCGTCAATATCCACAGGCCAGGCTGGACGTCCTGATCGGCAGCATCAGCTGCATGATCATTGTCTTCTTCATCATCGTCTGCACCGCAGCCACTCTCAACCGCAACGGCCTTACCAACATCTCCGACGCCGGCGAAGCCGCGAAAGCACTCATCCCTCTAGCAGGGAAGTGGGCCGCCTGGACTTTTGCCTTTGGACTTCTTAACGCCTCGCTCTTCGCCGCAACCATTCTTCCGCTCTCGACGGCCCATGTCATCTGCGAAGGTCTCGGGCTCGAAGCCGGTCTCGATCACAAGTTCCGGGAAGCCCCCGCCTTCTATTGGCTCTACACCATCCTCATTGTCGTCGGCGGCGGCATTGTCCTCTTACCCAACGCGCCGCTCTGGAAAATTTTCATCTTTTCTCAAGTGGGCAACGGCATCTGGCTCCCCATCGTTGTCATCTTCATCCTCCTCCTCGTCAACCGCAGAGACCTCATGGGCGAACACACCAATGGCTTCCTGTTCAATCTCGTTGCCTGGGTCACCGCCGTCGCCATGATCATTCTCACGTTCGTCCTTGTCATCCAGTCCATCTATCAGGCCTTCCACCCGCCCGCGACCTAGCGTCGTGCCTACCGTCCGGTCGCTTGGGATTTCGGTGCCCGAGCGACGGACTTCCGTAAAAAGCTTGTAAACTGTGACTCTTGCGCCTGATCCCCGTATCATTTCCCACAACGCACGTTGCGCCTGTCGCCGCCCTATGTTAACTTTGCGCCATAAAGAGGATTCACTCGGAACTCACTGTGTCCCCGTCTCGCACCCATCTCGTCTCCCCGGAAACCCTCGGTCCTGTCACTCCGGAAGAGGCTCGCCTGCTTGAGAAGCTCGATCTTTCCCGTCTTCCCCGGCATATCGCCATCATCATGGATGGTAATGGCCGCTGGGCCCAGAAGCGGCATCTCCCTCGCGTGGCCGGCCACCGCTCCGGTACGCAATCCGCCCGCATGGCCATCGAAACCTGTGCGCGCCTACACATTGAAGCCCTTACCCTTTATGCCTTCTCCGTTGAAAACTGGCGTCGCCCCAAGACCGAAATCGAATTCCTGATGCAACTCCTCCGCGAATATTTGCGCAAGGAGATGCCGCTTCTCCAAAAGAACAATATCCGCATGCGCTTCCTGGGCCGCGCCGATGAGTTGCCCGAAGCCGTCCAGAAGGACACGCGCGAAGCCGTCGAGGCCACCTCCAAAAACACCGGCATGGTCCTGTGCATCGCGCTTAACTACGGTGGCCGCGCGGAAATTGTCGACGCCATGAACGCCATTCTTACCGAGCGCAACGGCCACGGCTCCTCCTCGCCCATCACAGAAGAGCAGCTCGCACAGTATCTCTACACGGCCGATCTTCCCGATCCCGATCTGCTTATCCGCACGAGTGGGGAAATGCGCGTCAGTAATTTTCTACTTTGGCAGATTGCCTACGCCGAAATCTTCGTCACCGAAACTCTCTGGCCCGATTTCAATCGAGCCCGGTTACTCGAAGCCCTCCTCGAGTACCAGAAACGCGAACGACGCTACGGCGCCATCGCTGCCCCTTCCGCCTCGGCTGCCCGCTAAACACTCCCTCGCAAGACTCTTATCTCGACTGCCGCGAGGGATCCCTCTTCGAACTTTGGGTCCAGTCTCGAAGGCAAAACTCCTCCGCCATCTCGCTCACTTCTGCACACTTCCCTGTTTGCCTTCTTCGATCCTCTGTTTTTTTCTGCTAGCAACCGCCTTCTGCCTGCTTTGCGCTTCCCATTCTCTGTTATCCTTACATCCCGATAGGACTTCATTCCCAACATGACCCTCACGCGCGTTTTGACCGCACTCGTTCTCATCCCCATCGTCATCGCCATCGTGCTCTTCACTCCCACCTGGGCCGTTGCCCTGGCCACGGGCATCATCACCATCCTTGCCCTCCGTGAATATTTCGCCCTAGGTGACGCCATCGGCCACCGCGCTTACCGCGTCTGGACCATCTTCTCCGCCGCTGCACTCCTTTATTTTCAATGGCTCAATGCTGCTAACTCTCTTGGCAGCGACCATTTCCATTCTTTGGGTTGGCACATCATCGGGGAGCCGTTATCACCGGCTTTCGTATTTTTTCTCTTCGTTCTGGGAATGACGTGCCTCACTCTTTGGACTCGCCGTCCCCTTGTTGAGTCCCTTCCCGCAGCCGGCTTTTCTTCTAGTGCTCTCCTTCTGATTGCCTTTCCACTCTCGTTTGCTGTCCGTCTCCATGGTCTTCCGCGGCTCGGCCCTGGCCTTCTCCTCTTCGCCCTGGCCATCACCTGGGCCGCTGACACCACCGCCTACTTCGTTGGCCGCGCCATCGGCAAACACCCCCTGGCCCCCCACATCTCCCCCAAGAAAACCTGGGAGGGGTCCATCGGCAGCATGATCGGCACTCTAGTCGTCGCCTACGGATTCAGCAACTGGATCCACATCCCTCTCCACCATCTCCTGATCATGGCCGCCCTCGGTAACATCGCTGGCCAAATGGGGGACCTCTTCGAATCGGCGTGCAAACGCTCCGCTGGCGTGAAGGATTCGGGGGGCCTCCTTCCCGGCCACGGCGGCATCCTTGACCGCATCGACGCTCTCATCCTCTGCCTTCCCGTCATCTGGTATTATTTAGTTTTACTGAACCCATCCTTGTAGCGCCGTGGCTTTAGGCGGTCATCTTGGGGTTCCGCTACCAACCATTTACCACCGACTTCCTATGAAAACTCTTTCCATCCTCGGTTCCACCGGCTCTATAGGCCGCCAAACCCTCCGCGTGGTTGAATCGCTCCCCGACCAATTCAAAATCGTAGGCCTCGCTGCAGGCAGCAATCTCGATGAACTCCTCCCCCAAATCGAGCGCCACCATCCCGAACTCGTTTCCGTGGCCGATGAAAAACTGGCCGCCGAACTGGCTCGCAGGCTCCGCGAAAGAAACATCTGCCCTCGCCCCGCCATTCATCATGGCCGCGAAGGAATGCTCGCCGTCGGTACTCAGCCTGGCGCGGAAATTGTTCTCTCCGCCGCCGTCGGAGTGGTCGGTCTCGAAGCGACCTATGAAGCCGTAAAGCTGGGACGCACGGTAGCCCTCTCGAACAAAGAAGTTCTCGTCGCTGCGGGCGAATTAGTCATGGCCGCCGCAGCCAAAGCGGGCAGGGAACTGATTCCCGTCGACAGCGAACACAACGCTGTCCATCAATGTCTCCGCGCCGCCACGCAAACTGCCAACGCGGGTTTGCCGCGCCATTCCGACGTTCGCCGCATCGTCCTCACCGCTTCCGGAGGCCCCTTTCGCAAGACGCCCCTCGCCCAACTCGCAAATGCCTCCACCGACCAAGCCCTCGCTCATCCAAACTGGAAGATGGGCAATCGCATTACCATCGATTCCGCCACCATGATGAACAAAGGGTTCGAGGTCATTGAAGCCCACTGGCTTTTTGGTGTCGGGCCTGAGCAGATTGACGTCATCATCCATCCACAATCCGTCATCCATTCCTTCGTCGAATTCGTCGACGGTGCTGTTCTTGCGCAGCTCGCCCCTCCCGATATGCGCATGCCCATTCAGTACGCGATCACCTACCCCGACCGCGTACCCTCACAGCAAGTTCAGCTCGACTGGTCCAAGCTTCGCCGCCTCGACTTCGAAAAGGTTTCCACTCGCCGTTTTCCGTGTCTCCGTCTTGCCCGCGAAGCGATGAAGAAGGGCGGGGCATTACCTTGCGCCTTGAATGCCGCCGATGAAGTTGCCGTCGCCGCTTTCCTCGACCACCGCCTTCCGTTCCTCGGCATTCCTGAGGTGATCGAAGCCGTCCTCACCCGCACTCCCGGCACTACGTTTTCCTCCATGGATGACGTTCTCTCCGCCGACGCAGAAGCCCGCCGCCAAGCCGCGGAAGTCGTCCTCCAACTGGCATCCAAATCCGTGCCCGCGTGAGGGGCCTCGCACTTTTTCCGTGGTCATGAGCTCCTGCTTCGCTTCCTTTAGGTGCATCTGGGGTTTGTCCTCCTCCCGTGTGTCACGGCTTGCAGCCGCTCTTACGGCCTTGACCGCAGCGCTTCTTGACCCGACCTTCCCGCCCTTTCCCATCCTCGCTAGACGTCCCCCATACCCCTTTTGTGCTATCCACCCTCGCTATCCGTTTCTCCTCTTCTCGCATCTAACTGTTTGCGTCTTGTAGTTCCCGGCACAGCGGCATGCATCCCCATTCTGTGCTTTTCCGGCTTTTTGCTACAATCGACTGACGGAGTTACTCGCTCTAATGAACATTCTGATCGGCCTCATTGTCCTCGGCGTCATTATCCTCGTTCACGAATGGGGACATTTCATCGTTGCTCGCCTCTTTGGCGTCCGCGTCGACGTCTTCTCTATCGGCTTCGGCCCGCGCCTGTTTGGCGTGAAACGCGGTGACACAGACTGGCGCTTCAGCGCCCTCCCCCTCGGCGGCTACGTCCGCATGGCCGGTCAGGACCTAACCGACATCGATTCTGGTGACGCCAAACCCACCGGCGCTCCGGATGAACTCATGTCCAAGACCCGCTGGCAGCGCGCCCTCATCTCCTTCGCAGGTCCGGCCATCAATCTCTTGTTTCCGATCGTTCTTCTCGGAACGTATTTGGTTATCGCGGGTGAGCCCTACCCGTCTTACCTCGACAAGCCCGTCAGCATCGTCGGTATTCCATCACAATCGGCTGCCGCCTCAGGTCTCGAAGTCGGCGACAAAATTATCGCCATTAACGGCGTCCAGAATCCCACGTGGCGCGATGCCTACCACGTCCTCGAAAGCAATCCCTCGGGCGGCACATTGAAAGTTCAAGCGGAAGCTCCCGACGGCACATCCCACGAACGAAACGTTTCCTTCAAGAATGCGACAGACGAATATCCCTTTGGATTCCCCCCCATCTCTCCAAAAGTTCTTCAAGTCATTCCGGGTAGACCCGCAGCAGCTGCGGGCATGAAAGATGGCGATCTGATTCGATCTCTCAACGGACAAAAAATCGACTACTGGGATCAGTTTGTATACGCCATTCACAAATCCCAGGGGCAAACCTTGCCTGTCGAAATCTCTCGGAATGGTCAGTCCCTCACTCTTTCCGTAACGCCCATCATCGGGGCAGCCCAAACCGGTGATAAGGTCTATCAGATTGGAATTGGTCCGGACGTTCAGGTTTCGCGCAGATCACTGGGTGTCGTCGATTCATTCAAGAGTGCCTATACGCAAACCGCTAGCTTCGTTTACGAAACCGTCGGGGTTGTCGTGAAGCTCGTCACCGGTCGCGTTTCTGTCAGAGATCTGCAAAGCGTTGTCGGCATTTCGCGCGCTGCTGGCGAAGCCGTAACCTTTGGGCCTTCCGCGACCATTCTCTTCATGGCTCTCATCAGCGTCAATCTCGGCATTCTCAATCTCCTCCCCATTCCCATACTCGATGGAGGACACATCGTTCTGCTTACCCTCGAGGGCCTTCGCCGCCGCGATTTCAGCCTGGCGTTCAAAGAGCGCCTCATTCAGGTAGGCCTCGTCTTTCTCCTCGTCCTGATCGTCTATGTCACCTACAACGACGTGGCGCGCATCTTCACTCGCCACTCCTGAGCCGCAGGACTACGTTCTTAGGCCGGCATCTCGGTTTGGGCCACCGTGCCATCGAAGACGATGAGCCGTTAAAACTTTGTCGCGACATTTTTCCGCTTGCAACTACCGTCTGCCGTCTCACCGCGAGCATCGCGACGAGGAAACGACGTGTAGACAGGCGTGATCTAGGGATCTCGCGGCCGGGTGATGTTGCTCGGGGGGCGAAGTTGAATGCCATTCTTGCTCGGGCAATTAGAGGACTTTAGAGTCGCCAACGAGAATCGTGCGGTGAGCGACACCGCTCTCAAGAAGCTTGGCCGGGCGGGATGGATCTCAGGCTGACCCGCGACCGGTATCCCTTCTTCCTTAACCCCTACCCCACTTCCTGCTAAACTACCGATTCCGAGGTTTTCGCTCCATGGCTGCCCCCCCAACCCGTCGTGTTTCGAGCGGCGAACGCATCAACCCCGCCGAACCCTCCGGACATCTCCAGGACGCCCTCCGCCAGCGCCGTATTCGCCTCACGCGGCAGCGCAGCGTCATCCTGCAGGTCATGGACTCCGCCGAGCAGCACCTCGACGTCGACCAAATCCTCGAGCGCGCACAGAAAATCAATCCCGAAGTCCATCTGGTCACCGTCTACCGAACCATCGACCTCCTCAAAAAGGAAGGTCTCATCGACGAGCTCGATCTCCTCCACCTCCGCGGCGACCGCCACTACTACGAAACCCACGGCCCTCGCGACCATATCCATGTCGCCTGTCTCCGCTGCGGCAAGGTTCGCGAATTCGAATCTCGCCTTTACGAGCAGCTTAAACAACAAATTGCCACGGACTGCGACATCCAGGTCACCGTCTCTCGAACCGAGGTCGGCGGCATCTGCAACGATTGCCTCGCCGCCGAAAAAAAATCCTCTCCCCGCTGATCTCACCGGTTGCGTTTGAGACGCAGACCCTGTTATGCACTCGGGAATCCCCAACCTGCACTTGCCTGTCTCTTCCTCTGTAGCTGCTCTGCCAACTCTGTGGTGAACCCTGGTCTCTCTCGTTCTGGTTTGACGCTCGTCCCTGTTTACCCTACACTCTGCCTCACCTTCTTCCCGGCAGTAAACATTCAAGGAGAATGCATGACCTCGGATTTGCGCAATAAAGTCGCCATTGTGACCGGTGGAACCTCGGGTATCGGCCGCGAAGCTGCCGTGCTCTTCGCCAAATCAGGCGCGAAAGTGGTTGTCGCCGGACGCCGCGAAGGGGAAGGGAACGAAACTCTCGGTTTGATTCGTGCCGCTGGCGGCGACGGGTTATTCGTCAGAACAGACGTTGTCCATACTGCCGACGTTCAGGCGCTTGTCGAGAAAACCGTGGAACGGTTTGGCCGGCTCGATATCGCTTTCAACAATGCAGGCATTGAGGGGAACTGGATACCCATCATCGATCAATCCGAGAAAGACTGGGACCGCACCATCGACATCAATCTCAAGGGTGTCTGGCTTTCTCTGAAGCATGAAATTCGTCAAATGCTCAAGCAGGGAAGCGGCGGAGCGATCGTAAACATGTCCTCCATCGCGGGTCATATGGGCGGCGCCGGCGCAGCTACCTATTGCGCCAGCAAGCACGGGGTCATCGGCTTGACCAAGTCCGCCGCACTTGAGTATGCACTCAACGGCATTCGGGTAAACGCCGTGTGTCCCGCGGTGATTGAAACGGCCATGGCTGACCGTCTTTTCTCCCCTGCGGACGTCCACAAGGCCGTCCTGGCTCACCATCCCATCGGTCGCTTCGGAACGACCTCGGAAATCGCAGAGGCGGTCCTCTGGATGTGCTCGGACCGCGCCTCGTTCATGACCGGCCAGTCCCTCATTCTCGATGGTGGCTTTCTCGCCGGTCCCAATCCGGCCAGTTAGCGCAAACGATTAATTTTATCTCGCGAGGTTGGTCATGCGAGATCCCTTACACGCAAAGAACTAGGCAAGTCGTTCGCTGTACGATCCGCGTGAGCTGATTTCTTTGCGCTTGCCCTTGGTCATGCGTTCGCGCACCAGCTGCAACCGTTTCTGGGTTTCAGGCGTCGCCTTCCGCGAACTCACCACGAAGGGCTTGGACGCATGTTGGTCTACCGCAATCCGTTGCGCGGCTATTTTGCGCGCGATTGCCGTGCGTTTTTCGCCGTAGGTCCACTGGAAGAGCACGTAAATGAGGAAATCAATGCCAAGTATGCTGAGGGCAAGAAATGCGGTGAGCGACATGGTTCCATCTCCACGAACGCAGGAGACCCTGCTGGATCTCAACGGAGAATAGAATTGCGCGCCCTGAAAAGTCCTGAGAACTTCGTGAGGAAGTTGTTAAGACTCGAATCTCTGTGCCCGTGGACTTTTGCTCTCTTGGACTAGTCCGTTGGCATCCGCATGGTTCGCATTCGGGCCCTTCTCAACCTAGCAAAGAACGTATTGGCCTTCGCAATATCCTTGGCAATCTGCTCCTTCAACTCTTCCGGTCCCGAGAACTTCCTTTCTGCGCGCAATCTCTTCCAGAATCGGATCTCCATTCTCTTGGGCGTAAAATTACCCGAATAGTCCAGCAGATGTGTCTCAATACTTAATCCCGCTCCATTAAACGTTGGCCGCATCCCTGCATTCGTCACGCTCCGATGACTACTCGTTTCTCCCTCCAGGACCGTTCGCGTGATATAGACGCCCCGCGCCGGCAGTAACTCCTGCTCTGGCTTCAAGTTCAACGTCGGAAAGGTAAATCTCCTCCCCGTCCCTGTTCCGCTTACTACCTCACCAGTCAACTCAAACGGTCTTCCCAATAATTTCGCCGCGTGGCGTACGTCTCCTTCGCTCACCAGTTTTCGAATCAATGTGCTCGATACAATCTCTCCATCCAGCATCACGGGTGTGTGCACCACGACTTCAAACCCGTTCCTCATCCCCAATTCCCGCAGAAACTTCACATCTCCGGCCTGCTTGTTCCCGAACCGGAAATTGTCCCCTACCACGACTGCACGGACCTTTAGCTGACGTACCAAGATTTGCTCAACAAATTCTTCGGGCGAAAGCGTCGCCAACTCCTTTGTAAAAGGCAGAACCACTGCTGCTTCCATTCCTACCGCGCCAAACCAGTCCATACGCTGCTGGTTGGTAGATATCCGTGCCGGCGCCGCTTCCGGTCGTAGCACCTTCACTGGGGGCGGCTCAAACGTCAGCGCCGTAGACACCGCCCCACTCTCTTTCGCACGATGGATCGCAAATTCCAATACCTGCTGGTGCCCCAGGTGGATCCCGTCAAATGTCCCAATGGCAATTACGCTCCCGCGCGCGCTCGCTCCATATCGCGCCGCCCAATCCGCCGCTGAATAAAGGGTGTTTATGCCACGGGTCGGAATATGCACGTGCACGGACAGGGCCTTTGCTGCCTTCCCTACGGCAGGAGATTCTGGCGCCACCTCCAACTGCAGCCCGTCATAGGCCAGCCTTACGTGAGGGTAGCCGGCTTTTCGCAGCCGTCCATTCGTGGCTTCGTGCGGCAGATCGTGCGCAATATGCGTGAACCACGCTCGTTTCGGTTTTAGCCTGTCAATGAGTGCCAGAGCCTGCTCTACGGTTTGGTGCATCGGGTGCGGGATATCCCGCAACGCATCCAGAATCAAATCATCCAGATCCTCCAGCAGTGGCACGCTCGATTCTGGCAACCGACTGAAGTCCGTCATGTACGCCGCTCTCCCAAACCGGAAGCCCAGCACGTCCAGCTCCCCATGCAACAGCGGTACTGGAATGAACGGAATTCCCAGCAGCGGAAAGGGCCCACTCACTTCTCGCAGTTCCACGCTCGGAATACTGCTCAGTGTCGGCTTGTTATCGAATACGTAGGAAAACACGCGCCGGAGGACCCGAAAAGTGTCATCTGTTCCATAAACCGGGATCGCGCCTTTTTGCCGGAAGTTGTAGGGCCGCAAATCGTCGAATCCCAAAATATGATCCGCGTGGCAATGTGTCAGCAGTACCGCATCCAGTCGGTCCAGCCCGACGCGCAATGCTTGCGTCCGGAAATCCGGCGTCGTATCAATCACCACATTCTGTCCGTTGCGCGAAAGCAGCAGCGACGGCCGCAGTCTCTTATCAAGTGGGTCCGCCGAATCGCAAACCTCACAATGACACCCCAGTGTCGGCACACCCATGCTCGTTCCCGATCCCAACACCGTAACCCGTATCGGATCCGCTCCCATTCCCCTATTGTATCCACTTCTTTGTGGCCCCGTGCCCTCAGGCCGGACTCTTGGGTTTCGCCTCTCTTACACTCTTAAACGCATGCCTTCCTAAACTCTTCCTCTCTCAAGTTCTTGGACCAACCTCTCCAAGTCTCCGTTCCCTCTGTGGCCCCTCTGCTACCTCTGCAGTAGACGCTTGTTTTCCTCTTGGTTTTCCGCTTCGCCAAAACAAAAACGGCGCGATCCAATTCGCGCCGCCCCAAATCGCACTTAATCTGTCGACTACTGACGAACAGCTGCGGACTGCCCTCTCACTTCTTCCCACCCTTCGCCTGTGCCGTCACTTTGGCCATTTCCGCTGCCATGGCCTTTGAGATCTCCAAATACGTCAATTTCAATTTCCCCAGCAAATCCAGGAGCATCTCATCCTCTTCCGGCGCCAGGTTCCCCTTCGTTTTTTGGTGCAGGGCGTCCAGCATATCAATCAATTCCCGCGCCGCGTCCGGATCGATCATGGGTTGTCCGGTATTCGGGTCCGCGTATGCACCCAGCACCATCGCCGCATTGCTTCCGATCATCCGCACCAAGTTCTCAAACGCCGCCAACTTCTTTGGCGTCTCTACCGCCGGCTTCCCCGCTTCGGCATTGGCGGCCGCCTTGGCCTCGGCCTTTACTTCCTCTCGCTTGGCCTCTCGTTCTTGCTCTTCCACCACTTCTTTGCGGATCTCGCCCTCAGCCGTGAATGGCCGCCGGTCAATTACCTTGAATCCCTCGTCTTTTTGGTCCGACACGTCGTATTACCTCTCTCCCAAAGTTCCTCACCAGTTTAACATGCCTTCCAGCGCCGAGCCTGTCGAGCCTTCGACTTCCGCCCTTTCGGATCGGCTGCCCCCAGAGCGGCCGGGATTGGAACGGAAACAGTTTTTCCACCGCAAATGTGTCCATTTTCAGTCCGGCAAGCCGTGCCGCTCATGCCAGAACTGGGTTTTTTCCTTCAACCAGAACCTGACTGGTGGGCCGCACCACTTCATCCGCTATCACACCCACGCGCTCCAACCTCTCCCCCTCCTTCATGAAGGGGTCTGCTTCCGTGTTTTAGCACCCGTAAAGCACCTTTCTGTCTATTCCTTGAGACATGGCGTGATAGAGGGATTCCATCACTGCCCCCCGCACTTCGATCGTCGATCCCCTTTCCTCGACCTTCGCACTGCATTCCGCGGGCTCACAATTCTGCCACGGACGCGGAACTACTTTGTATCAACAGGAAAGTGTTCCTCCGTACACCTTGCCTATGTTTCGCATCGATCTCACCGTTCACCTCCGGTGAGCAGGAATTTCAGGATTCGTCCAGCGGACAGTGGGTAAATGTTTCTCACCCTTGCAGAATGTTTTGTCCGCTTTAAAGCGCTCCTTTGTACTCAAATAACTTCCGATTTCTTGTTTTCTTAGGCTGGCTTCCGGCTTTCCTACCAAGCTGCGCTCTAGCTCCATGCTATTCTGAGCTTTAAGATCTATGCGCCGAATATTGATCGACCTTCTCATCTTTTTTCTTGCAACCTCCGCCTGTGCTCGCCAGACTTCCATCTCCCCTGCTTTTCCACCCTTCGAAAAATGGCGTGCTGGGGTCCTCTCCGGAGATTCCGCTGCGCTCTCCGCGCTGTACTCCAAATCGCCCGTTCCCCAGACCTTTGGTCCAGACAATAAGCCCATCTCCTTTCAGGACGAAATGACCTTCTGGTCGTCTTGGAAGTCCAAAGGCCTCACCAATGTTGCCGCCCAAGTCACCCAGCAGAAGGATCTCGCCGCTGATGTGCACACACTGGTTCTCCAACTGACGCTCACCTTCACAGACGGTGCCACGGTCAAAAAGCAATTCGTTGCCATGGCCCAGACTTGGTTCCGTTATGGCGACCAGTGGTCTCTCGGCGTCACTCGGCATTCTGCCGCGACCCGACTCCGGCAGCCCCTTGAAAACAAGGAGATTTACCCCGCGGGCGTTGATGCCAACCGGGAGATCGCCGAGACCCTTTCCACTGCGGCCGACTCCCACAAGCGCGTCCTCATCGTCTTTGGTGCCAACTGGTGCTTTGATTGCCACGTCCTCGACGAAGCCTTTCAGAGCCCGGAAATCGCTCCGACTCTGAACAAATCTTTTCTGGTGGTCCATGTCGACATTGGCCATATGGACAAAAATGTCGACCTCGCCGAGAAATACGGCGTCCCGCTTGATCGCGGCGTTCCCGCTCTCGCCGTGCTGGATTCCCATGGCGAGCTTCTCTTCAGCCAGAAAGGAGGAGAATTCGAAGCCACACGCTCGATGGCTCCCGAGGACATCCTGGCTTTCCTGAACAAGTGGAAGCCTCCGGCCACGGAATAAGCCGATTTACACCAATAGAATGATGGGAGCCCAGGCAGACACCTGGGGTCGCCCGATTTGTTGTGGAACTTTGGATCAACCACAGTGATAAACTTTCCGCATCTTCAACCAAAGGGGACGATCCGTGCGCTTCGCTCGATTCGCCGCATGCTTTTCTTTGGTTCTATTCTGCTTGGCTGATCCTCTCGACGCCCAATCCGACAAACTCACCGTTATGGGGAGACTTACCCGCGTCATGGCCATCGGCGCCGAGTCCACTGGCTGGGCCATCGAACTTAACCCGGTCCTAACTGTCGAAGGCAGGCAAGTCAGCTCCATCGAAGTAAAATCCTCTAAACCCAAGAAACTCGAAGCCCTCGAAAACAAGGTCGTCAAGGCCACCGGCAAGCTTTCCAATGCCGCGGGTATCGAAACCGGCGAGCGTGCCGTTCTGATCATCTCCTCAATAAAGGCGATGAAGGAAAAGTGAGCTTTCCGTCCTCTCACCATCAACCGATTTCACCGTCTAATCCAGGTGAGGCAACATTTGCCCGCGCCAAATGCGCGTTTTATTTCAACATCCAGCACCAATCCGGTGAGGGAGTCCGCAAGCTAGGACCTGCGGGTGAATCGATGATTCGCAGTTATGCCGGTGTTTCGTCCCCGTTTAGGCAGCAGATTGGCGACATCCACCTCGCGCGCCAGTGCATACAAGCTGACATTCCAGTGCTGATTCTCTACGGAACTGCTGATTCCGTCCCGAGCGCCAGCGAACGTTACTACCTTGTCGACACAATCAAGAGTTTCCACACGGGGCGTACCATCGATTTCGAATTAACAAAACTGGGCCGCGACTTCGGTACCTACGCCTCTCCCGCAGAGTTCATGAATCGTCGGGTCGACTCGAAGCAACACCCATTCGACAGCGATTTTCTAACTGCGATTCTGACCTGGCTCCGTCAAAACTCCAGCACTTCGGGCCAACTCCTCAACTCCCAGAAACCGGCATCATCACCACAATGGACTGCCTTCCTTACTTCACTACCCAGAACGCCTGCTTGGCGGGCACAAATTCCACTGGCACCCCGGTGACAAACGTCTTGAACCATCGCGTGCACTCTTCCATCCCCATCTGCTCGCTCGGTATGTGTCCGATGACAATCAATGCTTTCTTTCGCCCCTGCGTCGCCGCATCGGCCGCGTATTCCACGGTTTCCCATTCTCGAGTCTCTCCCACCAGCAAAACTTCCACCGCGTCGCTTTCAAGTGCGTGTGTCTCCTCCTCCGCTCCAGCCGCGCCCGGGCTCAACCCCACCTTTGTGACCTTCATATCCGGTTGGCCCACCACTCGCACAGTTACGGAATCCAATTTCTTCGCCACTTCTTCCGCCAACTTCTTCACCGTAGTCTCCGGCAGTACAAACAAATATTGATTCTCCGCGTTCTGATATTTCTCCCATCCCAGCGCGCGCACGGTTCCCGCTTCAATTCCGTCCGGCTTTCTCATATGCCAGTGATCGTGAAATCGCCACACTACCATCCCGTGTTTCTCGATGAACGCGCGTTTCTCCGCCCACACTGGGTCGGTTTCCGGCATCCCTTCCGGCCTGTCCAAATGCGCATAAAATGTAGGCTCGTGCGTAATGACGAAGTTCAACCCCTTTGCCGAGGCCCGCTCCAGAACGTCCATCGTTGCCATCATCGTCACCGCGATCCCCGTCACCTGGGTATCCGGATTTCCCGCCTTAAACGTGTCCACCGTTTCCGTTCTCCACGGCACTCCCACTTGCTTCTGTATTTCCGCCACCACTTCGCGTGCCGTTGGCTTCTTCTGCTGCGCCTTCCCGCATGGCCCGTACAGTGAGACGGTCATACACGCCAACGCACAAATTAGACTAGCCTTCGTCCGCATCCCATCCTCCGGCTCCCACGATCTCAAATTGCATTTGTGACCGCGGGTTTACGCCACCGTTCGTCGTACCGGCACTCCTACCTGTGGTCTTGAATTCTCACGGAACTCTCCGCGACCTCTGCATCTCTGCATTTAATTCTTCTGATTTCCGCCGCTGATTATGTTTACCCTACGATTGATCTTTACCGTCCTCCCGGTCCGCGCGGACTCCCTCGCGGCATCCAATACTTCCGCTACCACCACATTCACACTCAACGACCCGGGACCATCCGGTATCAGCCCGCCCCGGGCGACTGCTCTTAAATAATTCAACTCGTCGTCCTCCGGTGGCGCTAACGCGGGTACTTGCACCGTCTTCCACGACGCGTCACCTTCGTTGCGAACTTCCACGGCGTCGTCTCCCGCCGTCTTGACCTCGCCTGTTTTCCCGTAAATCTCGACATCACTCCTCCCGAATGGCCAATTCCAGGAACCCTGCACAATGCCCACAACCTTCGGGTACGTAACCACGATCGTCGCGTCGTCGTCCACCTTGGGGTATACATCGGGCTTGATCTGGAGTGTTACGGCAGTCACGGTCAACGGACGTTGGCCGTCCATCAGCCAAGTTATGAAATCCACACCGTAGCACCCAAAATCATACAGCGCGCCGCCGCCATTCAGTTTCGGATCCGTCAGCCATCCCAAAAATTCCGGCCCCACGCCGATTTCCTTTGGCCCTCCATGGCCGTCGTGCGCCACTATCCGTCGGATACCTCCAATTCCCACCCCTCGCGCCCTGTTGTAGACATCGTGCCGACTGGGCTCCCACGTCGTGAAATAATTCACGAGAACGCTCATCTTCGCGTCCAAAGCCGACTTCTCAATGGCGTAGGCGTCTTCGGCGCTCACCGCCAGGGGCTTCTCCATCATCACCGTCAGGCCTCCCTCCGCCCCTGTGCTTGTGTTCCGGCGCCCTCGTGCTGCTTGCAAATATTGGGCGCACAGCTCGACCGCCCTCCGGTGATCAAATGTATTCGTGTAGATCAATACGGCCTCTGGATGTGTGTTGTTCAACATTTCTTCCAGGTCAGGGTGATACAGCTTCGCATCCAACCCATACTTCTTCGCGTACATGTCAAATAACGCCCGGTCCGGTTCCTCCACACCCACAATCTGAATGTCCCCCCGCTTCCTTGCCCCCGACAAGAACCCATCCACATGTCCATGCACCATCCCCGCAATGACTACACGGAAGGGTTTCCCCTGGTCGTCGGCAGACCCCGTGCCCTGAGCTTGGGCGACCCTCGCTGAACTCCACACGAACGCCATTGCCATAACGAAGCACAACCATGCCGTTCTGTTCAGACTCATCTCATTCCTCCAAAAAGTCGCTACCAGTGAATCGCTGGTTCCGCGTGAAGCTTCTCAATCGTCCAGTTATCTCTTCCTCGTTATTTCTGTGATTCTACTGTTTCTCACTTCTTTTCTTCTTCAAACTCCCACACGCCCGAGCCTACTTCCTCCACCTTTCCACTTGGCATCTTTACCGTAGCCGTGGTATTCGGAGGCACTTCCACCTTCAACTTCAACTTGCCGTCGGCAATCGTCCATCCGGACGAGACCTTTCCGTACAGACTATCCACAGAGGCGCGCGCGTAAGTCAACCCTCCCCCTGGCCGGGGCGCAAATACGATATGTTTGTATCCTGGACGAGCCTCATCGATCCCAATACCGGCCACCACGCTGTACATCCACATCCCAATGGCACCGTAGGCATAGTGGTTAAACGAGTTCATCCCCGCATCCTGGAAACTCCCATCTTCCTTGATCCCGTCCCAGCGTTCCCAGATTGTCGTCGCCCCCTTGATCACCGGATACAGCCACGAGGGATACTCTTTGCGGTTCAACAGCATGTACGCCTCATCCATATGTCCAGAATCACTCAGCGCCCAACACAGGTTCGATGCTCCGAGAAATCCGGTCGTCAGGTGACCGAACTTCCGCACGTCCGCGGCTAACCGATCCGCCGCCTCCGCCCTCATCGACGCCGGCAACAGATCAAACGTCAGCGCCAGCGTGTATGCTGTCTGCGTATTCGAACTTAACCTCCCACTCGGCGTTACAAACTCGCGCATAAACGCTTCCTTGATCTTTTTTTCCAAATCCTCATACTCCGCCGCCTCGTCCTTCTTTCCCAATACCGCTGCCGTTTTTGCCAGCAATTCTGTCGACCGCGCAAAGTACGCAGTCTGGATAAAGTCCTTGTCCGTTGTCGCTCCCGGATAATCAGAATCCGTGGTCGCAAACGCCAGCCAATCTCCAAACGTGAAGCCGGTGTTGTACAAATATTTGTCGCCAGCTTGCCTCCGCATGTATTCCACCCAGGCCTTCATGCTGGGGTATTGCTCTTGCAGCACGCGGCGGTCCCCGAACGCCTGATACACCGTCCATGGCACCACCACGGCCACGTCCGCCCATCCCGACGACGCCGAGTCTCCCCTCCTCGTCGCATGCGACAAAACATTCGGTATCACGTGCGGCACAGCTCCATCGTCCTGCTGGTCCAACGTCAAATCCTTCAACCACTTCTCGTAAAATCCTGCCGTCGCGAAATTAAACGACGCCGTCGGCGAAAATACCTGCGCATCGCCCGTCCACCCCAGTCTTTCGTCTCTCTGAGGACAATCCGTCGGCACATCCAGGAAATTCCCTTTTTGTCCCCAAATGATGTTGTGTTCCAGCTGGTTCAGCAGGGAACTTGAGCTTTCGAAAGTCCCTGTCCTCTCGATTGCCGAATGCACCACGACTCCCGTAAAATCCTCCGTCTTCACCTCTCCCGGCCATCCGCTGACCGCTACATACCGGAATCCTTGAAAGGTGAAGTGCGGCTCAAATACCTCTGTTCCATTCCCGCTCGCCGTGAAACGGATGGTCTCTTTCGCGTCCCTCAAATTTTCGGTATAAAAATTCCCCGCCTTGTCCAGTACCTCTGCATGCCGCAGCGTAATGGTCGTTCCTGCGGGCGCTGTCACGCGAAACTTTATCCAGCCCACCATGTTCTGCCCCATGTCGATCACCGTATCTCCGCCGGGGGTCTTCAAAACTTTCTCGGCCTTGATCTCTTGCACTTCCTCGACCGCGGGTCCGGAAGCCGCCACCAGTTTGGCCTTTGGCGGGTCCGCGACACTTACGCCTTTCCACCCTTTGTCGTCATATCCGGTCGAACTCCACCCCTTCTTTTCAAGCCGAGCGTCGTAGGTTTCGCCGTCGTAAATATCAGACAGCCGCACTGCCCCGGTCGCCGCTTTCCAATTTCCATCCGTCGCCACAATCTCCTTCATTCCATCCACGTAGGTAATTTCGAGCTGTGCCAGCAACGCCACTTTCTTCCCGTAATTCTGCTTTCTCCCATCGAATCCCATATGCCCGCGGAACCATCCGTCTCCCAGCATCGCCCCCAGAGCGTTTGCGCCGCTCTTTATCATCCACGTTACGTCGTAGGTCTGATACTGATAGCGAAAATCGTAGGCCGTCCATCCCGGCGTGAAATACTGGTCACCCACCCGCTTGCCGTTCAATTGAAGCTCATACAGCCCCATCGCCGTCGCATACAGCCTTGCCCGCTCGACCTTCTTCTTCGAATTCACGTTAAATTCTTTTCTGAGCAGCGGCGCGGGGTTCGACTTGGCATCATCTTCCGCCAAATTAGGCGTGATCCAACTTGCTTTCCAATCTGCGGCTTCAAGTAGCCCCATCTCCCACCGTGCTGGCTTGCTCCAATCGGACAAATGCCCGTGGTTATCACCCACGCGAACGTGCCAGAAATACGTCCGGCCGCTTACAAGCGTAGGTCCGGCGTATTCCACCTGAGTCGAGGCATCGGAGTCCACCTTCCCGCTCTCCCAAATTACTTTCTCTTTCGCCAGATCCTCTTCGGACCGTGCTACCTGCAGTTGGTAGCTCATCTGCAACAAGCCCTTTTCTGAGCTCTGCAATTCCCAGCTCAGGCGCGGTTTTGCCACGTCAATTCCCAGCGGATCCACTTTGAATTCGCACCGCAACCTCGTCACTCCCAATACACTCTCGCCTGGCGTTCCCGTCCCTCCCAGAAACAGCATTCCCGCTATCGCTACCCACCGCCATCCTCGGAACGCTCTCATCATCATCTCCGCCTCTCCCGATCCTTTTCTCCGTTCCCAAACCCTGCAGACTATCTCTTCTGCCTCAGATTGAAAACGTCTTTCTCCTCGACTGCCCGTAACTCCTACTCCCGTGTGAATTTACAGCCATTTTTTATCCCCTCGCTAGGAACTTGTTTGCACACTGGGCAGCCGGTTCCTCCCTGGGACTAGGACTAACCTATGTACTTTCAGTCATTTAACATTTCCTTAGCCCCACCCTTCTTTGGACAAGCAATTGCACCTATTACTACGCATTCCACAATCAGTTCCGAGGGCTTGAGCTCCCAGCCCTGCGGTTGTAGAGACTAGTCTTCAGGAGATCTATTGATGCGTCGTTTCCTTCTTGTCAGCGCTTTCTTTGCTGGCGTCCTCCTTCTGCTTTCTGCGCCACAAGTTCGCGCTGACGGCTCAGGCTCGGATACCTTCACGTTCTCTGAGCAGCTCAGCCCTAGCCAGACAGTTTCTGTCGTCTGGCAACTACCTGCTTCTCCCGATCCCGGTGATGCCTACGTCGATGGCGTAGGTTTCGCGTTGTTCAACGTCTGTACTTCGACCTATCTCAATGGCACCTTTACAGGCTCGTCACAGGATTCACTTTTGTTCCTGGCCAGCGCTGCGGGAGGCGGCTTCTTAGACGGTTTTAATTTCGGTCTTGGTGGCGTGAACCAGGTCTATACCGGCGCGGAGAGCAATCCCACATTCGTTGCCGGCACGTATTCGGGGTTCGACTCCATTAACCTGGACGCGAACGGGAATCCCATCGCGGCTTCGCTTACCATCAGCACTCCAGAACCATCTTCGCTCCTCTTGCTTCTTTGTGGTTTCCTGGCCGTTCTCGGCACGCTTGCGCTGAAAAAAGTCCAGGCTTAGGCTCCCTCAATCCCCCTGATGAATCGCCGCTCCCCAGCGGGGCGGCGATTTTTTTCTCCCTGTCATCTTGGCTTCGAAATTTGCTCGTCGAGGTTTTGATCGACTCTTGGGTCCCGTCTGTTTAGCTCTCTGTAGGGGCCCGCTGCTTGTCAAACCACCCTTCTGCCCGTAAAGTGATTTATTCACCAGTCCTTTTTCTTGGGAACACCACATGGCGTCGCGCAAATCGAAACGTAGCACTCCTAAACGCCGCACACGCGATCCTCGTACGTCGAAATCAATTCCAACTCCCGAAGTCGGCGCCGCCTTCCAAAAGCTCGTTGGCGTGATGGCCCGTTTGCGCGCCCCCGGCGGCTGCCCATGGGACCGCGAGCAGACCCACGCCACCCTGCGCACCTACCTCATCGAAGAAGCTTACGAAGTCCTCGATGCCCTGGATAGCACCGACGACGCCAAATTTGCCGAAGAACTCGGCGATCTCCTGCTTCAAGTCCTCTTTCATGCCCAAATAGCCCACGAAGAAGGTCGCTTCGACATCAGCACCGTAATCTCAGAGATTTACGAAAAGATGATCCGCCGCCACCCTCACGTGTTCGGCGAGAAAGACGCCAAAGACGCAGCCGAGGTCCTCCGCAACTGGGAGATCATCAAGAAGGAAGAGCGCGCTAAATCGGATACAGCCAAAGAAGAGAAAGGCCGTGAATCTTATCTCGATGGCGTCCCTCACAGCCTTCCCGCTCTACTCGAAGCTCATCAACTCACGCGCAAGGCGGCGCGCATCGGTTTCGACTGGCAAGATGTTCAAGGCATTTTCGAGAAGTTACAGGAAGAAACGAGTGAGCTCCAGAATGTACTCCGCTCACCGGAAAGGAATTCAGCGCGCGTTGAGGGTGAGGTGGGCGATATCCTTTTCGTTGCTGTGAATCTTGCTCGATTCCTCGATTTAGATCCGGAACTTGCTCTGAAGAAGACCAGTGCTAAATTCTCGCGCCGGTTCCGCGAAATGGAGCAAATCGCCAACAAGCAGGGCACTACCCTTGCTCAAATTCCGCGTTCCCAATTGGAATCCCTCTGGGACCAGGCCAAAAAGCGCGAAGAATCCGTTATCTCCCGTGGAGTTTCCAAATGAGTAGTTTCCTCACGCGCCCAACAACATCTACATTCTTTCTCGGGGACTTGCGGAACGGCGGGATGAAGGGTCTATACTCCCTCCCTTTGCTTCAGACGCTTTCAAGTGCTGAGCGTCACACACTTTTTTTCTTACTCAAAACTGATAGCTTAGAACTGATAATTTTCCCATGACCACTGACATCACCGTCCGTCCGCTCCACACTCTCGAGGAATTCCAGCTCTGTGTCCAAATCGCCCGTGAAGTCTGGGGTGACAGCGAACTGGACACAGAACCCTACATTACCTTCGTCATCGCACATCATACCGGGGGCCAGGTTCTCGGAGCTTTCGATGGAGACACTCTTGTCGGCTTCACCAAGGCTCTCATCGGCCTCCACGAGCGCACTCCTTATCTCCATTCGCATATGACCGGTGTCCTCCCCTCCCATCGTGACCGCCGTGTGGGCCGTCTCCTCAAGCTCTTTCAGCGCGAAGACGCCCTCCGTCGCGGCATTCGCCTCATCGAATGGACTTTTGATCCTCTCGAAACCAAGAACGCTCATTTCAATCTCAATCGGCTCGGCGCCATCTGTCGCGATTACATCCCCAATTTCTACGGCATCACCACCAGCCCTCTCCATCGCGGCCTGCCCACCGATCGCCTTCTCGCCGAGTGGCATCTCGAATCTCCTCGCGTCGTCGCTGCCATCAACGACCTTACCCCCGATCCGAAGGACGCCCCTGCTTTCATTCATCTTTCCTCGCCTGCGCTGCAGTCTGACTCTACGGAACGCGATAGCCCCGCCTTCATCGAGATGCAATCTCGCATCCGCAACGAATTCACCCGTTGGTTCACCAAGGGCTACGCCGCTACGGGCATCCGCTTTACTACCTCCGGCGCGGACTATTGCCTCTCGCCTTACTCGGATTTCTGATTTTTGATTCGCAAGGGCCCATCCTGGCGTGCCTGTGCTTGTGGGCGGCCTTGGACGCACTCTAGGTTAGGTGCACCCGCAGGGTTTGACACTTCGGTCGCGTTTGACATCCGCTGAACAGCGTGCACGGTCGATCTTTCTAAAGCTGCATTCCAGTCCTTCCGAAGCGCCGTGTACCTGCTCGCCGGTTGGGTTCCCTAGCTTGCATCGGCAGAAGAAGGGTATCGCGCGGCTCATGCACACCTAACGACACACCACGACGCTCTGCCGCAGGCCTCCGTCCTTCATTCTTCTTGGCTTGGGCACCCATCACCCTTCAATTGCAAAATAGGCAGGACGCTTTTTGGTTGATATTTCGCCCGGCTCCGCGCTCGGCTCTTTCCAATCTTGATGGATGCCCGGAAGATCGAACCCACCGACAAAATTCCGCCGAGCTTGTGCGCCGCAACGGAGGCCAGGCCCATCGACGCCACGCATCCGCACGATCCGCAATCGGGATTACCTCCAAACTGGCACGGTGTAATCTTCGTCTCCAAGTCCGCAGACAGCGTTTGCGTCGTAAGCGCAAACACGCAATCTTCAGGGCTGTGCGGCGGAGAAGCGAACTGCCGGATCACTACCTCCGGCATGTCCAGCTTAGGAAACTGTTTTCGCATTTGTAGCATGTCCTCAATTGCCCGCGTCCGTTCTTCCGCGCTCAGAATTTCCGGCATGCGGTCGCCCAATTGTGGGGTGAACATGCTGAACCATACCTTCTTCACTTCCGGCCGTGGGGTCCAGAACTCCAGGAATTCCTTCAGGTAGCCTGGTCGCTTCATCATTTGACCTGTGATTGTGCAATGAACTGTGACCCTCTGGTCGGCGATGTTCCTTAGAATTCGCTCGTAAGTCGCAGGGGCCCGTCGCGCATCGTGTTCCGGTTGCAAACCATCGATAGACACAGCCACGTGCAACCGTTCCAGGTTTGCCCATGTGGGTCCCATGGTTCGAAAAGCACTGGTCACAATCTGCACGTGGATTTTCCGGGCCATCAACTCCGGAATCATGCTCTCCAGCTCGCGGTACCGCACCAGTGGATCGCCGCCCACGATCGACAAGTGCAAGGGCTTAAGCCGATCTACAACGTCGAGTACTCCTTGTACCAGCGCCGTGCCCCTTCGATCGTTCAATTCGCGCAGAGTTCGTCCACCGCCTAGATGCGCGTCGTCGTACGCGTAGCACCCCGGACATTTCAAAGGGCACTCTCGTGTGATCTCAATCGAAAGGGAAGGGTGCTCGCCCTTTAGAATCTTTCCCCACGCTTGCACGATATGCGAAGTATGCACTGATGTCTGCCTTTTCCCGGCTGTCCCCTTGTTGGATAGGACAGCCACTCGATGCGTTGCCTGTGGCTCGCGCTAGAAACTGCCCGTCACGGATTCTGCTTTTGGATGATTTCGGTCCCTGCGATATTTCCGGATCTGGTGAATATCGTTCCAGGGTTAAAGAGTCTGGGAATGGGCCTTGTGCTGGACGTACGAAGGGTAGGGAGGTAACTCGGCAATCGAACGGTGTGGAGGTGAGCGAGTATTGGAATATCCCTTCCCAGCCGGTCTAGTATGCTCCTAACCCGTGAAGAAATCTCTTTTTAGTGCCTGCCGTATGGGGCCAGGGGTACCCGCCCAACGAGTCCCCTATTCGCGGACCGCGGTTTGATACGCCGCCGGAATCTGGGGTTCCTCAATCGAGCCATGATGATGTGCTTGCTTCCAGCGCCTGCTTTCCACGCGCCGAAAGATTCGCGTGGTCCGTATCGCCACATCCATCGTGCCCCCTTTGCCTTCACTCCTCCTCGTTCCCGCCCAACCGCGTGGAACACGTCCGCAAACAGATGAATCGTCTAATCGTGAAATTCTACGTACACCTTCGACGACCCATGGAAGATCCGCCCGTACACCGCACGAATCTCTTCCCAACCCCCCTTGCTGCCGCCTAGCGGGTTGTGCATAACTGGTTGCCACGACTCATCCCAGTTTTCCGTCATTTCTCGCAAATCCCGGCCATTGCATACGCGGTAGAACTGTGCCAACACCTGGACAGGTTCCATCAGATCCCCCAGCCCTTCCCGCCCGGTGATTGCGTGTTGATTCGGAACAGCAGTTTCCATGGTGCCGCCTCACTCCACCCAAAATACGATGCGTCCCAAATTCAGTGAGCTACACTCTTTTCGGAAAAGGCTTGATCCTTCAGAAGCAGGGTCTTCCACCCCCTACGCGAGGCGCCCAAAAAGGGCCACGTTTATCCCCTACAGCAAGGTTTTAGGGCGTTTTCGGCAACTTCCGCAGCCGCGTGACCGAGCCGCCCTATTTCCGAGGTATCTCTATCTCACTTTGTCCAGAATTTCTTCGTGTATGCGTTTCGCCACATGGAGCAAGGCATTTCCGTATTCTTCCTTTTGCAACATCGGCACCATTTCTCTCCCGAGCTTTCCCGCCTCTTCGTCCGTCAGCACCGATTCGAGGCCGAAACCGACGTCAATACGCCATTGATGTTCCTTGCGTGACAATAAAACCACAATGCCGCGGTTGGTGTCTTTGTACCCCACCCCCCAGTGGTTCGCTAAATCCATGGCAAATGTGCGGATGGGAACTCCTTCAACCGAATCGACCGTCACGATCGCCATCTGCGTCTTTTTCTTTTCGTCCAAGTCCTTGCAGATGGCCTCGAGGTGGGTTTTGACCCTGGCGTCCAACATCCCGGCGAAATCGCTCACGTACCCTTGTGGCTTGTATTGATCCACGGGGTTCGGTTTGTTTTCCGGTGGCGCGGTCGCGCTCTGTGGAAGGCAGGGAATCGCCAACAGCGGGGTCAATAACATCACCGCTGCGCGTATCCCGAAGATGCGTATCATATCCCTGCTGAGTAGATCACGGCGCAATTCACGCCCGAAACACCGGCTCCAGTGAAGATACTTTACTTTTCAGCCCCGCCAGTTCCGCCGCACTCAATTGCGGCAGCGGCCCGGACGCAAGTTCCACCGCCAAATCAAAGATCCGCTCGTCACCCGGAGGAACGGCCGCCGTAATCTCCTGGTTCAGGGTGAATCGCAGCGCCTCCTGCGCCATCTCACGATCGTCAATCGGTTCATACCAGCACTTCGGATATTTTCGTTCGCTCTCTTTCAATCCCGCAGGCCATTTCCCAAACGCAAGCGCCTTCAACGCCATTCGGGCCATGCCTTTCAATTTCGCTTTTGCCAGGATTTGCGGCCCAAATCCGCCGTTCTCCCATGCGTTAACATTTACCGGAAACATAACGCTATCCAACTCTAGTGCGTCCATCAAATGCAGGGCAGCCGGAGCGTTGTGCGCTGAAAAGCCAAGATGCAATGTCTTGCCCTCTTTCTTCGCCGCAAAAAATGTCTCCGCTGCTCCGCCGGGCGCCAGAATCTGGTTTACGTCGTCCATCGAAGTCACCGCATGAAATTGATACAGGTCCACATGATCGGTGTGGAACCTTTCCAGTGTCCTCTCCAGCTCCACCCGCGCACCCTTTGCATCCCGCATCGTCGTCTTCTCGGCCAGAAACACCTTGTTCCGGTAAGGCCGCAACGCCTCTCCCAGCTTGGTCTCTGCTTCGCCATCAAAATACGACGGCGCGCAGTCGAAATAGTTCACCCCTCGTTCGTACGCCTCGGCCACCCGCCGGGAACTCTCCTCCTGCGGCATCTTGCAGATTACAATCCCGCCCATTGCTAAGATCGATAGTTCAATTCCACCCTTCCAAGCTCTCTTCGGAAGTGTATTCATCGTTTTCCCCCACGCGCCCGCCGCCATAGCCGCCACCGCTCCCGCTCCCAAAAATTCGCGTCGGTCCATTGTCATAGCCCCGCACCCCCGCCGGAATTGTAGGCCCACGGATTGCACCCGACAACCGCTTCTTATCTCAAACCCAGAAGTGTCCGAGTCCGCGCAGTGGCGGATCTTTAGACCCGCAAACATCCTTTTTCACCCGAGGCCGGTCCGGTTCTGAGTGCGCGTCGTTAGGACAGGAAGGATCTTAAGGCAAGAATCGAGCGCAGACTCTTTCCGAACAGGGTTGAACAGGGTTTCTCCCCACCCAAAGAAAGGCGAGATCGCTCCCACCGCCCGCAACATTCCCTTCTAAAGAATCCCAACGTTTCCACTTTCCGGTGTCTCCGCCTGTGCGCGCCTCGCCGAGCGGTCCTGCCTAGAGGCCGCCCGCGCCAATCCTTAGTGAACCCTGAGAGAGAGAAACTCGAAGCCTTCGGTGCGCCACTACACCCGGGCTTGGATCGGATTGGGTTTCGCCCTTTTCTACGATCTAGCGCTAACGCGCGTTTTCAGGCTGAGGGTGCGCGGTTCCACCGTTCATCCTATTCCCTGAATTACACAAACGCCGGCGGAAGTAATTCCTTCGCGCCGGCATTTGGTCATGGATCGATTTGACTCGGGCGATTCGAGGCTTACTCTCTTGGTTTCGCCTGCGCTGGTCCATCCTGTTCGGTTCCCGTCGCCGGTCCCCCTGTGCGCGGTCCTCGTCCACCTGGTCCCCGCCGACCTGGGCCACCGCGCCCTTGCGAACGGTCCCGTAGTGCTTGCTTCAACTTTTCCCGCTGCTCTGGCGTCAGCGCATCCTTCATATTCAGCCGGAAATCCACCCGCAATTTTGCCATTGCCAGCTGCGATGTGCTGATCTCCTGGAGTTGCCGGTCTATTGCTACGCGGTCGGACTTGTCTGCTTCGAGCAGTTCCCGCAAGTCGATCCGCTTCACTTCCAAATCCGCTCGCTGTCTAATTTCCGACTTGCGGAATGTCAATTCCTGCTGCCGGATTTTCGCCACTTGCTCACTGCTTATGCCCACCTTTTGCCTTATCTCCGGATCGTTCAGCAAGCGCGACAGCCCGAACTCCCGCTGCCTATGATCGCCACGCTCTGCGCCAAGGTCCCGCGGACCTCGCGGACCATCGGGTTCTACGAGCTCTCCACTGCTTGGGTCGCCTGGTCCACCGGGTCCCGTCAACTCTCTACCGCCCGACCCGACTGCCGGATCGTGGGGCCCTTCCTCGGCGAACACGGGACCGCAGCTCAGCGATATTGCCAACACCGCTAATCCAATCTTCGACTGAACATTCATGATGCACCTTTCTCCTGCGTACTTCGCGTTGTTACTAACTAGAATTCCCCCCAACTCGTGCAAAAGTTCCCGAACCCCGTCCTTGCGGGCAACGCATTCCGGTCAGTGGCTTTCCTGGGCTTTGCATCCAAGTTGAGTCGATGTAAACTACTCTCCGATCAGGGCTGTGTCGTCGCAACCTTCTAACAGCTCTTCCGTCTAACTTTGCGCCGCACCGATATCCATGTTTGCTCAGGGAGAACACTGTGAATTACTCGTCTTGGACCACTCGCGCGTGCTTTGTCGCACTGCTCCTAGCCATCTTCGCCATTATCCCCGTTTTCGCGCAATCAGACGTAGCTTCTAAGCCGAAAACGAAGCCTACTGAATCCGCAACCAAAAGTTCCAATATCCTTATCCCCGATATCCCTTACAAGAAATTCGTTCTCGCTAATGGCCTCACCCTTATCGTTAGCGAGGACCACAAAGCTCCCATCGTTGCCGTCAACACCTGGTATCACGTCGGCTCCAAGAACGAAAAGATCGGCAGGACCGGCTTCGCCCATCTCTTCGAGCACCTCATGTTCAGCGGCAGCGAAGATTTTAATTTCACCTACATCAACGCCATGGAGCGCATTGGTGCGACCGACCTCAACGGCACCACCAATAATGACCGCACCAATTTCTTCGAAAATGTTCCTACCTCCATGCTCGATTATGTTCTCTTCGCTGAGAGCGACCGCATGGGCCATCTCCTCCCCGTACTTGATCAGAAAAAACTTGATCTCCAACGGGGTGTCGTCCAGAACGAAAAACGCCAAGGAGAAAACCAGCCCTACGGCGTCACCGAGCAGCTGATCACCGAAAACACCTATCCTGCGGGCCATCCGTACTCTTGGACAGTCATCGGCTCGATGACAGATCTCGACGCTGCTTCTCTCGCTGACGTGCAGGAATGGTTCAAAACCTACTACGGCCCCACCAACGTCACCGTGGTCATCGCCGGTGACATCACTCCCGAGGTAGCCCGTCAAAAAGTAGAAAAATATTACGGGGCCATCCCTGCTGGGCCTCCCATCGCCCGCCAGGAGAGTTGGGTCGCCAAGCGCACTGGCACGCATCGCGGCTGGGTCCAGGACCGCGTTCCCCAAGCCCGCACCTATCGCGTCTGGAATGTTCCTCAGACCGGCTCGCCCGAGGAAGCACTTCTCGATCTAACCGCTCGCATTCTTGGCCAGGGAAAAACGTCACGCCTCTACAAACGCCTCGTCTACAAAGATCAGATCGCCACGAGCGCCACCGCCACCGACGAAAATAACGAAATCGCAGGGCAGTTTTCACTCACGCTCACCGCCAAGCCTGCCGTCGACCTCAAAACTGTCGAAACTGCTGCCGATGAAGAATTGCAAAAACTCTTAAAAGCCGGCCCCACCGAAGCCGAGCTGCAGCTCGCCAAAACTCAAATCTTCGGCCAGTACGCGCGCATCATGGAACGCATCGGCGGTTTCGGCGGCAAAAGCGACATTCTCGCCAGTTGCCAAACATATGAAGGCGACCCCGATTGCTACAAGACCTATCTCAAGCGCATCCAGGCTGCTACTCCTGCCTCCATCAAAAAAGTCGCTAATGACTGGCTCAGCGACGGTGACTACATTCTCGAAGTGCAACCTTATCCTACCGACCTGAAAACCACCGCTCCCGTCGACCGTTCAAAACCTCCTGCTCTTGGTTCGGCCGAAGCCCTCAAGCTTCCTCCCATGCAGAAAACCACGCTCTCTAACGGCCTGAAAATTGTTCTCGCCGAGCGCCACACCGCACCCGTGGTCAACTTCTCCCTACTCGTGGATGGTGGTTACGCCTCCGATTCCACCAATGCGCTCGGCACTTGCAGCTTCGCGCAACGCATGCTCGAGGAGGGAACTCCCACCCGCGATTCTCTGAAGATCGGTGAAGACTTGGAATCCCTCAGCGCGAACTTCAATGCCGGCTCCAGCCTTGATTATTCCAGCGTCAATCTCAATGCGCTCAAACTCAACATGGATAAGGCGCTCGACATCTACGCCGATCTCATCCTCCATCCCGCTTTTCCAGAAAAAGAATTCGAGCGGATCCAAAAAGATCGCTTGGCCGCCATTGAACGGGAAAAAGTCACACCTTTCTCCATGGCCTTGCGGGTTCTTCCTACGCTTCTCTACGGCAAAGGTCACCCCTACGATGAGTCCTTCGTCGGTACCGGCACCACGGCCAGCGTCAGTAAAATGACCCGCGGGGATCTCGTGAAGTTCCACGACACCTGGTACAAACCCAATAACGCCACGCTTCTCATCGTCGGCGACACAACTCTCGCCGAAATCACTCCCAAGCTCGAAAAACTCTTCGCTTCCTGGAAGTCCGGCGATGTTCCTGCCTTGAAGATTCCCAATGTTCCGCAGCCTGCTCGGGACGTTGTCTATCTCATGGATCGCCCCGGTTCTGGCCAGAGCTTGATCCTTACGGCTCAACTCGCCCCGCCCTTCAACAATCCTGATCAAATTCCTCTTGCTTTAGTCAACGACATCTTCGGCGGGAATTTTAGTTCTCGCATCAATATGAATCTACGTGAGGACAAGCACTGGTCTTACGGCGTCGGCTCTCGCCTCGTTCCTGCTCGCGGCGAACGTCCGTTTGTCAGCTTCTCGCCTGTCCAGACTGACAAAACCAAGGAATCCATGGCCGAACTTGTCGCTGAATTCAGGAACATCGTCGGGGACAAACCCATCACCGAAGCCGAACTTAAAGACGAGCAATCCAACTCTACCCTCGCTCTTCCCGGCAGCTTCGAAACTGTTCAGCAACTCGCCGGCGCGTACAGCAACATCCTTCAGTACAATCTGTCGGAAAATTATTACAACACGTACACGGAGAAAGCTTTGGCTGTTACTCCCGCGGAAGCCGACGCAATAGCCAAAAAATATATCCTTCCGGGCCACTTGATCTGGGTGGTAGTTGGCGATATGTCCAAAGTCGAAGCCGGAATCCGCGAACTCAACATCGGCGAAGTCTACAAAATCGACGCCGACGGCAACCCAGTCAAATAAGGCGACGGAAACACGCGAAGCTCGGATCAAATGTCCGGAGGGGGAGCGTTGCCGTTTCGTTTGAACATCGCAGGACGGTTCGCGCTCCTGCCTATCTTTGTTAGTTGTCTATTGGGGACACTCGGAGGTTGGCGCCTGTGAATGCCAACTCTTCCTGCTCTACGGCGTCTGGGCAGCCTTCAACTGCTCTAGCCTGGTGCGCAATCTCGCAATCTCCGCGGATTCGTAAAGCAATTCGTCCTGCTCATACTTCCGCCGATCCTGCGCCGGACGGTCGGTTTGAGCACCAAGCGGATCTCTTATAAAGGGCTGCTCGTCCCTTACAAACAAGCGCATCAGTAGTGCAATCCGTTTCTGTTTTTCCTGAATCTGTTTTTCGAGGTCGGCGATCTCCATACTCCTCTTTGTCGGGTCCTCTGCTGTTGTAGGCAGTTCTTTCCCTGTCGCAGGCTTATTCTTCGTTGCATCCTTTGTGGTAGTTTCAGCCATCCCCTGGTCCCGTTGCGCCGTCAATCGCACGATGGAGTCATTCGTAATCACCCAGTCCGACTTGTGCACCGGCTTGGCAGGTCCCGAGGAGGCTTGTGCCTGAGGAGCCTCGGCGGCTTTCTCCTGCGTCTGCGCAGGCAAAGATCCAGGCAAACTTAAGACCGCTGCGGTGATGGAAAAGAAAACATGGCAAAATTGGGCCCGGAGACAATCGCGCATAGGGTGCTCCGTCAGATCCGTCGGTAGGCTGGCCTTACTTTCAGCCTACCCCGCCCCTTGGCCCAGTCCAGTTTCAAATCCAAAAGTACTCCCAGAATCAGTTACTCTTTGCACTCGAGTCGCTTCTGCTCACCAACCACTGCAACTCTGCCATTCTCAGCTTTACGCGCGGTTCATTTGGAACCTTGCTTAGTGCCGCCTCGCACTGAGCCATGGCCCCGGCCAAGTCTCCCGTCGCGGCGTACGTGGTTGCCCTGAGCAATCGAAGATCAATGGATTCCTGTGTCCCCGGCTGGACGGCATCGAGCAACGCTCGAGCTTCCTTGGCGTACCCTGCCTCCAACAAAATTCTGCTGCACTGTACGCGTCTTTTCTGCTGAATCTCTCTTTCCTTTTGCACCTGTTCATACGCCGCGATCGCCCTGTGCTCCTGGTCGGCCGTCACCCACCTGTGAAACTCGGCGTTTGCTCCCAATTCGGCGTAATGCCCCTGGCCGATTTCCGCTTGGGCCCAGGCCGGGTTTTGCGTGAACGCCACGGTGATGTACTGCAGGGCCAATGTGGGCTCTTCGATACTCTCGGCAACCCGTGCTGCGCGAATCCACACACGAGGCCATGCGGATGCCCGTGCGACTGCTTCCATCAGTAAGGATCGTGCCTCCTCAATCTGGCCTTTATGCGCCATCACATTCGCGTCGATCACTTCCTGCCTGGACGATTGCAGGTCGAAGAGTTTCCGCAGGTCTCCCACGGGATCGTCCGAGTGGTCGACTCGAAGGTCGGTATCCAGAGGCCAGCCATGTTCGGTCCTCACCAACAGTGCGGCCGATTCCCGTCCTGTCGTTTGCCCGCCGGCTAGCTCTCCCGCGCTCAGCGCGGCGATCAATCTCTCTGCCAAAGTGCCTCTTGTGTTTAGGTAAGTTCGCTCCATGGCCTCCACGACCTGCGGACCCGCAAGGCCGTTGCCTTGCACGCTATATCCCGGGCCTGCACGCGACCCCGCCCACTCCGCCTGCTGCGCTTCCTCGCCTGTGTACACCGCCGTGCGACCGTCCATGCCGACGATGCCCACTTGGCGTGCTTCGGGCCCCTGGCCGTCAAAATTCCCATCCTCGGCCAGCAGTCGCTTCAGGGTTTCCGATGGACTCGTTCCAGTAGCCAGCAACGCCAATCCTCGCGGTCCGTAGTGTGGATTCGTTTCGTACTGCGACACCAGTGCACCTACACCGGCTTGTGCATACGGCACGCTCGCGCCTACCGCCAGGTTGTTTGTCTGCACTGCCACGCCGCACGACCGGGTTTTCGCATCGCACGCAACAATCGAATAGGTTGCCGCGGCCACCTCGGCGCTCGCAAGTAGCATGCCCGCCACCACGAGCCCGATTCCCACGGTATATGGTCGAAGCATGATTTCCCCTTTCCCCCAGCAGATACGCCGGGAGCGTTCGGAAGGTTCCCCAGTTCCGTGAATGCGCTGCAAGACCTGTGCTAGTCTTACCTTCCAGCCCTTCCTGCGTCCCATAGGAGGTCTCTTATGCTTGCCACGAGCCTCGATCGTCGCAGTTTTCTCAAAATCTCTGCCGCAGCCGGCGGCGGCTTCCTCCTCGTGCTTCATTCTGATCCGCTCGAGTCATTCTTCGCACAAGCTCCCTCCTCCCATCCGGATTACGTTCCCGCCGCCTTTGTGCACGTCTCACCGGAAAATATCTTCACCATCACCGCCAAGAATCCAGAGGTCGGTCAGGGCGTGAAAACCTCCATGCCCATGCTCATCGCCGAAGAGCTCGACGTCGATTGGAAAGACGTTCGCATCGAGCAAGCCGACCTCGACGAATCGAAATACGGCCGCCAGGTCGCCGGCGGCAGTTCAGCCACACCTACGAATTGGGAACCTCTCCGCCGTGTCGGCGCCGCCTGCCGCCAGGTATTTGTCACTGCCGCCGCGCAAACCTGGTCCGTGGCCGAATCAGAATGCCGCACAGCTTCAGGTCGCGTCCTGCATTCCCCCACCAACCGCACGGCAACTTACGGCTCCCTCGTCGCGAAAGCGGTCACGCTCGCACCGCCTGATTTGAAAGCAGTTACTCTGAAAGATCCTAAGGACTACAAAATCATCGGCCGCACCACGCCGGGTGTGGACAATCTCGCCATCGTCACAGGAAAAAATCTTTACAGCATCGATCACCGCATTCCCAACATGCTTTGGGCGGTCTACGAAAAATGTCCCGTCTTCGCTGGAAAGCTCGTCAGCGCCAATCTGGACGAAATCAAAAAAGAGCCCGGCGTCCGTCACGTTTTCTCCATCTCCGGTACCAGCGATCTTCTCGGTCTTATGCCGGGCGTTGCGGTCCTTGCGGACACGTGGTGGCAAGCCAAATCCGCTCGCGAAAAACTCAAAGTCATTTGGGACGAAGGCCCTACCGCGCAGCAGAGCAGTGAAGGTTTCTTGAAGCGTGCCCAGCAACTCTCCACACAAACTCCCACGCTCACTCTTCGCAAAGACGGCGACACCTCTGCTGCTCTTCAATCCGCGGCAAAAACCGTCCAGGCTTCCTACGTCTATCCCTTTCTCGCGCACGCTCCCATGGAGCCCGAGAACTGTCTCGCGCATTTCCACGACGACAAACTCGAATTCTGGTCTCCTTCGCAAACCCCAGAGAACGGCCGCCAACTCGTTGCCAAAGTTCTAAACATTCCGGCCGCGGATATCACCGTCCACATGATGCGTGTCGGTGGTGGCTTCGGACGCCGTCTCACCAATGACTATATGGTGGAAGCCGGCGCCATCGCCAAGCAGGTCGGTGTACCTGTCAAGCTCCTGTGGACCCGCGAAGACGATTTCCATCACGACCACTATCGCCCCGCTGGGTTTCACTTCCTAAAAGGTGGCCTCGACTCCGCTGGCACTCTCATCGCGTGGCAAAATCATTTCGTCAGTTTTGGCGATGACGGCAAATTTGCACCCTCGGCGGGCATAAACGGTGGCCAATTCCCCGGAACCCTCGTTCCTAATTTTTTCTTCGGCGCTTCTCTCATGCCTCTCGGTGTCCCCACGTACGCCCTACGCGCTCCGGGCAGCAACGCGTTCTCGTGGGTCTTCCAATCCTTCATCGACGAACTCGCCCACGCGGCAGGGAAGGACCCCGTGCAGTTCCGTCTGGACATTCTCGGTCTCCCGCGCGTCAACAATCCCGAGTACAAGCCGGATAATCCCGATTTCGATCCAGCCCGCGCTGCAGGCGTCGTCAAACTCGCTGCCGAACAATCCGCCTGGGGTGCGCGCAAACTTCCTACCGACTCGGGCATGGGCATTGCCTTCCAGTTTTCGCATCGAGGCTATTTCGCGGAAGTTGTGCAGTTACACGTCAACGCACAAAAGCAAGTGAAGGTCGAGAAAGTGTGGGTCGCCGGCGATGTTGGCAGTCAAATCATCAATCCTGGTGCTGCTGAAAATGAGTGCCAGGGCGCGGTGATCGAAGCTCTCAGCTCCGTCATGAGCTACGAAATCACCATCGAGAGGGGCCGCGTCACCCAAGACAATTTCAATGACTACGAGCCTGTGCGCATCAATCAAGTTCCGCCGGTCATCGAGGTCCGCTTTCTCAAGACTGACAATGCCCCCACGGGATTAGGTGAACCAGCACTCCCTCCCGTCCTCCCCGCCGTGTGCAACGCCATCTTTGCGGCCACTGGCCAGCGCATTCGTTCTCTTCCGTTAGCCAAGCAAGGCTATTCCTGGGCTTGACCACAAGCAGAGGTCTCTTTCCGAAGAAATCGCCTATCTTTTGACCGGCCACGTGGCGCAAGCATCGCTGCCCGCATCTTTCGACTATCCGTGGCCTCCTGCTCTGCCCTTGCACTATTTCACTTCTGCACCCTTTCGCTTCTTGCTCTCTTGTTCATCTCTGTTCGCCTGGTTCTCTCCGTGCCGTTCTGTCTGTACGTTCAACTCTTTCTGCATTCGTCGTACCATACTCCTCATGCTGAACGTCGCCACCTTTTTCCGAAATAAATCCGTTCTAATCACTGGCGCCTCTTCCGGCATCGGCGAAGAACTCGCCTGGCAACTCAGCCAAGTCGGTGCTCAACTCACGCTCACTGCACGAAGAGGGGAACTACTCGACCGCCTCGCCCAAAGAATCATCGCCTCTGGCAGGCCCGCCCCGCTTGTCCTCGTCATTGACGTCACCCAAGACGGGGACCTCACCCACGCTGTAGCCGAATCTCTACGCGTCTACGATAAGCTCGACGTCGTCATCGCTAACGCTGGTTTCGGCGTCGTCGGAGCCTTCAAGAAACTTTCTCTCGACGACTACCGGCGTCAATTCGAAACCAACGTCTTCGGTCTCCTGCGGACGGTCTCCGCCGCTCTTCCCGCCATCGAACAGTCCTGCGGCAATGTCGTCCTCATCGGCAGCGTCGCCGGCTGGAGCGCCACGCCCGGTGCCTCTCCCTATGCCATGAGCAAGTTCGCTGTCCGCGCCCTCGCCAACTCCATCACTCCTGAACTCGCCCTCTCTGGCGTAAAAGTCACGCTCATCAGCCCCGGATTCGTGGCCAGCAATATTCGCCGTATCGACAACCAGGGTACATTCCATGTCACCGCCAAGGAACCCATCCCCTCATGGCTCGTCGTGCCCACCGACAAAGCCGCCCGGCAGATTCTTCGTGCCATCGCTCGCGGTAAGCGCGAGGCCGTCATCACTGGCCACGGCAAGCTCCTCGTGGCCATCTCACGCTTCGCTCCTTGGATCCTCCGCGCTGCCAATCGCAGGATGGCGGCCAACCGCGGCGGCTATCGCAGGGAGCCCCAATCCTTGTGATCCCTGTCGCTCCTCGATCCTTTACTCTTGCGCAAGCTCTCTCCCTCGCTCTCTCTTCCATGGTAACTTTAGATTTCTAGGCAACTCGTCTGCTGCTTGCAATTGCTGGGAGCCACTCATGGCGCGCCGCCCTCGTCTTGTTTATTTCTCTGCTGTGCCGGCCATCTTTATTTCCGTTTTCGCTCTTCTTGCCTGCCCCTTCGCCTCCCCCCAGTCGGGCGTCAACTCGGACGGCACTTATTCCGCTCTTCGGAATCTCACTCTCGGGACCGAAGCCGTCTCCATCGCGAACTACGATCTCAAGCGCGACGCCGGTACCTTTCGCCTCCGCTCCGGTACGGTTTGCTTCGTCACTCCCGTTAACAACAAAATCACCGGCGCTGTTTTCGTTGGAGATGGCAACTTCCTCCTCAATCCTCCCTCTGAATCCGAGCGCAAGAGCCTCGAGTACCTTACCAAACAATCTGAATTCAACGAGCGCTTCGAACATCTTCTCCTTCGCTTCACCGATTCCACCTACGACGAACTCAAAAAAGCAGGCACCCTCACCTCCGCTAGCTGCGATGCCGGCATTTTGAAGGACTCCCAGAACGTCACTCGTCACCGGATCAAGCACAATCTCGAACTCGATATCCTTGCCGAAATCCTCAGCCCCAGTTCCAGACCCCTCTTCATCGCCTTCATCCACGGAAAAAACTACAACGACAAGGAGATCTTCCAACTCAACCCCAATCAGGATGGCGATCAGGTTGACTTCGCTACTTTTGACGAAAACAAGTGGGGCAATTGGGCTTCCTTTAATTTCACCGAACCTCACCCCGAGGGCTCTTTCGGCAGAAATCTGCGCATGGAGCACCACACCCTCGAAACTTCGTTCGACAAGAGCGGCGCACTCTCCGGCAAGGCCACGACTACTTTTGTCTCTAGGCGCAACGGCCTTCGCGTCGTGCCTCTTTCTCTCTTTCCCAGTCTGCGCGTGCAGTCCGTCACTGCCGATGGGCGGGGCCTTTCCTTCATTCAAGAGGACAAGCACGATGACGCCGACTTCGCCGTCATTCTTCCCAAACCTCTTGCCGCAGGAGAAGAATTCACTTTCACTACCACCTACGGCGGCAAAGACGCCGTCAGCAACGAGGGTGGCGGCAACTATTTCCCCATCGCCCGTCAGGACTGGTATCCCAATAGCACCGCAGCTGGTCTCGGCGAATATGCTTCCTACGACATGACCTTTCGCATTCCCAAGGGTATGAGGATGGCCGCCACCGGCGCGTTGGTCAGCGAAACAAACGATGGCAATCAAAACGTCACAATCTGGAAAAGTGAAGCTCCTCAAACCGTTGCCGGCTTCAATTTCGGCAGGTTCAAAGTCGAGGAAGCCAAGCTCACCAAGCCTCCTGTCCTCATTCAGTCTTTTGCTAACGAGGAACCGCCTGCTTGGGTGCAGTCCATTCAAACCGCGGTAAGCGGTAACTTGCCCGGGCAGAGTGCCAATACCGGCGTGGCTCTCGGTACCATGAACACTACACTCCTGAACAAAAAGGCTCTGGCCGAAGGTGAGCTGGCTGTGCAGCTCTACACCGACTACTTTGGTCCTTCTCTATTCACGCAGATCCACATCACCCAGCAAACCGCCTGCAATTTCGGGCAATCCTGGCCCAGTCTTGTCTGGATTCCCATCTGCTACTATTTCGACGATACCGTTCGCCATCAATTCGGTGTGGACTGGGGTTCCCGCGGCTATTGGAAAGTCGTCACACCTCACGAAGTCGCCCATCAGTGGTGGGGTCACACGGTTGGATTCAGCTCCAGCCGTGATCAATGGATGAGTGAAGGCTTTGCGGACATGTCCGCTTCCCTGTACATTTCCTTTATCGAAAAGGATCCCAAAAAGTTCATCACTTTCTGGAACGATGAGCGCGAGCTCCTCCTGGAGAAAGACCCTCAGGGTTTCCGCGCCATCGACGTCGGCCCGCTAACCATGGGCTACCGCGCCAATAACTCCCGCACGGGCGCTGGAATCACCCGCCGCCTCATTTATCCCAAAGGCGCGTACGTTCTCCACATGCTCCGCATGATGTTGTACGACAATCGCACCGGCGACCAGCAGTTCAAGGCCATGATGCAAGACTTCATCAACACCTACCGTGGCAAGGCGGCTACCACGGAAGACTTCAAAGCTATGGTTGAGAAGCACATGACCCGCGAGATGGACATCGAGGGCAACCATAAAATGGATTGGTTCTTCAACGAGTACGTTTACGGCACGCAGCTCCCTTCCTACAGAATTGACTACACCTTCGACGGCGATCCCAGTGGTGACACCATCTTCAACTTCAAGGTCTCCCAATCCAATGTCGACGAAAAATTCCGCATGCTCGTCCCTATCTACCTCGAGCTTGCCGATGGCAAAATTTTCTTCCTCGGTCGTGCACGCCTTTCTGGCGCTGCTTCCGTCCAACAAAAGGTTCCCCTCAAAGGAATGAAAACCGCTCCCCGCCGCGCCCTCCTCAATTACTACGACGACGTCCTCGCCTCTCCTAACTAGAGCGGGTGTTTCTGTCGGGATCTCTTGTCCAGGGGGCAGCGCACCTCCCTCAATCTAAGACCGTTCCCACGGCAGCGCCGTGCCCCGTTCACTTTCCCTATTGCTTTCCCATACGACTTGCTCTATCCTCCTCTTGCTTTCCCATAGGAGTCGAATGGGCGACAAAAAAGACGTCTGGCAAGGCACTCTCGCACTGATGGTCCTAAAAACCCTTGAGACTCTTGGCCCGCTCCACGGCTATGGCATCGCTCGCCGCATTGAGCAGACCAGCGGCGACCTCCTCTCTGTCAACTACGGCACCCTTTATCCCGCTCTCCTCAAACTCGAACTGGAGGGCTACATCGCGTCCGAATGGGGCATCTCCGACAACAATCGCAAAGCGCGCTACTACAAACTCACCCGCGCCGGCCGCAAGCAACTCGCAAGGGAAGCCAATGAATGGACGGAAACCACTGCCATCCTTGCTCGTTTCCTTTCCTCCAAGGAGCAGGCCTCATGACTTTCCTCCGTTCCTTCTTCTTGCGCCTCCACCACCTCTTCCACAAGTCCGAAATGGAAAGGGAACTGAGCGACGAACTCGACGCCCATCTCCAACTCCACATCGACGACAATCTCCGCGCCGGCTTGACCCCCGAGGAGGCGCGCCGCGACGCACTTGTGAATCTCGGCGGCATCGAGCAAACCAAAGCATCCGTCCGCGATCACCGCTGCTTTCCACTCTTCGAATCTCTTGCCCGCGATGTCCAATTCGCCGCTCGCCTTCTCTCCTGGTCAGTCGTCGCACCAACGAAATCGGCATTCGTATGGCTCTCGGTGCTCCGCGTTCCGCAGTTCTCTGGCTCATCCTCAGAGAGAGTCTTCCACTCGTCCTACTCAGCATCTCCATCGGCCTGCCCCTCACCCTCGCCGCCAATCGTCTCGTCTCGGCCATGCTGTTCGGCCTGCCCTCCGCCACTGCTATCTTCCTCATGGCCCTCGGAATCCTCCTCGCCGCCGCCGTACGCTGCTACATCCCGGCCCGCCGCGCCGCCCGCGTTGACCCTATAATTGCCTTGCGCTACGAATGATCAATATTCAAGGAGCCACCGTGCCACCACTCATCCAACTCAAAAACATCGAGAAATCCTTCAATGCCGGTCCGAACAAATTCTTCGTCCTTCGCCGTATCACGCTGGACATCCATCCCGGCGAATTCGTCACCTTTATGGGACCATCCGGGGCAGGGAAGTCCACTCTGCTGAGCATCATCGGCATGCTCGATGCCTCCTGGACCGGCGAATACTATTTCCTCGACCAACCGGTCCACAGAATGAATCACAAACAGCGCAACGAACTGCACAAATACAACATCGGTTTCGTCTTTCAGTCCTATCACCTCATCGACAATCTCACCGTCTACGAAAATCTAGAAATTCCCCTTTCTTACAAAAACATTCCGCAAAAGGAACGCGCCAGCCTCGTTTGTGACGCTCTTGATCGCTTCAACATCGTTGCCAAAAAGGATCTTTTCCCCAATCAGCTCTCCGGCGGTCAACAGCAGCTCGTTGGCGTAGCCCGCGCCGTCATCCAGAATCCCAAGCTCATTCTCGCCGACGAACCTACCGGCAATCTCCACTCTGTCCAGGGCGAAGAAATTATGCAGATCTTTAAAAAGTTGAACGAAGCTGGCACCACCATCATCCAGGTCACTCATTCGGAAAAAAATGCAGCTTACGGCAATCGCATCATCCAGCTAGCCGACGGTTGGATTACCTCGGAACAATCCGCTACCACACAAGGCGCCCCATAACCATGAACACACTGCGTGCATTCATCCTTCGCGTCCGCAACCTGTTCCACAAAGAGCAGCTCGAGAGGGAATTGCGCGAAGAGCTCTCTTCCCACCTCGCTCTTCACATCGATGACAACGTTCGCGCTGGCCTGACACCAGAAGAAGCTCGCCGCGACGCTGTCCTCAAACTCGGAGGCCTCGAGCAAACGAAAGAATCCGTGCGCGAGGCGAGCCTCATTCCCTGGCTTGATTCTTTGCGTTCAGACACGATCTTCGGCTGGCGCCAGCTCGCCAAAAATAAAATCACTTCTGTCGCCGCCATCCTCTCCCTCGCTCTTGCCATTGGCGCATGTACTTCGGCTTTCCGTCTGATCGACGCCCTGCTGCTCCGTCCACTCCCCATCTCCCATCCCGAACGCCTGTACTCCCTCGCCCGCGTGGGCACCGATTTCGACGGCAAGCCGAGCGACTTCGACGGCTGGTCCTATCCCGATTTCCAACTCATGCGCGATGCCGCCCTAGAGCAGGCTGATCTCCTGGCCATCTCTTATGTGGAGCGTGTCGATCTCACCTACAAATCCGATCGGGAAATGGAAAAAGCCCATCTCCAATACGTCTCCGGCAACATGTTCTCCACCTTCGGCCTGCAACCCGCCCTCGGCCGGCTCCTCACCCCGGATGACGACTCCACTCCCAGCGCGCATCCCGTCGCTGTCATCTCCCACGATTACTGGACGCGCCGTTTCGCCGACGATCCCCATGTCCTCGGTAAAACCTTCCGCATCGGCAACGACATCTTTCAGATCGTAGGCGTTTCTCAATCTCCCTTCACCGGCACCGAACCAGGCACCATGGTCGACCTGTTCCTCCCCACCATGATGCATCCGAGCATCACCCGCAAGGACTCCACCTGGCACCGCACCCTCGCTCTCGTCCGTCCTGGCGTCGCTCTCGAACCTCTTCGTGCCAAGCTCGACGCCGTTTCCCGCGCTTTCGAAACCGAACGCTCCAAAGCGTATGTCAGTGAAGCACCTCGCCTGGCCGCCCTCGAAATTAATCAGACCCTCTACTTCGAGCCAGCCTCTTCCGGCTCCTCTGGCTTCCAACACGACAATCGCAGCGCCCTCCTGGCACTTGGCGTTCTCGTTTTCCTCGTGCTCCTCATCGCTTGCGCCAACGTCGCCAATCTCATGGTCGCGCATGCTTCCGCGCGCGCACGGGAAATGGCTCTCCGTATCTCCATCGGTGCCGGACGCCGTCAACTTATCCAGCTCGTTTTTGTCGAAAGTGGCATCCTCGCCCTTCTCTCGTCTGCTCTCGGCGCGTTTTTCGCCGCCTGGTCCGCTCCTTTCGTCATTGGTACCATCAATCCTCCCGATAACGCCGTCCGCCTTGATCTCCCCGCCGATTGGCGCATCTTCCTTTTCGGCGTAGTCCTCACCCTTGTCGTCACCTGCCTCTTCGGTCTTCTCCCCGCACTTCGTGCTTCCTCGACGCAACCCGTCAGCGCCCTGAAGGGCGGCGAAGATCCCCACTCACGACGTCGCCTCATGTATGCACTCATTACCGCGCAAGTTGCCTTCTGCTGCCTCGTCCTTTTCGTATCCGGACTTTTCGTCGCCACCTTCCAACGTCTTTCTCATCGTCCTACGGGCTTCTCCAGCGATCGTCTTCTCGTTCTGGAGACCGTCACACGCGATCCCGTCTCCACCGTCTCCTGGCTCCAGCTCGCCGAGCAACTCCGTTCGGTCCCAGGCGTTGCGCGCGTCTCCGTCGCCGATCACGCTCTCCTCGACGGCAACGCCAACAACAATTCCATCTCCGTCAACGGCTCTGCCCCC
>Ga0181523_10000451_pt1 | contig 46249 bp, 26 predicted proteins | sample PEATcosm2014_Bin_43_FD_119752 | JGI IMG/M metagenome (GOLD analysis project Ga0181523, IMG submission 119752) | Peatland microbial communities from MTU Mesocosm Facility, Houghton, MI, USA - PEATcosm2014_Bin05_30_metaG | ecosystem: Environmental > Terrestrial > Soil > Wetlands > Peat | place... | reverse complement strand
GTGCATTAGCGGCAATGACTGCGGCTGGTTCTGATCGGCTCCGCCTCTTCTCAGCTACACTTTAGGAGCATTCTGCCGTGCTGAACTGCCCAGTCGAGCGCGGGAACCGATCTATTCTGCGGAGGAGTAGAAAACCATGCAATACCGTCAACTTGGACGCACCGGTTGGAAAGTTTCGGATATCAGCTTTGGCGCCTGGGCCATCGGCGGCGCATGGGGCAGCGTTTCGGACAAGGAATCTCTAGCCGCGCTGCACCAGGCCGTCGACTGCGGAATAAATTTTATCGATACCGCCGACGTATACGGCGATGGCCGCAGCGAACGCCTGATTGCTCAGCTGATTGCCGAACTGAAGCAGAGCGAAAAGAGCAAGATTATTGTGGCCACAAAAGCCGGCCGCCGTCTGCCGCGCCAGACCGTCGAAGGCTACAATCGCCAGAACCTGACCACGTGGGTCGAAGACAGTTTGCGGAATCTCTCGACCGACAGTCTCGACCTGCTGCAACTGCACTGCCCGCCGGGCGCACTGTACGATCTGACCGAAAATGCCGGGCCCGAGGTTTTCGGAATACTCGACGACCTGGTGCGGGCGGGCAAAATTCGCTATTACGGTGTGAGCGTGGAGAAGATCGACGAAGCGCTCAAGGCCGTCGAGTTTCCCAACCTGCAGACGGTGCAAATCATTTTCAACTGTTTCCGCCAGCGTCCGGCGGAGCAGTTCTTCGCGCGAGCCAAGCAGAAACAGGTAGGCATCCTCGCCCGTGTGCCGCTCGCCAGCGGCCTGCTGACGGGTAAGTTGCGCAGCGATTCCACCTTCGCCGCCGACGACCACCGGAGTTTCAATCGCCACGGGGAAGCCTTCGATGTGGGAGAGACCTTTTCCGGCGTCGATTACAACGTCGGTCTGGAAGCGGTAGAAGAGATGCGGGCGCTCTTACCCGCTGGCGTCTCGATGAGTCAGTTCGCGCTGCGCTGGATCCTAATGTTCGACGCAGTAACCTGCGCCATCCCCGGCGGCAAGCGCCCGGAGCAGGTTGCGGACAACTGCAAGGCGTCGGACCTGCCGCCCCTTAGCGCTGAGGTCATGGCGGCGGTGCGGCGGATCTATGACGAGAAGATTCGTCCGCTGGTGCAAAATCGCTGGTAGGCCGGAAACAAACGCGCGAGCGCAGTCGACACGACATCCTTCATAATTCACCGTGAGCTCGCCGTGGAAAAACGGCCACTCAGAAAGGATTTCGGCTGTCGAACGGGACCGTGAGTGAAATCGGGATATTACGACGTTTGACGGCCTATCACTCGCTGGAGCCTTGCGAGAATTAGCAGGTCGCATTATGCTGAAGCCCCGAAGGAGCAAGACAATGTGCCGTTGCTGGTTCCTGATGGTGCTTGTGTTGTCCCTGCTGGATGTCGCCGTCCCTGCACAAACCAATCAAAGGGAAAAACCTAACCCTTCGGACGGAAACCAAGGAATACGGGTGGCAGCAGGTTCCACGACGGATGGCAGGAAATACCACAGCGACTATTTCGAGTTCACATACTCGCTCCCTGATGGGTTCGTTGAGGGAACGAAACAGTATAGGAGCCGCATCCGAGCACTTCCGCACCATCATCCTGATCCCGATGGGTTCGTTCTGCTCCATGCTGAGAAACGATCCAATGAAACTGCGGACCCGGTTGGCCAGATAACAGTCACCGTTGACGCGCTCTCTCGGTACCCCAAGGGGATAACGGAGAAAGACTTCATTCAACGCGCAACAAAAGCCATGACGAGCGAAGGTGATGCTTTGCTTCAGGAAGGAGAAGAGGCGGATGTTTCTGGTTGGAGTTTCTTCCGAGCCGACTACAAGATGAACGGCCACCCAATCACATACTTAACCGTAATGCTAACGTTCAAAAAAGACTTCGCGCTTTTGTGGCAATTCTCCGCCCTGTCGCAGGAAGAAGTTGACTCCCTCACCGATTCGATGCAGCGTAGATTAATCACAAAGTAGCGTAGATTGGTCAACTGTCGGTAACAGGCGATAGCGCGTTTTGACCTCGGTGAGTGAAATCGCGATTTTGCGACACCTAACCGTTTTTTGCTAACTGTTCAGCCTTGGCCGAGTTACCGGGACAAGAAAGGACACCGCAAGCAAAGCCATAACCACGATTAGGTCAACTTCGGTCATTCCCCACAAAGCAGCAATTCCAATCCCCACCACCCCGCCTTCCAATCATCGCCAGCGTCCCGAGCTTTCATCCGGAGTCCCCTGTGCCCCCTGTGGCAAAGGTCTTTCCCCGCCCGGTTTCGAAATCTCGATTTCCCAAAATCTTGTCAACCCCCCATTTCCCTGCTTTTTCCTCTATGTCATTGAATCACCAAGGAAAATAAACCCGCCAAATCTGTCGGTGTACCCCCCTCCAACTTGATAAAATAGACATATAGAGATCAAAACAAGGTGCGGAATCCTTCCCGCACCCTTTTTTATTTGACATGCAAATTCCCCAGCGCGCCCGCCCCCGACAGGAGAAACGAGCATTTGAACTTCAGATGACCCGATCACCCGATCACCCGATGGCCCGATCTCTCCCCTAACTCCTTATTCCAGAATACTTTAATATAAGTCCTTTAGATTCAAAGACCGAACCAAAAAACTTCCGCTAACCCCATGATTCCATTAGACCGGGGGGGGAGGGGGTGGGGGTACTAACCAGTAAACACCACCCCAAACTGGGACTCGAACTGGGAAACTAGAGTCAGGAGTTGTGATCGGCCATGAGAGTCCTTCTGACAGTTAGACGATCACGTCCTTCTCGTCACACTCTCCCAAGCTTGGAGGGGGCAATGACGGCGCTGCAAGTTCCGAGGAAATGCGGCACTCGACTCGGTTGCGTCCCTTGTTCTTCGCTTCGTACAAGGCTAAATCGGCTGCCTGCAAGGCAAGGTTGATGTCCGCGACGGATTCCTTTATGGTGCTGACACCGACACTCACCGTGACCGGAATGGCAAACTGGCCGATCGCCATCTTGTCCCTCGCAACGCCGAAACGTAGCCGCTCCGCGACCATCATGGCCTCGCTTAATGTGCAATTCGGGGTTAGAACTAGAAACTCTTCCCCTCCAAACCGCCCGATCGAATCGTAAGGCCGCAACACCGCGCCCATTCTCAGAGTAAGTTGTTTGATCACTTGGTCACCCACGAGGTGCCCATAGGTATCGTTGATGACCTTAAAGTGATCGACGTCGACCATCAGCACGCTCATCTCCTGGTCCGCGCGCGCGCAACGCGAAGCCTCCCGGTTCAGCAACTCGAGGATCGCGGCCCGGTTATAAATGCCGCTCAGAAAATCATGGGTCGCCCGATATTCCGCCGTCTCCAGGGCGCACATCAAGCGGCGTTCCAGATCGAGGATCCGGCCGCCGACCCGCAACCGGGCGCGCAATTCCTGGGCGTCGAACGGCTTTTTCAAATAGTCGTCCGCCCCCGCATCCAGACCCTCCAGGATGTCTTCTTTCTGTCCCTTGGACGTCAGCAGCAGGACGTAGGTATAGGACTCGCGGTGAATGGCTCGCAATGCCTGGATGACTTGCGTACCGTCCAAACCCGGCATCATCCAGTCCAGGATCGCCAAGCGTGGAGCATCCGGCTTCAGCAGTTCGCGCTGCGCGTCGACGCCGTTGTACACGATTTCGGTCTGGTATCCCCACTTGGTCAGCAGGCTGCCGAGCAGGGTGCACGATATCCGATCGTCATCCGCAATCAGAACTCTGGACATGTTTCCTGCCTCAACTCCCGCAACGCTTTTTCCAGCGCTGCCATCTGCTCGGCGAGCTCAGCCAACCCTTCTCCGGAGTGGCCAAGATCCCGGTCGCGGCCCATCGTTTCCAACCCCAGTGCCGCTTGCGTGGCGGCCCGGCTGCCGAACATGCTCACCGTGCCCTTCAGTTTGTGCGCCGCGCGCTCCAAACCCACCGCATCCTGGCTCGTCACCGCCTCCGAGACCTCTTGCAGCAGGGGACCGGATTCGGCCAGAAAAGCCTCAATCAACTCCCGGAGAAGTTGCTCGTCGCCCTCCAGCCGGCTCAGAAATTCCGCCTTATCCAGCACCTCGTTCGCCGCCATCGCGCGGGTCCTCTTTCGTTCGGACTCGCGTGCGGGCTGGCGTTCTGACCGCCCGGCGGCGCGATTCGCGCCTTGCCGGGCCAGCACGGCCAGCAGTTCCGGGCGGTGGATCGGCTTCGACAGGTAGTCATCCATCCCCGCTTGCAAACAGCGTTCGCGATCCCCAGTCATGGCATGCGCGGTCATCGCCACGATGGGCACATGGGTCCCAGTTTTTTGTTCTTGCTGGCGGATCTGCCGCGTGGCCTCGAGGCCGTCCAGTACCGGCATCTGCACGTCCATCAGAATCAAATCGACCTCGCCCTCCCGCCACCTGGTCACGGCGTCCGCACCCGTTGTCGCCAGGGACACCCGATGGCCGGCTTTCTCCAGCAGGGTCATGGCCAGCTTCTGATTCACGGGGTTGTCCTCGGCGAGCAGTATGTGCAGCGGAAATGCGGTGCTGGGCTCGCGCGCCGGCGGCGCGGGCGCCATAGTTTTCGCTTCCGGCTTGCCTAGAACCCGGCGGATCGACAGCAGCAGGGTCGAGGCTTTGATGGGCTTGATCAGGTACGTCCCTACCCCCAGTGCCCGGCACTTTGCCATGGCCGAACTCTGGTCGGCGGAGGTCAGCATCATGATGATCGCATCCTTCAGCTCCGGCTGCGCGCGGACCCGGCGAATGACCTCGAAACCGTCCATTCCCGGCATCTGCTCGTCGAGCAGAACCAGGCGATACGGGTGACCGGAAAGAAACGATGCTTCCAGCTTCTGCAGTCCCTCCGCCCCGGAAGCTGCCTCTTGGGGCTGCATCCGCCACCGCTCCGTAATCTTGCGGAGAACGCAGCGATTGGTGGCATTGTCGTCGATAATCAGCAACGGCAGGCCCCGCAGATCTTCCAGCGCCGCGGGCGCGACCCGGCCTGCCCCCGTTGCCGCCGCGCTCCCGTAACTCATCGTGAAGTGGAACTCCGAACCCACTTCGGGCGTGCTTTCCAGCCAGATTTCGCCGCCCATCAACTCCACGATCTGCTTCGAGATCGCCAGCCCCAACCCCGTGCCCCCAAACTGTCGCGTCGTCGAAGAATCCCCCTGCTCAAAGACATGAAACAGTTTGGCTTGCGTCTCCGCTGGAATTCCCATCCCGGTATCCCGGATGGCGAAGTGCAGCCGCCGATCTCCGGGCCCGTTCGGCTCCAGGCTGACGTTCACCATCACTTCACCTTGCGCCGTGAACTTGATCGCATTCCCCACCAGGTTCAGCAACACCTGGCGCAACCGCAGAGCATCGCCCACGATTTCGAGCGGCACCTCGGGCGCCACGCTCAGGGCTAACTCCAAGCCCTTCTTGTGCGCCAGAATGGCCACGCTCTTCATCGCGTCACCGACCAACTCCTCAACATTGAAGGGCTGTGGATCCAGCACGATCCTTCTCGCCTCGATCTTGGAATAGTCCAGGATGTTGTTGATCAGGGTGAGCAGCATGGCCCCAGAGCTCTTGACCATTTCCAGGTAACCGCGTTGTTCTTCCGTCAACTTGGTATCCAGCGCCAGGTCGGTCATCCCCAGGATGCCGTTCATCGGAGTGCGGATCTCGTGGCTCATGTTCGCCAGAAACTCACTCTTGGCGCGGTTGGCGTCTTCGGCGGCGTTGCGGAGCTTGGCCGCCTCCTGCAGTTGCTTGCGGATGGTGCCTGTCTGCTTATGGACTCGCTTCCGCAGCACGAACACCCAGGCCAGCACCACCAGCGTGAGCACCGTCGCCACTGCCAGCACTGAGATGGCATGGGCTGGGGTCCACCAGGAAGAGCTTTCGATCACCACAATGTCCTGCGGCGAGCGCAGCAGAAGTCGAAACCCACTGACCTGAGGCCGCCATTCCCCGGGGATCATCCGGCTGGTGTCGATCTGCACCGAGCAGATTCCAGTCAGTTGTAGCTTGCTGTCCGGCCTCCAGTGGGGCACTTCAGTCGAGCCACTGGGGAGGACCGCCGAGAACAGGATGCCTGCGGACGACAGAACAAAAGTCGGGTCCTTCGCCGTTAGCTCCGTGTGAACCACTCTGCCCTGAATCTGAACCAGTTCGGCGTCGTGGTCTCCCACCATCGCAAGCTCGGCGGTGATTGGCACCGCGCGAACCGGCTGACTGGAACCCGCCGGTCTGAAGATCGCGTCTTCCAGGGCGGGAATGTATCCGCTGGAGACGGGAAAGCCAACCACGTCCACCAGATCGCCTGGGGCGAGCATGCCGGCTTGGGTGGTCGGTGCGCAGAGTCCGGCGGTGTCATCCGCCATGCAGAGTAACTGACCGGGCCAATACAGGGTCACACGGCCGCTGACACGGACTCGATGCTGAAGAGCCATGTCCGGCGAGAATCGAAGCAAATGGTCAAGGTGGCGCAAAGGCAGCGAGAAAGCTTCGGTCGGCGGCGGTTCCTCGATCTTCACCTCAACCAGTGAGGGAAAGAACAAACGGACTCCGATCAACTGGCGTTGCCTGGAAAAAAAGGGCGCCACGTTGGCGTGCATCAGCACTTTGGTGTCAACCAGTCGCTCGTAGTCCGCTCCGCGTTCCCTGACCGTGGTGGCGCTGACCGTGCCATCACCGACGGCCAGGTTGAGGGTCACGTTGGTTTCGGTTTCCACCACCGAGTGCACCAGGCCCTCGATTTCGATCCACTGCCCATCGTCCGTTCCCGTCATCATGTGGGTAAGACTGACTCGCGTGGGGTGCGCCGGCACATGGGATTCGCCCACGATCAGAATTCTGGCCTCATCGATGATGGGCGCAAAATCTCCCGGACCACTCACCCCTTCGACATCGACAACCATGCCCGCACGGAGAGGGAGGAGGAGCCGTTTGGGGACTCTCGCAAAAATGCACCCAGTTGGGTCGCAAACAAAGAGCGCGGCATGCCTAGGATCGATGTATGGGTCGTAGTAAGTGACTACGGCGCGCAGATGCACGGGGTACTTCCGCGCCGCCTGGTCGGTCGGGAGACTGTGGGCAGCGCGCGCATTGGTGAGGATGGCTAAAGGCGGCTGATCGATTCGCGGTTCCTGAGCGACTGAAGCAGCCGGGCTCAGTGGCAGCACAAGCGCGATGGCGATTAGGACAAGACAGGCTTTCCGGCGCAGGACCAATGATTGCGAACCTACCTCTAATGCTCGACGAAAGACCGAACCCACCGCTCCCGCCATAAGGCAGTTCTCCCCACGCTCAAATCCTGAAGCCTTCTTCCCGCCGTACATGTGGGCCCGTGTATCACTGCTTATGCGCCTCGACCAAAGAGTGGCTGGTTTGCCAACTTTAGGCCGCCATTCGTGCATCATCCCAGAACCGCCCTCCCCTGCGAACTGCTGGCCACCATTCTTCCCGGCGGTTGAATCGAGTCGGCAGTGCTCTCCCAAATCGGATTACTCCTAACCTGTACTTATCGGCATTCCCCTGCTATAAGTTCAGTCCTCACTGTTATTTGTCGCTGGATGGGGGATCTGGCGCGGCTGCGGCACGGTTCTCCGCGTGTTCAGCGCGTCTCGTTATCATCCATATCAATGAGCTGCGAATGCTTTTGGCGATGGCCGCATGGCAGGCGAGGTGCTGCGCGGGCGGGACACCGCGGGCTTGAGACGATCATTCCTCGACCGTGAGCAATGTTTTGCTGCCGCAGAATTGACACAAATGGCAGACCACACTATAAGGAGATACAGTTCGGCGCGCCTATTGTCTTATCTATGTCTTTGGCGGACACGAGGGAGTCTCTTCGCGTCAGTAAGGGGAAGATTTTCTGTTGGATCGCAGACAGTTGCTTGCCGCGGCAGCACGAGGCGCTCTATTTGCCGGAGTTCCGGCGGTAGGGGTAGCGGCAACTCAGGACGTTTCCCGCGAAGCCTTGTCTCAGGCTGGCATCCTGAACGTTAAGGCCTTCGGTGCTGTTGGAGACGGTCAAACCGTAGACAGCCCCGCCATCAACCGCGCCATCGATGCAGCGGCGGCCACGGGTGGGGGCACGGTTTACATCCCGCCAGGCGTCTATGCCAGCTACTCCATACGTCTTAAGAGCCGAGTCTCCCTCTATCTGGATCAAGGGGCGGCCATTCTTGCGGCCGCCACACCTTTGGACGGCACTGCTAGCGGCGGCTATGACGCTGCCGAGCCGCAAAACCCGGCGTGGAACGATTTCCAGGACTACGGCCACAACCATTGGCACAACAGCCTGATCTGGGGCGACGGCATCCACGATTTCTCCATCCTCGGGCCCGGGCTTATCTGGGGCAAGGGCTTGAGCCGCGGTCTCTCATTTGACAAAGACTTGCCGGATACGGCGAAACCGGGCGTCGGAAACAAGACGATCGCGCTCAAGAACTGCCACAACGTCACACTGCGCGATTTCTCAATTTTGCAGGGCGGGTGGTTCGGCATCCTCGCCACGGGTGTCGATAATCTCACGGTCGACAATCTTAAAATCGACACTAACCGCGACGGCATGGATATCGACTGTTGCCGCAATGTGCGGGTGTCGAACTGCAGCGTGAATTCGCCGTTCGACGATGCGATTTGCCCGAAGAGCTCCTTTGCGCTCGGCTATGCCCGTCCGACGGAGAATCTCACGATTGCAAACTGCTTCGTGACCGGCGGCTATGAGATTGGCTCTCTTCTCGATGGCACTTGGAAAAGAATGCCCGACAGCTTTCGCCCACGCGCGACCGGTCGCATCAAGCTGGGAACGGAGTCGAATGGCGGGTTCCGCAACATTACGATTTCGAATTGCGTTTTCGAGCATTCGCGCGGTTTTGCTCTTGAAAGCGTGGACGGCGCCCTCTGCGAAGACATCACTTTCGTCGGCGTTACCATGCGGGGCACGCTTAACTCACCTATATTTCTGCGGCTGGGCGCGCGCATGCGCGGGCCAAAAGACAGCAATGTGGGCACAATCAAGCGCGTCCTCATCAGCCATGTCACCAGCTCTGATGCGGTGCAACTTCCCTCCATCATCAGTGGAGTACCAGGACATCCGATCGAAGACTTGAAGATCAGCGATGTCTATTTGCATCAGGCCGGCGGCGGCGATTCCGCGATGGCCGTCACGCAGCCGCCGGAGCGGGAGAGGGACTACCCCGAGCCGACGATGTTCGGGGCGCTGCCGGCTACGGGCTTCTTTGTGCGGCACGTGAAGAACCTCGAGATGAGCAATATTGAGATTGCGACCGAGAAGCCCGATCAAAGACCGGCCTTCGCGCTGAGTGACGTGGAAGGGGCGGATCTGTTCCGCGTGCGTGTACCGCGGCCATCTCTGGGACCGACCTTCTCTCTTCGGCGGGTCTCGGATTTTCGCATCTTCGGCAGCCAGTTCGTGCCAGACCAGAGCTTCCTCAAGGTGGATGACAAGCTTTTGTGACAGTTAGAGCTCCGAGAGTCAATCGGGTGAGAAGCCAGAAGCTTCGTCCTCAAGAAAGGGCTTTTCCATGGATTCTCCTCAGGCTGGAAAGATCTTTCAGGCATTGGAACAATTCCGCATCGAAATCCCTTCATGGGGTTTTGCCAATACTGGCACGCGCTTCGGCAAGTTCCTGCAACTGGCCGCGGCAACCACCACGGAGGAAAAATTCAGCGATGCGAGCCAAGTGCATCTGCTAACGGGTGCGTGTCCGACGGTTGCGCTGCACGTGCTATGGGACTGCCCGGAAGGCGTCAACAGCACGGACGAGATCGCGAAGCTGGCAAAACGGTATGGGGTGCAGCCGGGTTCGATCAATCCCAATCTCTTCCAGGATCAGAAATACAAGTACGGCTCATTCGGCAATCCTGACCAGTCCGTCCGCGAGGCGGCTCTCCAGCACACGAAAGACAGCATCGAGATCGGCCGCCGCCTGCAAAACCGAGACATCTCCATGTGGTTCGCCGACGGCTCAAACTATCCCGGAACGGCCAACATCCGGCAGCGAAAGCGATGGTTCGAGGAAGGGTTGCAAGCTTCTCACGCCGCGCTGGCTCCCGGGCAACGTCTGCTGGTGGAATACAAACCTTTCGAGCCCACCTTCTACCATACCGATATCGCCGACTGGGGAATGGCCCTGCTGCTGGCGCGTTCCGCGGGTCCGCAAGCCAAAGTTCTGGTGGACACGGGACATCACTATCTGTCCCAGAATATCGAGCAGATTGTCGCCTGGCTGCTTGCCGAGAACGTGCTGGGCGGATTCCATTTCAACGACCGGCGCTATGCCGACGATGATTTAACCTTGGGCTCGATTGATCCCTATCAGGTCTTCCGCATCTTCCACGAAATCCTCTACTTCGAATGGGAGACCGGGAACCGCGCTGACATCGCCTACATGATCGATCAGAGCCACAATCTCAAAGGCAAGATCGAGGCTATGATCCAGACCGTAACCATGGCGCAGATGCTCTTTGCAAAGGCCGCAATCGTCGATCACAAGGAACTGGCCATCGCACAAAAGAACTGCAGCCTGGTTCGCGCTGAGTCTCTGCTGCAGGACGCGTTCGCCACGGACGTGCGACCGGCCATCCGGGAGTGGCGGGCGACAAAGGGCCTGCCGGAAGATCCCATGGCGGCCTTCCAGAAGAGTGGATACCTCGACCGGATCACCAAAGAGCGTGCGGAGCGGAATTCGCGGAGCGTCACCTCTTATGCCTAGCGGCGGGCGCGGAAAACCGTATCTGGCTTTCGATCTCGGCGCCGAGAGCGGCCGCGCCGTGCTGGCTCATCTCCATTCCGGAGTCTTGACGACCGAGGAAGTTCATCGCTTCGCGAACGAGCCGGTGGAATATGGAGCATCGCTTCACTGGGATGCGCCGCGTCTTTGGCTGGAGGTGCGGAAGGCGCTCGCTGGACTGGAGAAATTGGAGTTGTCGGGAATCGGCGTGGATGCGTGGGGTGTCGACTACGCCTTGCTCGGAGAGTGCGGCGAGTTGCTGCAGAACCCTTTTCATTATCGAGATGGCCGCACCCACGGCGTGATGGAGGAGGTCTTTCGCAAGGTACCGAGAGAAGAGGTTTATTCCGCAACTGGCATTCAGCTCATGCCGATCAACACACTCTATCAGTTGTTCGCCGCCAAACGCGATACACCTGGACTTCTGCGCGCGGCGAAACGCCTGGTCACGATTCCGGACCTCTTTCATTACTGGCTCACCGGAAAAGCAGTTTGCGAGTTCACGAATGCGACCACTACCCAGCTTGTGAATCCGGTGACCCGCACCTGGGCGACAGGATTGATGGATCGACTGGAGTTGCCCTCCTTTCTGCCGGCTCCGATTGTCGAGCCCGGCTCTATCATTGGTCCGCTGCTTCCGGGCATTGCCCGGACATCTTCTCTTTCCGGAACGCCGGTGATCGCGCCAGCTTCGCACGATACAGGTTCCGCGGTCGCAGCGATCTCCGCCCGCGACGGCACGGCCTTTCTGAGCTCTGGAACTTGGTCCCTCCTAGGAACAGAACTGGACGCTCCAGTCATTAGCGCCTTGGCTCTGCGGCTCAATTTCACTAACGAAGGCGGCGTGGCCGGGACGATTCGGCTCTTGAAGAACCTGGTGGGACTGTGGCTGCTCCAGTGTTGCCGGAAATCGTGGACAGGGCAAGGCCAGGTTTACGACTACAGCGAACTGATGGAACTGGCCGACCGCGAGCCATCCTTCTATTGCCTGGTCGATCCCGATCACGAATCGTTCCTGCGTCCAGACAACATGCTCACGGCCATCGATCAATTCTGCGCGAGAACACATCAGCCCTCGCCGTGTCGCCCTGGAGCTTACGTGCGCGCGATCCTCGAGAGTCTGGCGCTGAAGTATCGCGTGGTGATCGGCAATCTGGAGCAGGTCAGCGGGCAGCGCATCACGCAGATACGAGTGATCGGCGGGGGATCGAAGAACTGTTTGCTGAACCAGTTCACGGCGGACGCAACCGGCAGAAGAGTTCTGGCCGGACCAGCCGAGGCTACCGCGCTCGGAAACGTCGCCATCCAGATTCTCGCCACTGGCGGTGCTGCTTCCCTGCGCGAAGTGCGGGCAATTGTCGACAGGTCGTTTCCGACAGAGATTTTCGAACCCCTCGAGACCGACGAGTGGGAAGCGCAAACGGAGAGGTTCCAACACTACACCGAGGACGTCTTTAAGGACTGACATGGTCCCAAATCCTGCACTCGGAGTTTTCTTTCACTGGCTGGGCGGGCTGGCTTCCGGAAGCTTCTACGTGCCCTATCGCGGAGTAAAGCGATGGGCTTGGGAAACATATTGGCTGGTGGGCGGCTTCTTCAGCTGGATCATCGCTCCGTGGCTTCTTGGGAGCCTGATGACGCGCGATTTACTTGCAGTTCTCTCCGAGGCTCCGTCCAAAACTTTGTTCTGGGCTTTCTTCTTCGGTCTCTTGTGGGGCGTCGGCGGCCTCACCTTTGGGTTGACGATGCGCTTCCTGGGACTCTCTTTGGGCATGGCGGTTGCGCTGGGACTGTGCGCGGCATTCGGCACGCTGATGCCCCCGATATTCAGCGGCGTGTTCGTTATCCAGGTACTGGGGACGAACTCGGGCCGTGTCATTCTCTTCGGAATTCTGGTCTGCCTTCTGGGGATTGCAGCCGCTGGACTCGCTGGAATCTACAAAGAGCGTGCGATGTCGCCCGCACAAAGGACGGCGACGATCAAAGAATTCGATCTGAAAAAAGGCCTTGCCGTGGCCACGTTGTCGGGAGTCATGAGCGCATGTTTCGCTTATGGTCTGGCCGCCGGTGCGCCCATCAAAGCGCTGACCCTGAAGCACGGTACTCCAGTGTTGTGGCAGGGCTTGCCTGTGCTTGTGGTTGTGTTGATTGGCGGATTCACGACGAACTTCCTCTGGTGCCTGGCGCTCAACATCAGAAACAAGACGGGCTATCAATATTTCACGTCGGATTCGAGCCGGTATTCTGCGGTAATCGGTGAGATCATCGTCGAGACGGCAATCGATGCCCCCAGCCGCGAGGTGGTCGAGCACATACCGTCCGCGAAGCGAGAGGATCCGAAGCCCGTCCCCATGCTGTCCAATTATTTCTTTTGTGCGCTGGCCGGAACCACCTGGTATTTCCAGTTTTTCTTCTACACCATGGGCGAAACCCAGATGGGCAAATATGGGTTCTCCAGTTGGACGCTGCATATGGCCAGCATCATCATCTTCAGCACCCTGTGGGGTCTGGGCCTGAAGGAATGGAAGGGAGCCGGAGCTCCGGCGATGCGACTGCTTGCCCTGGCACTGTTTCTGCTGGTTGGTTCCACCATGATCGTTGGCTACGGCAACTATCTCGGCGTAGCGCATTAGGAGTTAGCACACTGATCTTTGTCATGCGGAGGAGTGATTTCATGCGAGTTCATCTCTTACCAGTACTGCTGACCTCTCTCATTGTTACTTCCCTTGCACACGCCGCGCCGGTTCGCTTGCGGTGCGAAGCGGTGCAGAATCCTCTCGGAATCGATAACCCGACGCCCCACCTATCGTGGCAAAGCGACAACACGGAACGTAACTGGAACCAGTCGGCGTATCAGATTCTCGTAGCCAGCAGCGCCGATCGTCTGCACCGGGACTCGGCCGACCTCTGGGACAGCGGAAAAGTGAAATCTGCGGAATCGGTGGGCATTCCTTATAGCGGCCCGAAACTCGAAGCGAGGAAGCGATACTACTGGGCGGTGCGCGTGTGGGACGCGAAGGGGCGCGCTTCTATATCATCCGAGATCGCGTGGTGGGAGACGGGCCTCGGCGCGACCGACTGGAAGGCAAAATGGATTGCCTGGGCGAACCCCGGCGAGGATGCTGACCGCGCGGGCGTTCGCTGGATTTGGGTCGCGGGTCAGGATGCGCTCAGCATGGCTCCGAAGACGGTGGCCGAGTTTCGTGTCGATGTGGATGTTCCAGAAAAACCGAGAGACGCAACGTTATTTCTACTCGTTCGTGGCGCTTTCGTCGCGAAGGTGAACGGCCACGAAGTGGGAGCGAAAAGAGATTGGCACGAGTTCGACCGCGAGGATGTTACGCACCAACTCGTCGCCGGAAAGAACACCATTGAAGTCACCCTCACGGCTCCGGCACCGAGGGGACCGGAGGCCGAGGCGAAACCCCAGAAGGCTGCCCTGGCTGGTCTGCTGAAGATCACGCGCGGCGATGGGACCATCACGCGCGTCTCAACCGATGGCGCATGGCAAGGACGGCTGGCAAGCGAGTCTGCCTGGCAACCCGCCAACGTGGTCGCGGACTTGAGCGACAAACGATTGGGAGAAATCCTGCCGGGAGCGATTTCGCGGCCGGCGGCATTGCTAAGACATGGATTCGCGGTCTCGAAGCCAGTGAAGTCCGCTCGGCTTTACGCGACTGCCCTGGGCAGCTACCGGATGTTTATCAACGGCAACCGGGTCGGGCAGGATGTTCTGACTCCCGACTTCACCGACTACACGAAACGCGTTCTTTACCAGACCTACGATGTCAGCAATCTGCTCATGCGTGGAGCCAACACGATCGGAGCCATCTTGGGCGACGGTTGGTTTGGCAGCGGGTTGACGTGGCAAGGGCGCTCGTTTTTCTTCCTGCCGCCGCCCACGCGTCTGCTGGCTCAACTGGAGATCGAGTACACCGACGGAACTCACGACACAATCACGAGCGACGGGTCGTGGAAAAGCAGCGCGTCTCCCATTCTCCGCTCCGAAATCTATGCCGGCGAATTCTACGACGCGCGTCTGGAGCAACCAGATTGGAACAAGTCCGGTTTTGACGACGCTCGCTGGAGTCGGGTAGTCGTCTCTGCCGCAGACGCGCCCGCACTTGTGAGCCAGGTCGCCGCCCCGGTTCATGTCGCCGAAAACCTCACGCCGAAAAGCGTCACTCCACTTCCAAACGGCGCATACGTGTTCGACATGGGACAGAACATGGTTGGCTGGGTGAAGTTGAAGGCCTCCGGACCCGCCGGAACTTCAATTCGTCTGCGCTTTGCCGAGATTCTGAATCCCGACGGGAGCATCTATCGCGAGAACTTGCGTAACGCCGACGCCACGGATGTTTACGTCCTGCGCGGTGGCGGCGAAGAGTCATTCACGCCGCACTTTACTTTTCATGGATTTCGCTACGTGGAAGTCACGGGCTATCCCGGCGTGCCGACAGCTGAGGCCCTTACCGGTGAGGTAGTCAACAGCCTGAGTGGCGAGCCAACCGGGAAGCTCGTCACTTCCAGTGAACTGGTCAATCGGATGTGGTCGATTGGCCTGTGGGGGCAACGCGGAAACTTCCTCAGCATTCCGACGGATTGCCCGCAACGCGATGAACGGCTGGGCTGGATGGGCGATGCCGGAGTTTTCTGGCGCACCGGGACTTTCAACTTCGATATCGAAGCCTTTTCGCACAAGTGGATGAACGATGTCGCCGATGCGCAAACCGCCGAGGGGGCATTCACCAACGTCTCGCCCGATGTGTTGAGGCCTTTTAGCAGTGAGGGTGCTCCGGGCTGGGGAGATGCCGGAGTGATTCTTCCCTGGACAACATGGATGCAATACGGCGACCGCTCGATCATCAGTGAGAACTTTGACGCCATGCAGCGCTGGATGGATTTCATCGCAAAAGCGAATCCTGACTTCCTCCGCAAAAAGGGATTGGGCCCCAACTATGCCGACTGGCTGGCGCCTGACACGAACACTCCGAAGGACCTGCTCGCCACCGCGTATTGGGCTTTGATCGCCAACATGATGTCCGACATGGCACGTGCCATCGGCAAAGAGGACGATGCCAAGCGGTACACCGCTCTTCTCGGGAATATCCGCAAGGCGTACCAGGCAGCCTACGTGAAGCCGAACGGTGAGGTCGCGGGTGGAACGCAGACTTCCTACGTCGTGACTCTCTACACCAACCTGGCTCCCCCGGCGCTCGAATCGGCCATGATGAATAACCTGGTCAAGGGTATAGAATCGCGGAACTGGCACCTCTCCACAGGATTCCTCGGCACACCGTTCCTTCTGTTCACCCTCGCCGATCATGGACGGGCCGACGTGGCCTACCGCCTTCTCTTGAACGAAACATATCCATCGTGGGGCTACATGCTTTCCAAAGGCGCGACCACCTGGTGGGAGCGTTGGAACGGAGACACGGGCGACCCTGCCATGAACTCCTACAACCACTACGCCTTCGGGTCGGTGGTGGCGTGGGTCTATAGGTCTGTGGCCGGAATCGACACAGACACGGCGGCTCCCGGCTACAAGGAAATCATTATCCATCCCCGCCCAGACGGCCCAGACGCGCGCATCACTCACGCGCGCGGAGAATACGATTCGGTCTACGGACGCATTGTCAGCGATTGGAGCGGCACTGTGTCCGGACCGTTCAAATTGAAAGTCACCATCCCGGCAAATACCAGCGCGAAAGTATTCCTGCCGGCGATCCCGAACGCGCACGTGACACGGGATGGCCGCCGGGTGAACGCGCAACAGGAATCCGATTCTTTCGTCATCCGGCTCGGCTCTGGCTCTTATGAATTGGAAGTGCATTAGGCGGGCTCATCCACTCTTGGCCGTTCGCTCTTCTGATGCTGAGCCCACCGACACATAAGAGGAGCAGAGACTGCCCAAACTATTTTTTTTCGCCGTGCACCTCTGCTAAGTACCTGATCTTGGGTCGGATAACCTTAGGCGCTCGCATCCTTCCCGGCTCCAAGTACTTTCGGATACTAGCTGACCAAACTCGGATTGAATACACTGCAAGCGTCGAAGTCGCGTCGTTGCGGACTCCGAGTCCGGCTAGAGAGAACGCGAGCACAAGATTCAAGGAATTGGGCCATTGCGCGTTTTTCGATCGCGTCGCTGTTTGATCAGTTCCCTCCTGATCGCCAGTGGAATCGCCCTGCTTAGTGGCTGCCAAGGCGTTGCTACAGGCGGTTCCCAGGCAGGCTCCGCTCTGGCTGCGTCGTCCTCCGCGCTCTCCTTTGGAAACGTGCAGAAAGGAGAAAGCTCCAACCTTTCGGAGACGTTGACCAACAGCGGCGGATCGGCAGTGACCATTTCAGAAGCAAACGTCGGCGGCACGAGCTTTTCCATGAGCGGATTCAGCTTGCCGGCGACACTTTCTTCGCGCCAAAGCGTGACGTTCACCGTGACCTTTGAGCCAACCTCCGCCGGTTCTGCCGGTGGGACGCTGGCCGTCGTCTCCACTGCCGACAACTCGCCGCTGAATATTGCGCTCTCCGGGACGGGAACAGCGCAAGGTCAGTTATCGATTTCACCGGTGAGCTTGAGTTTTGGCAACGTTATGGTCGGCGCGAACAGTTCGCTGAACGGCACTCTGGAAGCGAGCGGATCATCGGTGACGATCTCCGCGGCGAGCAGTAGCAGCAGCGAATTTGCGCTTTCCGGAATCTCCCTGCCAACGACTCTCACGGCCGGTCAGAGTACTTCCTTTACGGTCACGTTCAAACCAGCGACAGCCGGCACGGCCTCAGCCACGCTTTCGTTTTCGAGCGACGCCGCGAATTCGCCTTCGGCGCAGGCGTTGGCCGGCAGCGGCACATCCGCTCCCCAGTACAGCGTGGACCTGAGTTGGGATCCAAGCTCTGGGTCCGGTGTGGTTGGCTACAACGTCTATCGCGGCAGCGTGTCGGGGGGCCCGTACTCGAAGATTAACTCCGCGCTGGAAACCAGCACGGCGTACACGGACAGCAGCGTCAACGCAGGACAGACCTACTACTACGTCACGACGGCCGTCAACAGCAGTGGTACGGAGAGCGGCTACTCGGACCAAGCCGAAGCCGTGATTCCGGCCTCGTAAACTTCGCCACGACCGATGCGAAAACCTGCGTTCAGAAAAAGCACATTCCAACAGGGACGCGGGGCTTCGTCTGGTGGGTAGCCCGCTTGTGACCTGACCGAACGACTTTTCTTAAATGCGAAGTCTCGGACTTGACGATTGTCAAGGCAAGGGGCGCAACTTCCGCTATTGACATGCCCTCGAAAAACGCATTTCATACCATTGCAACCGACTCTTTACTCACCGGATCTAGTGGCTGCAAAATAACTTTCTTGCCAGTCCACTGGTCGGACCGAAAGAACCACACACGATGACGAAGTTCGCGCGCCGCCTGGCATTACTCTTCCTGTTTGCAGCCTTTGGCACTTTCGTTCTGTTCGCTCAGTTGGGCACCGGTTCACCGCTCCCTGGTGCACCGCGGCCAGCGCCCACGGGCATCTACGATCCCAAACTCGATGGCCGAGTCGAAGCGCTGCTGCGCCAGATGACTCGGGAGGAGAAGGTGGGCCAGCTTGTGCAGTACTCAGCCGGCCAGCCGACCGGCCCCGGAACTGGACGCAGCGGCTACAACGAGATGATCGAAAAAGGTCAAATCGGCTGTCTGTACAATGTGACCGATCCGCGCGCGGTCAATGCTTACCAGCGCCTGGCCGTCGAAAAATCTCGTCTGCACATACCGATCATTTTCGCACTCGATGTGATCCACGGGTTCCGCACCGAGTTTCCCATCCCGCTCGGACTGGCTTCGACTTGGGATCCGGGGCTGGTGGAAAAGGCAGCTCGGGTTGCAGCACAGGAGGCCTCGGCCGGCGGCATCCGATGGACTTTCTCCCCGATGGTGGACATCGCTCGCGATCCGCGCTGGGGCCGCATGGCAGAGGGCGCTGGCGAAGACCCGTTTCTCGGTTCCGCGATGGCTGCGGCCTATGTGCGCGGCTATCAAGGGCAGCGACTGGACGCTCCCGACAGCATTGCAGCCTGCGCCAAGCACTATGTCGGATACGGCGCGGCGGAAGGCGGCCGCGACTATAACTCCACTGAGATCTCCGAATTGACGCTACGTCATTATTATCTGCCCCCGTTTAGCGCCGCGGTGGACGCGGGCGCGGCTTCGATCATGAGCGCGTTTAATTCCATCGACGGCATACCCGCCTCGGCAAATTCGTTCACGCTAAAACAGATCCTGCGGAAGGAATGGGGATTCCGAGGTATCGTCGACAGCGATTGGGAAGCTATCGAGGAACTGATTCCGCACGGGATCGCCCGCGACGGTTCTGAGGCGGCACGCAAAGCGTTCCTGGCCGGCGTTGACGTGGATATGGTCAGCAGTCTCTACCACGACCATCTGGAGCAGCTCGTCGCCTCCGGCAAGGTGTCGGATGCGGAGCTCGATGAGGCCGTCCGCCACGTGCTGCGCGTCAAGTTTGCTCTCGGACTATTCGGACGTCCGTATGTGGATGACGACGCAGCGGAGAAAGTTCCGGTGCATGCAGAGAGCCTGACCGTGGCCCTGGAAGCAGCCGAGCGTTCCTTCGTTCTGCTGCAAAATCAGAGCGGTTCCGCCGGCAAGCCGCTGTTGCCCATTTCTTCCGAGGTCAAGAATGTCGCCTTGCTCGGACCGCTGGCGGACGATCGGGCGATGATGCTCGGGTCATGGAGTGGTCTCAGCCGCGCTGAGGACGTTACCACCCTTCGCAAGGCGCTCGTCGCTCGTCTAGGCGAGGACCGCGTGTTTCAGGCGCGCGGAACCGGCATCACGGACGGCACGGATGAAGAGATCGCCGCCGCGGTCTCGGGCGCGGCGAATTCCGACCTCATCATTCTTGCTCTAGGTGAGAACGCGGGGGAAATGACGGGCGAAGCAGCGTCCCGCACCAAGCTCGGCCTGCCCGGCCGACAACAGCAGTTATTGGAGGCTGCCGTCCATACGGGCAAGCCCGTGGCGCTCGTGCTTTTCAGCGGACGGCCACTCATTTTGCCTTGGGCCTTTGAGCATGTGTCCGCAGTCCTGGCGGCGTGGTTTCCCGGCACCGAAGCCGGTCCGGCTCTGGTGCGCACGCTGATTGGAGATGTGAACCCGAGCGGCAAACTCGTCGTCAGCTGGCCGCGCAGCGTCGGGCAAATTCCGCTCTATTACAACGCTCTGAACACGGGCCGGCCCGCGGGCAAAACCGATCTCAGCCATGCGCCGGGCGACACCGTCGAAAAGTATGTTTCGCGTTATATCGACGAATTCAACAGCCCGCAGTTCGTTTTCGGCTACGGCGGCTCGTATACGACGTTCGCCTATGGCCCGGCCGAATCGAGCGCGAAAAAACTCAGCGCGTCCGAGCTGAACAAGGGTCTCGGTAACGGCGCCGCTGCTCCTGCTGCTTCACTCCTGACCGTCGAGGCCGACCTCTCCAACACTGGCTCGCGCGCCGGCGAAGAAGTGGCGCAACTCTATCTGCGGCTGGAAGGTACCAGCGTCGCTCAGCCCGTGCGTGCGCTGAAAGGATTTCAGCGCGTTCCTCTGGCGCCCGGGACGAAGCAACGCGTGAGATTTACTCTTCCGCCCGAAGCTTTCGCAATCTGGAACGAGCGCAACAAATTCGCGGTGGAACCCGCCAAAGCGACGCTCTGGATCGGCCCGGATTCGTCCCATGGATCTGAGGTGTCTCTGGAAATCGTCCCATAGCGCGTTCCCCTGCTTCGTACCATTTCCTCAGGAGAAGATGCCGATGCCAACTAAACCCACCTCTGCTATCTGCCGCACCGTTGTTGCTTGCTCGCTGCTGCTGACCGGTGTCCACGCCTCCGCACAGTTCGTGGGCAACAACTCAGCGGCTGTGGACAAGCGTGTCAATGAACTCGTCGGCGCGATGACTCTCGATGAAAAGATCGATCTGATAAGCGGTGACACACCTTTCCGCACACATCCTGTGCCGCGCCTGCACATTCCCTTCTTCCAGATGGCGGACGGTCCCGTAGGCGCTCACATTCCGGCGCCGACCGTCGCCTACGCGGCCGGAATCGGGTTGGCGGCCTCGTGGGATAAGTTGCTCGCGCTTCGCATCGGCGAAGAGCTTGGGCGCGATTGCCGCTCTCGCGGCGCAGTGTTCCTGCTGGGACCGGGTGTCAACCTCTACCGCGCACCGATGAACGGCCGCAACTTCGAATACTTCGGGGAGGATCCGTTCCTCGCCGGCCAGATCGCCGTCGGCTATATCCAGGGCGTGCAGAACGAAGGCGTTTCCGCTACCGTCAAACACTATCTTGGCAACAATTCCGAGTATCTGCGGCACGACTCGGACTCCGTCATCGACGAGCGGGCCTTGCGAGAAATTTACATGCCGGTCTTCGAAGCTGCCGTCAAGGTGGGCAAAGTCGGAGCCATCATGGATTCCTACAATCTAACCAACGGCGAGCACATGACGCAGAATCGCCGCCTCAACGTCGAAGTCGCCAAAGGGGAGTGGCATTTTCCCGGCATCATCATGTCGGACTGGGTCGCCACCTATGACACCACTGCGGCCGTGAAGGGCGGCCTCGATCTCGAGATGCCCTTCGGCGTGTACTACAACCAGCAGACCCTCCTTCCGCTGCTCCAGGGCGGAACGATCACGCAGGCTGACCTCGACGAGAAGGTGCGCCGCATCCTCCGCGTGGCCGTCGACTTCGGCTGGCTCGATCACCCGGCGCTTGACACGAGCATACCGCGCTATAACCTGCAAGGCCGTGCCGCGTCATTGCAGGCTGCGCTCGAAGGCGCGGTCCTGCTGCAAAACGACAACCACGCGCTGCCACTTGACCGGAAAACGCTCAAGACCATCGCGGTAATCGGGCCCACGGCGGCCCAGACCATCACCACCGGCGGCGGCAGCGGGCAGGTTGTGAGCTTTGCCAGCACGAATCTGCTCGTCGGCATCAGCAACTACCTGGGCGACGGAACCAAAGTTCTCTACGCACGCGGCCTGCATAGCCTCAACCAAATGGCGCGGCTCACGCAATTCAGCACCGATGCCGCAGGCGCGACTAGCGGCGTGACGCATACGACATTTGCCAAGGCCGATCTGCAAGGTGGAGAAACGGGCACGACCGTAGAAAAGGCTTTGCTAATCCCTGGCTCGACCCGCCGCGAACCGGAGGAGCAGGAACTGAACGCCCTTACGAGCCATAAGAGTTCCAACCCTTACGTGCGAACAACGACGAGTGGCCGGTGGACTGGCTACTATACGGCAGACGCGGCCGGCAAGTTTGCGGTGTTCGCTCAGACCGACGGAAGATACCGGCTTCTGATCGACGATTCCGTTGTCTTCGACAGTTCGGTTGTTCCGAAGGCCATCCTCAACCAGGCAACCATCGAACTTTCCCAGGGGCCGCACAAAGTCGTCATGGAACAACTGGCGACACAGTTGGCCTCCGTCTCGGGGATGCGTGTTGGCATCACCCCGCTGGGCACCATCGTCGAAAACGATGCTCTTGAAATGGCGGCTCACGCCGATGCGGTCGTGCTCGCGGTTGGCTTCGACTCGTCCTCCGAGTCCGAAGGCGGCGACCGGAGCTTTGAGCTCCCCGTCGGGCAGGAGCAACTGATCGAACAAGTCGCCGCGCTCGGCAAGAAGACTATCGTCGTCATTACTTCAGGCGGCAGCGTCGATGTCTCGCCTTGGAAGGATAAGGTTCAGGGTATCTTCGCTACCTGGTATGCGGGCGAAGAAGGCGGCAATGCGGTGGCCCGGCTGCTCTTCGGAGAGACTAATCCGTCGGGTCATCTGCCCATTAGCTGGGAAGAGAAGCTGACCGACAATCCTAGTTACAGCAGTTGCTATCCCGACGCCGGCACCAATAAGGTCGTTTACCGTGAAGGTATCTTCATGGGCTATCGTGGTTACGAGCACGCCCATGTCGAGCCACTGTATCCCTTCGGCTTCGGGCTGTCTTATACGACGTTCGCGTTTACGAACCTGAAGAGTACGCCTACCGGCAACGGGCGCTTCTCCGTTAGCTTCGACGTCGCTAATACGGGCCGGCGTGCCGGAGCTACCGTCGCTCAGCTTTACGTAGGAGAGACGTCGCCTACCGTGCCGCGCCCCGCCAAGGAATTGAAACAGTTCGAGCGGGTCATGCTGCAACCCGGAGAGAGTAAGCATGTCACGGTCGAGCTCGATCCACGCAGCTTTAGTTTTTATGATGTCGCCACGGCCTCCTGGCATGCGAATGCGGGCACCTATAACCTGTTGCTAGGTGACTCGTCGGCGAACATTCAGCAGAGGGCCACGCTCCAATTGCCGAAGCCGATCATCACCTCGGTCGGCGACTAGATCGAGCTTGTCTTGATCGAAGCTGCCGGGTTCTCGAAAGAAGGCTCTGCGCCTACCGCTGGCGGCGCTCAAGATTGTGCCCTGCCGTCTCCATCATGATCGCGAAAGCCTGCGCTTCCGTCGAAGTACCCGGGCGATCGAAATTCGGCGCGCCGCAGACGTTCTGCACGTAGCCAAAGCGGTCCATCTGGGTACGCGCGGCACTCCGCAATCGATCTGCCGCCGCCCGGTATCGTTCCGGCAGCCACTGGTCCAAGATGCCTAGATAGATCGCGAAAGCCAACATCTGCGCAAGATTTGTTTCCACAAATGTTTCGGGACGATCGACAACATCGTGGAAGAGGCCGTCGCCGCGCTGAAGGGCCAGGCAGCCATCGATCAGTTCCGCAGCAAAGGCCGCCAGACGATGGCGATCGTCCTTTCGGTCCCTGGGTAAAGCCCGGATTACTCGGGCCAGTCCGGCGGCGGCCCAGCCATTACCTCCGCCCCAATAGTCCTTTCGATTGCTGCCTTTTGCGCTGTCGTCCCAAACGTGCGCCAGCAGCTTCTTCCCGCTGTCCCAGAGCCGCTTGCGGAAACCGTCGATCTGCCGCATCGCCTCGTCGTAGTACCCCACCGCGGCAAGAAACGGCGGGGCTCCGTTAAACCCATCCGACCACATCTGCGGCTGCTCGAAGACGTGATACAGAGTGCCGTCTGCCGCGCGTGGCGCCTTATGCAGAATCCACTCCAGCAAACCCTGCACGGCATTCTGGATCTGAGGGTCCCCGGTGATCTGGCCGGCCCGCCAGTAGGCCTCGCCGCCCATCGCAGGGTCGGTCGGACTTCCGGCAATCACAACTCCCAACCGTCCGTCGGGGACGCGCTGCACAATCGCAGCCTTGGTGAGCAGTATGACATTCTCGTCATCACCTGCCTCCAAAAACGCCTGGGCCAGGATACCCTGCTCCCAATCCCGGCGCTCCATCGCAAGCGCGGCCGCTGCGGCCCTCTTGATCCGGCTGCGATCTTCGGGAAGTTCCTCAACCACGGCCTGTGCTGCCAAGTGAGGAAGCGCCAAGCCAGTTCCCAGCAGCGCGGCTCCCTGGAACAAATCTCTACGATTCATTCGGCACCTCGGAACGAGAATCGGGGATCATGCTACACCAGGAACAGGAGAAAGGCCGCTCCAGCCGCGGCTCAAGCCGCATTCTGAGGATTGACCGAAAAGGCGGCTACAATAGCGGCCATGAGGGTACCCCTCTGGCTCAAGATCGGCTGGACCGTCTGGGTGATCGCCTGGGTCCTGCTCTACTGGAAGGAATACGGCCTGCAGAACTTCCTGTTCTTCTGCGATCTGGGAAACCTCTTGATTTTGTTCGCCCTTTGGTTCGAGAGCGCTCTGATTTTCTCCTGGCAGGCAACCGGACTGCTGCTGTTCCAGACCCTCTACACCATCGACTTGACTGCGGCTCTCCTCACGGGCTCGCACATTGTCGGCGGCACGGAATACATGTTCGATCCCAACCTGCCCTTGTTCATTCGCCTGCTCAGCTTGTTTCACGTGGCCACTCCTCCGCTGCTGCTGTGGGCCATCTGGCGCCTGGGTTACGACCGACGAGGATGGCTCTTCCAGACACTGACCGCATGGGTGGTGGTTCCCATCAATTACTTCTGGCGTCCGCAGTACGACGTGAACTGGGCCCGCGGCCCCTTCTTCCGCGAGCAACACGCTATACCCGGCTTGCTTTACCTGCTGGTATACCTGGTCGCGGTCCCGCTAGCCGTGTACTTTCCCACCCACCTGCTGCTGCAATGGTGGGCCCGACGTGGAGGCTTCCTGGTGGCCGGATTCTCTGAGAGACCGACCCACGCCTCGTGACCCAAATCACGGACTGTCCTGCGTCTTTCGACTATAAGCAAGATGAAATAGTGTTGGGATCTTTCGACGTCGACCGACGAGGTCGACGGGACGACGAAGCCCCTCCTTGGAGGACTGCATGTCCCACGCGATTGCTGCCGCTATGCTCAGCACGGAAGCTAATGAAGGTGGCTGGCATTATCTCTACCGAACCGCCGCCATCGCCGCGCTGATCACCGTCGCCCTTTTTCTCTTTCAGATCGTTGCTTTTTTTGTGTGGCCGCCGCCTTCCACCGTGGCTGGCCATTTCGAATTGCTGCAATCGCGCCCGTTCGTCGGTCTGGTCAGTCTCGATTTCTTGATCATCGTGGACGAAGTGCTTGCGATCCCGCTCTGTCTTGCGCTGTACGTTAGCCTGCGCCGCGTGCACGAATCGCTCATGCTCATCGCCACCGCGCTCTCGGCGGCATCCATCTTGTGCTTTCTGATCGCCACGCCCGCCCTGAACATGCTGTACCTCAGCCAGCAGTACGCCGCAGCCACGAGCGGTGCGGTACGGGAACAGTTTCTCGCTGCCGGGCAAGCCGTGCTTTCGTCCTGGCAGGGAACTCCGTTTCAGGTGGGTAATGTCGTGGGCTCGATCGGCATGGTACTCATCGGGTGGGTGATGCTGCGCAGTCAGATTTTCAGCAAGGCCGCAGGATATGTCGGAATCGTGGCGGGGGTGGTTGGTTTTGGGATGTACGTGCCAAGAGTTGGCGTCTATATCTCCATGCTCTCCGTCGTGGGCATGCAGGTCTGGTACGTGATGATTGCCATAACACTCTTGCGTCTCTGCAGGCATACGAACTGATCGGCAATTGAATGGCGAGAGAACACTTTTGGACTTCTCATGACTACTATGAAGTGTTATCAAAGGCAAAAACGAAATTCCAGGTTAGCCGAAGTAGTTGAGTCTAACCTGCCGCTCCCGTCCTCGAAGCCTTGTTCCGGCCGATGGCGGGCGAGGGAAGTAAGAATGAAGTTTTGGGCCCGAAGCACGAGCTGGCTGATCTGTGGCTTGCTGGCGGCAGGATTCTTCCCGCAACGAAGTTCGGCATCCGGCGACGGCGCTCCCCGCTCGCAAGCATCCGATATTGCCCAAAAGCATCTGCTGAGTTTTGTCGGCTCGCCTCTTCCCGGCCATTCCACCGCGCAAGGCACGCCTTCGTTCTTCGGTCCGGATAGGCTCTATCAGTTCATGGACGGCGGGGCGGATGTTTATCTGCTCTACGACTTCCAGGTCCTGCTGCACCAGGACTTCAAGAGCGGACAAGCCGAACTCGGCGTGGACATCTTTGAAATGGGCAGCGCCGAAGACGCCTTCGGGATTTATGCGGCGGAGCGCTCGCCAAACTATCACTTTCTCGACATTGGCACCGAGGCTTACCGAAGCGAAGGAATTCTGAATTTTCTGCAGGATCGCTACTACGTCAAACTGGCTGGGTCGGGCCCCGGGTCGGACGATCTGCTGCGGCAGTTTGCGCGCACGCTCTCGGAGAGGATTGCCGGGACGCGGTCGTTCCCTCCCCTCCTCAAGAAGATCCCGCAGGAACATCGCGTGAAATATTCGGAACAGTTCACGCGGAAGGACCCACTTGGCCACTCATTCCTGAGCCCCGCATACATCGTGAGCTATAAACAGGGCGCGGCGGAGAGCAAGTTGCTGATTTCGGTGGCGAAGGATCCGTCCGAGGGAAAGACCAGGCTGGAAGCGCTGGCGAAATATTTTCGCGGAAGCGGCAAGTGTGAAGCTGCCCCCGATTTGGGCAATGGCGCAATTCGGGGCAGCGATACGTTCGAAGGACACGTGATTGCCGTTGCGCAGGGCCGCTACGTGATTGTGGTGGTAAATCCGGTGGGCAATTCGCCGGCGTTGCTGAAGCAGACGGCGCAGAACTTGAAGTGAGAGGAAGTGGATTGATTTTCATCCAGTCGCAGAATTACAAAGGAGACCTTATGAAAGACCGCAGAAATTTCCTGAAGACCCTAGCGCTCGGAGGCGCAGCGCTGAAACTCGGCCCGTTCGCGTGGGATGGGTTCGCGGCGGCATCCGTACCGCCGGTGGAGACCATCGCATCCGGTGCGGTCTTGCGGCGCACGCTCGGCAAGACGGGCTTGACCGTTCCGATTGTCAGCATGGGAGTGATGAACGCAGACGCCCCGGGACTGCTGCGTCGCGCGTACGAATTGGGCATACGCCTGTATGACACCGCCGCCGGTTATCAGCAGGGACGCAATGAGGAAATGGTTGGGCAGGTTATCAAGGAAATGGGCGTTCGCAATAAGGTAATCGTCGCCACCAAGGAAGCTGTCCCCGAGCATGATCGAATGCTGAACCCGGCGGACGGCAAGGCGCGCTTCATCGAACAGACGGAGAAGAGCCTGCGGCGGCTGCAGATGGATCACGTGGATATCTTGTATTACCACGCGGTGGATTCCGTGGAATACGCGCATGCGGAGGGTCCGCTGGAAGCTTTGCGGACGCTGAAAAAAGACGGCAAGACGCGCTTCATCGGCATATCTACCCACAAAACCGTGGATGTGATCGGAGAGGCGATTCGACTGGATATGTTCGATGTGGCGCTGGTCATGCTGAATTACACAATGGCTCACGACGACCGGATCTTGAGTACGATCGAGCGTGCGTCCAAGAGCGGCATTGGCATCGTCGCCATGAAAACGCAAGCCGGTGGCAGCGTTCGGCCGGACGCTCACCTCCCTAAGCCGCTTCCACCGGCGAGCCAAACCGCGCTGCTGAAGTGGGTGCTCGCTCACGACTTTGTGACGACGGCGATTCCGGGCTTCAGCACCTATGAACATCTGGAACAGGATTTCTCCGTCGCCAACAATCTCGCTTACACGGAAGATGAGAAAACATTCCTCGCCGACAAGAGCTTCACGGCACAAGCGGAATTTTGCCAGCAGTGCGGCGAGTGTCGCGCAGATTGCTCCAAGCATGCGGAAGTCCCGCTATTGATGCGTTCGCATATGTACGCCGTGCAATACGGCAACCGAGACATGGCGCGGACCTTGCTTGCCGGAATTCCTGCGGGTCGAGGATTGGCGGCATGCAGAAGTTGCGATGCATGCAGCGTCGCGTGCCGGAACTCCGTGCAAGTCGCCCGGAAAATTGGCGAGCTCAAAGCGTTGACGCGAGGGAATCCCCTTTACGCCTCGCAAGAGCTTTGATGGACGCCGGCGCTACGATCATGGAGCAGTTCCTCCTTGTTCGCCGGCTTTGATTTGCATCTCCGGAGCGTCTACCGGAACGACTCGCGTGAGCCCGTCGGACTCATAGAGCGCGTGTACCCGTTTCTTGACTTTCTCGAAGTTGGCCTCCCCGAGACTTGACCTGAGCTGCTCAATGTGCAAATCGACGATTCGTTTTCTCACGGGCTTTTCCACTTTGCGGAGCGCTGGAGTCATTTAGACTTTTGGCTATGGCTAAGAACTGGAAGACCAAGCTGATTCACTCGAACGCGAAGATCCCGGAAGGATTCCGGTCACTCTCGGTGGGCGTGCAACGCGGGTCGACGGTGCTGTTTCCGGATGCCGCATCGGTCAGGGACGACTGGGACCAGTACGAGGTGGGGTACACGTACGGGCTTTATGGAACTCCGACAACGCTTGAACTGGCGGCGCGCATTTGCGAACTGGAGGGTGGGTTCCGCACGCTGATTACTCCGGGTGGGCAGTGTGCGATCTCGCTGATCAATCTTGCGTTCTTGAAAGCGGGGGATCACGTATTGATCCCGGAGAGTGTGTACACGCCGAATCGCAAGTTTGCGGTGCAGGTTTTGCGGAGGTTCGGCGTGGAAGTCGGCTTCTACGCTCCCGAAGCAGGCGCTGGGATTCAGACCTTATTTCGCAAGAACACGCGGATGGTCTGGTGCGAGAGTCCTGGCTCGATCACCATGGAAGTGCAGGATGTTCCAGCAACCGCGGAGGCGGCTCATCGTGCCGGAGCGATGGTCGTGATGGATAACACGTGGTCGGCAGGCGTGTATTTTGACGCATTCGCGCACGGCGTAGACGTGACCATGCAGGCGCTCACCAAGTACGCTGCCGGGCATAGCGACGTATTGTTGGGTTCGATCACGGCGCGCGAAGAGACAGCGTGGCGGCAGTTGGGCGCGACGCATCAACTCGTGGGATGCGCGGCCTCTCCGGACGATTGCAGTCTGGCGCTGCGCGGGCTGAAGACACTAGCGTTGCGGCTGAAAGCGATTGAAGACGCGGCGCTGACTTTAGCGCGCTGGCTAAGTGAGCGCCCGGAGATTGAACGCGTGCTGCACCCAGCGCTTCCCTCCTGCCCGGGTCATGAATTCTGGAAGCGCGATTTTGCGGGATCGACGGGCGTGTTCTCGATCGTATTTCAGACGCGGTTCAGCAAAGCCCAAGTGCTGGGATTCGTGGACAAGTTGGAGTTGTTTGAGGTCGGGTACAGCTGGGCGGGGGTGACGAGCCTGGCGGTCGCTTACGATTTTCAGGCCACGCGCGGACGTGCGGATTATGGGCACCGCATCGTGCGGCTGAATATTGGGCTGGAGGATGTGAGCGACCTGAAGGAGGATCTTGCTCGGGCGCTCGAAGGGCTGTCTTGAAAATATGGCGCTGGGGCCCAACGGTCGCGCTGCCGCTAGACCGCTTCTTTCAGGGTCACGTCAAACCCATTAGCCGGCGCGGACTTAGCCGCTTGTTTTCTTGAGAGCTTCCGCGGTGAATCGATAAGTCGTCTACCCTACATAACTGCAGTGTACTAACGCGTTTTCCTTTCCGCCATCAGTGCACTAATGCGTTCTTCTTTTCTGCCCTTGCTGTGAGATACAGGAGTCATGATCTTTACGCTCCGATTTACTTCTCGCGGAGAAAGGGCTTATTCCTTCCCATGGTCAGTCTTAGCAATTCCTCCAGCCGGTCGATAGACCAGCTCGGTTCGTGCGTCACCCCACTGTCTGTCCTACTGTCGCTGCTGTCGATAACTGCTCTTGGACAGACGCGGCATATTATCTTAGGCATTCCGCAGATACATTGCTTGCTGCCTAACAACAGTTCTGGAGCGGCGGAACACTTTCCTGCCACGGCGAATTCCTCCGGTCAGGTCGATCCTCCCCCACGGTTTCTTGGCGTAACTTTAACCAGAGGCGATCAGTACGCGACACCGTCCTCGGCAAGCGCTTACACACAAACTGATATTAGCGCAAGATTAGCAGCGGCCAGCGCGGCAAAACCAACAGAATCCACTTCTCCTCGATCCCGGCCACACAGGGACACTTATTTCCAGATAGCGGGCTGTCGATCTACCTGACCCATTGGACATCCCCTCGTCCGCAGACGGGCCGCGTCGTCGTGACCCTTCGTCATCTGCCCAAAATCAGGTGTCAGCTGAAGAATAGCTACATACACCGCGCCTGCGCGGGAGTCTTCTGGTCGCAGGACGAAGCTGCTCCATATCCCCCGCCGTGCTTCCTTAAGCACGGATTAGGAGAAGCAAAGTGAAATACGATTCCCCCTGGAAGTGTCTTGGTTGCGGATTACTCCTATTAAATGTCCTCTTACTCGCAGCAACGGCCACCGCACAACTAACTGTCAATCCCTCCACCGTAAGCTTCGGCAGCGTTCAGATCGGTAACAGCTTGTCGCAATCGGTTGCCCTTAACAATACCGGAAGCTGGAGTCTAACCATTTCCCAAGCGGCAGCATCCGGGACTGGATTTAGCAAAAGTGGGCTTACCGTGCCGTTCACGCTCGCCCCTGGCCAGGGGGTGAGTCTGACCACCACTTTTGCGCCGCAGTCCGCTGGCAGTGCGAGTGGAAGCATCTCCGTGAAGTACTTCAAAACTCATGAAAGGCGCATCTCGGACGTAGCGGAGATTTCTCTTGCCGGCACGGGCACAACTTCCGGCCAACTCGCCGCCAATCCTGGCAGCCTGAGTTTTGCGAGTGTCCAAGTGGGAAGCAGCCAGACGCAAACTGCCACCCTGACGAATTCAGGAAGTTCCGGTCTAACGGTCTCTCAGGCTACTCTCACCGGTGCCAGTTTCACGCTAAGCGGCTTAGCCTTGCCCGTGACGCTGGCTGCGGCCCAAAGTGCGACTTTCTCGGTAGCCTTTGCCCCTCAGTCGGCGGGCGCCGCCAGCGGCAGCGTGAGCATTACTTCCAACGGCTCGAACCCCAACTTGAGCATTCCGCTTTCTGGGACGGGCGTAACGCAAGGGACTTTGAGTGCCAATCCCACCAGCCTGGCGTTCGGCAGCATTCAGGTTGGCACCAGCACGAACTTGTCCGAAACGCTGACCAACACGGGTGGATCGTCGGTCACCATCTCGCAAGCGAATTTGAGCGGGACAGGCTTCTCGATCAGTGGATTAACCTTGCCCACCACTCTCACGACAAACCAGAGCGTGACGTTCACTGCGACCTTCACGCCGACGAGTGCCGCCACGGCGAGTGGAAGCCTGTCGGCGGTATCGAACGCATCGAATTCGCCGCTCAACATCGCGCTCTCCGGAACCGGAACGGCCGCGGGAACGTTGGCCGTGTCTCCAACCAGTCTCAGTTTTGGCAGCGTGGTCGATGGGTCGAGCTCGGCGCTCAGCGGCAGCCTGACCGCCAGCGGCGCATCAGTCACGGTTTCGTCGGCGAGTATCAGCAACAGTGAGTTTGCGCTCTCCGGAATTTCGCTGCCGGTTACGATTCCCGTTGGTCAACCCGCTTCTTTCACCGTCACATTTACGCCGGGGGCGAGCGGAGCCGCTTCGGCGTCCTTGTCGTTCACGAGCAACGCCTCGAACTCGCCCGCCGTGCAAACGATGACGGGCACGGGAACGGCGCCAGTTCAGCACACCGTGGACCTCACATGGGACTCTTCGAGTGATGCAGTCGGCTACAACGTCTACCGCAGTACGACGTCCGGCAGTGGATACACGATGGTCAACACTTCGCTGGATAGCACGACCGCATACACCGACAGCACGGTCGTCTCCGGCCTAACTTACTACTACGTAGCCGCGGCCGTGAATGCCAGCGGGGATGAGAGCGGATACTCGACTCCAGCGACGGCAGTCATTCCGAACCCGTAAGTGCCGCGCTCAACGTGGCTGGTGTATTAAGCCACCAACCATCGCGCTGCAGGAGCGGACATGATCCGTGTTGCACGAGAACACGAAGGCGAACCATTCAGACAAAAAAGCGCGGGAAATAGTTCCATGGTGGAATGCTGTCAGACGGCGATAGCAGGGGTCAGTTCCACGCACAGGTTTCCAGGCGAGAATGAGAGCGTTCGAGAGCCACGGCCGCGCGGTAGCCATCGACGACGCTCAGGTCAACCAGAAACCATTGCTTGCGAGCTCCGATGTTTCCCCTGATTTCTTCGAGCGCGGGATCGAGATGGGGGTGCGTAGTGACGGAAAAACCCGCCAACGGAAAAGAAAGCCCATCACCGGTGGCTTTCAGAAAAGCTTCCTTGCGGGTCCAGCAGGCAAAGAAGCCCGGCACGCGGAGATGGTCCGGCAACGCCTGGAGTCCGGCTCGTTCGCGGAGCGAGAAAAATCGCTCGGCGAGTGCGGTCGTGTCAACGTCGTCGCGGATTTTCTCGATGTCAACTCCCAGCCGGTGCTCACTGCCAACTGCGATCAGGGCCATGCCCGCCGAGTGGGACACGTTGAACTGCAGCGCGCGTGGATTCTGCTGCGCCGCGAGCTGAGGCTTACCGCTCGCCAGATACTCGAAACGAATCTCCGTCGCAGAAATGGCGAGGTAACCGGCTAGCAAGTCACGTAACGCAGAGCGGCATCGGCTAAAGTGAATCCGGTCTTTCTCGAAGTGAAATCGGCGGGCGCGAGCGATCTCATCGGAAGACAAAACGCTGGCGGCGTCAGAGCCCGCTCTCGCCGGTTCGTCAAGACGCACTCTCCAGACGTCAACGCACCCAACGGGAAACACCGGCGGCCACGGCGCTTCCAACCACGAAGTGGGGGGGCGTTGCTTCGTGTCGTTGTTTCGGATCACCGGCAACTGGCCTCCTTCATTTTGCCTGACCCTGGCCGCGGTCGTTGTCGCTGCCATCATCGTGGCCCACGGCCGCCGAGTTTCCCGGATTGCGATCCGGAGCCGGAATGCCAAGCTGCTCAAGAAACACGCCGGACATATTGACATCGTAGTGCTGGCCAGTGTGGATCAGAGTCTGAACTATGCGCCTTCGCGTCTTGAGCGCATTCATCACCGGCGCCACCTTCATGAAATTCGGGCGTGCGGCCACGATGTAAATCAAGTTCAAGGATTCTTCCATCAGCAACAAGCCTGGACTTACTTCATCTGAGATTAGATTATCTAACGGAAATCGCAGGCGGGGGGGATGATGCGGATCAGTTCGCACTTTGTTTTGCGACCGCGAACGTGACGGACATCGCCATCTCGATCCGGTCAATTCCTATCTTGGCGGCCGATCCCGGGCACAAGACTCGCTGTGTCGTTTTCGAACTCTGAGTCAGACGACGGCAGTATGGCCTTGAGCGTCTCAGCCAAAGTCCGGACGTTCGGCTCCTCGAACATGGAGGTGTGACCGCCGGGGACGTCATGAATCTCCAACCCGCCGCCCGCAAGAGTCTCCCAGCCCAGAGTCGGGTTCCTGCGAGTGCCAACCGTCTCGCGGACGTCGGCCGCGCGCATCAGCGTGATCTTCCCTGGATAAGACTGGACGGTATAACGCGCTAAGGCTCGTTTGTGAGCTTCCTCCACCTGAAGATAGCGAAGGCTGGCTGGAAGACTGTGGCCCACCAGGTGGTAACAAAGACATCCTGCAGCCTGAGCGCTACGATGCAGCCGAAACCGCCAGTATTCACTTTTTGCGGCGATACTTTGCAGCAGATAAGCCGCACCTTGGCTTCGCAGGTTCTGCCAATGGCGAGATGCTTGCTCCTTGGCGGGTACGTGATCGTCGCATCCCGGAACAGCGGCATCGAATAGTATCAGCAACCCGGGCTTCTTACCTTGTGCGTTGAGCTGTTGGCACATCTCCAGCGCGATGAGTCCTCCAAGGGACGCACCTCCCAATAGATAGGGCCCTTCCGGAAAGAAAGTTTGCAGTTCTTTGAGGTAAATGGACGCCAGTTCTTCGATACTCGGCTCATGAGCCTGCGACTGAGACTCCAGCGGAGATTGCATCGCGTAAAAAGGTTGGTCGGGCCCAAGGTATGCCGCCAACTGTCGATAGAAAAGCAGGCTCGGCCCGAGAGCGTGAATACAAAAAAGAGGAAGCCGAGAACCGTTGGGCTGAATTGGCACGAGGGCAGACCAAGTTTTGGCTTCAGTGCTGGCCCGTCGTTTCGATTCACGCGTGGCACCCGTAGGCTGGCGTAGCGTGCTTCCTTCCAAGAGGGCGGCAACATCGACGCCCACTTGAAGTGCCTCCTGGACACGATCAAGACAGGCTCGCAGCTTCTCTGCCAACATTCGCACGTTGGGTTCACTCAGCATGTCCAGGTGGCTGCCTGCGACATCCTGAATCTCGATTCCTCCCGCCGCCAGTCCTCCCCAGCCCAGCAGTTCGTCGTCTCCGTCGAGCAGGCTTCGGCTCACCGACCGGAAGATGGTCAGACGGCCCGGATAGAAGGTGGGGCGATACTCCGACCCGGCGATCCGATTGATCGTTTGCAGGTCAGGAACGTCCGGAGCGGACCAGAGGCTAAGCTTGTACATCAACTGGTACAGTTTTCTGGTGAGAACGGAAGCCGCCCGGTTGGTTGCCGGCCTCAGTCCATTCTCCGAAAGAAAGACGCGCCGGAACCGGAGCTTGTACATCGCGAAGCGCTGACGGAGATCGGCGGACTTTCTATGCCGCTCCAGGTACTGCCATTCAATCGTATCCAGCAAGCCGAGTAGCGATACGGTTTCTCCGGCGGCATGAAGTTGCTGCGCCATTTCGAATACTACGAAGCCACCAAAGGAGTATCCCGCCAAGCAATACGGCCCGTGCGGCTGCACCTCACGCAGCGCGCGGACATAATAGGCCGCCATATCCTCCACCCGCGTGAGGAAAGGCGCCCGGCCATCCAAACCCTGAGGCTGAAGAGCAAACACCGGCTGATCCTCTCCCAGGTAACGGGTCACACCGTTAAATGCGATTACGTGTCCGCCAACACCGGAGACCACGAAGAGCGGCAAGCGCGACCCTTCGCGGCGAATGGCAACCACTGCGGACGACGGTGCCACCTCCGGAACGATGGAGGTGCCGGCCTTCCGGATCAGTGCGGCCAATTGGCGGATGGTACGCGCCTCAAACAGAGTGGAGAGGTTCAAATCCTGCTCGTAGGTCTTCTTAATCTTGCTGAACATGCGAACGGCAATCAGTGAATGGCCGCCCAAGTCGAAGAAATCGTCGTCCAGACCAACCGTCTCCACTCCCAACAGTTCCCGCCACCATTCGGCGAGGACACTTTCAATTTCGCCCTCCGGTTTCGCTGTGCTTGTTGACAGAGCTGCCGTCACTAACGGTCCTGCCGGTTTGCCCGGGAGACCACCACGCGCCACGATGATGCCAGGGGGCATATCGGAGGAGAGAATCCGATCGAATGCGTTGATCCCTTCCGCCGACGACATTCCCGGATTCTCAACTTCCACTGGTTCGTTGTCGGTCGCCGGCGCCCGCAGCCGGAGGGCAGGCTTAGGACTGTCCGCGGCAGTTGCAATGCGCCGCAAAGAGAATTCGTCGATCTCCGCGAGTATGTGACCATCGCCGTCGAGGAGTGTGAAGCTGAAAGTCGCGATCTCGCGTTGCGTCGTGTTTTGCTGACGACAACGGATGTGACTGTAAAATCGCGCGGGCAGCGGGCGGTAAAGAGTAATTCTCTTGTACGACAGCGGCAGATAAAGGGCTTCGGACTCTTCGTAGCCCTGAATGAGATAGAGCGCCGATCCCGTGGCCAGATCAAGCAGAGCGGGATGCATCGGCCAGGTATCGACATCCGAGGAGAAGTCTTGCCCCAGTTGCAACTCCGCCAGCGCCTCACACTGTCCGATGTGGAGACTCTGAAGATTTCGCCAGCGCGGGCCGAAGTCGAAATACTTCTCCTGGCGGGTTCGGTGCTTCTCGTCAAAATCGAGGCGGCGGGAAGAACACCGGCCGCGGATTTCGGCCACATTCTGATCCGCAGGAATGTGCTTCTGGTTGCGCGCAATCTGCCCGGAGGCGTATTCGGTCCACTCGTTATCTTTTGCCAGGTCCTCTTTCGCCAAAATCGAGAAACGGAAGCCGGAGCGTTGGCGGCGCAGACGCACCCGCACCTCTTTTGTCTCGTCGGGAGCGACGGTAAGAGGCGCCAGGAAGAATACATCCTCAAAATCGACGCCCGGCTCGAACTTGTCCTGGACCAGCGCCGCCGCCGCCAGTTGCAGGTACCCCGTACCTGGAATGAGAGCGGCGCCGTTTTTGAAACGGTGTTCGCTGAGCAGCCAGTTTTTTCCGCAGCTCAACCAGGCCGAGTAAACTGTCTCGGTCGCGGTCTGCACCAGTCGCCTGCCCACGATGGGATGACTACCGGCAACATCGCGGGCCGCCAGTCCCACGTCGGCCCACATGCCCCAATTCACGGCCGTGACCGGTTGCCCGGTTTGGCTGAGGGCGAACGCATCCAGAAAGGCGTTGGCTGCAGCGTAGTCGACCTGCCCGGCGGGCGGCGCGAGAGAACTGATCGACGAGAACAGAAGAAGGAAATCCAGCTTGCTGTCGCCGAGCGCTTGCTGCAAAACCAGTGTGCCTTGAATCTTCGGCGCCAGCACGCGAGCGGCGCTCTCGCGAGTCTTGATCTGCAGCGGCGCATCTTCGATCGAGCCCGCGGCGTGGATCACGCCATGAATGTCGCCGAAGCGTTGCCGCGCCGTTCGCAGCGCCTCAGTGATCTGCTGGAAGTCGGTCACGTCGGCAGAAATGGTCAGAACCTCTGCGCCCAGAGACTCGATTTCGCGCAGCTTCGCGATTGTCTGACGTGCGCGCGAGCCGTTCGCGCCATTCGGTTTGTCGAGAACCGCTTGCCATTCCGACGCCGGTGGAAGCGGCGCGCGGCTCACCAGCACCAGCCGCGCATGAACGGTTCGCGCCAAGTGTTCGGCGACGGCCAGACCGATCCCTCCCAGCCCGCCGACAATCAGGTAGACTCCCTTTTCTCTTAAACGCGTGCCTGAGGTTTGGGTGCGAAGACTGGTGGACTCGAAGGTCTCCACCCAGCGCTCCGACTGCCGGTAAGCGACGCAAGAATCCGCGTTGCGCAGAGAGCACTCCGCGACGATGTCGCTAGCCGCTCTTCCCCGATCCTGAATATTCCGCTCAAGATCGATGCTGCGGCAGAACGCGCCGGGAAATTCCTTCGGGATGACCCGGACGGGTCCAAGCAGTGCCGCCCGCGCGGGTTCGACCACGTTCTCTCCCGAAACCGATTGCAATCCGTTCGAGACGCACGCAATCTCGACTGCGCCCAGATCTTGATCACCCCAGGCTTGCGCGAGGAACAGAAGGCTGTAGAAACTCAAGTCCAGCGCTTGATCGAGAGATCGGCCGGCAGTTGCGCCCGTGACCGGCCACAGGTGGAGAATTCTTGTTGGCGCATGCTCGCGCTTGACAATGTCTTTGAGCAGTTCGTCGTAATCGTCTCGCTCGCCGGGGCGAATCGCGTACGAACCGGCGCCCCTGCGCTTGTACTTATCACCGACGACAACTTCCAGTACCTCATGGCCGGATGTCTTGAGCTGCTTTGAAATCTCGCGGCCGAGGCCAGTCTCATCGAGAAACAGCAGCCAGCACGCATGAGCTGCGGGAACGGCCTTTTCGGCTGGAGATTTTTTCCAAACGCGACGATGAAACCACTGCTCACTCTGCACGGCTTCAGCACTGGGAGCAGCAGCACTGGGAGCAGCCTCGGCTTCCTTGCTGGCAAGAGCTTTGCTCCCAGGTTCGATCCAGTAGCGCTGGCGTTCGAATGGGTAGGTCGGAAGAGAAACTCGATGCGGCTCTTCCCCGGCGTGGAGCGCATTCCAGTCAATCGCCACGCCTGCGATCCAGAGTTGCCCCGTGGTGTTGAGCAGGAACAACGCATCGGAGATCTGTTCCTGCGGGTGCCGCATGGATGCTTCGACCTTGGAGCTTTTCGGCCTGCCGGGGTGCTGGCGCGTCAACGAAGCGAGCGCTTGGCCGGGGCCAACCTCCAGAAACACCCGCGCCGGATCGCGGAACAATTCGGCCAGGCCGCCGGAGAAGCGCACAGTATTTCGCAGGTGCTTTGTCCAATAGCCCGGATCGGTGGCTTCGGCAGCGGTGATCCACGTGCCGGTGACATTCGAGATACAAGGAATCTTGGGGGCGCGCAGAGAAACTTTGGCGAGATGCGCGCGGAAAGACTCAAGCATTGGGTCCATCATCGCCGAATGAAAAGCATGCGACGTGTGCAGCAGGCGGCACGGAACGGCTCGTCTTTCCAACTCCGCCGCAAATTTCTGGACGGCATCGGTGGGGCCCGAGACCACGCACTGCTCCGGCCCGTTGATCGCGGCGAGTTCCAGTTCTGCCGGAAGCGCGAGCGTGTCGGCCGCCACGGCAACCGCCAGCATCGAACCGGAGGGCATCTCTCCCATCAAGCGGCCGCGAATGGCGCTCAAGTGAAGCCCGTCTTCCAGCGATAACACACCCGCCACGCATGCGGCCACGTACTCTCCGATACTGTGTCCGATCATGGCGGAAGGTGCGATCCCGTGCGCCATCCACCATTGCGCCAGGGAATATTCGACGCTGAATAGTGCGGGCTGCGTAAAGCCGGTGTGGGATAACTTCTGCGCCGCCGCTGCGGAGTCTTCTTTCGGCGGATACAGCAAAGTACGCAAGTCAAGACCAAGATCGGGAAGCAGACGTTCGGCACAACGGTCCAGCTGAGCGCGGAAGACAGCCTCCGTCTCGTACAATTCGCGTCCCATGTTCACGTACTGCGATCCCTGACCCGAGAACATGAAGACAACGCCCGGAGCGCTCGCGGCCGATTGCCCGCTGAAAACCCGTGTGGGTTCAGGCTTAGTCAGCAGTTTCTCGGCTTCTTCGGTGGTGGAAACCACAATCGTGCGACGATGCACAAAAGCCTCCCGGCCCAACTGAAGGGTGCAGGCCACATCTTGCAGAGGCAATTCTGCGTGCTCTTGCAAGTGAGCGCCGAGATTCTGGCTGGCCTTTTCCAGCGCGGAAGCGGTCTTCGCGGAGAGCACAAGCAATTGATAAGGCTTCTTCGCGGCTGCGTGTTTTTCGACCGGCGGCGCTTCCTCTAAAACCACATGCGCATTCGTGCCGCCGATGCCGAGCGAGGTCACGCCCGCGCGCCTCGGCCCACGCTCGGCTTTCCATTCCGTCAAACCAGTATTGACATAGAACGGGCTGTTCTCGAAATCAATCAGCGGATTCGGTTTGCGGAAGTGCAGGCTCGGGGGGATTTGACGATGCCGCAGCGCCAGCACTGTTTTAATCAGACCCGCGATGCCGGCCGCCGCGTCCAAGTGGCCGATGTTGGTCTTGAGCGACCCAATGGCGCAATGGCCCTTGCCCTGAGTGCTCTCGTGAAACGCACGTGTCAGCGCTTTGACTTCAATGGGATCTCCGACCTTGGTTCCGGTGCCGTGCGTCTCCACATAAGAGATATCGCTAGCCGCCACGCCCGCCACGCCCAAAGCTTCGGCGATAACCTCGGACTGTCCATCGACGCTGGGCGCGAGATATCCGACTTTTCGCGCGCCGTCGTTATTGATCGCCGATCCGAGAATGACGGCGTGAATGGTGTCGCGATCGGCCAGGGCGTCTTCTAGTCTTCGCAGTACCGCGATGCCTGCGCCGCTCGAAAACACGGTGCCGCTGGAATCGGCGTCGAAGGCGCGGCAGTGTCCGTCGCGCGACAAAATCTCGCCTTCGCGATATAAGTAACCGCGCCCGTGCGGAAACTCAACAGTGACTCCGCCCGCCAGAGCCATGTCGCATTCCTGATTCAGCAAGCTCTGGCACGCCAGATGCACCGCGACCAGCGAAGTCGAGCAGGCGGTCTGCACGCTGATGCTCGGCCCGCGAAGATCCAGTTCGTACGACACCCTGGTCGCCAGCACGTCCTTGTCATTTCCCGTTTGCCGAATCAGAAATAGCCCGGCGCTTGCGACTAGGCGCGGGTTGGTCAGCAGATTGTGGATCATGTACGAGTTCATGCCCGAGCCCGCATAAACTCCGATCGAACCGTCGAAACTCGCCGGCGCGTGGCCGGCGTCTTCCAACGCTTCCCATGCGCACTCCAGGAAAATGCGGTGCTGCGGATCCATGATCGACGCGTCTTTCGGGCTGAAACCGAAGAACGCCGCGTCGAACTTGTCTAAATCCTCGAGCACCACACCCGATTTCACATACTCCGGCTGGGCGAGTTCGTCGGCAGACACTCCGGCTGCCAGCAACTGGGCATCGCTGAAAGGGCGGACCGCTTCCACTCCGTCTCTCAGGTTTTGCCAGAACTCAGCCACATTGCGCGCGCCGGGAAAACGTCCGGCCATGCCAACAATCGCGATTGCTGTGTTCTTCATGGTCGTTGTGCTTGCTGTCGTCTCGCGGCCAGCCGCCTCTCTGCTCTGGTTGAGACTCGCGGTGCGGCTTCCTCTCCGTTGAAGTGGTTCGCAAGCGCGGTGACCGTGGGGAACTGAAACAGGTCGAGCAAAGAGAGCTCGCGACCGAGCAGTTGCTGCAACTGCATGTGTACCTCGGCCACCATCAGAGAATGCGCGCCAAGATCGAAGAAGTTCTCGTTCAACCCCACGCTGTCCACTCCCAGCGCGTCTTTCCAGGCCTGGGTGATCATGCGCTCCAATTCGTTTCGCGGCGGCTCGGATGCCGCGCCGGCCTCATTCTCCAGCGTCGAAGGGTGGGGCAACGCGTTGCGGTCGATCTTGCCATTCGCCGTCAGCGGAAAAGAATCGAGAAGCACGAAGCTGGACGGCACCATGTACTCGGGAAGAGTTGCGGCCAGCGCCGCGCGCAGATCTGCAATCTCCAACTTTGTTTTGGAGTTCGGAACGACATAAGCAACCAGGCGCTTGTCTTCAATTTGAGTTTGAATTTGAGTTTGAATTCGCGACTTGAATTCTCTGGCCACCACCGCCGCCTGGCCCACTCCCGCTTGATTCTCAAGCGCCGCTTCAATCTCTCCGATTTCGATGCGGAAGCCACGCAGCTTTACCTGAAAGTCCGCCCGCCCTAGAAACTCCAGGTTTCCGTCCGGCAGGAAACGCGCGATATCGCCGGTGCGATACATGCGATTTCCCGGCAGAAATGGATCGCTAAGAAACTTCTCGGCGGTCAAATCCGGTCTCTGCCAATACCCGCGCACCACGCCATCGCCGCTGATATACAGGTCGCCAGCCTCGCCCGCGGCCACCGGTTGCATCCCGGAATCCAGCACGTAGACCTGAGTATTCGCGATAGGCTTTCCAATCGGGACGCTGTCCGAGTCACCGGTGATCTGGAATGTCGTGGACCAGATCGCGGTTTCGGTTGGCCCGTACATGTTGTGCATCTCGCCGCGGAATTCCTGGCGAAGTTGACGAACCAGAGACGGCGGGAGTGCTTCTCCTCCGAGAAAAAGCTTCTTCAATTGTCCCAGTGCGGCCAATCCATCGGGATCGACCGCAATCATCCGCGCCAAAGAAGGCGTCGACTGCATGTGCGTGACGCCGTATTTCCGAATCTCGTCTGGAATTGTCTGCGTGCCCTCATCGCCGTGAATGATCACCTGGAAACCGCGCGTCAGCGTCCAGAAGAGCTCCAGCACGGAGATGTCAAAAGAAATACTGGTCACCGCCAGCCATACGCCGGGCTCAGAACCAATCGCCCGATCCATGCCAGTGAAGAAGTTGACCACGTTGCGGTGCTCGATCGTCACTCCCTTAGGCTTTCCCGTCGAGCCCGAGGTGTAGATCACATACGCGAGGTTCTGCCCACTGGCCGTGCAAGAGACCGGGGCTGCATCGTTGCCGGCGATCACATCGGCATCGCCAGTTCCGTCGACGGAGACGATGTGTCTGTCAGTTCTCCCCAGACGCGACATCGTGCTCCGCGTCGCGAGTATGACCGGAGCGTCCGAGTCTTCGATCATCAGCGCGATACGCTGCATGGGGTAGCTCGGATCCATCGGAACGTAAGCCCCGCCCGCCTTCAGGATCGCCAGCAGCCCAACCATCATTTCGACGGATCGCTCGACGGCGATGCCAACCAGCGTCTCCGTTTGGACGCCGAGCTGCTGAAGATGCCGCGCCAGTCGATTGGAACGCCGATCGAGTTCGCGATAGCTCAGGCTTCGCCCTGCCGCGACCACCGCGACCGCATCGGGCGTACGCGCAACCTGCTGCTCATACAACTGCGCGATTGTGCTTTCGCGCGGATAATCGACCTCGGTTTTGTTGCAATCAGCTATTTCTGCGAGCAACAATTCGGTTCTCCAGAAAGAGAAATTCAATGCCCGTGCCGAGAAATGTCTCAATGGCTTCCTCTGGCGTATTCACGATGGGCTGTCCCTTAACGTTGAAGCTGGTGTTGAGTACCATTTCTCGTCCCGTGGTTTTGCCGACCGCTCCAAGCAGACGATGGAAATCAGGATTATCTCTTTCCGAAACTGTCTGCAGGCGTGCCGAACCGTTCACATGTGTGATCGCGGGCAATGCTGCCCGGTGTTCGGGGCGCACGTCGACCACCGTGATCATGTACGGCATTTGCGTTCCCGGCGCGACTTTGAACCAGCGATGGGCTTCTTCCACCGAACAGGCCGGAGCGAACGGACGAAACGCTTCCCGCATCTTGACCATCGCGTTGATGCGGTCGCGCATGGCGGGATGGCCAGGGTCGGCCAGAATGCTGCGATTGCCCAGCGCCCGCGGACCATACTCCATGCGCCCGCGATACCAGGCAATCACTCGTCCTTCGGCAATCAGCTTGGCCGCCGCGCTGCAAGTCTGGTCTAGAGACGCAAAAGGCGTCACCGTAATCCGGCTGGCGTATTTCGCAATCGCCTTCTCAATACACGGAAATGGGTATGCCGGTCCCAGCAGCGGAACCGGCATGCGCTCATTGTGAACCTCTTCAGAGAGCGACGCGCGGTACAGAGCGGCACCCAAGGCAGTACCGTCGTCCCCGGCCGCCGGTTGTATATAGACTTCATCGAAGGTGCCGGAGTCGATGAGCTTGCCGTTGGCCGTGCAATTGAGCGCGACTCCGCCCGCCAGAGCGATGCGACGCATGCCGGTCTGCTTTCCGAAGTGTCCGCAAACATGCAGCACAGCTCGGTCCAGACATTCCTGCAGGGCTGCCGCCACGTCTTTATGTTCCTGCGCGATATCGGCGTCGGGCGCTCGTCGCGCTACGAGGTGCTCGTCCAGATGGGCACGGGTCGCAAGATAATTCTCGCGTTCCTCTCGCGAACGGTTGAGCCGGAGAATCGGAATTCGAATCGAACCATCGGGGCGCAGTTCCACTGTTTTCTCGAAAAACGAGCGGAAGCGCGTCGGGTCGCCATAAGGCGCCAGCCCCATGATCTTGTATTCATCGGAGTTGAAATCGAAACCCACGTGGAGCGTCACCAGCGAATAGAGGATGCCGATGGAATCGTTGGCGGGAATTTCGCGCAGCTTTTTGAACTCGCCGTCGCGAAACTGGAACACGGTGAGGCTTTGCACCTCTCCCATCGCGTCGTTTACCACGACCAGACACTCGTCCCACCCGGACGTAAATGCAGCGCTGGCGGCGTGCGCGAGATGGTGACCTACGGGCTGAATCTTCTCGGCAGGAAAATCGGGGAACGAGCGGTGCACTTGCCCGGCCAGTGCTTCCTTCGAGAACACTCTCTGGTAGAGCCTGGAGGAATCTGGATCGAGCGAGTAGAGCTGCTGGAAAGGCAAATAATCAAAACCGTGGGCGATCTCGGTCACATCTTCGATGCCGAGACCCGCCTCGCGCAGACAAAAGTGAATCGCGTCGATCGGGAAATCGCCGGTGTGCTTCTTGCGGCTGAAGCGCTCCTGAGCCGCAGCGGCGATGAGCCTTCCGTCAACAACGAGAGCCGCGGCGGAATCGTAACCCTGGGAGATGCGGTACTCCCTCGCGTCCAATCCCGGCCAATGCTCCTGCTTGAAAGGAGCAGATGCTTCTAATCCGCTGATTCCTAGGAAGTTCAGGTAGCCCTTTCGCAAAGCAAGCCGTCAATATCCTGATTTAGCCCATCTTACCTGCAGGTGGGAAAGCCAGCGAAACTTGCTGAAGACACGTCAGTAACCGAAGGGGAGTAACGTTAGGGGGAGTAACGTTCTACGTGCAACCGTCTGTCCAATTGTAGCCGCTAATTCTAAGGGGCGGAAGCATTAACGGTTTCGGTAATGTGCAAAACCTTGCAGTACGGTGGGTACCTGACCGAACCTACTGCTCGGGCGGAGACGGCGCTCCGGTCAGCCTTGAGAAGCAGCGCCGATCCACTCTTCCAATAACAGGGCGGGCCTCAGCGCCGAGGCACTTGTTGATCGGCGTGCCACAACGCACACGAACTCCTGGAAAGGCGATTCCATTCGCCCATGTAGAGGCTGAAACCGAACTGCATCGCAGATCCCGATTAGGGGAAGATGTTGCAAAAGCGGCCCGGAATCTGCGGCAATTTCCGGGCTGTGCTGGTCCACATGACATGCCGTCGAGAGTGCCCCGATGAAAATCGGTCCACGGTGTCGCGAACAGGCGGGACGCGTGTACTATGGTTCCGTTTTCGAAATCAAAGCTGAAGTCACTAATTACAGAGTCGGATGTGCGGCGGCTGTAATGGATGACGCAGGCGAGTCAAGCCAAAGAATAAGAGAAGAGGAGCGCACCTGAATTCATGCCAATTAGACGTGCACTGGTGACCGGCGGGGCGGGCTTTCTGGGGTCGCATCTGTGCGATGCGCTGCTGCGGGAAGGTTACGCGGTCGTGGCTTTCGATAACCTGCTCACCGGGCGGATTGCGAACATTGAACATCTGCGGGGCGAGCCGCGGTTCGAATTTGTCGAGCAGGACGTCTGCAATCCGATCGAGTGTGGCGCGGTGGACTATGTCTTCCATTTCGCCAGCCCTGCAAGCCCGGTGGACTATGCCAAGCACGGAATCGAGACGCTGCGGGTCGGCTCCTACGGGACGTTTGAATCGCTCGAAGCTGCGCGACGGAACGGCGCAAAGTTCATGATGGCGTCGACGTCGGAGTGCTATGGCGATCCGCTGGTGCATCCGCAGACCGAATCGTATTGGGGAAACGTGAACCCAATCGGGCCGCGGTCGGTATATGACGAAGCCAAGCGATTCTCCGAGGCGGCAACGATGGCTTACCACCGCTATTACAAGGTAGATACGCGGATTCTGCGCATCTTCAACACCTACGGGCCGCGCATGCAGATCAACGACGGGCGTGTGATTCCGAATTTCATGTGGCAAGCGCTGCGAGGAGAGAATCTCACAGTCTACGGCGATGGCAGCCAGACGCGCAGCTTCTGCTACGTCAGCGATGAAATTGACGGCATTGTGCGGTTGGCGAGGTCGTCGGAGCATGACCCGGTCAATATCGGAAACCCGACGGAATTTACCATTCTGGAGTGCGCACGCAAGGTAATCGCAACGACGGGCAGCGCTAGCAAGATTCAATTCGAACCGCTGCCCCAGGACGATCCCAAGCAGCGACGGCCAGACATTTCGAAGGCGAAGGAATTGCTGGGATGGAAACCGAACGTGGATCTCGAGAGCGGACTCAAAATGTCGCTGGACTATTTTTGCAGAGCCGTGATCGAGGACCATCCTCAGTAGAGCCGCCATGAACCCGTTTTTCGATACAAGAGGCGGTTCCCTTCACTGCCCGCCCCGACTCTGCGTCTGTGACAAGCTGCTCTTTCTTCCAATCGGAATGCCCTGCCGGCGCGCATGGCCCCTGAGACCATGCGGCGACTCCAACGAATCAAGCCAGCACCGTGGGAATCAACCCTGGAATCGCTGCGTGCGACAACTGCGTGCGGACAAAAGTGTCCGGGCGACACGTGATCTCTAGCAGTGCACGATCTTGTCGCTTTTGATGCCGCGGGTGGCGTTGCGCGAATCTACTACCAGCTTCGCCTCGTGGACGATCTTCTTGTAGTCGTAGTCGGTGTGATCGGTGACGATGAGCACGC